>Ga0256833_1000942_pt1 | contig 21914 bp, 14 predicted proteins | sample 356284metaG_FD_190535 | JGI IMG/M metagenome (GOLD analysis project Ga0256833, IMG submission 190535) | Hydrothermal vent microbial communities from Mid Atlantic Ridge, Atlantic Ocean - 356-284 | ecosystem: Environmental > Aquatic > Marine > Hydrothermal vents | place: Atlantic Ocean: Mid... | reverse complement strand
GCGGTGACAGCCGATCCGCCGCCCCGGCCGGCCGGCGGGGCATAGGGCTGGCCGGGGCGATCGCCATCGGTATCGGCGGCATGGTGGGCGGCGGTATCTTCGCCGTGCTCGGCGAGGCGGTCTCGCTCGCCCACGGGGCCACCGGTGTGGCCTTCCTGGTGGCGGGCGTCATCGCCCTGCTCACCGCCTCCTCCTATGCCCGTCTCTCGGTCACCTTTCCCAGCCAGGGCGGCACGGTCACCTTCATCGACCATGCCTTTGGCCGGGATCTTGTCACCGGCACCATCAACCTGATTCTCTGGCTCAGTTACCTGGTCACCCTGTCCCTCTATGCCGTGGCCTTCGGATCCTACGCCCTGACATTCTTCCCCGGCGACCACGGGCCCTGGCTCAGGCACCTGCTGATCTCGGTGGCCATCATCGTGCCCATCATCATCAACCTCTTCAACGCCGAGGTCGTCTCCCGCTCCGAGACCCTGATCGTGATCATCAAACTGCTCATGCTGCTGGTGGTCATTGTCTCGGGAGTCCCGTATGTGGACACCGCCCGCCTCAACCCCGACCACTGGGGCACGCCCTTTTCCATTGTCTCGGCAGGCATGGTGATCTTTGTCGCCTACGAGGGCTTCGAACTGATCGCCAACTCGGCCCAGGAGATCCGCGACCCGGGCCGCAACCTGCCGCGGGCCTTCTATCTCTCGGTACTCCTCGTCATTCTCCTCTACGTGCTCATCGCCCTGGTCACCGTGGGCACGGTGCCGGAGAGCCGTATCGCCGCGGCCCGGGACTATGCCCTGGCCGAGGCGGCCCGGCCGGCCCTGGGCAGTGCAGGGTTCACCCTGGTTGCCGTTTCAGCCCTCCTGGCCACCTTCTCGGCCATCAACGCCACCATCTACGGCAATGCCCGTCTGGGCTATACCCTGGCCATGGAGGGCGAGCTGCCTGACATCCTCGAACACCGGGCCTGGAACGAACCGGTCTGGGGCGTGCTGGTGAGCGGCGGTCTGGCCCTGGTCATGGCCAACCTCATCGACCTCAATGCCATTGCCATCATCGGCTCGGCCAGTTTCCTGCTCGTCTTCGCGGTCACCAACCTGGCCGCGGCCCGCCTGGCAGAGCGGACCGGCGGCCGCCGCAGCCTGGCAATGGCGGCCTGTCTCGCCTGCCTGGCGGCCCTGGCGGTCCTGCTGACCCAGACCTGGCACGATTCCCCCCATGCCCTGTGGGTCTTTGTCTCCTTCATCGCCGCCGCCCTGGTCTTCGAGCTCACCTATGGCCGCTTCCGGCGCAAGCCCTTTACCCTTGCCCGTGGCCGCAGGAACGAAGAGGCGGAATAACCATCACGAGGCCCAGAGGATGTGACCATCCTCCAGCGGCACCATGGCCCGGGGATGGTGGGGAACGATCCGCGGCGTATAGTCTGTGGCAGGACGGGTGGTGGCGACCCGGGCCCTGTAGAGGTAGGCATTGGCGCTGCCGGCCAGCTGCCGGCTCCGCTGGAGAGTGATCCGTTCCGGTTCGCCGGCCAGGCGGGCAGGTTCGGCATACAGCTCCACCCGGACCATCTCCGGATCAAGGTCATCGAGGTAGACCGGCACACTGAAGGCGATGCCGTCCTCCCGCGTCTCGGCCTTGATCTCGCCAAAGCGCAGGTGCTGCCAGTGACGGGCCAGTTCCTGACGCCAGTTTTCGAGCTCACGGCCCAGGGCGCCGCGGTCACGGATCCGCTGCCGGTATCTCCCGACCTGCGGCAGGTAGATCGACTCGGTATACTCCCGCACCATCCTGTTGGAAGAGAACCTGGGGGTCAGCCGTGCCATGGAGGCCCACATGCGGGCCACCCACTGGTGCGGGGTTCCATGCTCGTCGCGGGTATAGAAGGCGGGTATCACCTCCTCCTCCAGCAGCTCGTAGAGCTGACGCGCCTCTGTCGCGTCCCAGGCAGGATCACTGTCGTGTTCCTTCCGGTCGCCCAGGGCCCAGCCCGCCTCGGCACACCAGGCCTCGGCCCACCAGCCGTCCAGCTCGGACAGATTGAGACCGCCATTGACCAGGACCTTCATGCCGCTGGTGCCGCTGGCCTCCCAGGGCCGGCGCGGGGTATTGATCCACAGGTCCATGCCCTGCACCAGGTTGGCGGCGATCTCCATGTCATAATCCTGGATGAACACCACCTGGCCGCGGACATCGGGCCGCTGGGAGAACAGTACCCATTGCCGGATCATCTCCCGCCCCTCCTGATCGCGGGGATGGGCCTTGCCGGCCAGGATGAGCTGCACCGGCCGCACCTTGTCGCTGAGGATGGCCGCCAGCCGGTCCGGATCGTGCAACAGCAGATTGGGCCGCTTGTAGGAGGTAAAACGGCGGGCAAAGCCGATGGTCAGGGCATCGGGGTCCAGCACCGACGCATCCAGGGGCTTGATCCCCTTTTCCTCCAGGCCCATGATCGCCTGCTGCCGCCCCAGCCGCTTGCGGACGAACTCGATGAGGTTCCTGCGGTTGCGCGACCTGAAGGCCCACAGTTCCTCGTCGCTCAGGGTGGCGAGCTCCTTCTCCATGGTCTCCAGGCCGCCCAGCCACCGCTCTTTGCCGCAGGTCCTGGTCCAGAGGTCATCGGAGTCGGCCGAATCCCAGGACGGCATGTGGACGCCGTTGGTCACATGGGTCACCGGCACCTCGGCCCGGGGCCAGCGGGGAAAGAGGGGTTGAAAGATACTCCTGCTCACCCGGCCGTGCAGGCTGGAGACGCCGTTGACCATGCCGCTGCCGCGCAGGGCCAGCCAGGCCATGTTGAAGGGCTCGTCCCTGTTGTCCGGATCGAGCCGGCCCAGGGCCAGCAGCTCGTCATGGCTCATGCCGATTCCCTCGGCAAAGGGACGGCCGTAATGGAGCAGCATGGAGGCGGGATACCGGTCAAAGGCCGCATCCACCGGTGTGTGGGTGGTGAAGACATTACCGGCCCGGGTACAGTGGAGGGCGACCTCGAAGGGGACATCATTGTCGCGCATGAAGGAGGCCGCCCGTTCGAGTATGGCAAAGGCGGCATGCCCCTCGTTGAGATGGCAGATCTCGCAGCCGGCGCCCAGGGTCTCCAGCAGCCGCCAGCCGCCGACACCGAGGATGATCTCCTGCTGCAGACGGATCTCGGAACCGCCGCCGTAGAGCTTCTCGGTGATACCCCTGTCCTGGGGAGTATTGATGGGATCGTTGGAGTCAAGCAGGTAGAGGCGCACCCGGCCCACCACCACCTCCCAGGTCCGCAGGGACAGGGTGCGGCCGGGCAGTTCGACATCGATCCTGATCCAGTTGCCCGCAGCATCGCGCAGGGGTGTCACCGGCAGAATGGCCGGATCGTTGTAGGGATAGAATTCGATCTGGTTGCCGGCCGCGTCGATGACCTGGCGGAAATACCCCTGCTGGTAGAGAAGCCCTACCCCGCAGAGCGGCAGCCCCAGGTCGCTTGCGGTCTTGAGGTAGTCGCCGGCCAGGATGCCGAGACCGCCGGAATAGAGCGGCAGGGCCTCGCTGAGACCGAACTCCATACTGAAATAGGCCACCCCCTCCAGGACGCCGCTGCCATAGGTTTCCCCGAACCAGGTGCGCTGGGACAGGGCGGCCTGCCGCCGGCTCAGGTGACGCTCGATCTCCTTGAGAAAATCCCGGTCCGCGGCCAGCTCCGCGAGCCGGTCCCGGCCGATGCTCTCCAGGATGAACCAGGGATTGCCGGTGGCGTCCCAGGTCCTGGGATCCATCCGCCGCCAGAGCGTATCCGACTCATGGTTCCAGCTCCACCGCATGTCAACGGCCAGCTCGACCAGCCCCTGCAGGGGCTCCGGAAGGGTGCGCGGCATGTATCTGTTCTGCAGCATACGATGTGTTCTCCCTGCCCTGTGGCGCTGCCAGGGCGGTTGTCAGAAAATCAGGGGCCAGGTACCAGGGGACAGGGCCGTTCCCTGCCCGCGGTGGCGAGACGATGGTATGTTACTGATTTTCAAGGGTTAACCTGGTCCGGCCATGCTGGTTTGTCCGCAGGACGGAAAACCGGAAGCCGGCTCAGGGAACCTCTGCCGAAAGGGCCAGCATCAGCAGGGCGATCCCGTCCACGATCAGGCTGATTCCCACCAGCAGACCCACCATCCAGGGAGCGCTGAAGGGCCAGCCGACAAGAAAGACCCCGGCCAGGAGGATGGAGAGAATACCGTTGAACATGGTCCAGCCCCAGCCCCGCAGGGGGCGGAGGGCCAGGGAAAATGTGATGGAGAAGAAACCGTCCAGGAGAAAATAGACGATCAGCAGCAGGCCCAGGGTGGCGGCGCCGGCAATGGGACGAAAGATCAGCAGCAGCCCCAGCACCACCAGCAGAAAGGGTTTGAGCCAGGCCAGGCCGCTGCGGAAGTAGTTGAGCCAGGTGAGGTACCCGGCGACGATGCCGGCCAGAAGCAGCAGGAAACCGATGAAGACCGACAGGGCCAGGGTCAGCAGTTGCGGCAGGAGGATCCCCACCGTGCCCATCACCATGAGGAGGATGGCCAGGACCATGGTGCTCCGGCGAACCCTCCGGTCCATGAAGATATCCACTGAAAATTCGTTCATTGTCCTTGCCTCCTTTTGTTGCACCTCAATCCGTAACAGTTCACCGCTATCAGCAACACTTTTGGTAAAAGTTCAGCAGTGCGCCAGCGGTGCGTGATCGCGGCTGGCTGGCAGGCAAGCGCAGACTCCGGATGGCGTGCTGCTGAACTTTTACCCCTCCTCAAGTACAGATAAGCCAGTGAAGGCGGATGTCAAGCACAGTCTCAGTGCACATGGGCCATCACCCGGGAGAGCACCACCTGCGCCCCCGGGCAAAACATCCGTATATTTCACTATAAATACAATCAGATACCAGAACTCCCTCTCCCTGATTCCCCCACCAATATCGTTGACAATTCTTCTGCATGGACTATTGTGTTGCCCATGCCGGAACCAGTGTTGTCTGCCGGCCCGCCCGTCCGCATGGCGGCGCTCAGGATGGAATCCCATGACCTTTTCGCAACAAGGACTGCCCCATGAAAAAGACCAACTTCCTCGGCAACAACAAACCGGAGATAGAGCTCAACAAGACCAATAAACCGGTCAAGTTCTGGCAGAATCCGAACTTCACCTTCTGGGCCTATCTCTTCTTCATCCTCATCTCCTTCCAGTTCTACCAGAACTACCAGCAGGCCCGGCAGGAGGAGATCCCCTACAGCGAATTCCTCCAGTACCTGGAGAAAAGGGAGGTTGCCGAGGCGGTGGTCACCGACAGGCTCATCACCGGCACCCTGACCATCAAGGACAAGAAGACCAACAAGCCGCGCCGGTTCATCACCGTTCCCCTGACCTGGAACAACGATCTGGCCAAGACCCTGGCAAAACAGGGGGTCCGTTACACGGTCCGGCTCAACACCGACTGGCTGGCCAAGTTCCTCACCGGCTGGGTGCTGCCCTTCGGACTGCTCTTCCTGTTCTGGGGCTGGATGGCGAAACGGATGGGCAGGATGGGGCAGGGATTTCTCAATATCGGCAACAAGGTCCACATCCATCCCGATTCCCTGCCCAAGGTCACCTTTGACGATGTTGCGGGCGCGGAAGAGGCCAAGCAGGAACTGCGCGAGTGCGTCGACTTTCTCAAGGACCCGGAGCGGATCAAGAAACTGGGCGGCCGCATGCCCAAGGGCATCCTCATGGTCGGCCCCCCCGGTACCGGCAAGACCCTCCTGGCCAGGGCCGTGGCCGGCGAATCGGGCGTGCCGTTCTTCAATATCTCCGGCTCCGAGTTCATCGAGATGTTCGTCGGTGTCGGCGCGGCCCGGGTCCGGGAGATGTTCGAACAGGCCCGGCAGAAGGCGCCGTGCATCATCTTCATCGACGAGCTCGACGCCATCGGCCGTTCCCGCGGCATGGGGTCGATCATGGGCGGCCATGACGAACGGGAACAGACCCTCAACCAGCTCCTCACCGAGATGGACGGCTTCGATCCCTCCACCGGCGTGGTGGTGATGGCGGCCACCAACCGGCCCGAGATCCTGGACAAGGCCCTGCTCCGGGCCGGCCGTTTCGACCGCCAGGTGCTGGTGGACAAGCCCGACCTCAAGGACCGCGAGGCGATTCTCAAACTGCATGCCAAGAAACTGGTCCTCTCCGACGACGTGGACCTCCTGGTGGTGGCCCAGCGTACCCCGGGCTTTGTCGGCGCCGACCTGGAGAACATCTGCAACGAGGCTGCCATCCAGGCCCTGCGCAATAACCGTGACAAGGTGACCATGAAGGACTTCGAGGCGGCCATCGACCGGATCATCGCCGGGCCGGAGAAGAAACACCGGGCGCTCAATCCGGAGGAAAAGAAACGGGTCGCCTACCACGAGTCCGGCCATGCCCTGGTGGCCGAGACCGTGCCCACCGGCGAGCCCGTGCACAAGGTCTCCATCATTCCCCGTGGCGTGGCCGCCCTCGGCTATACCCTGCAGCTGCCGGTGGATGAAAAATTCCTGTCCACGGAGCAGGAGCTGAAAGACCAGGTAGCCATCCTCCTGGGTGGCCGGGTGGCCGAGGAGATCGTGTTCGACAGCATCTCCAGCGGTGCCTCCAACGACCTGGAGCGGGCCTCGGCCATTGTCCGCTCCATGGTGACCCAGCTCGGCATGAGCAAACGACTGGGACCGCTGACCTATGGCAAGCGGCAGGAGCTGGAATTTCTCGGCGTCCAGGGCCAGGAGGAACGGAACTACAGCGAGGAGACGGCGCGCCTCATCGACGAGGAGTGCAAGCGGCTGGTGGAGGAAGGCCACCGCCGGGCCACAGAGATCCTGACCGAAAACCGGCAGGTGCTGGAAAAACTGGCCGCCCTGCTGGAGGAAAAGGAAGTGATCAGCGGCGAGGAGGTCAAGGAGGTCATCCGCGGCGAAAAGGCAAAGACAGTGGCCTGAGCCTCATCTCAGTACATCCGGCGCCTGAACATCAGCGCCGCCAGGGTCAGGGTGACCAGGCCGATGATCGCCATGGGCCAGTACTGGGACCAGAGCAGATCAAAGGAGGCGCCCTGCAGGAAGACCGCCCGGACAATGATCAGGAAATACCGCATGGGATTGAGATAGGTGAGCCACTGCACCACCTGGGGCATGTTTTCCAGCGGCGTGGCAAATCCCGACAGGATGACAGCCGGCACCAGGAAGAGAAAGGCTCCCATCAGCCCCTGCTGCTGGGTCACGGAGAGGGCGGAGATCATCAGGCCGATGCCCACGGCCGAAAGGAGAAAGATGAACAGCCCCAGGTAGAGCGCCGGCAGGCTGCCGCGCAGGGGCACGTGGAACCAGAAGACCACCATCAGGATCACCACCGTGGCCTCGGCAACGCCGATGATCAGCCCGGGCAGGGACTTGCCGACCAGGATCTCGAAGGGGGTGAGCGGTGTGACCAGCAACTGGTCAAAGGTGCCGGCCTCCCGCTCCCGGGCCACGGACAGGGCCGTCACCTCCAGGGTGACGACCAGGTTGAGCAGGGCGACGATGCCGATGACGATGAACCAGTGGGAGTCGAGCGTCCGGTTGAACCAGGCCCGCTCCATCAGCACCGCCGGCGGACCGGCGGTTCCGTGCTCCCGGATCCACTGCTGGTTGAAGGCCATGACAATGGACTGCACGTAATTGAGGGCGATCATGGCGGTGTTGGAGTTGCGGCCGTCCACGATCACCTGCAGGCTGGCGCCGCGGCCCTGGCGCAGGTTGGCGGAAAACTCCGGCCCAACGTGGAGCACCAGCAGGACCTTGCGCCGGTTGATCAGGGGCGCGACCTCACCGTCGGAGTGGATGACCGCCTGCCGCTCGAAGATGGTCGAGCCCTCGAACCCGGACAGAAGCTGGCGGGAATCCAGGCCGCGGTCCTCGTTGTAGATCGCATACGGCACGTGGTTGAGATCAAAGCTGGCCGCATAGCCGAAGATAATGATCTGGGCCACCGGCGGCACCACGATCACCATCCTGCTCTTCTTGTCCCTGAGAAGTGTCACGAACTCCTTGAGCATCAGGGCGAATATCCTGCGCAGCATCTCTTATTCCAGCCTCTTGTGTGATTTCTTTCTGATGATGACGAGCAGTACCGTGCACATCAGCGCCAGCCAGCCGCAGTTGACAAAAAAAATCGACCAGATATTGCCGGCCAGGAAGATGGACTGCAGGATGGCGACAAAGTAGGTGGCGGGCACGATGCGGGTGACGGCCTGGATGAGGGCGGGCATGGAACCGATGTCAAAGATGAAGCCCGAGAGGATGAAGGCCGGCAGAAAGGTGACAACGATGGCCATCTGCCCGGCCACGAACTGGCTGTCCGCCACCGTGGAGATGAGCAGGCCCATGGCGATGGTGGTCAGCATGAACAGGGCCGAGGCGGCGAACAAGGCCGGCAGTGATCCATGCAGGGGCACGTTGAAGAGGAAGATGGCCATGACCACTGAAAGCGCCATGCCGCCCATGCCGAGGATGAAGTAGGGAATGATCTTGCCGAGCAGGATCTCGTAGATGGAGACCGGCGTCACCAGCAGGGCCTCCATGGTCCCCCGCTCCCACTCCCGGGCCACCACCATGGAGGTGAGCATGGCGCCGATGAGGGTCATGATGACCGCGATGAGGCCCGGCACCAGGTAATCGCGGCTGCGTACCGCGGGGTTGAACCAGATCCGGTAGTCCACCTGTACCGGAACCCGCAGGTCGAGCCCCCGGGCGTCGCTGATCCGCGCCAGCCACTGCCGCCACACCCCGCCGATATACCCCTCGATGAGCCGCGCCTTGTTGGCGTCCACCCCGTTGATGATCACCCCCACCGGTGCCGCGCCTCCCCTGAGCAGGTCACGGGAGAAGTCCTCCCGCAGCCAGACAATGGCGTCCACCCGCCGCCGCATCATGGCCTCTTCGGCCTCCTGGATGGAGGGGATGGTGAGCGGGGCAAAGTATTCGGAACGCCGGAAACCGGAAACCAGGCTCATGGCCAGGGGATCGGGGCGATCGACCACCAGGGCGAGCCCGATGTCGCGGGCATCCAGGGAGACGCCGTAGCCGAAGATCAGCAGCAGCAGGACCGGCAGGAAGAAGGCGATGCCGATGCTGGAGGGATCGCGGATGATCTGCAGACTCTCCTTGCGGATCAGGCCCACGAGGCGCATGGTGCTGAAGAGGTGGTGGCGTTTGTCCATCTGGTTTCCCCGGCGGCATGGTTGCCCTGGCGATCGGTTCCGTGGCACGGCCGACTGTCGTTTGTGCGGGACCGGCGGTCGCTTCACCGGGTGGCCGGCGGTCGGCCCGGCGGTTTTGCGTGGCTGATCAGGGCGATGAAGGCGTCTTCCATGGTGGGCTCGGCCAGGCCGCTGCCTGCCGCCTCCCGCTTGAGCTGCTCGGGATCACCGCTGGCCAGGACCTCGCCCCGGGCCATGATCACCAGGCGGTCACAGTACTCGGCCTCCTCCATGAAGTGGGTGGTCACCAGCACCGTGACCCCGGACTCGGCCAGGGCGTTGATATGGCGCCAGAACTCGCGCCGCGCCAGGGGGTCGACCCCCGAGGTCGGCTCGTCCAGGAAGAGGATCTCGGGCTCGTGCATGAGGGCCGCGGCCAGGGCCAGCCGCTGCTTGAAGCCCAGGGGCAGGTTCTCGCTGACCACGTTGCGCAGGGGCCCCAGTTCAAAGGATTCCAGGACCCAGTCGATCCGCTGCCGCTGCCGCGCACCGGACAGGGAATAGGCGCTGCTGAAGAACTGCAGGTTCTGGAGCACGGTCATGCCGCCGTAGAGGGAGAATTTCTGCGCCATGTAGCCGATCCTGGCCCTGGCCCTGGCCCGGGCCGTGTGCAGGTCGCGGCCGGCCACCCGCAGGGTGCCGCCCGAGGCCGGCAGCAGACCGCAGAGCATGCGGAAGGTGGTGGACTTGCCGGCACCGTTGGCACCGAGCAGGCCGAAGATCTCGCCCCGCTCCACGGTGAAGCTCAGGTTCTTCACCGCGTAGAAGGACCCGAACCGCCGTTCCAGGTTCCGGACCACGATCACCTCCTGCTCGCCCGCGGAATCCACCCGGGTCGGACGGATGATCCTGGGCCCGCTGTCCCTGCCGCTCTCCCGCAGGCGCCTGCGGAGGAGATAGATGAAGGTATCCTCGAACCTGGGCGGCACGCTGCTCACCTCCAGGCGGCTCTCCGGGGTGCTGAACAGCTCCGCTACCCGCTCCTCCTCCATGGCCTCTGCCGTGACCAGGCGAACCCGGCTGCCGACGATGATGGCGTCAATGGCCCCCTTGCTGCGACTCAGCCGCTCCTGGAGCCGCCGCCGGTTCTCCCGGTCACTGTGGACAAGAAAACAGTGGCCGGCGAGCTGTTTGCTGAAGACCTGCGGCCGGTCCTGGCCGAGCAGGGATCCCTCGTGCATGAGCACCACCTCCTGGCACCGTTCGGCCTCATCCAGGTAGGCGGTGGACAGGAGAACACTCATGCCCTCGGACTCCACCTGGCGGTAGACGATCTCCCACAGTTCGCGCCGCGACACCGGGTCCACCCCCACGGTGGGTTCGTCCAGGACAAGCAGGCGCGGCGGCTTGATCAGGGTGCAGGCCAGGCCAAGCTTCTGCTTCATGCCGCCGGAGAGCCGGCCGGCCAGCCGGCCGGTGAAAGGCGCCAGGCCGGTCATCTGCATCAGCTCCTCGTACCGGCCCGGTCTGGCCCTGACAGGAACCCCCTGCAGGTCGGCATAGAGGTCCAGGTTCTCCTGCACGCTCAGCTCCTCGTAGAGACCGAACCGCTGCGGCATGTAGCCCAAAGTTGCCTGGACGGCGAGGTAGTCCGTGCCCGCGTCCAGGCCCAGGACCTCGACCCGGCCGGTATCGGGACGCAACAGGCCGGCGAGCAGGCGCATCAGGGTTGTCTTGCCCGCGCCGTCCGGCCCGATGAGGCCGGTGACCATGGCGGGACGCACACTCAGCGAGATCCCGTCCAGGGCCGTCACCACCCGGCTGCCGACCCTGAAGGTCTTGGTGACGTCGGTGAGGGTCAGGACGGCCCCGGCCCGGTCTTCGGCCGACATCTCAGTCGGCCTGACAGGCGGACTGACGGTCACGGCCGGGGGGATTCGCCGTCCTGTCCAGGTCGATGGTCACGGTGGCCGGCATGCCCAGGCGCAACTCGCCCTGCGGATCACAGGCAAAGATCCGGACCTGGTAGACGAGCCGGGTCCGCAGTTCCGGCGTTTCCACGTTCTTGGGCGTGAACTCGGCCACCGGCGAGATATAGCCCAGCCAGCCCCGGTAGACCCGATCCGGATAGGAATCGGTGCGGATCTCGGCGGCCATGCCCGGGGCGATTCTGCCCAGGAAGGTCTCGGGGCAGTAGGCCCGAACCCAGACGGGGTCGGTAAGGGCCAGCGTCAGCACCGGCTGGGCCGGTGACACCATATCACCGGGTTCGAGGACACGATTGCGCAGGATCCCGTCGGCCGGGGCAAGGAGCCGGGTGTCGGCAAGTTCCTGGCGGGCATACTCCACCGCCGACCTGCCGGCCATCACCCGGGCCCGTGCCGCCTCGATATCTTCCCTGCGCGGACCGGCCAGGGCCAGGTCCAGTGCTTTCTTGTCCGCCTCCAGGGAATGAAGGGCCACCTCCATGGCCGCCCTGGCGTTATCGACCTCCTGCTGGGAGCCCACATGGACCTTGACCAGGCGGGCAAGACGGTTATAGGTCAGGGTGGCGTCCCGGAGCCGCGCCTCGGATGCCGCCACCCGGGCCCGGGCCCGGGCAATCTCTTCCGGCCTGGTGCCGGCCTCCAGCCGCTGTAATTCCTGCGTAAGAGCCGCAAGCTCGCTCTTGAGCCGCTCAAGCCGGATCCGGTAACGGACAGGATCGATCTCGGCCAGAAGCTGTCCCTTGCGGACCCGGTCGCCCTCGCGGACATGGATGGCCAGGATGCGGCCGCTGGCCTGAAAGTTGAGCTGCACCTGGCGCATGTCCACGTTGCCGTAGAGATGAAGAAGATCATCTTCGGCCTGATGGTTCCGCCTCAGGTAATAGTACCGGCCTCCGGCGGCCATGGCCGCCAGGACGACTAGAATCACGACAAGCCGAACAGGCTTCTTCACCTTGCAATCTCCTGCTGCAGTCTTCAGGAAAAGTTCAGCAGCACGCTCTCTGCACCCACTCGCGGCTGCCCGCATATCCTCTTCAAACCTAAGAAAAAAACCAGCCATGTCAAGGAGGATGATCACTTTTCCCTCTCTTCTCTCTCCGGAACGTCGGCAAATGCCGTGCAGCGGGATCCGGCCTCTGGCGGAAGCGATCTCCGGGTTCTCTGGCGGAAAAAAGTCAGAACTTGGCTTGTTCATTGAAAAAAAAAACCATTCTGGTACATTGGTAGCAGACGGCGCCCTCGTGAAGAATCCGCGGCAGTGGCGACCAAAGAAGGAGCCGCAGCGACCGGATACGGACTAACCTCCCGGTTATCCATAAGTTTTCATGGATCCCCGGACAGGTTTTCCCGGCCGGAATCGATCTGCGGTTCTGCAACTGTTCCACACCACCAACCGCCATGACTGAACCGTGTCCGGAATAAGTGAAATAGTCAACGAGCTGCTCGACAGAACACGAGTCGTTGTCGATATCCCCATCAGGGACAGCGAATCGCAGCTTCTGCAGAGCGTTCTCAGGAAACGGCAGGCCCCCCAGCTGGCGCTCTTCTTTTCGCCTGGTGCCCTCCAGGTCGATGAGATCGAGGCCGGGACCACCTGCCACCTGACGGTCAAGCACCACGACAGCTCCATCAATCTCCTGGCCAGGATCGACGGCCTGGAAGACAACCGGACACTGCTGCTGACGGCGACGGAATCGGTCAGGCCGGAGGCGATGCGCGAATATTTCCGCGTCTCCATCAATACGCCCATCGTTGCCGAGTACCGCCCTGGTCCCAAGGAGATCAAGAACAAGCCCTGGACGCTGGAAGGCAGTACCATCGATCTTTCCGGCGGCGGCGTGCTGGCCCTGTTCACGGAAAAACCGCTGAACCGCAAGAGGATCCACCTGGCCATCAGGCTGCCGGATCATGCGGAACCGGCCGTGTGCATGGCCGAGGTCGTGCGTACCTACAGGATGCGGAAAAAACGGTACCAGGTCGCCTTCCACTTCGCCGACATCGACCAGAAGACCCGGGACCTGATCATCTCCTGCTGCCTGCAGGAACAGCGCCGCCAGCTGCGCAACAAGATCAGGGTCGACTAGAACGGCCTTCCGCTTCCTTCTCCCGCGGCCACGGCGATGATCGGGCAAAAGTAATGTAAAAGTTCAACCTCCATCCCGGCCCCGGTCAGCCCATGGATCCGAAAATCACCCTCACACCCACCCTGCGGGTGGACCGGATCGGCAGCCCCCAGAGTGATGCCCGGTCCGGGCGGACTCCCTTCCCCTTTGCCCGCGGCCAGATGCTCCAGGGAACGATCACGGGCCGGGACACCGGCAACCGTTTCTATCTCGACGTGGGCGGCGCCCGGTTCATCGCCGAATCCGGGACCCCGCTCCGGGTGGGCCAGCAGCTCGACCTGCAGGTGGTGAGCACCAGCCCCCGGACCACCCTCCGGGTGATCGAAGACCCCCTGACCAGGGATATCGGCAGGTCCCTCCATCTCCTCACCCGCCAGGACTCTCTGCTCCCTGAAACGGCCACCCTGGCAGAAAAAAACGTCAATAATCCCGATCTGTCGCCCCAGACCCGGCAAACCCTGCAGTTCTTCGCCACAGCCGCGGCAAAACTCTCCACCGCCGGTGCACCACCAGGGCAACCGGACCAGGCCCTGGCCGTGCTCACGGCCAGGCTGGCGACGGCCGCTCCCGGCGGCAGCGATGCGAAGCAGGCAGTGGCCGGCCTGAGAGAACTTCTCGTTCCGCTGGCCCGGGATGGCGCCGGGGAGACCGCTGCCCTGGCGGCCCGGGTCCTGCGGGAGCTGGATGTGCTGGAAGATACCCGAGTCCCGGGCCCTGCCTTCCTGGTGCAACGGCAGACGACGGAAACAGGACAACACATCGATCTTGCCGGAGAACTGCGCAACCTGCTGCAGCAGATCGACCAGGCTGCATTCTCCGACAGGGCCGGCACCGGGCCGACACCGCTGCTGCTGTCCCTGTTCCCGGACCGGGAGACCACGCCTTCCCGCCTGCTGCTGCTGATCCTCGGCCTGCACAGGCACCTTGCCACCCCTGACAAATCCATGCCTCCCGACCGGCCGGGCGGCGAGGAGATCAGGCAGGTGGTCGACAGGCTGGGACTCGACATGGAGCGGTTACTGGCCGAGGGCAGGCGCGAGGAGGCGGCGCAGTCCTTAAAGAACGCCCTGCTCGAGCTCTCCCACACCATGACCGGTTCGAGGGAGAAGGACCATGCGCCGGCAGTGCTGCTGGGAACCATCGAGCTCTACCAGATGCTGCAGATCCGGCTTGCGCCCGAAGGGCTCTTTTTTCTGCCGCTGCCACTGCCGTTTCTGCACCAGGGCTACCTGCTGGTGGACGAACAGGAAAATGGAGACCGCCGGGACGGTGCGGATGAGCAGGCGGAGATAGTACACCTGCACCTGCAGCTCGAGGGCCTGGGCAACGTCCAGATCGATATCAGCCGCCGCGACAGCGGTGTGGACCTGCGCTTCCTGGCCCAGGACAGGGAGCGGGCAGAATTCATGCAGGCGCACCGTGGTGAACTGGAGCAGTGGCTCACCGCCCTTCGCCCCGATTCGATCAGTTTCCTCGCCGGCGCAGAAGACCCGGCAGTGAAGCTGCTGCGGAAGATGCTGCCGCCAGGCAGCTCAGGCATTCTCGATACCAGGGCATAGGCCATGGCCAGGGAGAAAAAAACCGGCAGGGCCGTTGCCCTGGTCTATGATGAACAACGGACAGCGGCACCGCAGGTGGTGGCCAGCGGCTCCGGCCTGATCGCGGAGAAGATCATCGAGACGGCCCGGGAGGCCGGGGTGTTCATCAGGGAGGACCCGGACCTGGTGGAACTGCTGGCCAAGGTGCCGGTGGGCGAGGAGATTCCGGCCGAACTCTACCAGACCATTGCCGAGGTCCTTGCCTTTGTCTATTCGGTGAATGAAAAGTTCAAGAAGAAACACGACAGCCGCTGAACCGGCCAGGGGCGGCCACTGCACACGGTAAAAGTATCGGTCTTTTTATGTGATTGCCGATAGCGATGAACTATTACGAACCACCACCCTGCCGCAACCGGGGAGGAACCTGTTGCATACCGGAGACAAAAACGTGGCCCTGCGCAGGGCCCTGATCAACTGTGCCCGCGGTGATGCGCCTGCAGACCTGGTCCTGAAAAACGCCCGTGTCGTCCACGTCTTCTCCGGCGACACGGACACCTGTGATGTGGCCATCCTCGGTGACCGGATCGCCGGACTGGGCAGTTACCGCGGCAGGCGCGAGATCGACATCCGGGGCCGCTTCCTCTGTCCCGGGTTCATCGAAGGCCATATCCACATCGAAAGCTCCATGCTCACGCCGCGCCGCTTTGCCGAGGCTGTTCTGCCCCGCGGCACGACCACGGTGATCGCCGATCCGCACGAGATCGCCAACGTCCTGGGTATGGAAGGGATACGGTTCATGCTCAGCGATGGCGAGACCACGCCCCTGGAGATCCTGGCCATGGCGCCCTCCTGCGTCCCGGCCACCCACCTGGAGAGCGCCGGCGCCGCCCTGGAGGCGGACGACCTGGCGCGACTGCTGAAGGAACCATCGGTTCCCGGCCTGGCCGAGATGATGAATTTTCCAGGTACCGTGGCCGCCCAGGACGATGTTCTTGCCAAGCTGCAGGTCTTTCTCGCCGCCCACCGTCCCGTCGACGGTCATGCACCGGGTCTTTCCGGTGCCGGGCTGCAGGCCTACTGCGCCGCCGGCATCAGCTCGGACCACGAATGCACCACCCTTGCCGAGGCCCGGGAAAAGCTGCGGGCCGGCATGTATATCTATATCCGCGAGGGCTCCACCGCCCGCAACCTGGAGGCCCTCCTGCCCCTGGTCACGCCGTACACCGCCCGCCGTTGCCTCCTGGTCTCCGACGATCTCCATGCCGATGACATCCTCACCGAGGGTCATCTGGACCGTATCCTCCGCCGGGCGGTCTCCCTTGGCCTTGACCCGGTCATGGCCCTGCAGATGGTCACCATCAACCCGGCCCGCCGCTTCGGCCTTGCCTGGCAGGGCGCGGTCGCACCGGGCTACCGGGCCGACCTGGTGGTCCTGGAAGACCTGCAGGACTTCCAGGTACAGCGCGTTTTCAAGGACGGCAGGCAGGTGGCCGCCCACGGTCGGCCGGAACCGGCCGGGAGCGGACCTGCTGACGGCAGGGACCAGGCCCCGGTGCTGCACTCCTCCCTGCACATCGACTGGAGCCGGGTGAACCTGAGGGTGGCGGCGCGAGCGGGCAGGATCCGCGTCATCCGGAGCATCGAGCACCAGATCGTCACCGGCCAGCTTTTCCTGGACCCCACCGTTGCCGATGGCGAGGTGGTTGCCGATCCCGGCCGGGACCTGCTCAAGATAGCCGTCATCGAGCGGCACCACGCCAGCGGCCGCACCGGGGTGGGATTCATCCGGGGATTCGGCCTTGACCGGGGCGCCCTGGCATCGACCGTGGCCCACGACTCCCACAACCTGATCGTGGTCGGGGCCACTGACCGGGCCATGCTCAGGGCCGCCCGCGAACTTGACCGGATGGGGGGCGGACTTGCGGTCTGCGACAATGACCGGACCCTGGCCACCCTGCCCCTGCCCGTGGCCGGCCTGATGACCGATATACCGGCGGATGAGGTCCGCCGCCGCCTTGCAGCGATCCGTTCCGCTGCCGCCGCACTCGGCTGCTCCCCGGACAATCCCTTCATGCTGCTCAGCTTCCAGGCCCTGCCCGTTATTCCGGAGCTGAAAATAACCGACCGCGGCCTGGTGGATGTCACCCGCTTCGCCCATGTATCGCTGTGGTATTGAACGGGTGCAAAAAATCAGTATATTCAGCAAAAACCACTTCATATAATATTTCTTCTGACGTATACTCTTCTTAAATCGGAGTGTAAACCGTTGGCCCTGCAGCATGCACGCCCGGCCCGGACGTGGCAGGAGATCGTGATCTTTGCGGCCATTTTCTTACTGTTACAGATAACTTTTCCCCTGATACCCCGGGGTCCCCGCCCCGGTACGATCGCGGGAGACAGGGCAGGAATACCGGTTCTGGATGGAGACCGGCTCTCCACTGTTTAGTCAACCCATGGAATCATGAATGAGGTAACACGATGAATTACGGCGTTGTCAGCCAGGAGCAACTTGAAAAAATTGACGAGATCCTGACCGAAAAACTCATCAAAATCGGCGTTGACTGTGTCATCATCATCGATATGGCCGGCAATATCATCACCGCCAAGGACAACGGAACCACCAAGTACGATGTCTACTCCTTTGCCGCCCTGGCTGCCGGCAATTTCGCCACCGTCGACGCCATGGCCAAGCTGGTGGGCGAGCAGGAGTTCTCCCTGCTCTTTCACAAGGGCACGGACTGCAACATCCACTTCTCCAAGATCGATGACGAACTGCTGCTGATCTCCATGTTCGGCCGGGAGATCTCGCTTGGCTTCCTGCGCCTCAACGTGGTGGAGACCATCGAGCAGATCAAGAAACTCTGGGCCCGGGACTAGGGCACCGGCCTCCATGCCGATCACTGACACCGACGTGCCCGTCCTCACTCACCATCTTGAATAACGGCAGCAGGAGAGCGTTTTGAGCTTCATCAATCTCAGAGAAAAGATCGTTCAGGTCAAAATTGTCTATTACGGTCCCGGACGGGGCGGCAAGACGACCAACCTGGAGTATATCAACCGCAAGTTCAGCAAGCAGATCCAGTCGGAGATGGTCAGCCTCAAGACCCATGGCGACCGGACACTGTTCTTTGACTTTCTCCCCTTTGACATGGGCCAGATCAAGGGCTACGAGCTCAAGATCCAGCTCTACACCGTTCCCGGTCAGGTGAAGTACAATGCGACCCGGAAACTGGTGCTCAAGGGCGTGGACGGCATCGTGTTCGTGGCCGATGCCCAGGAGCAGATGCGGGAGAAAAACATCCGCTCCCTGAACCAGCTCCATGAAAACCTGCTGGGGTACAAGGAATCCATCTTCCGCATTCCCCTGGTCCTGCAGTACAACAAGGTGGACCTGCGCAACCAGGGCATCCCCATCCTGCCCACCAGTGTCATCAACAAGGATCTGAACAGCAAGCTCAAGGTGCCCTACTTTGAGGCAAGCGCTCTGACCGGCTACAATGTACCTGAAACATTGAAAAAGATAATCTCGTCAACCGTGGTATCCATCCAGAAGAAACTCTTATAGGGAACAACGCTGTGGAACCGAAGAACGGCCAGGACATGAACACTTCCCGAGACCAGATAACGACCGCCCTGGATGAGGCCGAGGATCTCACCCTTTTCGCCGACGAAGCCTTCGACACCGACGATGTCGATCTCTTCGAGTTCACCGGTGAAGAGGACTCCCCGCTCACCCGCCTCAAATCGATCATCCTCTCCCTGGACTGGGAGATCACCGACGAGATCCTGCAGGAACTCGCCGATGAACTTGCTGAACTGCAGAAGGTATGGGAGGGGGACAAGGTTGCCCGCGTCTACCTGCAGGGGCTGGACAAGATCGGCCGTTACCTGCGCAGCCAGGGCGCATATGCCCATCCCAACGCCATCAAGCTGCTGCTCACCTTCTACTACAACTTTGAAAAGATCATCTCCTCGCCAGACATCACCGGCGACACCATTGCCGCCCTGCTCAAGGGGGATGTCCGCAAGTTCAAGATCCTCCAGTACCAGATCAGCCAGACCGCCCCGCCACCCGAGACCGAGGGAGCAGGTGAGACCGCGGCCGGGGCGGAGATTGCTCTGCCCGTGGACAGCGACAATCCGCTCCAGCTGCTCAAGGCCTCCATCCTTGGCCTGGAATGGGAGGTGACAGACGAGGGGCTCGGGGAATTCGGCCAGCGGGTCAACGGGGTGGAGGAGACCTGTGGCGACAACCGGGCGGCCCAGGTGCTCATCCAGGGACTCAAGGCCCTGGGAGCCTATATCACCGAGGAGAAGGGTGACGCCCATCCCGAGGCATTCACCCTGCTCCACTCTTTCTATGACGGGCTGGAGACCCTGCTGGGCAACGGGGAGCTCGACGATGACCAGCGGCAGGAACTGCTCATCGACCGGGTGGGCCGGCTCAATGCCCTCAAGGCAGCCATTGCCCGGGCCGCGGCCACGGCCAGTACCGCCGACGAGGTCGTGGAAGAGATCCTGCAGCCGGTGGAAGACGAGGAAACACCATCAATGCCGGCCGCAGAGGAGGAAGAGATTTCCCTTGACCTGGCGGGTGAGCCCGGCCTGGCTGAGAGCGACGGTGCCGACGCCGGCACGGTGGCAGCCATGGAGACGGCAGAGTCGCCCTATCCGGAAGACGTTCTCGACCCCTCTGCCATCCAGCCGGTCACCGACGAGATCGCCGATGATTTCATCGAAGAGGAGCTGAGCATCGGCACGGAGATCACCCCTGCCCTGGCAGGCAGTGACGAGGAAACCGGCTTTGACGAGGAACTTGCCATCGCCTCGCTGGACGCCTCGCCGGTGGAGGAGATCGAGGAGCAGCTTGACCTTCTGTTTCCCGACTCTGACCGGCAGGAGACCGGGCCGGAGAGCGAAGCCACAGAAGAGGCAGGAGAGGGAGAACTCTCCTTTACCGATGACGAGATGTTTGCCGGTCTTGACGATATCCTCTCCGATGACACGCAGGAATCCGGGAAGGAGACCGGGACATCGCCCGCGGCCGGGGAGGACGAACTGCCGCCTGCCCTGGCCGACAGCGATGAGGAAGGCGGATTCAGCGAGGACGCCACGGTTGCCGATCTCGATGATTCCCCGGTGGAGGACCTGGAGAAGAAACTCGATTCCTTCTTTGGCGGAAGCGAACCCCTGGAGGAGGACCTGCCGGCAGCCGGCAGCGACGACCAGCCGGCTCCTGCCCTGGCCGATGCGGCCGGGGAGGAAGAGGAGGCATTGCCGGCAGCGGAAGAAGAATCCCCGGAGATCGCCCCGGCCCTGGCCGACGCGCCGGACGAGGGCGGGTTCAACGAGGACCTGGTGGCCGGGACCATCGATGATGCGGCCAGTCTCGATATCGACCGCAAGCTCGATTCCTTTTTCGGCGAAAGCGATGAGGAGACCGCCTTCGAAGAGAGTGATATTGACCTGACCGACTCTCTGGAGGCAACAGCGGAGGAAGAGGAAACCATTGCCCCGGCCCTGGCTGACAGCGATGAGGAAGGCGGATTCAGCGAGGACGCCACGGTTGCCGATCTCGATGATTCCCCGGTGGAGGACCTGGAGAAGAAACTCGATTCCTTCTTTGGCGGGAGCGAACCCCTGGAGGAGGACCTGCCGGCAGCCGGCAGCGACGACCAGCCGGCTCCTGCCCTGGCCGATACGGCCGGGGAGGAAGAGGAGGCATTGCCGGCCGCGGAAGAAGAATCCCCGGAGATCGCCCCGGCCCTGGCCGACGCGCCGGACGAGGGCGGGTTCAACGAAGACCTGGTGGCCGGGACCATCGATGATGCGGCCAGTCTCGATATCGACAGCAAACTCGACTCCTTCTTCGGCGAAGGTGAAGAAGAACCGGGTCCCGAAGAAGACCACGGCAGGGAACCGGCTGCATCGCCGGAGGCGGCAGAGACGACAGAGGAGACCATTGTTCCGGCCCTGGCCGAGGCAACCGGGGCAGAGGAACCGGACCGGGAAGAGGCGGCTGAAGAGATCGCCGATGCGGCTGCCATGAATATCGAGGCGCGCCTGGATGCCTTTTTCGGCGACGGCAGCGCAGACCTGTATCCCCTGCCGGCAGTCGGTTCCGCAAGCGAGGTCCCTGGTGCAGAAATGGCGGCAGCTCCCGTGGCCGCGGGTATTGACGGGCCGGCGGAGGCCCTTTTCCACAGCCAGGAGGCGGCAGCAGCGACCACCGTTGCCACGGCAGCCGCCGTGACCGGTCTTGTGGCAGGCGTTGCCCGCCTTGCCGCAGCTGCCTCGCCCGACGCCCTGGCCGAGATCACCTCCCGGGTTGATGCCCTGGACCGGGAGACCATGGCCCCGCAGCAGGCGGTTCAGCTCCAGCTCCTCGATACAGCCCTGGACATGCTCTCCCGCCTGCCGCAGGCGCCGGGAAAAGAATCGCTGGACATCCTCGAGCTCCTTGCCCGGGGCGTGGAGGAGAGGGATCAGGATCCGGCACGGCTGGTGGAATCCGTGGCCCGGTTCACGGCCTGGCAGCGGCAGATCATGACGGAACTGCTGGAACAGCAGCCGGCGGCAGACAGGAAGGAGCCGCCGGAACTCGCCTCGGTCTCCGAAGAGATCCGTTCCGCCTTCACCGAACTGCGCTCGTCGCTGGCCGAAGAACTGGAATCTCTGCGCCGTGAACTCAGGCAGCAGCAGGAGACCACGGCCCCTGGCAATCCGTAAATATCCGCAGCACCCCTTCTGCAGGCCTTCCCTGCCCGCCGCATGAAGCGGTCAGAAGCGGGCTTGCCTTGATCCTTCGTTCCACTCCCTCCATCTTTCCGCGGTCGTTCCCGGCCGCCAGGGGCGACCGGCAGGCCGCCCCTGGCGGCTGCAGCCGCAGCACCATCGGAATGTACAAGATCACCGGTACTTCAAAACGGTTGCCTATGGAGGTGAACTGTTAGGGAAAAAGAGCTTGCCCAATCCGGATTTCGTTGTATTTTTAATTGAAACTCCGGAAAAATCACAACATGCAGGTTATGCAAACTTGTGCATTGCACAACTTGCACAACCAGAAATCCGGGCTGTTCCT
>Ga0256833_1000940_pt1 | contig 21931 bp, 19 predicted proteins | sample 356284metaG_FD_190535 | JGI IMG/M metagenome (GOLD analysis project Ga0256833, IMG submission 190535) | Hydrothermal vent microbial communities from Mid Atlantic Ridge, Atlantic Ocean - 356-284 | ecosystem: Environmental > Aquatic > Marine > Hydrothermal vents | place: Atlantic Ocean: Mid... | reverse complement strand
CTATTATGAAAGTACAAATAGCACCGTCGATTTTGTCAGCAGATTTTGCAAAGCTCGGATCTGAGATAAAGGCCGTGGAGGAGGCAGGAGCCGATCTCATTCATGTGGACGTAATGGATGGCAGATTTGTGCCCAACATCACCATTGGCCCTTTGGTTGTTAAGGCCATCCGCCCCATAACCTCTCTTCCCCTTGACGTCCATCTGATGATAGTTGAGCCTGAAAGGTATATTGACGATTTTGCAAGGGCAGGGGCTGATATAATAACTGTACATGTTGAGGCATGCACTCATCTTCACAGGGTGATCCAGCAGATAAAGGCCTGTGGAAAGATGGCAGGGGCAGTGCTTAATCCTGCAACGCCACTCGATTTGCTCGAATACGTGTTGGAAGACCTGGATATGGTCCTCATAATGAGTGTGAATCCAGGTTTTGGCGGCCAAAGCTTCATACCATCTGCCCTTGGGAAGATAAGGAGGCTTAGGAAGATGGTAGAGGAGCATGGCCTTAAGACAAGGATAGAGGTGGACGGTGGTGTAAATGCTTCAACCATTGGCGATGTGGTAGAGGCAGGTGCAGATATCTGCGTTGCTGGCTCTGCAATATTTGGAAAGCCAGACTACCGGCAGGCAATAGCAGCCCTTAGAGATGGGTATATATCGAGAATAGGTGTATAGATAGAGGGTTTAACCAAAATCGGTTTTTCAGATCACTGCCTCGGTAACTTGTATGCGAGGTAGAGAAGAGGTGCTGGTAACATTTTGCTCGATCTCTTCAAGAAGGTTTCTTATCCCTTGTCCTGTCTTTGCCGAAACCCTAAGGGCAGGAATGCGCCGAATCCTTTTTAGCCCCTCTTCATCCAAAAGATCACACTTGTTCAGGACCACAATTCGTTTGACATCAAGGAGCCCTATCTCTTCCAGGATCTCCTCAGTGGCCTCTATTTCTTCATGCACAAAGGGGCTTGATGCGTCCACAACATGTATGAATCCGCAGGAATCCTCAAGCTCCTCAAGTGTTGCCTTGAAGGCAAGTTTTATGTCTGCGGGCATGTTTATGATGAATCCAACTGTATCAGACAGGAGGATCTTCTTGCCATTAAGGAACAACAGCCTTGTGGAAGGGTCCAGGGTGGCAAATAGTTTGTTTGCCACCAAGACGCTGCTTTTTGTGAGGCGATTTAGCAATGTAGATTTTCCAGCATTGGTATAGCCAATGATTGAAAGTACAGGAACTCTATCCTTCTTTCTCTTTTTTCTCCTTTGAAAGCGGCGTTTGGACAGGTCTTTTAAAGACCTTTCAAGAGATGAGATCCTTTGTTTGATCCTGCGCCGGTCCACTTCCAACTTGGTTTCACCTGGTCCCTTACCTCCTATTCCTCCCATGAGCCGAGACATGGCCGTCCCCTTACCAACAAGCCTTGGAAGGGCATATCGTAGCTGTGCAAGTTCCACCTGGAGTTTTCCTCCTTTGGTGGTTGCATGTCTTGCAAAGATATCAAGGATTAGCTGGGTCCTGTCAATTACCTTTAGATCCATCATCCTTGCTATGTTGTTAGCCTGGACCGGTGTAAGGTTCTGGTCGAAGATCACCATGGTGGCTCCAAGATAAAGGCCTGATATGAGGATTTCCTTTAGCTTCCCCTTTCCGATTAGATGGGCTGGATTGTATTTTCGAATCCTCTGATAGACCTTGTCCACCACTTGGACATTGGACGTTTCTGCAAGCCTTTCAAGTTCATCAAGGCTCCTTTTTGCAAATTCTTCCCCTTTTGTGCCTGCGTGAACAAGAATGGCCCTTTCTTCTGCTCCGGAGACCGCTTGAAGCCTGCACTTCTGCTCTATTTCCTGTTCCAGTTCCTTTATAAACTGGTCAAACCGGTACGGGATGTCTCTAAGATGCCTGAATGTCTCCTTACGCCACTTGTGCCCCTGATCCTCAGGCGGAAGCAGGTAGGCCAGGTGAAAGAGGTGTGGCAGGTCCTTTTGCACCGAGATCACCATCATGGCGTCGAGGCGAAGAAGGGCAAGGTCTGTCAAATCTTCGTTTGTCAGACCCCGTTGCTGGGCAAGGACCGTATGTACGCACCGCAGGCCCTTTAACCTGAAGGCACCCCTTCTGAATTCTTCAAGGTCAGGAATAAAAATTCCGTGTTGGTCTCCGCAGATTACATGGGTTATCAGGCCTTTTCTGTTTATCAGTACTGCCAGCTGCCTGGATAGCCTGCTGCTTTGTTCCGAAAGGGTACGGGCTAATTCATGAGTTACTATCTCAGAAGTGGGAATCCTGCGTCTGTAGAGCCGTTCAAGGCCCTTTTTCTCACTTGGAGAAAGTCCTTTTGTGTTTCCAAAAATCTTTGCTATAGTCTAATCACCTCTCAGTTGAGAATTTTGTTTTTATAATATTGTTCTCCCTGTGGGTTTTGACAAGATATTTTGGGTCGAGATGCTGGAAAAAAAGCAAAAAAACACCAGGTTCATTGCGGTTGCCAATCAGAAAGGCGGGGTGGGGAAAACCACAACTGCCGTAAACCTCGCCTCTGGTCTTGCCATGCTGAAGCAGAGGGTTTTGCTTGTTGATTGTGATGCCCAGGCAAATGCCACAAGCGGAGTGGGCGTTGATCCAAAAGGGGTATCAAAAAACATCTATCATGCCATGGTAGGAGATGCAGGGATAGAAGACGTGGTTACAGGTTGTAGCCAGCAAAATCTCTTCGTTGTTCCTGCCAACACAGACCTTGTTGGCATAGACCTGGAACTTGGGCCAATGGATGAAAGAGAGATAGTTCTTAAGGCCCTTTTAAAGACCCTTGATGGCTTCGATTATGTCATCATGGATTGCCCGCCATCCCTTGGGCTTATGACTGTAAATGCCTTGACTGCCGCAGACTCTGTCATAATTCCACTTCAGTGTGAGTATTATGCCCTTGAGGGCCTCAGCCAGCTTGTGCACACCATAAGGCTTGTTAAAAAGAGGCTAAATCCGCGGCTACACATAGAAGGGCTGGTTCTTACCATGTATGACCATCGGACAAGGCTTGGGTATCAGGTGGCCAGGGAAGTGCGGGTCCACTTCAGGGACCTGGTTTATCGGACAACCATTCCCCGGAATATCAGGCTTAGTGAGAGTCCAAGTCACGGAAAGCCGATTTTTCTTTATGATCCAAGCTCCAGGGGGGCAGAGAGCTATCTTGCCTTTTCCAAGGAGTTTCTCAAAAGGAATCGGAGGAAAAAATGAGTCAGAAAGGTGGATTAGGAAGGGGCTTAGGCTCCCTGATTTCATCGGATGAGATATTTGAGGCAGAGGCATCGGGATTTTTCCTTTGCCCCATTGAGAAAATCAGGCCCAATCCCCTTCAGCCAAGGGTTAAGATGGATGAGGTTCAGCTTAGGGGGCTTTCCGATTCCATTAGAGAAAAGGGGCTTATCCAGCCGATCGTTGTCACTGACCAGGGAGATTTCTACCAGATCATTGCAGGAGAGAGGAGATGGCGTGCAGCTCAGCTTGCTGGGGTAAAAAAAGTTCCTGTAATCATAAAGGATTACAGCGAGGATGAGGCCTTTGAGATTGCCCTTATAGAAAATATCCAAAGGGAGGATTTAAATCCCATTGAAGAGGCCACGGCTTACAGGCGAATGGTGGAAGAGCTTGGTCTTAGCCAGGCACAGGTTGCTGAACGTGTAGGCAAAGATCGCTCCACAGTGGCAAATCTCATGAGGCTGCTCAACCTTTCAAAGGAGATTCAAAAGGATATCCTTGAGGGCCTTTTGACCACAGGCCATGCCAAGGCCCTTCTGATGCTTGATGACAAAGAGAAGCAAAGGTCCCTTAGAGACAAGATAATAAAGGCGGGCCTTTCGGTTAGGCAGGCAGAGGAGCTTGCAAGAAGGCTAAAGGAGGCATCCAAAAAGCAGGCATCAAAAAAAGAGGCCGATCCAGACATGGAATTCCTTTCAAACAGGCTTAGTGAGATAATTGGTGCAAAGGTGAAGGTTGTCCCTGGAAAGAGGGGCGGGAAGGTTGAAATCAGGTGCAGCTCGAGAAAACAGCTTGAAAGGCTCATAGATTTACTTCAGGGCCTTGAAGAAAGATAGGGGTGGGTCTTGCCAGTGGATGTTATTTCTGCCAAAGAGATAGAGGAAAAGGTCTGCCAGCTTCTTAAACGGGCAAACTTCTATCTACCAAAGGATGTATATGGGGCCTTGACACACTCCTTGACTATGGAGGATTTTGTAACGGCAAAAGCCATACTGAATATCCTTTTAGAAAATGCTGCCATAGCCCAATCCGAATCTGTGCCCATTTGCCAGGATACGGGAATAGATGTGGTGTTCGTTGAGATTGGCCAGGAACTACGGATTGATGGCGACCTTTACGAGGCCATTAACAGGGGTGTTGCACGTGGAACCAAGGAGGGATATTTGAGGGCCTCGGTGTGTGATGCCATATCAAGGAAAAACAGTGGTGATAACACCCCGGCGGTGGTGCACGTACAACTTATGAGCGGAGCAGGCCTTGCTATCACTGTCCTGCCAAAAGGCTGTGGAAGCGAGAACATGAGCCGGCTAAAGATGCTTCCCCCATCTTCTGGCCTTGAAGGCGTGGAGGATTTCGTTGTAGAATGCGTGAAAAAGGCAGGTCCGAATCCATGCCCTCCCGGGATAATCGGGGTTGGAATAGGCGGCACCATGGAGCTTTCTGCCATTCTTTCCAAAAAGGCCCTTTGTCGTCCCATTGGTTCAAGGAATCAGGAAAAGGCCATTTCGGATTTGGAAACGAGATTGCTTGAAAGGATAAACCGCCTTGGGATAGGCCCCCAGGGCCTTGGAGGGGGCACAACGAGCCTCTCGGTAGCCGTTGAAACCCATCCATGCCACATAGCAAGCCTGCCAGTGGCAGTAAATATCCAGTGCCATGCAGCAAGACGCTCGACCATTTTCTATGAAAACGGATGCTGGATGGAAAAGGACGAAGCCACACATATTTCCTCCACTAAAGACCAGGGGCTCTCCTCCTTGCTGGAAGATGCGGTCAGGCTTTCACTTCCCCTTTCAAAGGCAGATGTCATGAATCTTAGGGCAGGTCAATGGGTGCTCATTACCGGACGGCTCCTCACCGCCAGGGATCAGACACACAGAAGACTATGTGAACTTATAAAGCAAAAACAAGGCCTCCCAGTCGATCTTGATGGTCAGCTTATCTATTACGTGGGGCCATCGCCTGCCCCGCCAGGCAAGGTGGTGGGAGCGGCAGGGCCAACCACAAGTTACCGTATGGACGCCTACACGCCAAAGCTCCTTGAAAAAGGGGTGCTCGGGCTAATGGGCAAGGGCAAAAGGAGCGAAGAGGTTAGGGCAGCTATACAGGCACACGGGGCGGTCTATCTCTCAACCATTGGAGGGGCAGGGGCGTATCTTTCCAGGGCAATAAAGGATGCACGGATTATCGCCTTTGAAGACCTTGGCCCAGAGGCCCTTTATGAGTTTTATGTGGAGGATTTTCCTGCAGTAGTCATTAATGATTCAACTGGGCAAGATTATTATGAAATGGTGCAAGATGAGAGCAAGGTGAACCTTTAGGCCCAGGCCCTTATTTTTTTCTTACCCTTACCCTCTCCACGATCTTTCTGTAATAAACCTGATTCACCTCAAGGTTGATTGGCCTTTTCCTCATCATATTCATCTTGGTTATGAGCACGTTTAGTTTTGTGACCTGGCGGTAACGCTTTTTCTCGTCGTCCAGGTTTTCAAGAAGATCAATCGCCTGTTTGATCTCCTTTTCCGTTTGAAGTTCAGGAGGAATAAAGCCTGCGTTTTTAAGTATCTTATAGGCCATTCGCAAATCTTCGGGGATCATGGAATCATCTTCAAACACCAGCGGCTTGCCTTTTCCTGGCAGGTTTTCAAACTGGCCTTCCTGCATGGCCTTTTTTATTCTTTTTTCTGCAATGAGATGGAATGCATACATACAAACAACCTCTTAATATATTACAAGGTTAGGCTCATCTTATCATAAAATGGGTGTATCTAAAAGGTGATAAGAGCTCTAATGAAACGAATTTAAACAGGAAAAGGCATACTAAGGTTTAAGATAGATGGGGTTTGCCATTATTGCATTTTGCGTACAAAGAACGACCGAAGGGCCAAAATCATCTCATTCCTTCCTGTTCCATCTTCTCGAGATATTTGCCAATGGCTGAAAGCCCCTTGCTGTTCACTACAAGGAACACCTTAGCGCCAGGATAGAGCCTGTCACTGCCACGGGGAAGGACGATCTGTTCCCTTTTTTCATCCATTACGCCTGCAAAGACGCAGTCTGTGGCAAAGGCCGGATCCTTTACCATATCCTGTACAGTTATTCCTTCAGGAGGCAGATTCCTTGGAAGTTCAAACATTACGAGAAGCGCCTTGCCATTTTCTATCGTGGTCACAACCTTGATACGAGGGCTCTCAAGTTCGATGAGCACCTTGTTGGTAAACATGGAGCTCATATCACATACGCTATCCACTCCAGCTACCCTGTATGCCTGGTAGTAGGCAGGATCTCTCATTTTTACAAGGATTCGTTGCACCCTTTCGCTGTGGGCCAAAAGGGCAAAGGTAAGGTTGTCTGCATCGAGGTAAAGGGTGCCAATTGCAGCATCTGCCCTGTGAATTCCAGCCTCTTTTAGGACCTCTATCTTTCTGGCATCCCCGTTTACAGTAACTATACCAAAACTTGCATAAAGCTCCTTGCATACCTGCCTGTCTGTATCTATGACCACTACATCATGTTTTCTGTCCACAAGTTTGTTGGCAATGGAGGAGCCGGCTATTCCGCCTCCAGCAATTATTATGTACATTACAACCTCCTGAACATTATGGCGGCGAGCACTGCCAAGGGCAGTATCTCAAGCCTACCTGCAAGCATCCCAAATGTATATGTAAGTTTTATCACTGGGCTCAGGCCTGCCATTTTGTGTACGGAAAAATAGAAGGGGCCCATGTTTCCAACTGCTGAGGCCATGCCAGAAAGTGCCTGCCAAGGGCCAAGGTTTGAAAAAAATGCAGTTATGAACGCCCCAAACATCACTAACACAAGCCATCCCCAAACAAGGGCTGCAACCCGGTGAATTTCATCTGCCTCCACAACCTTTCCAGAAATCACAAGGGGAAGGACAGCCCGTCTTGGCCTTACAAGCCTTTTTAGCTCAAGGGAAAAAAGACGAAAGAGGATGCCGGCCCGCATCACCTTGATACCTCCTGCAGTCGAGCCTATACAGCCACCTATAATCATGAGACTAAGGAGGATCTGTTTGCTTAGAACAGGGAAAAATGGCGCATTGATGTCAACTGTTAGATAACCTGTGCTGGTGATCAATGAAGATACCTGGAAAAGAGAGATGCGAAATATCTTAAACAGGTCTTCTGCATCAAGGGGCTCAACCTTTGAAAATGCACAGATGTGATCAAGCATGATGAGGGCCACTGCAATGAGCGTGAATGACCAGTACCATTTCATCTCAAAGTCAGTGAAGATTGACTTGACGTTGCCTTGAAGGACCTTGTAGTGAATGAGAAAATTTGCCCCGCCTGCCATCATTATGGCAATTGCGGAAAATTCTATAAACCACGGGGTTCCAATGCCCTTTTGTTCCCAAAAGGCAAGGCTTGCATCATGGGTGGAAAAGCCACCTGTTGAGATGCATGTAAAGGCATGGGTTATGGCATCAAAAGGGGTCATGCCTCCAACAAGAAACAGGACAAAAGAGGCCATGGAGAAAAGCCCGTAAATGCCCCAAAGGATCAAAAGCGTGTGAAATATGCCTGGAGCTGGCCGAGAAATGGTGACCTTGTGGCCTTCAGCACTGAAAAGGGCAGCGGCAATGCTTCCTCCTCTGAAACTTACTGCCATGAAAAAAGAAAGGATTCCGATACCCCCAAGCCACTGGGTAAATGATCTCCAGAAAAGTATGCACCGGGGCATTGAATCAAGGTGTTCAAAAACCGTTATGCCTGTGGTAGTAAAGCCGCTTACCGATTCGAAAAAGGAGTCGATGAAGCCCTTGTGAAGGCCAATCATGAAGGGGATACCACCAAGAATTCCAACCAGAATCCAGCCAAGGGCAGTTATCACCATGGCCCCTCTTACCGATGGTTTCCTCAAGGGAAAATAAAGCTGCATCAGGAGTCCAGATGCCAGACAGAATAAGGAGGGCAGGATGAAGGTGGTAAGGCTTTGTTCCTCATTATAAATAAAAATGGGTATCAGGGGAAGGAGCATGAAAAGGCCTGTGATTACAAGAAGGGAGCCAAGATAGTTGAAGATGTAAAGACGCTCCCTGATATTATGTAAAAGCTCCTTGAACATGGGTTCTTATAAGGCCTCCTGTACGTAGAATAGAATTTAACATTTGATCATACCAAGTGTATATTAAAAAATCCGTAAACCTTTTTGGTCGTCCCAAAAACGAAAAGAGAGTTAGTCACCATGGGAAAAAATAGGAAACAAAAGGCAATCTACATAACAGCCCTTGAACCAAAGGCTGGAAAGCTCATGGTTACCCTTGGAGTAATGGAGCTAATCTCCAGGGAGGTGAGCAGGGTGGGTTTTTTCAGGCCTGTGATTCGCACCGATCAAACACCTGATAATGATCTTCAGCTCATTTTAAACAGATACAATCTCGACATTTCCTATGATGACGCCCATGTGTTCAAGGTTGATGAGGTGCAGGCCCTTGGGGCAGAAGGCCGTTTCAAAGAGATAGTCCAGTCAATCCTTGAAAAGTATAATGAGATAAAGGACAGGTATGACTTCATTATAATCGAGGGGTTTGAGTCTTCTGGAATAAGCTCTGGCTTTGATGTGGATGCAAACATCGAGATAGCAAAGAACCTCGGTGCTGGCATCATAGGTGTTATTTCAGGTAAAGATCAGAAGTTTAAGGAAATCGTGGAAGAGGTCAGAATAACCCAGGAGACCCTGGAAGAAGAAGGCTGTTTCCATCTTGCTACCATAGTGAACAGGGTGAAGCAAGGCTGTCTTGAAAGACTGAATAAGGCCTTTGAGGGCCAGGTCAAGAATGATGTGCCTGTCTATTTTATCCCTGAGATCAAGGAACTTGCCTCACCAACCGTGGGAGAGATACTGGAAGGGTTGGACGGCAGGTTTATCTATGGGGAAAAAGACAGCCTCAACAGGATTGCAACCCAGTTCAAGGTTGCGGCCATGACCTTGGATAACTATCTGTCATACATAGAAAATGGGGATCTTATAATCACTCCCGGAGATAGAGAAGACATAGTTGTCGGCACCCTTTCCACCTTATTTTCAAAAACGTTTCCAAATATTGCAGGGATCCTTCTTACAGGCGGCCTTATTCCTGGAAGACGAGTAAGACAGCTTATAGATGGAATGAGGAACAGGGCGATTCCAATCATAAGCGTAGAGTCAGATACTTTCACAGCAGCCATGAACGCAAGTCAGGTTACGCCCCTTATCCGTCCAGATATTCCAAAGAAGATAGAGATCGCCCTTGGTGCATTTGAGACCCAGGTGGATATTAACGAGATTAGACAAAGGCTCAACATTGGCACTTCAGAGATCATTACCCCTCTTATGTTCGAATTCAGGCTGTTTGAATGGGCAAAGAGGGAGAAGAAGAAAATCCTTCTGCCTGAAAGTTACGATGAAAGAATTCTGCGGGCAGCGGAGATCCTGCGTACAAGGGACGTGGTTGATATAACAATGCTTGGTAAAAGAGACGATGTTCTTGAGAAGGCCTCCATTCTTGGCGTTGAACTTATGGATGTTGAGATCGTGGACCACACCGAGAGCCCCCTTCTTCCCCAATTTGTTGAACAGTTTTATGAGATGCGCAAGCACAAAGGGGTCACAGTGGATGCAGCACGAGACGCCATGCTTGATCTAAACTATTTTGGAACAATGATGGTTTATAATGAGCTGGTGGACGGCATGGTTTCTGGCGCTGCCCATGCCACCCAAGACGTGCTTCGGCCAGCATTTCAGATAATAAAGACCAAGCCAGGGGTGTTAATCGCCTCCAGTGTGTTTTTTATGTGCCTGCCAACAAAGGTAATGGTTTTTGGTGACTGTGCGGTGAATCCAGACCCTAATGCTGAACAACTTGCTGCCATTGCCATAAGCTCTGCTGATACTGCCAAGGCATTTGGCATAGAGCCCATAGTGGCAATGCTTTCCTATTCTACGGGCCAGTCTGGAAAGGGAAAAGATGTGGAAAAGGTGGCAAAGGCCGTCAAGATTGCAAAGGAACTCAGGCCGGATCTTCTGTTGGATGGCCCGCTACAGTACGATGCTGCCGTTGATATGGAGGTTGCAAAGAAAAAGGCACCAGGAAGCAAGGTTGCCGGAAGGGCCACTGTGCTTATCTTTCCTGATCTTAATACAGGAAACAACACCTACAAGGCAGTTCAAAGATCGTCAAATGCCGTTGCAATAGGACCTGTTGTGCAAGGGCTCAAAAAACCGGTAAACGACCTTAGCCGAGGCTGTAAGGTGGCTGATGTTACAAATACTGTTGCCATTACTGCAATACAGGCAGCACAGGGTTAGTATTTTTTAACTCCATGTTTTGGTCTTTCTCTGCCAACTTGCCGATAAGTCAATAGGAATAAACTGGATCAACTGCCAAGCCCATGAATCTCATATCATCCTATCTACTTGGAATCTTGCAAAAGAACATAGAGGCAGATGCCCCCTCCCCTTCAAAGGGTAGTGCCTCAAAAACCGGCCATTTCAAAGGTGATCTTGTGCCTGGAAAGATAATTGAAGGAAGGGTGATAGGGGCAAGAAATGGCTTTAGTGAGATAGATACAGACCAGGGAGTACTTAGGGCAAGGGGGGAGCTGTCCGTTCCAAGACAAAGCAGGGTGAGGCTCAGGGTGCTTGACAGGGAAAATCCGCCAAGGGTTAAGGTAGAGTCTTGGGAAGCACCAGCCGGCCAATCTGCCACAAAGGCCAAGGCCCTTTTGGCAAGGTCAAAGGTGAATCTATCAAGGCTTTTTGCCCTTACAAAAGATGGTGCACTTCCTGATTTTAATGGCCTTTTTAAGGAAATGGACGTAAGTCCTCAAATGAAAAAGGCCATGTCTTTCTGGCTTGGTTTTTTTAAGCCCCAAAAGACCCAGGATGCACATCTGGTAAAACTTGCCTCTTCTTTATCCAAAAAGGCCTTATCTGGGTTGATAGATGAGATCTTGGAAAAGCAGATAAATGGCAAGATTTATCTTGAACAAAATGGTGTGAAGACGACTCAAGCAGAAAAAGGGATTTCTTCTGCTTTTTTTGGCCCAAGTGTAGGCGCATCTCAAAAAGGGGAAAAGGCCCAGGGATTTTCATTTGAAAAGCAAAATCAAGAGGTGCCGGTCTTTGATGAAAAAGAGCCAAAAGATGGCATCCATGAAGACAAAAATCCTGGCAGAATTTGGGACAATGAATCATTAGAAACGGCATCAAAGAGCAAAAGCAAAATCATTTTTGGAAATGACAGGCAGGATTTATCAAAGATGCCATCGTCAGCAAAAGAAGCCACCTTTTTGAGAAAAACAGGCCTTTTACAAGAAAATGCAGCTCCTGAGGCAGACTCTAACAAAAAAACTCAGGATGAGTTTGGAAAAGGCCTTTTGAGCAGCGACTCAAAAGGTGATGGGGAACACATTTTAAATGTTCAACAAGATAAAGGCAGGTTGGTAAATGAAAAAGCTGCTTCCTTAGGTAGGCTTGGAGCAGACGAAAAGGCCACTCAGACATCCAAGGCCTTAGCAGAACACGGGCTTTCCAAAAGGACGTTTGAGGTTTCTGGGACTTTTTCTGAAAAAAAGCTCGCTTCTCGTGTAAGGGCAAAATTTCAAAAAGATCAGGCAGAAGCTACGCCTTTTAAAACAGAAGGCCCCGAGACATGGGATGCTGAAGAAAGGCCCAAAGATGTTATCCAGCAGGCGTCTTTGTTAAAGGAAGAAAAGGCTCTGGACCACATGGAAGAAACTTACGGCAAAAAGGCGTATTCTGAAGGCCAGGTCTCCAAAAATCCGGCAGAACAGCATCCTGATTTGCTTTCAACTTCATCCAGTGCAAAAGAACATAACATCCACAGCGTGCTTAAAGGCCTTTCGCAGCAGCTTGGCCTAAGCCACGAAATTCAGACCCACTTTGCAGAAAAGGGGATGAATCTTTTTGCCCTGCCCTTTTTTCTTCCAGACTTTCAAGGTGTAGGACAGTGGATGTTTTGGAAGGATGAGGAAGGCAGCCAGGATCCTGAAAAGGCCGAGGCCGTCTCACACCTTGTCTTTGATCTTTGTCTTAGAAACCTTGGCCAGCTTGACATCCATGTTCTTAAAAGGGATGATACTGTCTCTGTCTTTATCTGGGCGGGGGATGACAAGGTGAAAGAGATACGAAAGGGTGTAAGCTATCTTGTGGAACGGCTAAGGGGCGTTTCCTTTAACATAGGAGACGTGGTGGTTGAGCCAAGGGGGGCAGGCCAGGAAGATGCAACTGCTTCTGCCCTATCTATGATGGAGCCAAGCAGGCTTCATATAATAACATGAGGCCATCTTGAAGAAAAAAAAGCAAAAGAAAAAGCGTGCAGTAGCCCTTAGATATGATGCATCAAAGGATGCAGCGCCAAAGATAACTGCAAAGGGTCAGGGGGCCATTGCAGAGAAGATAATTGAGCTTGCCAGAGAAGCCGGTGTGCCTGTAAAGGAACAGTCAGATCTGGTTGAGATACTTTCAAAACTTGATCTTAACTCAGAGATTCCCCCTGAAACATACGTAATAGTGGCAGAAATACTTGCCTGGGTGTACGAGCTTAATCAAAAATCGTCTGGTTCCGCCTCCTAATACCAGCCTTAATCCTGATCATCCATTTACCAAAATCCCAATTTTCAAAATAGGCACGGCCTTTGCTATTTGAATGGCAGGAGGTTGTGCAATGGACATAAGAACAGGGCTACATCCATATACAAGGCTTGGTCCGATGGAGGCCTTAGAAGGGGCCATTATTCTTGAAAGAAAGCTTGAGGTGACCTCTAACAACCTTGCGAACGTGGATACCGTCGGTTTTAAGGCCCAAGATGTGACCTTTCATGAATATCTGCTCAAAGAGCAGGATGGTACGAAACGCACGGCAAAAGGTGAACATGGCTGGGCAGATTTTTCCCCAGGAAGCCTGCAAAAATCTGACAATCCCTATGACATGGCCATTGACGGTCCGGGCTTCTTTGTGGTGCAAGGTCCAAAAGGTCCTATTTATACAAGGGCTGGAAATTTTACCCTGAACAGCAAATATCAGCTTGTAACCAAAGAGGGCTATCCGGTACTTGGAGATGGGGCACCTATTACCCTGGAAGACACCACAGGAAAGGGCGTGTGGCTAAGCGAGGATGGCCACTTCTTTGTTGATGAAACCATAAGTTCAAAGATTGATGTTGTGACCTTTGCCAATCCACAGAAGTTAAAAAGGTTAGGCGGAAACTACTTTAAGGCTGAGAAAGGGGCTGGGACGCCTCTTCCTGCAGATTCCGTGGTGAAACAGGGTTACATAGAGCAGTCGAATGTTAATGCCATGATGGAGATGGTAAACCTCATTGATCTTAGCAGGGGTTATGAGGCCCAGCAGAAAAGTCTCCAGGCAATAGATCAGCTTGATGACAAGGCAGTCAATACACTTGGCAGGATAGGATAGAAAAGGGAGGATATGAGGATATGAGAGCACTATGGACAGGCGCATCCGGCATGAACAGCATGCAGCTTAACCTGGATGTCATCTCCAACAATCTTGCAAACACCAAGACCACGGCCTACAAGCGTAGCAGAGCGGATTTCGAGGATCTTATCTATCAGACACTCAAGATGCCAGGTACGGAAAACGGGGACGGAAGTCAGGTTCCAACAGGTATGCAGATCGGACTGGGTTCAAGGCCTGCTGCAGTGCAAAAGATTTTTACCCAGGGCGATTACGAGAGCACCAGCAACAATCTCGACTGGGCCATTGAGGGTAGAGGCTTTTTCAAGGTGCTTGCAAACGGTGAGGAGGTTTACACGAGAGCAGGCGCATTTAAGCTGGATAGAGACGGCTACATCGTTACTGCCGAAGGATACAGGCTCCAGCCAGAATTTTCAGTGCCACAAGGCACAGTAACAATAGACGTGGATGCCTATGGCCTCATAACTGCTTCAGACCAGGGAGGAAATCCCCTGGCCCAGGCCCAGCTTACCATTACGGATTTCCCCAATCCTTCTGGGCTGATAAGCATAGGAAGAAATCTTTACAGACAAAGCGAGGCATCAGGGGACCCTGTTGAGGGAAACCCGGGAACAGACAACTTCGGAACCATTGCCCAAGGGTTTTTGGAGCAGTCCAACGTAGATGTTGTCCTTGAAATGGTGGACATGATCGTTACACAAAGGGCCTATGAGCTAAATTCTAAGGCCGTTCAGACAGCAGACGAGATGATGGGAATAGCAAATAATCTTAAACGCTAATTTAGACCTTCAGGATGGTGGAAATGACAGGAATAAAGGTTCTTAGATGGATAGATATAGGCGTGATATCAGTCTTGGCTTTAATGTTCATGGCACTTTCGCCCACTTCATCCATGGGTGAAGGGACAGGTGCCCAGATTGTGGATTCACAGGAGCTAAAGGCCCTTTTTGTCCGGCACATAAAGGAAAACAGCCAGTGGAGCAAGGAGGACGTGGAGATAAGTTCACTCCGGGTGCTTCCAAGAAATATTTGGGTGCCAGCAGGCAAAATCACCTTTCGTTTTGACCAAGATGTTTCTACAGGGCGTTTAGGAAGAGTTTCCACTGTTGCTACCATATTGGTTGATGGACGTCCGGTGAGAAAGGCAAGGGTATGTGGATATATAGAGGTGTATAAAAAGGTCATCTGCGCCAAAGATGGCCTTTCCAGGGGGCAGGTAGTGACCATGCAAGATCTTATGGCAGTCAGGCTTCCCATAAGCAAACTGCGCGGCAAATTTTTTGAAGACCCCAAGCAGGTCATTGGGCTTGCTGCAAAAAGGACCCTCAGGGCAGGCAAGGTTATCTTCGCTTCAGACGTATCAAGGCCTGTAATCGTAAAACGTGGAAACAGGGTGCTCATAGTTGCAGCATCAGAAAATCTAAGGATCACGGTTCCAGGAATTGTGGAGCAAAAGGGGGCTGAAGGAGATTTCGTCCGGGTCCGTAACCTTGATTCCAAGAAGGTGATAATAGCACAGGTCAAGGATGGAAATACGGTCATGGTGAAATTTTGAGGAGGCTTGTCCCATGAAGATTTATTTAAATATGGTCATGGTTGTATTGGCAGTTTTTTTTGCAAGTGGTTGTGCAATAAATCAGCCGCCAACAATCCATAAAAACTACGATACCTCCTTTGCGCCGCTACCGATAGTGCCTTCCCAGCCTAAGGAAGGTTCTCTCTTTGACCCGGATACAGAAACCAGTCTTGTTGCGGACTTTAGGGCGAGAAAGGTGGGAGACATACTGACTGTAAAGATAGAGGAGAATCTCAGGGGTTCAAAGGATGTAAAGACAAACACAGACAGGAAGACCTCTGTGAATGTAGGGCTTACAGGTATCCTTGGGCTTGAGTTCAACAAGCGTGTCTCCCCGCGCTATCCGAGCCAAAAGGTGGATGCCACAAAGGCAATAGGCGGAACGGGAGAAAACAAGTTCGACGGTCAGGGCAAGACCTCAGGGGATACAAGGCTTACAGGGACAATATCTGTGCGGGTGATGAAAAAATTGCCGGGTGGCAATCTCTTCATTCGAGGAAGCAGGGAGATAACCATAAATAATGAGACTCAGTATATGATCCTTACTGGTATCGTTCGTCCTGCAGACATAGATCACAATAACGAGGTATCATCCACAAAGATAGCAGATGCAAGGATTACCTATACAGGAGGTGGGGTCTTGAGCGAGATGCAGCATCCAGGATGGTTTGGGAGGCTGCTTGGGATAATAGCGCCCTTTTAGAAGGCCTAATCTTTGCATACTAAGATTTTAAAAGGATACACGTTTTGGAGTAATTTGATAGAAGCTTGTAACTAACTTAAATGCTTATGAAAAAAGGACCAACATCAAAAAGTGCAGTAAAAGGTGCATTGGGAAAAATCATCCCAGTGATCCTCCTTTGTCTTCTCCTTCAGCTTATGGCCTTTGACGCCATGGCAGCAAGGCTTAAGGACATAGCGTCGGTTCAGGGGCTTAGAGAGAATCAGCTCGTAGGATACGGCCTTGTAGTTGGTCTTGCAGGCACAGGGGACGGAACACAGGTAAAGTTCACCATAAAGTCCATCAGGAATATCATGGAGCGTATGGGCATCATAAGTATTGATCCCAACCAGGTAAAGGTGAAAAACGTTGCGGCAGTCCTCGTTACTGCCAAAATGCCACCCCTTGCCAAGATAGGCCAGAAGATAGACGTGGTGGTCTCATCCCTTGGTGACGCAAAGAGCCTTCTTGGGGGTACGCTTATTTTGACCCCCCTGAAAGGCGCAGACGGAAAGATATACGCCCTTGCCCAGGGGCCAATAAGTGTAGGGGGATACTCAGCAGGAGGCGCCGGGGCAAATGTGCAGAAAAATCATCCAACAGCAGGAAGGATTCCAAACGGGGCAACAGTGGAAAGGGAGATCCCGGTTGATCTCCTTGCCAAAAAGGAGCTCAAGATAAATCTTTTCCGGCCTGATTTTACTACAGCGGAGCGGGCAGTTGATGCCATAAACGACGTGCTCGGAGCCCCCTTTGCAAGGGCAATAGATGCCGAGACCGTATCCGTAAGGGTTCCACCAGAGTATGAGGATTCCCCAATATCTCTTATGGCAGCCATTGAAAATGTGGAGATCAGTCCAGATACGAAGGCCAAGGTTGTCCTTGATGAAAGGACTGGAACGGTGGTGATGGGCAAAAATGTTCAGATATCCACTGTGGCCGTTGCCCATGGAAATCTTAGCATCCAGATAAAGGAATCTCCGCAGGTATCGCAACCTGCACCATTTTCTCGCCAGGGTCAGACAGTGGTCACACCAGGCACTGAGGTAAAGGTGAATGAAACCGGTGGAAGGCTGATAGTGCTGAAACATGGCTCAACCATAGGAGAGCTGGTGGCAGCCTTGAATGCAGTGGGTGTAACCCCGAGGGATCTTATTGCCATCATGCAATCCATAAAGGCTTCCGGTGCCCTACAGGCAGATCTACAGGTTATATAGAGGTTTATGTCATGACAGTAGGAAACAATTTGCCAGCAACAGGCTACATCCAGGAAACGAATAATAGGCAGTTATCGGGCCTGAAAGACAAAGATCCTGTCAGGCTCAAAAAGGCATGTCAGGGTGTTGAATCCATTTTTTTAAACATGATGTTGAAAGAGATGAGAAAGACCGTTCCAAAATCGGGTCTTTTCCCTGACAGTCTCCAAAAGGACATCTATACAAGCCTGTTTGATCAGCAGCTTGCTCAGGAAACGGCTGGCACAGGAAAGGGGATAGGCATAGCCGATATGCTTTTTGAGTACCTTTCAAGAAAATGATGGCAAGATCCAAAAAATTGTAAACAAATATGAAGAGACACAGGTAAAAGATGTCAGACACCGAGAAGACTACAAAAAAAGACCCTCAAGGGTACAAAGAGGCCTTCCACCAGGACGCGCTTATTGAGCACGTGTCAAGGGCAGCGCAGATGTGGGAGCAGATGGACCAGATCGTAAAGGCAGAATGGCATCTTCTTCTTAAAAACGATGTGGGGCGACTGATAAGGATTTCAAGGATAAAGCAAGATCTTGCATCCAGGATAAAAGATGAGGAGCAGAACATAGGTATGATCCTGGCAGGCTTGCTTGATGAAAATGAGAAGTTAGAAAGCCGGCATTTGGCAAAGATCCTGGAACGTCGCATGGGATCAAAAATGACAAACCGTTTCCTTCTGCTTCTTAGGAGGCGCGACTATTTCAGGAATCTGGCAGCGGTGACAAATCGCAGAATTTTTTACTGGATAGAGGACAGACTTGGCTTTTTTGATCACGTTACAAAAATATTGTCTGGTGCCGATTTGAAGCAAGGGCCCACCTACGCTCCAGCCACTCCTCATAAGGGCGCTAAAACAATGGTTGAGGATGGTGGCCATAGAGTCATTGCTAATCGGCATTTTAATCGGGGCTTTTCTGCATACCTTGAACAGTCCAGTACAGGTACTAAGGGGCAATCATGAGCGGTTTGACGAATCTTCTAAACATTGCAAAGGTTGGGCTTTTGGCTCAGCAAACGAGCCTTCAGACAATTGGTCATAATATCTCCAATGTAAATACGCCTGGATACTCCAGACAAAGCGTTACCCTTGCTGCAAAAGATCCTACACCGACCTTCATCGGGCTTCTTGGAAACGGGGTTGACGCAAAGGAAGTAACAAGGGCCTATGACAGGTTCATAAACTCTACATATTTTGCTAAGAATTCAGAGCTTAGCGGGCTTTCTACAAGGCTTTCTGGACTAAAAACAGTTGAATCCCTTTTTAATGAAGTGGAAGAAAACGGGCTTAATGGACTCTTGGATGATTTTTGGCAGGGATGGGACGATCTGGCAAACAATGCAGAAGGAATGGCAGAAAGAACCACCCTTCTTCAGAGGGCCACCATGCTTGCCCAGGCCATTCAAGACAAGTACCAGAATCTTATGGCCCTTTCAAAGGAAGTTGATCTGAATATTCAGACAAGTGTGGATGATATAAACAAGATTACGAGCCAGATTGCAGAACTAAATGTGCAAATAGTGTCGGCAGAGGCCGGCCATCACAGTGCAAATGATCTTAGGGATCAAAGGGATGAGCTGGTAAAGAGGCTGTCTGAGCTTGCAAATGTAAGATATTTTGAAACAGAAAGGGGCTCATATACCATAATGATAGGTCAGGGCAGCCCCATTGTGGAAGACAACAAATCGTGGAAGTTAAAGGTCATTGATGGAGATGTGACATGGATGGGTTCTCACGGGCAGCAGTTCAAGCTTAGTAGGCAGGATATCTCAAGTGGTGAGCTTGGAGGCTGGCTCGACATCAAGTCCAAGCTAAGTCCAAGGCAGATTACCAAGCTTTCAAATTCTGTGGTTAACACCTCTGGGAATGAGCCAATTCATCTTGACACCCATTTTGCCGATATAGATGGTGTGACCGTTACAGGAAATTTTCAAATATCCTTTTCAGGAACAGATCAGTCTGGCTCTGGAATAACAGGGACCTATGACAGCACAAATGATGTGGATGGTGATGGGGCATTTGGAACCATTCGTGATTTTGCCGCATTTATAGAAAATCAATTTGGGAACAAGGTTCAGGTGACCACAACCGATGATGGAAGAATACAGATTGAGGACATAGACCCTGGGGAATTTCCCATCTCCTTTCAAATAGACGATATAAGCGGTGGAATTACCGGATTACGTTTGGGAAAATTCGATGATAATTATCCGCTAAGTTATACGGAAAAACTTAATCAGATAGCAAAACAGCTTATCAAGGTGGTAAATGGGCAACATGCTCAAGGTATAGGGCTTACGCCTCTTAAAGAAGTAACTGCCACAAACCGGGTTATCAACCCAAATGAACCCCTTGAGTCCAAGGCCTCTGGGCTTGAATTTTCAGAGGATGTAAAAGACGGGACCTTTGAAATTTGGCTTTTTGATGCAAACGGTAATGTTATTGATCAAGACCCTGCAACGCCATTAATAAATGATCCAATAAGTTTAAACATAGATTCCCACACTACGTTAGATGATTTAGTAACTCAGATAGACGGTATCGATGGTCTTCGTGCAAGAATCGTAAACAGCTCCCTTGTAATCGGAACGGATGATACACACGGTGTAGCTGGTTTTTCCTTTGGGAATGACACGTCAAACGTATTAATGGCCCTTGGCCTTAACAGTTTCTTTACTGGAACTGGTGCCAACGATATTGCAGTTAACAGTGAACTTGTAGATGATCCGAGAATCGTGGCGGCAGCCAAGGTGGAAGAGCCAGGTGCAGTTTCTGTCACATCAAAACAGGTAACAGAGCCAGGCCGTGCTTTTGATTTGGCGATTCAGGAAGGCAGTTTCTCAATCCAGTTTAGTGGCCCTGGCGGAAATGTATCAAGAACAATTGACGTTTACAGAAATTCAGGCAGGGTTGATTCTATCGATGACATTCTGGCACGTGTTGCAGATCTTGATGAGGTAGATCAAGCCTGGGTAGAAGACGGCCTCGTTCATATAAGGGCCGCTACAGGATATGAAATAACCGATATACAAGACAGCACCACACACCCTACCAACTTCCTTACATTTACAGGCATTAGCCTCAGTGCGCCATCAGATGAGGTAGCTGGAACCTTCAAGGTGGATAGGACCTTTGATCCCGTTGATTCTTACGATACCAATGTGACAGATGGTACCCTTTCTTTTACGCTCTACGATGAAGACAGGCCTTATGACACCAGAAACATAACGGTTAATGCTTCAGATACTTTGGAGGATATCCGGTATAAAATAAACTCGCAAAATGATCTTCGAGCAGTCATAGAAAACGGCAGGCTTAAAATTTTCGCAGCTGGCGGTGCCGTAAGACTTGCCATATCAGATGATACATCCGGTCTTGCAAGCTATCTTGAGTTGAATACTCCAAGTGGAGGTGCAGTTTCACCTGCCAACAACAAAAATGCCCTTGAAATGAAAAGGCTTAGTAATAAGCCTGTTGAAGAATTGGATGATGCGACCATAAATGATGCATATCATAGCCTTGTGGGAAGTGTTGGCATCGACACCAGGACGGTCAGTCTGGATCACGACTTTATGCGTGGGGCGGTAAACGATCTTCAGGCAAGAAGAGAGGACGTATCAGGGGTCTCAATAGACGAGGAGCTTTCGGATCTTCTTAAGTTTCAGCATGCATATACGGCAGCTGCAAAGCTAATCAAAGTGGCAGACGAGCTATTTGTATCCTTACTCCAGTCAAAGTAACGAGAGGGCTTAGATCATGAGAGTTACCATGACCACCATGTACAACAGGATAAAGACGGACCTTTCAAGGCTTACAGAAAGGTTGGACAAAACAAATGCCAGCATATCATCGGGCAAGATTTACAGGTCCCCTTCGGACGCACCAGTTAAGCTGACACATGCCCTCGGGGTCAGGGACAATCTTTCCGACGTGGACCAGTTCCAAAGGAACATCTCTTATGGCAAGGGATGGGTAAAGGCCACGGAAAATATCTTTACAGGCATACAAGACAGGCTTCAGCGTGCCAAGGAGCTTGCCATAGAGGCAGCAAATGATACCCTTAACAAGGATGATAGGCGTGCCATTGCCCAGGAGGTAAAAAATATCCTGGACGAGGTGATAAGTCTTGGAAACACCAAGCTTGGCAACCGTTATATCCTTGCTGGGTCAAAAACCACTGGTTATGACTCTGGAGAGCAGCCATTTGAGATGGACAGGGAAGGTAATGTCACCTACAGAGGTAACCAGGAGGATGTCAGGGTTGATGTGGCACCAGGGATAAAGCAGAAAATAAATCTTGATGGGAAAAGTTCTCTTATGGAAAGCGGGACCTTTGAGGCGCTGAAAGACCTGTATGACAGCCTAATGGCAAACAGCCAGCCAAACATAGAAAATACCATAAAAAAGCTCGATGACAGCATGACATACATCAGTAACCAAACCGCAAGGATAGGGGCCATGGAAAGTTCAATGGATGCAAAGGGGGATCTGATGGATTCACAAAAGATAATAAACAAGGAAATACTTTCCGGCATTGAAGATACAGACATGATAGAGGCCATAAGTGATCTTAATTCCACCCAGACTGCATACCAGGCGGCCCTTGGGGCAGCATCCAAGGTAATGAAGGTCTCTCTTGCAGATTACATCTAAGGTA
>Ga0256833_1000939_pt1 | contig 21975 bp, 21 predicted proteins | sample 356284metaG_FD_190535 | JGI IMG/M metagenome (GOLD analysis project Ga0256833, IMG submission 190535) | Hydrothermal vent microbial communities from Mid Atlantic Ridge, Atlantic Ocean - 356-284 | ecosystem: Environmental > Aquatic > Marine > Hydrothermal vents | place: Atlantic Ocean: Mid... | reverse complement strand
AGGAGCCTTTTTTACGGGTAAAGCGGACGGCTCACACGCCTTCTCCCTCCTTACTCCGGAAGCGAAAGAGGAGCTTAAGTTTCACAAACTTCTTGGAACCTATCTTGTGTACGGTACTTTGGTACTAATTTTACTCAAAGCCGGAGCGATGGCTATACGAAGGGCATGGGCAAGAAACATATTTCTGACCTTCCTTGTTCTTTTTATAGCCGTTCTTCTAAAGCAGGGAAAAGATGGCGGAGAGCTTGTTTACGAGTACGGCGTGAACGTCAAACCGGTTATGAGCCTACAGGATCGTCTTGACGATATGGAGTTCGATATGGAAGATCTGAAAGAGGAGCTTCAAAATGCCAAAGCCGAATGCAGCCAAAAGAGTTCAGAGAGCTTGGAGTCAAACGGTACCGTTATCGAAACGAACGCAACCTCCCCAAAAGAGCAGATGAAACCTCTCATCAAAACTCCCGCAGAGAGTAACGAAACCAACTCCTCTCAGGCAGCCGCGCCCGTTGAGACCGCACCCTCTACATACAAAGAGGTTTCACCGCCGATGAATATGGCTCCGGCCCCCGTGGCGATTCCAACCCACTGATGGCAATAAAACGGCCTCTTCCTTTTATACTCCCGGCCTCCCTTGATGAGAGGGGGCGCCTTTTGCGTCTTAGACGCCACAAAATCAAACCCTCAAATATTGCCGGAACCTTCGAAGGTGACGGCTGGGTACTCTACCGGCCGAACAAAAAGAGTTATTTCAAGCTTCCCAAAGAGATGGTTCCAAGCCGTGAACAAGAGCGGCGCATAAAGAGAATTCACGAATATATAGAGGAGTACAAGGCCCTTATAGATCTGGAAAGAAGAGCCGAAATGAAGGCGCAAACAGATGAGATCCGCTCTTTAAGCGGCAAGGAGAGGGAGATGTTCGGCCGAGCGGTACTCGGCTTGAGAGGGCGGAGTCTTGGAGTCAAATTCGACCTCTATTTGGTGAGATTCAGCCGTGATCGAATGATCGAAACGGAAATCGGAAGCGGAGATATAGTTTTGGTAAGCAGAGGAGAACCTCTTAAAAGCGAGCTTACCGCAACCGTTATGGCTGTAGCAAAAAACTATATAGAGGTCGCATTTTCCCAAAAACCTCCCGTTTGGGTGAAAAAGGAGAGCATCAGGCTCGACCTTTACGTAAACGATGTCACCTTCAAGAGGATGGAGAGCAACCTCGAAAAGATGCGCCACATAAAAGAGCCTTACAAGAGAGTCAGAGATATAGTTTTGGGACTTGTCGACCAAAAAGAGAGATCACCTTTTGATTTTGAACCGATAGAAGCCTCTTTGAACGGTGTGCAGAAGGTGGCTGTCTCGAAAGCTTTGTCTCGGAGTGAAGTGGTCTTGATACATGGGCCTCCCGGTACCGGAAAGACGACGACTCTCATAGAGGTGATACTGCAGGCCGTAAAGAGAGGCGAGAGGGTATTGGCGGCAGCCGACTCCAACGTGGCGGTGGACAATATGTTGAAGAGATTGGCTTTTGTGAAAGATCTGAAAGTGGTCCGCGTAGGCCATCCCGCAAGGGTAGGGGAGGGGTTGGAGGAGTATACGCTTTTTGCTTCGATCGAGCGCGACCCGGCCACCGCTGAGGTAAAAAAGATGCTTCAAAGCGTGCAGGCGCTTATTGAGGAGAGAAACAGCCACTCCAAACCTACTCCGTCGCGACTTAGGGGAATCTCGAAAGAGAGGGTCAAAAAGTTGGCGGCTTTGGGAAAGAGTTTCAGAGGCGTGGATAGGGCGACTATAAGCTCTATGGCACTTTGGATAAGAGAGGATGAAAAAATCGAGAGGCTTTTTGAGAAGATTCGCAAGCTTGAAGAGTCGATTGTAAAGAGAATCTTAAACGATGCGGATGTAGTACTCTCTACCAACGGTATGGTAGGCTCCGAGGTACTCGAAAACGAGACTTTCGATATCGCCGTTATAGACGAGGCGAGCCAGCAGATGGAGCCTTCGACTCTCTTGCCTATGATGCGCGCTAAAAAGGTTGTTCTTGCAGGAGATCATAAACAGCTTCCGCCTACCGTGATAAGCGGACTCGATATTTTGAAAAAGTCGCTTTTTGAAAGAGTTATGGAAGATGGGAGAGCTCCATCTACGATGTTGAGAGTTCAGTACAGGATGAACGAGACGATAATGGCCTTTGCCAATACTCTTATGTATGAAGGTCTGCTGCAAGCGCACGACAGCGTCGCAAATCGTAAGCTGAAACTTGAAAAAAAGCCAAAGGAGGAGTTTGCGGCCAAAGTGCTTGAACCGCAAAAGCCTTTTCTGTTTATAGATACTTCGAAGATCGATGCTGCAGAGAGGCTAAAACCCCGTTCTACCTCCTTTGAAAACGAAGAGGAGGCCAATATTGTCGTAGATATCCTAAAGGCTCTTTTAGAGTGCGGCGTCAGGCTTGAAGAGGTAGGCGTGATAAGCCCTTATCTAGCTCAGGTGAAACTTTTACGTCAATTGATGGAAGCAGAAGATTTAAAGTGTGAAACGAAGAGTGTGGACGGCTTTCAGGGGCGAGAAAAAGAGGTGATAATAATCTCTTTAGTGCGTTCCAACATAGCAAAGGAGATAGGTTTTTTAAAAAGTAGGCGCCGTTTGAATGTTGCGATGACAAGAGCCAAAAGCAAACTTATTATGGTAGGCGATTCGGCTACACTCGCCGCAAATGCGCCCTTTGATGCTCTTTTTGAATGGCTCAAAAGTGAGCCGAATGCAGATATTATCAATGCTGAATGCTGAATGCTGAATGCTGAATGTTGAATGTTGAATTTTCCAATTTTTCAGAGCATTCCATTGAAAAAATGGGAGTGAATCTCAATAAAACCTGTGTATCTCCTCCATAAGGTTATCGAGAGTTACGTTCTCGCCACCCTCTCTCAAAAACTCTTCGAGAGCCTTTTTGCTAGCATCCATCCCGCCCTCTTTTTCTATTTCGGTCAACCTTTTATATACAGGATCCAAAACCCTTTTGATGTGCGGTGAGACCATCTTTCTGTAGGCTCTGTAACCTTTTATCTCCTTTGTGTTTATATCTCGGATTATTTCGAAGTGGGTAAAGACCCAGTAGTATCTCCCATCTTTTGCCATATTCTTGATGACGGCTGTTATGTTGTGGCCGTTTTTTATGCGATCCCAAAGCTCTTTGAAGATAATTTTCGGCATATCGGGGTGTCTTACGATGTTGTGGGGCTGCCCGATAAGCTCATCTTTAGTATATCCCGAGATCTCTGCGAAGTAGTCGTTACAGGCGGTAATATTGCCGTGAATGTCGGTTTCACTCTCTATATATTTGGTATTGTCGAGTTCTATCTCCTCATCTACGGGTTCCGGTTTTTCAAACGCCATTCTCTTGCCCTCCTCTCAGAACAGTTTGCCTCTATTGTAACCAATTTTATCTATAGTATGTAATAGGATTAAAAAGTGACATAAATGTGACATTATGAAAAACATTAGTTTAAATGAATTAAATGGGCCGATTTCAAGAAAAATTAACACTAAATTAACTATTATTCTAATATGCAGTTTGAATTTTCTAATTAAAAGAAAAATTCAGCCTGTCAATTCAGGAAAAATTAAAGGAGGTAGCATGAGTTCAATCATCAAGAAGCTATCTATGGTAGCTATCGGTACGATGGTTGGCGCGTCAATGGCTTCCGCGAGCTCTGAACTTGAAAAGGTGATGAAGGAGCGGGGTTTGACGCAGCAGGATCTGCTGGCGGCAGCCAAAACCTACACGCCGAGCGGCGGACGGGACAAGTATATCGTCTTCAGTTCCGGCGGACAGTCGGGGCAGGTCATAGTCTATGGCGTGCCGTCAATGCGTATACTTAAGTATATAGGCGTATTCACACCGGAACCTTGGCAGGGATGGGGGTATGATGACGATACGAAAAAGGTTTTGAAGCAGGGGTGGATACGCGGCAAAGAGATAACCTGGGGCGACACACATCACCCGGCTATTTCGGAAACGGATGGGAAATATGACGGAAAGTGGCTTATCATCAACGACAAAGCCAACCCGAGACTTGCCGTTATAGACCTTAGTGACTTCGTGACGAAGCAGATAGTCGTAAACCCGATCTTCAAGTCAGACCACGGCGGAGCCTTTTTCACTCCAAACAGCGAGTATGTTCTCGAAGCGTGTCAGTACGCTGCACCGTTCGATAACAACTACCACCCTATCGAAGAGTACAAAGAGACTTACAGAGGTGGCGTCACGGTATGGAAGTTCGACCATAAAAAGGGTCGTATAGTTCCGGAAAAATCCTTTACGATAGAGATGCCTCCATATATGCAGGACCTTAGCGATGCCGGTAAAGAGGCGAGCTACGGTTGGGGCTTTACAAACTCTTTCAACTCGGAGATGTATACCGGCGGTATCGAAAAGGGTCTTCCTCCGTTTGAAGCGGGTATGAGCCGTAACGATACCGACTTTTTGCATGTCTATAACTGGAAGAAACTGGCTAAACTGGCTGAAAATCCGAAAAATGTAAAAGTTATAAATGGGCATAAAGTGGTTCCTATAGAGGTAGCCGTTAAAAATGACGCACTCTTTTTGATTCCTGAACCGAAATCTCCCCACGGTGTCGATGTGAGCCCTGACGGAAAATATATTGTAGTCTGCGGAAAGCTCGATACGCATGCGACAGTCTATAGTTGGGAGAAGATTCAAAAGCTGATAAAGAACAGAGAGTATGCCGGTAAAGATCCTTACGGTATTCCGATCCTCGATCTGAAAAAAGCTGCACACTGCCAGGCTGAACTTGGCCTTGGGCCGCTTCATAACCAGTATGGACCGAAATGGAAGACTGAAGGTGAAATCTACACCTCTCTTTATGTCGACAGCCAGGTCGTCAAGTGGAACTATCTTCAGTGTAAAGTTGAAGACAGGGTGAATGTAAATTACAACATCGGTCACCTTTGCGGTATGGAGGGTAAGACGGAAGATCCTCAGGGTGAATATATCATCGCTTTGAACAAGCTTGCCATAGACCGTTTCAACGAGATTGGCCCTTTGCATCCGCAAAACCACCAGCTCATAGATATCAGCGGCAAAAAGATGCAGCTGCTATACGATATGCCTCTACCTCTCGGTGAACCGCATCAGGCCGTAGCGATTCGTGCGAGCAAACTTCACACTCACGTGCGCTACAAAATGGGAACCAATCCCTTTACCGGCAAGACACATGAAGGTAAAACTTTGGCGGGGCAGGAGAAGATCGTACGCAAAGGAAACCATGTGTATGTTTACGGAACGATGGTGCGATCACACATCAATCCGGAACATGTCAATGTAAACCTTGGAGATACGGTAACCTTCTATCTGACAAACCTCGAACGTGCAGAAGATGAGACGCATGGATTTACCCTCGACCAGTATAATATCCACGCTTCTCTTGAGCCCGGTAAGACTGTGGCACTGACATTCAAAGCGGACAGAGAGGGAGTTTTCCCATACTACTGTACCGAGTTCTGTTCCGCATTGCACCTTGAAATGATGGGTTATCTTACGGTAAAAGATCCCAACAAGAAGTATGTCTCTGCACAGAAGCTTAAAATGGCCAAGATGTCTCCTGAAGAGCTTAAAAAAGAGTATGACAAAATCGTAGCTACAAATGATGCGACCGACAAGGTTATTCAGAGCGTAGTGAAGTTCCTGAAAGAGAACCATTACGAGAAGTATCCTACGATAAAAGCTCTCGTCGAAGATGCACTCGATCAGTATGGAAAGATTCCTGAGCAGAAAAAGAAAGCGGACGAGTATTACAAAAAAGGTGATATAGAGAAGGCGATACTCTTTGAAAACATGATCTGGCAGTATATGGTCAAGACGGCCGATGTCGGTATCAGAGCCAGAGATCTGCTTATCAGAAAAGTGGCCACTCCTATGAGCGAAGCTGCCAAGCGGGGTGAAGTAGCATTCAACGAAGGGGGATGCGGCGGATGCCACGTCATAGGAAAAGTCAGTTCCGGTCCGGATCTTACCGGAGTTCTTCAGCGCCATGAAAATGGTGAAAAATGGGTTTATGAATTTATCAAAAATCCGGAGAAAAAATATAAAGATCCGTATGTAGAGTCGATGATCAATTACTTCAATCTGCGAATGCCTAACCAGGGCATGAGCGACCAGGAAGTTAAGGATATCATCGAGTACTTCAAATGGGTTGACGAGAATGCCAACCTCTTCTAAACCAGAATAAGAGCGGGAGTTGACTCCCGCTCTTAGCTTGAATCATCGGGGAAAAACCTTCAATTGCACCTGAAAATATTTTAAATTGTTATTAAATTTATAAATACAACATATATTATTGATCGGTATCAAAATTTTTTCAGAGGCAATTTAGGTATAATCTTCCAATATCCGAAAGAAAGGAACAACTTATGAAAAATTCACTGGTCAAATCGAGGATCTTTACCTTGATTGCACTGGGAATTCTACTCTACTGGTTCGTCATTCCCGCGGTGCTTACGCACAATGTGGTGGAGCTGGCCAGAATCGGCAAAGCCGATGAGATACCTGCAATCTCCTACAAAGTCTGGAACTACTACCAAAAAGGGCAATATGTCAGCAACTCCACGCCTAAAGATGCGGTTGGGGATCTGAAAAAGATGATAGAAGAGGATGCAGAACTATCGGTAGTGACAGCCCCCATATGGTATGTCGCACTTGAAGCGCCCAATTACCCCAAAGAGACATTTCCCGAAGGTATTCCGGTCTATTACCACTTCGATGGTTTCAGTGGCGATGTACATGAGATGAATACGATAAACCACTATATAGGAATGGATCCGATGGAGAGAGGTGCCCCTTACCTTAGAGCTCTTGCGCCGTACGCTCTGGTTTTCGTGGCACTCGTGATGGTCTACTACATTCTGTACGATTCGAAAATTCTCGATATTTTGATGTTGATTCCGGTCTTTTTGCCTGTAATATTTCTGGGTTTTTACGCATACTGGCTCTACTGGTTCGGACACCATATGCACTCATGGGGAGCTTTCAAGATAAAACCCTTTATGCCGACCGTTTTTGGAGATGGAAAAGTGGCCCAGTTTACGACCCACTCCTATCCGACTACCGGATTTTGGCTTCTGCTGGCCATCTCTTTTTTCTCTCTGCTGGCCATCATCTCCAAACGAAAAGCGCGCAAAGCGGCCAAATCAGAGGCGTAAGAGGAGGATATGGTGCTTAGAACCTGGTTTTTGCTCTCGCTCCTTTTTTGCTCACTATCTGCGAATCTGTTGCAAAAAGCTATCGAGAGTGCAGAGCCCGGTTCGAGGTTGGAGCTTCCGTCAGGGGAGTACAGGGGCAATATCGTCATAGACAAACCTCTGATAATAGATGGTGTAGACAAAAGCGCCGTTATAGTGGGAGACGGTAACGGGACTGTCGTAAAGATAAGAAGTTCATACGTCACTCTTAAAAACCTGACGATCGTAGGTAGCGGAAGCGAGCATCAAAGCATCGACGCCGGAATATCCATAAAAGATGCCGAACACGTAACGGTCGACAACTGCAAGATAGACGATGCCCTTTTTGGCATAGATATGGAGCAGGTCAAAAGTTCAAAAATCGTCCATAACTGGATACGCTCGAAGCCTTACACTCTTGGGTTGAGAGGGGATGCTATCAGATTGTGGTACTGTACCGACAACAACATCAGTTACAACCACGTAACCCACTCCAGAGACGTAGTCGTCTGGTACTCTCATGGAAATGTGATATCTCACAACTTCGGAGAGTATAGCCGCTACTCTCTACACTTCATGTACGCAGGCAGAAACGAGGTTCTCTACAACACTTACGAGCACAACTCGGTCGGAATCTTTTTCATGTACTCCCGCGACACCGTTGCGATAGGAAATGTAGTCAAAAACTCGCTTGGAACTACCGGCCTCGGTATAGGGCTGAAAGATTCGAGTAACTTTGAGCTTAGAGACAATACGGTCATATATTGTGCAAGGGGACTCTATATAGACAGATCCCCCTATCAGCCGGACAGGAACAATACAATATCGGGAAACCGAATAATATACAATGCAGAGGGGATACACTTCCACTCTCTTAGTATAGCCAACAATATCGTAGGCAATATTTTCAAAGGAAATATAGAAAATGTAGTCGATGACGACGAGTCTCTTCACCACTCCTCCCAGAACTTTTGGGATGGAAACTTTTGGGATGACTACCAGGGATTTGACAGAGACAAAGACGGCATAGGTGATACTCCATATACACTTTTTTACTATGCCGACAGAATGTGGCTGCTGAACCCAAACGTAAAGTTCTTCTATGCATCTCCGGTAATTACAATAATGAACTTTCTTGCCAAGTTGGCTCCCATTTCGGAGCCTGTTAAGCTTCTTACGGACGCTCATCCTGTGATGTTCGAAAAAGATTTGGAAAAAGGGGTCGTTCAATGAAACCTGAAGAGAAAAAGCGGAGAAAATTCATTCAGCAGATGTCAGGGCTCGGTGCTCTTGGCATCGCCGCTGCTGCCGGAATTTTGGGTGGGCCCTATTTGAAGCCGAAGGAGCTTCGCCTAAGGCCTCCCGGAGCTGTAGAGGAGAACGAGTTTCTGGGGCTTTGCATAAAGTGCGGACAGTGTCTGCAGGTGTGCCCTTACGACTCTATTCTTCTTGAGGATATAGACGGCAAAGCCGGAGTCGGCATGGCATACATTGAGCCAAGGGAGAGAGGATGCTATCTGTGTGAGGCATTTCCCTGCATACTTGCATGTCCGAGCGGAGCGCTCGATCATGAGCACGACAGTATCGAGTATGTACATATGGGAATAGCGGTCGTACATGACCCGCAAGGGTGTTTGGCCAAGATCGGCAAGCCGGTTCCCGACAGCGGAATAGAGAGAATATATGACCATACGAAAGTTCTTTCACCGCAAGAGCGTCGAAACAAAAAGGTGGTTTTGAAAGATAGCGATTCTGAAAAGGTTCGGCTTCAAAAAGAGCTTTTGATCAAACTGGAAAAACATAGGGGCGAAGAGTCGTGTACCATCTGTGCCGATATGTGCCCATTCCACCCCGACAATACTATGGCCATAGGTATGGTGGCGGCCAAGGGCGGAGGAATGCTTCCTGAAATAAGAGAGGCTTGCAATGGATGTGGTGCGTGTGTGGAGCTCTGCCCGGTCGACGTCATAAAGATAGTGCCGCGCAAGAGTTATGCAGATATATATAAAAAAGGAGGGGAGATCGATGCGTAAAATTATGATGATAGTTCTTGTCGGATCGGTTGTGGCAGTATTGACAGGATGCGGAGAGAAGCAAGATAAAAAGAGTGAAACCGAAAAGGTGCCGGCAGGAGAGATCAAGGTGACGCCGGGTGCAGTGAAGGTAGAGAGTACAGAAAGCTCCTCCAAAGAGAATAGCGGCGAGTTCTACTATACATATAACAAAGAGAAGCAAAAAGAGGCACCGGAAGCGAAGCATCGTACGACGATAGATGCCTATTTGAATATTCGTTCTCCCTATGAGCATGTGATGGTCACTATGATGATAAAGAAGTTGAGCCGAGATTTCGTAGTGAGGTGCTCTCCCTGTCACGATGATTATGCAAATGGTGTTATTGGTCCGTCGCTTTTGGGGAAGGATGGAGATTTTATATACAAACGTCTTCTCGCTTTTAAATCTGGAGAGAAGAAGAATGTTCTAATGAAAGAGCTGGTGGAAAGAATGGACGATGCCAAACTTAAAAGCATATCGAACGAGATTGCCGAATTCAACCAACAGATTCAGAAACTCAGAAAAGGACAACAATGATAAGACATATTATCGCCGCAATTGCAACCCTCCTTGCCATATGGGCAGTCGTTTTCATGATGGAGTTGGACAAAAAAGCGGAGCGTTTCAAGCAGATTCGTGAGATTATAGAGAAGACGAAAGAGGTCCCTCTACAGGTAACAACTCCGGAGATCTCCCAAGAGAGAGAAAGGAAGGAGGCTCTGAAATCGGAAAAAGAGGCTGAAGATGAGGTTGCCAGGAAGCTAAAAACGCTCAAGGAGAGAGCAGGAAGTGCCATGGCATTCAAAGTCAGCCCTCTGTATAAACAGAAGTGCTCCTCATGTCATGGCGTCAACGGAGAAGGCATAATCGGCCCCCGCCTGATCGGCAAGAGTGAAACTGAGGTATACGATGCGTTAATCAGTTTCAAATCGGGTAAGCGCAAAAATTACGTTATGTACGGACTCCTTTCAAAGATGTCGGATGAAGACCTTAAAGCTTTGAGCAAAGAGATAGGAACATTCAAAGAGAAACTGGATGCTGCCGGAAAGTGAAAGGAGTGCATCCAAAAGGATAGAGAATGGATAGATACAATAGCAGTATACGTGAGATCATCCGGGCCCCATTTCTTTCGACCTTCTATTATATAAGCAAGAGTGGCGGTATTCGGCCGACATGGCGTTTTTACAGATGGTTGAGCGTGATACTCATCAACATCGCCTTCTATATCTCCTACCATGTCGATGTTCAGCTTTTGGAAGGAACGATGAACGGATCAAGGCTGCTTGGATTTCACCTGATAGATCTCTTTACAGTCATAGAGACTTTCGTAGCGACACACAAATTGCATACAAATATGATAATAGGCTCCGTTACGATCGCCGTTTTTTATCTGTTGGTAGGGGGAAAGAGTTTTTGCGCATGGGCGTGCCCATATGGCGTCATAAGCGAAATCGGTGAACATATTCATCAAAAGCTGGTAAGCAAAAAGATCATAAAAGAGCGAAATTGGAATCCGAATATTCGTTTCGCCTTCTGGGCCGTTATCGTGCTTGCCACTTTCGTAAACGGTTATCTTGTATTTGAAGTCATCAACCCAATAGGCATAATTAGCCGCTTCATAACGTATGGATGGAGCCTCGCTATCGTATGGGTGCTGGTGATTTTGCTTTTCGAAATTTTCTATTCGCGCAGAATGTGGTGTAAATATATCTGCCCTGTAGGAACGACATACAACGTTTTAGGCTGGGTGAGTGCCACGAAGGTGCAGTGGGACATGGACAAGTGCGACCACTGCGGAGCATGTTTGGATGCATGTTTTGAAAACCATGTTATCGAGTTTACCAAGCCTAAATATGACAAAGATCGTAAAGAGAAGGGTATATCTAAACAGATTGTCGTCAATGGAGACTGTACACTGTGTGCAAGATGCTTTGATGTTTGCCACACCGATGCGTATAATTATACGTTCAGACTAAAAGATTTGGTTTAAGGAAGAGATGTGAAGATAGTCGAAGCAAGAGGCGTGACGAAAAAGTTCATGGGGGCCAAAGTGCTCGACAGCGTCACTCTCGATATAGAGCTTGGTGAAAAGATCGCAATGATGGGTCCCAACGGTGCGGGGAAAACGACTCTTGTCCGTGCCATTTTGGGATTTTACCACCTCGATGGCGGCTCTATTCGTGTAGAGAGTTACGACCCGACAAAAGAGAGGGTAGAGGTACTTAAAAAGATAGCTTTCATTCCTCAACTCCCGCCTCCGGTGAAATTGAGCGTTTCGGAACTTTTGACATTCGTGGAGAGAAGTACCGGTACGAAAAAGAGTGACGTCATTTCGCAAGCAGATGCTATGGAGCTCGATTTGAAAAGGCATAAAGAGAAACCTTTTTTCAAACTATCCGGGGGGATGAAGCAGAAACTCCTCATAGCGATAGCTCTTGCAAGACGGAGCAGACTTCTGGTTTTTGACGAGCCAACGGCAAATCTCGATCCAAAAGCGAGAGAGCACTTTTACACTCTGCTCAACTCGCTCGAATATGAGCACTCGTCGATATTTATAACCCATCGCCTTGAAGAGGTTGAGGGGCTGGTAAATCGAAAAATATATATGGATTTAGGAAAGGTGGTTGAAGATGAAAAAGTTTAAAGTTCTAGTAATGGCCTTTGTGGCTTTGGCCTTCGTTTCCGGTTTCAGCGGCTGTGAAAAAAAGGATATGACGTCACCTGAGAAGATGCACTGGGATCGTGATATGTGCGAGCGGTGCAAAATGGCGGTGAGCGACAGAAACTATGCCGTTCAGGTTGTTGAGCCGAAAACTCATAAGCACTACAAGTTCGACGATATTGGGTGTGCCGTTCTGTGGTTCAAAGAGGAGAATATCGACTGGGGTGACAAAGCCGTCATTTGGGTAAAAGATGGTAAAACCGGTAAATGGATCGATGCAAGGAGAGCATGGTATTCGACCGGTGATATTACTCCTATGGGTTTTGGTTTTACGGCATTTGCCAACAAAGAGGATGCAGGCAAAAAAGAGGTCATAGACTTCAAAGAGGTTGAAAGACGAATTTTGAGCCGGGGAAGATAGATGAAAAACCTCTCACTGGTAGCATATCTCGATATAAAAGAGAGTCTGCGTGCACGATGGTTCTATGTATACGCTTTTGTCTTCGGCGGTCTGATGGGCCTCTTTTTCATAAGCGGCATAACCGACTCGGTAGTTATGGGTTTTACCGGCTTAAGCAGGCTGCTTCTGGTTTTCATACAGGTTACGATAATCATACTGCCTATCTTCATCCTCATAACCACCGTCAAGTCGATCTCGAGCGACAGGGAGAGCAACGTTCTTGAGTATATGCTCTCCTTTCCCATCTCTTTGAGCGAATACTACTGGGGAAAACTTCTGGGACGTTTCGTTACCGTATTTTTTCCTGTTATCGTAGCACTCTTTGTCGGAGTTGCATGGGGGCTTTTCAAAGGCGGTCAGATGCCGTGGGCTATGATTTTCCTCTATTCGGCGCTAATATTTTCTATTTGTGCCGTATTTTTGGGTATAGCCTTTTTAATTTCCACGATGGTGAAGTCCCACGACATCGCCCTTGGACTCTCATTTACCGTCTGGATAGTGCTTCTTGCTTTCATAGATGTGGCGCTTATCGGGCTTATGATGCAAAACAGGGTATCGGACGAGGTTATACTTACCGTAGCGATGCTAAACCCCCTGGAAGCCTTCAGAATAGGCGCTATCGCTCTTTTTGACCCGGAACTTACGGTGATCGGGCCGGTTGCATACTATCTTCTCGATTCGCTCGGTCACACTTTTTTGATGATCTATGCAGTCGTTTATCCGATATTGCTCGGTGTGATATTCGCTCTTTTGGGATACGCGGTATTCAAAAAAAGAGATATTCTTTAAAGGAGAGAGTTTGATGTTAAGAGCTGTTCTATTAACGTTACTTCTCTTTGCAGCACTGCCTGCTTCGGAGAGTAGTTGGGGGAACAAGCCGAACCTGCTTGACCCTGTCTATCAACTAAAAGTTGACGACTACCCGAAGTTTGCTACTAAAATGGTCTTGAAAAATGGAAAAAAGATACGGTTTTGCAGTGTCAAAGCTATGATGCACTTCTTTTTTGCACCATACAGATATCCCGAATATGGAGTGAAAGGCAGTGAAGAGATCGACAAAATATATGTGAAAGATTATTTGAGCGGTAAAAGGGTAGATGCTAAAAAAGCGTGGTATGTATTTGGAAGCAGACTTGTAGGTCCCCATGGTGACGACTTGATACCTTTTGCTTCCAAAACCCGTGCCGAGCTCTTCGTGAAGCGTTACGGGGGTACGCGAATAATGCCTTTTGAAAAACTATCTGCCGGACTTGTCCGCTACCTCGATATGTAAGAGAGGATCTGTTTGAGGGCGATTGCTATTTTGATTGTGTTGCTGAATATCTCTCTTCTTGCCTCTGCCTCTGCCTATGGCGTAGCTGAAAAAAATGGAGATTCCGGCAATATCGGAGTCGATATGCGCTCTATGGATAGGTGCCCGGTATGCGGTGACTATATCTTCAGGCATCAAAAATGGGTAGTGATGCTATACTACGAAAAGAGTGGCAGAATGAAGCATCTGGCTTTCGACGGCGTAAAAGAGTTTTTGAAGTTCTATTTCGACCCTGAAAAGTGGGGTGATTATCCAAATATAAGAATGCATATCAAAAAGATCGTATTCAGAGACTTTGAGAACGGGAAACCGATCGCCTCGCACAAAACCTGGTTCGTTGTAGGAAGCGACGTCAAAGGTCCGAAAGGGTCGGAGTTTATACCTTTTGCGGATAAAGAGCGTGCCGAACGTTTTATGAAAAGGTATAATGGTAGAGAAATTTTACGTTTCAAGGAAATATTGAATATTTTAGAAAATAGAAATGGAGTGTGAAGTGAAATTTAAATCGGTTATAAAAGCGAAACCGCTTGGTGGATGGTATATAGAGCTTACGGATCTGCAGACCGGAATGTCTGTCGTTTGTGACGATATAGAGGAGTATATGAAAAAGATAGAGGAGATGGGTGCTAAGTATGGCCCAGACATAGAGGTGGAGTGGAGCCAGGGGGAGGGCGTAATACCGGCCTATATAAACGAGATTAGAGGGCTTATGCGTAAGTACCAGGAGGAGATGGGGCTCTCCGAAGGGTAAACTTACCCTCTTTTGCCTCTAAAAAGCACAGGACCGAATCTTGCTCCCCACGCTATAAACAGAAGCATCCACATAGTTGCGGAGAGATCGAAAAGCCACCTCATATCGATACCAAATCCCATCGCCATAGAGTAGAAAAATCGTGCAAGGACGACCGCTTCGGTGAACCAGAAGAGCGCTACGGTGATTTTGTCGGCGTGGGGGACCTGTCCGGAGTGGCCCAGTGTCACACGTGTACCGAAACCGATGAGTATCGTCACTATGAAACCGATCGCTACAAGGTGCATCCCTGCGAAGATGAAAGATGTCTGAAGCCAGACGCCGGCAAGTGTCGTAACCGCATCTATAAGAAGTCCGGCCGGCAGCCAGAAAAGACCCATATGCAGTACCCACAAGATAGCCGGAGAGTTGAATATCGGAAGTCTCCAGCTCAAAAACTCTCTTAAAAGATAGATTGCAAGGATGAGAGTTACTACCGCTTCCGCTACCAAAAAGTCGATTGAAAAAAAGAGCGATTTGAGTGCAAGTGCCGTAAATACGATGAGTATGAACTTTTCAGGCTTTTGAATCATGACATGGCTGAAAAATGGTATCATCCTTTGGGCTACGGTAAATGTCAAGAATACGAGATAGAGATAGAAACCGCCTCCATATGCGACTCTCTGCCACGATAAATCTATGCCAAAAAGAGAGAGGCCAAATCCTACTATGAAGATAAGGTGGAGAAAGAGGCCTGTGGCGTGGGCGGTCAAAAGCCAGAAAGGGTCACTCTTTTGCGGGGAGCTTCCGGCTTTGTAAATCTCTTTGAAGTTGCTTGCTATCAGCAGATGCCCCATGAATATAACGGCCATTCCTACGAGTGCCGCAGGTGCGAAGAGTATGGCGCCCGTCAAAAAGAGTAGAGTACCGGCTTCGTAAATATAGAAGAGTTTGGTGTATATACTTTTCGGAATCGGCGCACTCATACAAAAACGGGGAAATGTAGTAAGCAAAAAGCCGTGGAAGAAGTGGCTTATGACTATGAAAATCATAGCATACGCATGGAAAAGGGTCGTATCGATTTTGAATGGAAGTACCCCCTTGTAGCCGAGCATAAAGGAAAGCATCATCAAGACGGACCATACTATACCCATTAGGAAAAACGGCTGGTGCGGTTGTGAGAGAAAGTAGGTGAAGATGGATCTTTTTTCTACACTCTCTTTAAATTGTTGCATACTATCACCTTTTTGTTTCAAAATTTACTATCTTCTTTTTCGGTAGTTTAAAAAGAGGCAATTGTATCAAAAAAAAGAGGTTTTTTATCTTGTTTGGGGTCAATCCCAGAGGTATTGCTTCTCTATATCCTCTTCATCTTCGGGCTTTGGAGTTTTTAGAGATTTTTTTTCAAGAACTTTTTCCAAAGGTATCGGTCTTCCGAGTTTATAGCCTTGCACATAGTCTATACCGATCGATTTGACCATGTTGTAGATAGCTTCGTTGGAGACGAACTCGGCTACCGTTTTCAGGTTGTATGTACTTGCCAGTTTATGAATGATTTCAACGAACTCCTTAGAGTCCTGGTCGGTGTCGATCTTTCGTATGAAAGAGCCGTCTATCTTGATATAGTCGACTTTAAGTTTCAGTATCTTGGCGAAATTGGAGTAACCCGAGCCGAAATCGTCTATGGCTACCTTGACTCCGAATACCTTAACGCGACGGATGAAAGCGCTGATCTCCTCATAGCTTTTCGTCTCCTCAGACTCTAGGAGTTCGAAAGTTATATGGTTGCTGAAGTTGGACATTGCGAGTCTGTCTATGATGTAGTCTCTGGTTTGTGGATTGTGTATGTCATCTGCGGAGAGGTTTACGCTTACATGGAGTCCATGCTTTTCGGCACTCTCTACCGCTTTGTCGAAAACGGTTTTAGTGATTTCTGAGTAGAGCCTTATCTGTTTGGCAAGGTTTATGAACTCTGCAGGAGAGATTACGTTGCCATCTTCATCCAAAAGTCTTGCTAGTACTTCGTATTTGACAACCTCTTTCGTTTGAGTATCGCAAATCGGCTGGTAGTATGGGACGATTCTGTTTTCTTTTATCGCATTATTGAGAACTTTGGTCATCGTTATATTTTCAAGATAGCGATCTTTCTGTACAAGGCTGTCACTGTAAACGGCAAGGTTTTCGTTTGAATTCTTCGCCTTTTTCAAAGCCATATCCGCTTTTGTCAGAGGCTGTTTTTCATCTATGCAGATGCCGATCGATACCTGTAGTACGAAGCTTCCGTTTTCATCGCTGTAGTGAAATTCGCTTACCAGTTCCGATATCCGTTTTACCATGGCAAGAAAGGAGGCTGAAGATTTTCTGTCCGTCTCTATGATCGCGAACTCGTCGCCTTGCAGATGGTATATCTCGTATAGATAGGGGATCGTATTTCGCAGATATTTTGCATACTCCTGAATTATTCTGTCTCCGACTTTCGCACCGAAAAGGTCGTTGTAGGATTGAAATCTGTCTATATTGAAAATGGCGACGGATGCTTTGGAATTCTTTTCGAGTCGCTTTACGAAACTTAGACGGTTGTGCAGCTTGGTAAGCGGGTTTTTCATAAGGTGTTCGAGTGCTTCGTCGGTTCTCCTTTTGACCTCGCTCTCAAGCTCCTCGGAGTATTTTGTTAGCTCTTCGTTAGCTTTGGCCAACTTTCTTTGGAAGCTCTCTTTCTCTTCAAGGTATGTTTGAAGTTTACTGTTTATAGAGTTGACCTCCATAAGCAGAAAGAAGAGAAGCAGAAGTGAGGAGGCTGCAATTATGATGCTTACGTAAAAGTAGTTCTCTATCTCTTTTCTTCTCTCCTCTATACTCTTTTCAAAAAAAGTTTCATAGTGGTTTTTTAAATCTTCTATATTGTGAAAGAGGCTGCTATATGATATCAAATAGGCTGTAATCATCTTCTCTATTTCGACATAGTTCCCCTCTTTTGCAAGCTTTTTGAGTTTGTCGTTCAGCTCGATATATCCACTCCACTCTTTTTCAAAGGATGCAAAATGCGATTTGAGGCTCTGGTCTTTAATGTAGCTATTTGTATATTTGCCGATATCTTGTAAAATCGGTTCAGATTGTTCGTTTAGCTCATCTTTTTGTAAAAAGGAGGAGAGGTCCCTGTTTATAGGCATGGTAGAAAGGAGTATATTGAAGTTTGATCGAGATACGATCGAAGAGAGTCGGTTGAGATTATCAACGACTTTTTTGTTGAACTCCAGAATGTCGCTATTCAAGTTCATCGAACTGTATATGCTATATATAGAGAAAAAACCGGCCAACGTGAATGCTACAAAAGCTATCAGAAATCTTAAAGTTATATTTTTCGCCATTATACTCTTTTTACGATTGGGATATTGATCTATTTGGTTTGATAAACATATTAATAACTTAAATTAACGGTTTTCGCAAATAAAGTTTACCATAAAAGTCAAGTAACAATCCTTATTCTATTTGAAAAAGTGACCAATGAATGGTACAATCCTTTTGCGATGTCGTTAAAAAGGATATTCGCTTAAATGTTAATAAAAGTAAAGGATTTTAGATTATGAAAAAGCTGGGGTTTGTCATTTTGGCAGGGATGATGTTTATCTTCGGCGGTTGTACGCAGGAGACCCAGAACAAACTTGGGCGAGCCGTACAGAACTGGACCGGAACGAACGGGGTTCTAGATATTTATGAGGGCGGTAAACTTGTGATGAGGTTCATAAAGATAGACAAGCTCTCTACCGCAAAAGGTACGGACGACAACACGCCGCGGCAATACCGCTACGGGTACGGCTACATAGACAAGAATTTCAACTATAAAGTCGACAGCGGAGAGAAGAAGCTCTATTTTGAGGTGAGCAACTTCACTCCATATATATTCTATGAAAATCCAAACTTTTAGGGATAGATGTGCGAAGACTCGAAACTATTGAACTATTTATAAAACTTCTTTCATACCGGTCCGTCACACCTGAAGATGATGGTGCCTTGACGTTTATAAGGGATTATCTGGGCGATTTCGAAGCGGAGTGGATAAACAGGGTCAACGTCAAAAATCTCTTTTTGCATAAACGGTTCGGCGACGGCCCGCATCTTTGCTTTGCAGGCCATATAGACGTCGTTCCGCCCGGAGATGGCTGGGAGAGCGACCCTTTCACGCCGAAATTCGAAGATGGCTACATATACGCCAGAGGTGCCCAGGATATGAAGAGCGGTGTCGCCGCTTTCGTGCAGGCGTGCAAAGATACGGAGTCGTTCAACGGTACTCTCTCCATCCTTTTGACAAGCGATGAAGAGGGGGAAGCGAAACACGGCACGATAGAGGTGCTGAAGTATCTTCAAAAAAGAGAGTTTCTCCCGGACTACGCAATCGTAGCGGAGCCGACTTGCGAAGAGGTTTTCGGTGACGCCATCAAAATAGGGCGTAGAGGCTCGATAAACGGAGTCATCGAAAAGATAGGTCGCCAGGGTCATGCCGCATACCCTGAAAAGGCGCACAACCCTATTCATAAAGTGGCCCAGGTACTTCCGCACATAGCAGGCGTAGATCTTGACGACGGAGACGAGTTCTTCGCACCGAGTAAATTCGTCATTACGGATATTCGTGCAGGAATGGAGGTTACAAACGTAACGCCGGGTAAGCTCCGTATGATGTTCAACGTACGCAACAATACCAAGACCGACAAAGCCGATATCGAGTCCTTCGTAGATAGATATTTCAAAGATATGAACTATATGCTCACTCTCACTCAGTCGGCTTTTCCTTTCATGACCGACAAGAGTTCAAAGATAGTGAAGTCGATAACGAAAGCTATAAAGAGCGTTACGGGTGTAGATACGGCATACTCCACCGCAGGCGGTACGAGCGATGCGAGGTTTTTTGCCGAGTTTGGTGTGGATGTGGTGGAGTTCGGTGTAAAGAACGATACGATCCACGCTCCAAACGAACGCACGACACCGGAAGAGGTGGAGGGTCTCAAGAGGGTATTCGACGAAGTTATATCATCTTTTTAGCTTGCTGCGTCACAACTCCACAAAAGTTACACGAATAGCCGATAATATAACGTCACAACTACAATAAAGGAGCCGGGTTGAAAAAGATCACCATTTTGACGATACTGCTTGCCACATCTTTGTTCGCTCAAATTGAGTGGGTGAACTCTTACGATAAAGCGTTGAAAAAGTCGAAAGAGCTTAACAGACCGATGCTTATTCTGGTAGTTTCAGAGCACTGCAGATGGTGCCACAAGCTCAAAAAAACGACACTCGCAAACCCCGATGTGGAAAATTTCATAAACAGACGTTTTGTTCCTCTGCTGCTCGATAGAGAAAAAGATACTTATCCATCTTTTATAAAAGCGAGGTATGTACCTACCACTTTTTACGTCACTCCGGATGAGAAGATGCTCATAAAGCCGGTGGAGGGGTATTGGGATCCATACGACTATATGAGTGATTTGAAACTTGCCGTACGAGTGTTCAAAAGGTCCCAAGCTCATCGCCGATAAACTTTAAAAGCCTGCTGCAAAAGTCGGAGTGGCATACGATCTCTTTAGTCTCTATATTGTCGCTGTTTGGCAGCTGCAACCTAAGGTAGTCATCTTCTCCTCTGCCGTAGAAGATGACGCCGCTGAAAACGAACCCTTCATCTTTTAAAAACTTTATAGCCTCATCTATTTGGGTGCATCTGCTCATATTTATATCTGCATATATCATCTCTACATGTTTTTTGTAGAGTATATGAAGGTGGTGTCTCAAAAGATGAGCGAAATCGCCGCAGAGACGATCTACTATCAATCTGCCTGTTTGTGTATATTCGCTGATCTCGTACTCTATGAGCGAAGCCTCTTTGCATCTGCTCTTTTTCTGTCGGATAATTTCAAATCCGGCATTTGCATAGATCTCTTCTATTAGCTGTTTGTACTCTTTTGGTAGAAAAACTTTTCTCGACTTTTCACCGCTCAATATCTTGTACCCTATCAGTACGGCCGCACGTCTTTTAGTCTGTACCGCATTTGGATCCGTCAGTGATACGCTGTTAGGAACCATTCCAAGAAGAAGTGCGCTTTCAGAAAAGCCGTGGCGGAGGTTTGCCCTCTGGCTGAATGGGTGGAGCATGAGCGCTTCGCCGAAAATTGCACTCAGTCTCATCTCTTTGGCGCGCTGCACTATTGCGCTTAGCATCGATGTCATGACCCCTTTTCCTTTGAAATCGGGGTCGACGACCGCTACTCCTATCTCTGCTATGTTGGAGCCGGATACTCTGACCAGAGCGAAGTGCCCTACGATTCTGCCATCTTTGGTCTCTGCAACCACGGAGGCTATCTCGCCGCTTTCGTTGAGCCTGCGTATCAGTTTTGGGTAGTAAAAGAGAGATTTGTAGTAACTGTATGTATAGTTGTTGTAGATGAGCCTGCTTATAGCTTCTTCGTCTCCCGGCTCAAAATCTCTTATCTGTATGGAGGCCGGCTTCAAGGAGGGGGGAGACTCATCTTCCAGATCTGAATAGGGTCTGAATGTTGTGTGTGAAAACTCTATCGGATGCGCTTTGTATATCGTAAAAGCTTTTCCTTTTTTGCCAAGGTTGGTAAATCTAAGTTCGTCGACATACTCTCTTATGCGCTTGAGTCCGCCGACTCTTTCTGAGCCCATATACCCTTCGAAATCGAACGGAACTCCCATATCGTGTATGGTTATGCGAATCCCTTGGGATTGGAACCTTATATCTATATCTATAGCCCCGCTCATATCTTTGGGGTATGCGTGTAAGAGTGCATTGAAAAGAAGCTCCGTGACGGCTGCGGTAATTTCCAAAAGTGTATCCCTCTCCATTCCGGTTGTCTCGAGAGCTCTTTTTACGAAATCTATAGCCAAAGGTACATATAGCTTGTTGTTTGGAATAGTGAGTGTCAGAGTCTGTTTCATCTTTTCTGCTTCACTTTCTCGAGAAACTTCAAAGAGCTGAAGGAGAGTATTTTCATACCTATCGCCAGAGAGTCGTCGTCTACGTCGAATCGTGTGTTGTGTTGGGGCACACAAGTCCCTTTCTCTTCGTTACATATCCCGAGTCTGAAAAAGGCTCCGGGTACTATTTGAAGGTAGCGGGCGAAATCCTCCCCTCCCATGACGGGGTCGACAAGATCGACAAGACCCTCCTCTCCTACAACCTCTTTTGCAGCCTCTTTTACGATCTCGACCATCTCGTCGTTGTTTTTCAGCTCCGGAGGGCCGAATTCGTAGTTGAAGTGGTATTTTGCATCCATCGCTTCGCATATCCCTTTTATCGTCGCCTCCATCATTTTTGGAATCTTGCTTCTGACAGATTCGTTTACCGTTCTTACCGTTCCTGCGACCGTGACGAAGTCGCATATAACGTTTGGCGCCTTGCCTCCCTCTATCTTGCCCATCGATATGACGGCTGGGTGGATAGGGTCGATTCGCCGGCTTACGATATGGTTGAGAGAGTTGATGGCCATAGCCGTTACGAGCACCGCGTCAATCCCCTCGTG
>Ga0256833_1000938_pt1 | contig 21979 bp, 16 predicted proteins | sample 356284metaG_FD_190535 | JGI IMG/M metagenome (GOLD analysis project Ga0256833, IMG submission 190535) | Hydrothermal vent microbial communities from Mid Atlantic Ridge, Atlantic Ocean - 356-284 | ecosystem: Environmental > Aquatic > Marine > Hydrothermal vents | place: Atlantic Ocean: Mid... | reverse complement strand
CCGGATTTTTAGGAGCAAATATAATATGGTCAAATACATACTTAATATTAAGTGCAACAATAATTGCCCCGACAAAAATTGCCAAAATGGAATTTATCAAAAATTTTCTCAAATCTCTGAGATGATCAATAATAGTCATTTCTTTTTGCACTTCCTTCATAACAATCCTTCTTTTAATAAGTCATGTATATGTATCATCCCTATATAATTTCCTTGTTCATCTTCGACTAATAATTGATTGATATTGTTTTCTTTCATTTTTTTCAAAGCTTCAACAGCCAAAGCATTTTGAGAAATTGTTTTTGGCGATAATGTCATTATATCTTTTGCTTTCAAATCATTAATATTCATATTTTTTTGTAACATCCGCCTAATATCTCCATCAGTAATGATTCCCAATACTTTATTATTTTCAACTATTGCGGTAGCCCCCAACCTTTTTCCGGTCATTTCAATAATAGTTTCCACAATTGTATCATCAGCAGAAGACTGTGGGATATTCTGACTATCCACAACATCTTTTACTCTTAGATATAATTTTTTTCCCAAACTTCCACCGGGATGATATTTAGCAAAATCTTTCTCGTTAAATCCTTTGGTTTGTAAAAGAGCTACTGCCAACGCATCTCCCATAACTATTTGTAAGGTTGTGCTGGTGGTTGGTGCCAAATTATTCGGACAAGCTTCTTTTTCCAAAGGTGTATAAAGCAAAATATCGGATTTTTGTCCCAAATATGAATTTTTAACAGCAGTCATACCGATAATGGTATTACCGAAATTTTTAATCAAAGGAATCAAGACCTTAATTTCAGGAGTATTTCCGCTTTTGGAAATTATCAGAACAATATCATCTTTTTGTATAATACCCAAATCGCCGTGGACAGCATCGGAAGCATGCATAAAAACAGCCGGTGTTCCGGTAGAATTCATCGTAGCTACAATCTTTGTTGCTATATTTGCACTTTTTCCAATACCCGTTATAATCAAACGACCTTTTGAAACAAGTATTTTCTCGACGGCTTGCACAAAAGACTCATCCAGACTTTTTTGGAGCCGGGACAAAGCTTCAGTTTCAATTGCAATTGTTTGTTTTGCCGAATTTAAAATTTTATGAAAATTATGTTTTTTCAATATTTAAATTTTATATATTTGAAATAAAAATAAGATTATTCATTTAATTTGCATGCAAAGTTAAGATTAAATTTTAAATTTATAATTTTTTATATTCCATATTTTTTAGTAATTTAGTGAATACAAAATAGATTGAAAGATAAAAATGACAACAGAAGAAAAATTGGAACTTAGAAAAGCCTTAAAAAAATATTTTGGCTTTGACACGTTCAAAGGTTTACAGGAGCAAGTTACACAAAGTATTATGGACGGACATAATACTTTTGCCGTTATGCCTACGGGAGGAGGAAAATCTTTAACTTATCAGTTGCCTGCACTTTTAAAGGAAGGAACGGCTATTGTAGTATCACCGCTTATTGCCTTAATGAAAAATCAAGTGGATGCACTGCGGGGAATTTCCGAAAATAAAGGGATTGTTCATTTATTAAATTCCACCTTAAACAAAACCGAGACCCGACAAGTTATGGAGGATATCCGAAACGGAGTAACCAAAATGGTATATGTCGCTCCCGAATCATTACGTAAAGAGGAAAATTTGGAATTTTTTAGAAATATCAACCTATCATTTGTAGCAATTGACGAGGCTCACTGTATATCAGAATGGGGACACGATTTCAGACCTGAATACGGAAACCTTAGACAAATTATCAATGATATTAATCCAAAATTACCCATAATTGCTCTAACGGCGACCGCTACCAAAAAAGTTCAAGAAGATATCCTTAAAAATTTGGAAATTCAAGATGCAAATGTTTTCAAAGCGTCTTTTAACCGTCCCAATCTGTTTTATGAAGTACGTCCCAAAACCAAAGATGTTGATAAAGAATTAATCAAATTTATCAAACAACGCGAAGGAAAATCGGGAATTATATATGCTCTGAGTCGAAAAACCGTTGAGCAATTGGCACAAACCCTTCAAGTAAACGGTATAAAAGCTATTCCTTATCACGCAGGTTTGGATAGTAAAACACGAGCAAGACATCAAGATATGTTTTTGATGCAAGATATAGATGTAGTAGTTGCTACGATTGCATTTGGAATGGGAATAGACAAACCGGATGTGCGTTTTGTTATACATTATGATATGCCTAAAAGTTTGGAAAGCTATTATCAAGAAACCGGTCGTGCCGGTCGTGATGACGGAGAAGGACATTGCTTGGCTTTCTATTCCTATAAAGATATGGAAAAACTTGAAAAATTTATTACCCAAAATAAATCTTTCAGTGAAAAAGAAATTGCCGCCGCACTGTTAGATGAAGTAATTGCTTATGCGGAAACATCGATTTCCAGAAGAAAATTTCTCCTACATTATTTCGGAGAAGAATTTGATCCGGAAAAAGATCCGGGAGGCAATATGGATGATAACGTACGAAATCCCAAAAAGAAAATTGAAGCTAAAGATGAGACTTTGAAAGTGCTCTCTATGGTAGAAAAAACCAAAGAAATATATAAAATGAAAGAAATTGTAAATGCTTTGATTGGCAAAGAAAATGCAATGATTCTTTCACACAACACCCATAAACAAGATTTTTTTGGTATTGGAAAAGATAAAGACGAACATTTTTGGACTTCTTTGATTAGACAGCTTTTGGTCAATAATTATCTCAAAAAACAAATAGAAAATTATGGTGTTCTTCAACTGACGGAAAAAGGAAAAGAATTTTTAAAAAAACCCACTTCCTTTATGATGACGGAAGACCATAAATATGATGAAAAAAGTATAGCCTCCATACAAACTTCCGCAAAAGCAGCAGTGGCAGATGAAACCTTATTAAAAATGCTCAAATCCTTACGTAAAGATGTAGCCAAACAAAAAGGTGTCCCTCCCTATGTCATATTCCAAGAGCCTTCTTTGGAAGATATGTCATTGAAATATCCTACCAGCATCGAAGAGTTATCTAAAATTTTTGGCGTTGGCGAAGGTAAAGCCAGAAAATTTGGAAAAGCTTTTGTTGAACTTATCCAAAAATACGTAGAAGAAAATGATATTGTAAAACCTGATGATTTTGTTGTAAAATCAACAGCGCAACGTTCAGCCTTAAAGATATTTATTATTACCAGTACAGATAGAAAAATTCCATTGGATGATATAGCATCAGCCAAAGGATTAAGTATGGATGAACTTTTGAAAGAAATGGAAAGAATAGTTTATATGGGGACAAAACTTAATATAGACTATTATTTGGATGAAATCTTTGATGAAGACCAATTGGAAGAATTATATGATTATTTTATGGAAGCTGAATCGGATAAAATCAGTTTGGCTATGGAAGAATTTGAAGGTGAATACGAAGAAGAAGAATTGAGATTATTTAGGATAAATTTTATAAGCAAAATTGCTAACTGATAAAATACACATTATGAATGAAATAATAAATTTTTTTAATGAAAACCTACAAATGGTTTATATCGTTGTTCTGATGATATTTGTAGGAATAGAACTCATTAGCCATGTTCCGGCTGTTTTGCATACCCCATTAATGTCGGGAGCTAATGCCATTCATGGTGTTGTTATTATAGGCGCTATTTTGGTAATGTTAAATATGGAACCCACAAACAAATTGGGTTTAGCTATTGGATTTGTAGCAGTTATACTGGGAACCCTCAATGTTGTAGGAGGATTTGTTGTAACCGATAGAATGCTTGATATGTTTAAAACTCGAAAATAATGGAAAATTTTATACTCAATTTATCTTACCTGATAGCATCAGTTGGTTTTATAGTCGGATTAAAAATGCTTGGTAGTCCGAAAACCGCCAGAAAAGGAAATTTAATTGCCGCCTTTGGAATGGCTATGGCAATATTGGCTACGTTATTTGTTTATCCGCACACAGCAAATCTTAATGTTCCTACATTTACATATATATTAATTCTTGTAGCCATTGTTATTGGGACTATCATCGGCTGGGGAATAGCCGTTAAAGTGGAAATGACCAAAATGCCCGAATTGGTTTCCTTTTTTAACGGTATGGGAGGAGCAACGGCAGCTCTTATAGGACTTTTGGAATTTCATCACAATATAGGAAATCCGGGCAAAATGTTTATGATTATTGCAGGATTGATTATCGGAAGTATTTCTTTTTCCGGTAGTATGATTGCTTGGGGTAAACTCAGCGGAAAATTGAGAAAACCCTTCCGACTGCCTAATTACAACATAATCAACACACTTTTGGCTATTGCCATTTTAGGAATTGGAGCCTATATGATTATTGCGGAAGTTTCCAATCCTTTATACATTTACGGTTTGTTTGCCTTGGCTCTATTCTACGGAATAATGTTTGTCTTACCAATTGGCGGTGCGGATATGCCTGTGGTTATTTCGTTACTGAATTCATTTACCGGCTTAGCTGCTGCTTTCGGTGGATTTTTATACAATAATATGGCGATGCTTACCGGCGGTATATTGGTGGGTTCTGCCGGAACCATTTTGACAATTGCCATGACAAAGGCAATGAACCGTTCACTATCTGCTGTTATTTTCGGAGCTTTCGGAGAAGGAGCCGTGGAGGGTTCAGGAAGTAAAATCCAAGGAAGTATCAAAGAAGCCGGTCCAAGTGATGCCGCCATTTTATTGAATTATGCCAATAAAGTAATCATTGTTCCCGGCTATGGATTAGCTGTTGCACAAGCTCAACATGTATTACATGAATTGGAAGAACTTTTAACCAAAAAAGGTATTGATGTCAAATATGCCATTCATCCGGTAGCGGGACGTATGCCGGGACATATGAATGTTTTGCTCGCCGAAGCCAATGTAGATTATGATAAATTGATTGATATGGATGATATCAACAACGAGTTTAAAAATACGGATGTAGTATTGGTTGTAGGTGCAAATGATGTAGTAAACCCTGCCGCTAAAAACGATCCTTCCAGTCCTATTTACGGTATGCCAATATTGAATGTTGAAGAAGCAAAAAACATTATTGTCAACAAACGAAGTATGAAACCCGGTTATGCCGGAATTGAAAACGAATTATTCTATAATCCTAAAACTTCCATGCTCTTTGGCGATGCTAAAGCAGCTTTAACAAAAGTTGTTCAGGAATTGAAAGGAATGTAGTCTTATAAAATGATACAAACTTATAAAAACTTATCCCAGAAATCCGGAAATGATTTAACCACCACTTCCGGATTTTCTATTTTTATTTGCGGATATAATTTCTGAATAATAGCAAAAGACATTGCCATACGATGATCTTCATAAGTTTTTATGGAAATCTTTTGTGTATGAAAATTTGAAAAATCATTAAAAGATAAAGTATTATTATCAATACTCACCGGAACTCCGAATTTTTCGATTTCATTTTTAAGTGCCTGTAAGCGATCGGTTTCTTTAATTTTAAGTGTTTGTAAACCGGTTAAAAAACAAGGTATTTTCATAGCCAAACAAGTTACCGCCAAGGTTTGAGCCAAGTCAGGGTTTTCAATTAAATCAAAATTAATTTTTTTTGGAAAAACAAAATTTGAAACCGGTTCAATTATCATTTTATTTTCGTTCAAAAATAAAGTACGAACACCTAATCGCTTAAAGAAATCTATAACTTTTATATCTCCTTGAAAAGAATTTTTATTAAAAGGATACAATTCAAAATTTTTACGAGAAACAGCTGATAATCCAAAAAAATATGAAGCGGAACTAAAATCACCTTCAACAAAAAACCGTGTATTTTTTAAATTTTGAATGGGTTTGATCCGAATAATTTTGTTATTAAAAAACGTTTCCATACCAAAATATGCCATTAGATCCAATGTCATTTGTATATAAGGTGATGAAACCGGTTCGTTGTTTAAAACAATTTCCAATCCATTGGGTAATTTGGGTGCAATTAACATCAAAGCGGAAATATATTGACTGCTAATATTAGCATTGATATTCAACCTATGTTTATCAAGTTTTTTACCTTTGATATACAGCGGTGGATAACCTTCTTTATTCAAATAACGGATTTCTGCTCCCAAATGAAGCAAAGCTTCAACCAAAATTTTAATTGGACGTTGGCGCATTCTATCTGAACCATCCAAGATAAATTCTTTATTTTCTATAGTAGATAAGAGGGCTGTCAAAAAACGCATTGCGGTTCCTGCATGCCCGATATTGATTGACAAAGGACTTGTTAAATTATAATTTTTTATTTGTTCAATTGCAGCTTGTAAAAGCTTGGTATCCTTCGCATTAGAAAAATTTTTTACTTCCAGTTCCGGAAATAAATATTGTAAAATAAGCAAACGATTTGAGATACTTTTGGAAGAAGGTATTTCGATTTTTACGGCCACTTTCTTAATTTTTTAGGCAAATTTACATTTTTTATTTATGTTGTAAGATTAACTTATAAAAAGATTTTGTTTTGCCACAAATACACGAATTTTATAAATTTTAATTCTATAAATGATATTTTTTCCTTAGTAAAATTGTTTTATTCGCTTCTAAAAAATACGCAACGCCCGTGCGAATGCACGGGCGTTGCGTATTAACCAAAATAACTCAACTATGAAAAAAAACTCTCACTTAATAAAATATCAAATCTCGTGCCAAACTTAAAAATAATATAAGACATGATTATTAAATAAAAGTTAAATTTTTAATTAACAGTTATTTATAACAAATATTTTCAATTATTATGCCAAATAAAAATTATTTATCAGTAAATCTTAATCATAAAATAAAATTATGTTAAAAAAATATTTAAGTTTAAAGTATAAATGTATTTTTGTATAAAATTTAGATGAATGAAATTCTTAACTAAAATTTATCATAAAATCATTTCCATGCAAAGCATGGTTATTCTTGCTATTATTTTTGCCACTGCCATGGCTGTTGCCACTTTTGTTGAAAACGACTATGGCACCACTACCGCCAGAACACTGATTTATAATGCCTGGTGGTTTGAATTGATAATGATTCTTTTGGCAGTCAATCTAATAGGAAATATTATACGTTATAAGTTATATCGCAAAGAAAAATGGCCGGTATTTATTTTTCATGCAGCTTTTCTTTTGATATTAATCGGAGCTGGAATAACGCGATATATCAGTTATGAAGGACTTATGCCTATACGTGAGGGAGAAACTTCCGATACTTTTCTTACGGAAAAAACCTATCTACAAATGCACGTGGACGACGGGGCAAACCAATTTGATCCTCCCATCAAAAAAGAATTGGCACTCTCTGCCATTGATTTTCCTTTTTTAACGGATAATCATTATCAATTGGATGTCAAATTTAAGGATAAACCCATCCATTTGGAAATCTTAAAATATATTCCGCACGCTACTGAAAAATTTATAGCCGATGACAAAGCACCCAAACATTTAAAAATTGTAGTTTCCACCCCCAAAGGACGAAAAGATGTTTATCTTAAAGACGGACAGATATCAATTCTTAACGATAAACGAATAAGTTATAACAACGTTCAAGATGAAACTATCAATATTTTTGAAGAAAATGACACACTTAAAATTTTATCGCCTTTTGCGGGAACTTATATGCGAATGAGTGATCAAAAAACTTTTACCGTAAAACCCGATAGCGTTCAAGTTTTTCATCTACGTTCGTTGTATCGTTTTGACAATTCTTCTTTTGTTGTTCCTGGAAAACCTGTAAAAGGCAAAACGGTTTTTGAATCGGGAAACAAAAATATGAATCCTTTGGATTTATTGTTAGTTAAAGTAAAATCGGGTAAAGACGAAAAAACCTTGGGACTTTACGGTGGACAATATGCTCCGGATACCCCTAAATTTTTTCGTTTGAACGGTTTAAATTTCCGTCTTAAATTCGGACCGGAACACAAACGCCTTCCTTTTCAAATAAAACTCAAAGATTTTCAATTGGAAAAATATCCCGGCTCTACTATGCCAAAATCTTATGCCAGCGAAGTTACCGTTATTGCTCCGAAAAAATCTTTTGATTATAGGATTTATATGAACCACCCGTTGGAATATAAAGGATATAGATTTTATCAATCCTCCTATACCATAACCCCACAATATGAAGAAACTCAACTTTCGGTCAATCATGATTTTTGGGGAACTTGGGTAACTTATATCGGTTATGCGCTATTATATTTTGGTTTAATAATGATATTCTTTGTCAAAGGAACCCGTTTTGCCAAACTCAAAAAAATGCTAAAAAAGAATAGAGAAAAATCATTAAAAATAATATTATTTATACTACTTGTAGCTTCAAATAACTTTTTATTTGCTCAAGATAAAAATGAAAAAGCAAAAATAGATTCGTTGATAATACTAAAAACAATAGCCCCGGCTGAGAAAGCGGAAGATTTCGGCCATTTGGTAATTCAAGATTATGGCGGTAGGATGAAACCGGTCAATACTTATTCATCTGAACTTTTAAGAAAACTTACCAAACACGATACTTACGAACTATATGACGGAACTAAAATTTCCGCAGATCAAATGCTAACCGGAATGATAAGTTATCCCGAAGGTTGGTGGTTTGTCCCTATGATTTATATGGAACGTGGCGATGAAACCGTCAGAAATCTTATTGGAGTTGATAAAAATACAAAATATGCAAAACTGGCGGATTTCTTTGATAAAGAAACAGGTGAGTATAAATTAACCAAACAATTGGAAGAAGCTCAGAAAAAACGTATCAAAGGAAAATTTGACAAAGATATTATCAACATTACCGGACGGGTAACCTTGCTTATGAATACCCTAAACTATAAAAATTTACGTTTGTTTCCTTTACCGGGAGACAAAGATCACAAATGGTATTCTTGGACCGATATTGCCAGATTTAATTTCAATGAAGAAGATAAAAATTTTGCTAAGAATGCTATTCCTTTATGGACCAAAGAAATTTTTAAAGCTAAAACAAGTGGTGATTATAAATTATCCGATGAAATATTAAAAGCTATTGATAAATACCAACACAAATATGGAGAAGCTGTTTATCCAAATAAAAATAAAATCAAATGGGAAATATTCTACAACAAATATGATGCTTTTCGTAGTTTGTTTTGGCAATTTATGACCTTGTCATTATTTATTTTTATTCTGGCAATTTTAGAAATTTTTTATAGAAAAAAATGGATTAAATACAGCTATTTATTCTTTTATGCCCTCAGTGTAATTTTAACTATAAAAATGATTTTTTTTCTAATTCTCCGCTGGTATATCAGTGGACATGCCCCTTGGAGTAATGCGTATGAATCTATGATTTATGTTGCATTTGCAACCATTATGGCGGGAATTTTATTGGGAAGAAAATCAGCGCTCACATTGGCTTCTACCCTATTCATCGGTTCTATGATGTTGATGATTGCCCATTGGAATTGGATGGATCCACAAATTGAAAATCTCAATCCCGTTTTGGATTCCTATTGGCTAAATATACACGTGGCAATCATTGTTGCCAGTTACGGACCATTTGCCGTAGGTATGATTTTAGGTCTGCTATCGCTTATATTGATGGCGATAACCAATGAAAAAAATAAAAAATTATTGGAATACCGTATCAAGGAATTGAGTTATATTACCGAAATGTCTTTAATCATCGGTTTGGTTATGCTGACTATAGGCAATTTCTTAGGAGGACAATGGGCAAACGAAAGTTGGGGACGATATTGGGGTTGGGATCCCAAAGAAACTTGGGCGCTTATCAGTATTGTAGTATATGCCTTGGTGATACATGCCCGTTTGGTCCCCGGATTACGAGGATTGTTCACTTTTAACTTATTAGCCGTTTTGAGTTTTGCTTCCATATTGATGACTTATTTCGGAGTTAATTTTTATCTTTCGGGATTACACTCCTACGCTAAAGGTGAACCTCAAGAAACTCCCGTATATATTTATTATTTTATAGCGGCTATTTTCCTGATTAGTCAAATAGCTTATCTCAAATACAAGAAATATTATGCCCAATTCAAATGATATTATTTTTGTATTTTTGTTGAATTGTATATTTCGCTAATGAAAGAAAAAGAACAAATCAAAGATTTAAAAAAAATATTAAGTCAACCGCAAAACATAAGCATTGTTATCCATAAAAATCCCGATGGTGATGCTTTGGGTTCCGGATTAAGTCTTAAAAAATTTTTAGAAAAAGAGGGACACAAAGTTTGGCTTATTTCACCCAATGCCATACCACAATATTTAAAATGGATGCCCGGTATAAATGATGTAATTATTTTTGAAAATAAACAAAAAAAAGTTAAGAACATTTTAAGTAAGGCTGACTTAATATTTACTTTGGATTTTAATGATTTTTCTCGAACAGGAGAAGATTTTGAAAAAGTTTTGAAAAATCTTAAAAACAAAACTTTTATTATGATTGATCACCATCTTTTTCCCAAAGATTATGCTCAATATAAGTTTTCCGACACAAAAAAATCATCCACAGCCGAAATGATTTATGATTTTATTGATACATTGGGAGAAACGGAAAAAATTGATTCGGAAATGGCAACCAATTTATATACGGGAATAATGACCGATACCGGATCATTCAAATTTCCCTCCACTACTCCTCATACAATGAAAATTGCCGGTGAGCTAATGGAAAAAGGAGCCAAACACAACGAAATTCAAATAAAAATTTATGATTCTTTCTCTATCGATAAATTAGGGTTATTGGGAGAAACTTTAAACAAACTAAAATTTTTGCCCGAATACAAAACCGCTTATATCGTTTTAAGGCAAAAAGATTTACAAAAATATAACTATAAAAAAGGTGATACCGAAGGCTTTGTAAATTATGGTCTCGCACTTGCCGATGCTATATTTTCCGTATTATTCCTGGAAAACGAAGATGGAACGGTAAGAATATCATTTCGTTCCAAAAACAATTTTCCCGCCAATGAATTTGCTCAAAAATATTTTAACGGCGGCGGACATTTGAATGCAGCGGGTGGGCGAACCCAAGAAAATATCAACAAAGCCGTTGAAAAATTTCTAAAAGTTTTACCGGTATTCTATAATGATTATTTATCAAAAAATAGATCCGAATGAAAAGATATTTCTATATTTTAATACTTTTTTTGTTTTTTTTCGCTTGCAAAAATAATAATCAATCGATAAGAACACCTATTAATCATACCAAAAGCCGGGTTGATATGCAATCCGTAGAAATGAATAGAAACCTCAACAAACGAGAAGAAGTGTATATCAAACAAATGATAAAAAAAGACAGTTTGCATCAATATATCAATTCCGGTCATGGATTTTGGTATTACTACATAAAAAAAAATCCGGCATCCAAAAAATATCCTCAAACACACGATTGGGTAACCTTAAATTATGAGTTAAGAGATTTAAGTAATAATATAATTTATAGCAGCAAAGAAATCGGAGAAAAAAAATACCATGTAGATCACGAAAACTATTTCAGAGGTTTTCATGAGGCTGTAAAATTATTAAAAGAAGGAGAAGAAGCTCTATTTATATTCCCTTCAAATGCAGCATACGGATATCACGGAGATGAAAATAGAATCGGACAAAATATTCCCTTGCAAATGCATTTAAAAATTATTAAAATTGAAAAAGAAAATAAAAATTAAAAAATACAGAATTATGAAAAATTTATTTTTATTAAGCAGCCTATTAATTTTAAGCTTAATTTCTTGCAAGTCATCTAAATACAAAGATTTGCAACCCGGACTTTATGCAGATATTCAAACAAGTAAAGGAGATATTCTGGTCAAATTACGTCCGGATAAAGCACCGGTAACCGTTGCCAATTTTGTTACATTGGCAGAAGGCACCAATCCTTATGTTGACAGTAAATACAAAGGTAAACGATTTTACGACGGACTTACTTTTCATCGTGTTGTTAGCAAAGCTACCGGAGCCAAAAGTGATTTTGTTATCCAAGGAGGAGATCCGTTAGGAACAGGAGCAGGTGGACCGGGCTATCAATTCAAAAATGAAATTTCAGATTTAAAGCATGTCAAAGGAGCCATTTCCATGGCAAGAGAAAACAAACCTGATACCAATGGCAGTCAGTTTTTTATCACACTGGACAAAACTCCGTTTTTAGACGGCAGATATAGTGTTTTTGGCAATACAGTTAAAGGTTTTGATGTGGTACAAAAAATCAGACCTAAGGATACCATAAGAAAAATAGTGATCATAAGAAAAGGAAAAGAAGCCAAAGCTTTTGATGCAGTTAAAGTTTTCAATGATTATATGAAAGAAAAAGTTGCCAAAGAACGTAAAATAGCCGAAGAAAAAAAGAAATTAGCTCAAAGTTTTGAAGAAAAGAAAAAACAAGCAAAAAAATATGATTCCGGTTTGATGATTTATACAATCAAAGAAGGAAAAGGACCAAAACCTAAACGAGGAGAGAAAGTAAAAGTCCATTATACAGGTTATCTAAAAGACGGAACTAAATTTGATTCGTCTTATGATCGTGGACAGCCTATTCAATTTCCCGTAGGAACAGGAAAAGTTATAGCCGGTTGGGATGAAGGAATAATGCAAATGAAAGAAGGAGGAAAAGCCATCTTATTTATTCCTCCGCACTTAGGTTACGGACAAATGGGTGCCGGAGGAGTTATTCCTGGAAATGCCGATTTGATTTTTGAAGTGGAATTGGTAAAAGTTGGAAAATAATCATTGTATATTTAAAAAATTTATATTAATTTTATATCATATTTAACAAACATAAAAAATTTGATGTTATGGAGCAAAAAATCAATTATCTAAGTGACTTAGAGTTTAACTTGGATACATGGAAAAGAGAGTTGAAATTTCACCGTGACGAGATGGATACTTTTCAAGAAAAATTGGAAGAAGTTGCCGCTCGTAAAAACTTGGACAAAGAAGCAATGGTAGCGCTAGAAAGCTTTCAAAATAAAATTTTGCGAGAAAGAAAAGTCATTTCCGATCTTTTACATAAAATCAAACAAAAAAGAATGAATATCAAAACTGCAGATTTAAGTGAACCGGTAGACGGTAGATTATACCGTGAGCAAATTCCATTGAGAGATGAAATGAAAACTTACATCCGCTTACATTATGATCTAAAAGAACAAATGATGGATTTCTTTACCAAATGGTTAGATTAATACAGATTTATCTATTATAATCAAGCCGCTCTTGTAGCGGCTTTTTTCTAATAAATGAATATAATAAATGGATTTAAAGTCTTTACCCATAGAAATTAAAAAGAATAAAACGTTCTATTATTTGAAGAATTATTTTCGGTATTATTCTCCACAATTTTTTTATAAAAATAACTTTTCAAAGATTCTACAAAATTTTGAAACCCGAAAAGACAAAGATTATATCTTAAGAAGAGTAAATTATTATAACAAACTTTACAAAAAATATACTCCCGGACCTTATGCCAAAAAACTATCGGATTTTTATAAAACCGAATCCAAAAATGTATATTTTTTTGATGCTTGGGAATATTTAAGATATTTTGACAGAAATATGAAAATTGATTATGCGTTTGGAGACGTAACGCATATTCCCGATACACCTTCCATTGTTAAAAGCCGACCTATTCAAGGGAAAAATGAAAATTCCGTTGTGATGAAACTTGAAAAAAAACGGCATTTCTTTTTTATCAAAGACCCATTAAAATTTGAAAATAAAAAAAATCTTTTAGTTTGGAGAGGAAATGCTGTGGGAAAACCGCACCGGACATCTTTTTTAAAAAAATATTGGAATCACCCGCTTTGTGATGTGGGACAAGTCCATAAAATTAAAGAAAACGTCCCTTGGGAAAAAGAACGTCTAAGTATAAGAGATCAACTCGATTATAAATTTATCCTCAGTTTAGAAGGAAATGACGTAGCAACCAATTTAAAATGGGGAATGTCTTCCAATTCTTTGATTTTTTCTCCACCTTTGAAGTATGAAACTTGGTATAATGAAGGAAAATTAGTAGCAGGTGAACATCTGGTTATTATAAAAGAAGATTTTACCGATTTGGAAGATAAAATTCAATACTATCTGGATCACCCCAATGAAGCCCAACAAATCATTGAGAATGCTCATCAATATATAAAACAATTCGAAAACCGTGAAAGAGAAGATATTATTAATCTATTGGTATTAAAAAAATATTTTGATTTGCAAGAATGAATTATATCAATATACATAAGCATTCGCCTTGTATTTCTAATGAAATATGTATTCAAGACTTAATCATTGGAAAAGATAAAATCCAAATACTCCCGAACAAACATTACTCCGTAGGCATCCATCCTTGGTTTATCAATAATATTGAACAACAAAAACAAGATTTAGTAGAAGTTTCGCACAAAAAAAATGTAATTGCTATTGGAGAAACCGGATTGGATTTTCAAAAAGATATTTTATTACACACGCCGGTTAATTTGCAATTGGATTTATTTAAATTTCAAATAGAACTCGCCTATAAACACCAAAAACCTTTGATAATACATTGTGTCAAATGTTTTGACGAACTCATAAAATTAAAAAAACAATACAAGGATTCAATTCCGTGGATTATTCACGGATTCTCAAAAAACAGTAATATAGCCAATCAATTGATAAAAAATGATTTTTATTTATCATTCGGACACCATTTACTCCAATCCGAAAAGAATAAAGAAGCTTTAATCGGTGTTCCAAAAGAAAAAATATTCTTTGAAACTGATGATAAAAATTTACCCATTGAGAAAATATATGAAGAAGCTGCTTTTTTATTAAAAACTTCCGTTAAAATTTTAAATAATCAAATCGCTGAAAATTACAAATCTATTTTTTATATCTAATATTATTTTTAAAAAATTGTTGACTAAAATTACTGTTCAAAACTGATTAAAATCATTTTTTTTATCATTTTTTATTCTCTTTTTTATTGTCCAAAAATAAATCCTTTTTATGGAAAAAAGAACAATTGCATTATTTATCCTAGGTTTTCTTTATTTGAATAACCTTTTTAGTCAAGAGTTTAAAAAAACACTTAAAATTAATGGAAGAATTCAAGCTGATTATGAATTTCTTTCAAGAGCAAAAGGAGGATATGAACTAAATGGTTTTGAATTTAGAAGAGTTCATCTTTCGGCAACCGGAAAATTATCCCCGAAAATCAAATATAAAATTGAAACAGACTTTGCACATGGACAAATTGGTTTTAGAGATGTTTATATTAAATTTCTTGGAGGAAAAGTAGGAAATTTCTCAATCGGTAGTGTGCCGGAACCCACCGGATTGGATATGTTAACCAGCAGTAAATATATACCGTTTACCGAAAGGGCTATGATTACTTCTCTACAAAATTTTCGTTGGGGAGCCGGTTTACATTATGAAAATTTTAATATTTTAAAAGGTCAATTGGGATTTCAATTGGCATTAACAAACAATGGAAACAATAACGAAGGGTTTAAAGATGTAAATTTAGAAGCAGGAAATAATTTAGTGGCTCGATTAACCGGAACTCCTATTAATAATAAAGAAAAAAAACAACTGATACACTTGGGAATAAATTTAGCCTACAGACCGGGCAAAGACTTAAAATTTCGTCCCGAAAATCATCTGGGCGAAAAATATCATTACATTATTCCTAACGGAGACAAAAGAAATGAATTAGGATTGGAATTTGCAGGTACATTTAAAAACTTTTCATTACAAACCGAATATAAAAAACAGGATATCTCAAATGACTTAAATCTTAATTTTAACTTTCAAAGTTATTATGTTTTTGTCAGTTATTTTCTTACAGGCGAAAATCGTCCGTATAAACACGGAGCTTTTGGACGCATCAAACCCAAAAAAGATATAGATCACAATGGTTATGGTGCTTTTGAAGTGGTAACAAGGTTTTCCAATATGAAAGCTTCACAAGCAGTTGTTGATATCAATCCGGGATTACCCGACAATATAAATAATATAAGTTTAGGTATCAATTGGTATTTAACTGCTCATACACGAATTATGTATAATTATATTACTACCGATGACAACAGTTCTCTTGGAAACCTAAATGGTCATATCATCAGAGTGCAAATTGACTTTTAACACATACAAATCAAAATTATAAACTATGAATTTCAAAAAACTTTTTAGAAAACAATGGTCTTTCTTATATGCCGGAATAGCTTTTGGTATAGCTCAAATTATTTATATGATAGGGCTTTGGATAAATGCAGATCAACATGGAAAAACTCCGCATCTTAAACCTATTACAGTTACAACGGATTTAGGCAAAATGTTTCGTGGGTTGGAAGTATTTATAAATAATCTTTTTGGATTTAAATCGGAGTTGTATGGAAAATATGGTAGTATCGTTGTAAATGGCGTTGAAAAAACTTTACCTGCTGCCGGCGGAGCTTTTGTCCCAGGGATTGGATGGCCTATTGTAGGTATGATTATAGGCGGATGGCTTGTAAGCAGAATGGAAAAAGAAAGCCGTTCTTGGGCTTATTATAGCAAAAAATTGCTATTGATTTCTTTTGTTGGAGGAATGCTTTTTAGTTATGGCACCCGGTTAGCCGGAGGTTGTACTTTAAATCACTTAATGGGTGGAGTTCCTTTAATGAACATTCACTCGCTTGTAACCATAATCTTTATGGCTGTCGGAGGAGCTTTGGGATTTTTTATTATGGCAAAATTAAATCTTGCCGGATATTTCAAACATCAAGAAACCTTATCATACGTAAAAAATGCAGATAAAGGAGAGCAGGCTACTTACAAAAAAGGATACAATCATTGGAAAAACAAATTTTATTGGATAGGTTTAATTTTTGCACTTCTTATGGTTTTTGTAGCATTTTACGGTGGATTTTTTAATCCGGAAAATATGGAACATATCAAAGGAGATAAAATAATACCCTTTAATAAATCAGTAGAACACAAAGGTTGGTTTTATGTACTTGCCACTTTAATTGCCGGAATCATAGGAGGTATTGGACTGGGAAAATCAGGTTTTGGAACCGAATGTGCTTTGGTTTCTGCCGAAGTTGCAGAAAGTATGACCAAAGATGATAAAAAATATAGATTTATGGGTGTACCAAAAATAACAAGAACTTTGATGCGTGGATATTTACCCATCATTGGGATTGCTGTTCACTGGGTGGTTATGTTGGGTTTTATAGTCTTGGCTTGGATACTATTTGATGTCGAGCCAGCCTTTGCAGGTAAAGTGAAATATTCATTAACCGCCGGAAGTTTTATCGGTGGATTGTTATTAGGGCTTGGAGCGGTTTTACTTATTGGTTGTGAAATACGTTCATATATGAGATTAGGAATGGGTTACCTTAACACAATGGTTGGTTTTATTGGATTTGCCTTGGGATATCTGCCCTTTACATTATTTTTTAAAGAACATAAATCTTTCCTTGCCGAAACGGTATTAGTCGGCAAAAACGGCAAATGGTCCAATGCCTATAAAGTATATGATTTATTTGGAGATAATCCTACCGTTCACAAAATTGTATTATTTATCTGGTGGTTAATTCTGATGGCTTTGGTTGTTTTCTTAATCAAAAAAGGAATGAAAAATACAGGCTTGCAAAAAGTTCAAATTATTCATTGGAATACCGAAGAAGATCAAATCTATATAGACAAAGAAGCTGAAAAAAATAATGGAATGGTCAATGGAGTACCTGCGCCTAAACCGATTCCGCCCGAAGCATATCCGGAAAATTAATCATAAGATTATTGAGATCTGTTAAAAACTTCCGGCTGATACCGGAAGTTTTTTATTAGTAAAAAATAATTTATATTTACCGGTATAAATTCCTTAATATGAAAAAAATTTTTGCTTTACTTCTAATCTTACAGTTTATTTCTTGTAACAACCGAAACCATAATTCACAAAAGCAAGCACAAAATATATTGGATAAAGTTATCAAACAATACTTACCCGATACAAGAGATCATATTTTTGAAATTTCGATTGATAAAGTTGGAGATAAAGTCATTGTTTCAGGAAAATCCGATTACCCGAAAGCAGAAAAAGCCCTGATAGATTTCTTGAAGAAAAACAACATTCCGTATGAGAATAAAATCGTAACCTTACCGACAGATAATTTTAAAAATATTAGAGGAATAACCCGTCTATCCGTAGCCAATCTCAGAGCCCAACCTAAACATTCTGCCGAATTGGTTACACAAACACTTATGGGGATGCCTTTAATTCCATTGGAAGAAGAGAACGATTTCATTCGGGTCAAAACTCCTGAAAACTACTATGCTTGGGTTGATAAAGCAGGTATTCAATTGATAACCCCAAATGACTTTACTCAATGGTTAAAAAAAACTAAAATAATAATCAAGTCAAATTGTGGACAAAGCTATACGGATTCAAATAAAAAACAAGTCGTTTCCGATATTGTCTTAAATGATATATTTGCTTTGGTTCAATCCGAAAAAGATTTTTATCAAATTCAATATCCCGACGAAAAAATCGCATTTATTCCGAAATCCAATGCAATTTTACTTACAGATTTTGAAAAATTAGCAAATGAAGTAAAAGGACAAATGATTGTCAATAAAGCTGAAACATTATTAGGGACGCCTTATTTATGGGGCGGAACATCGTCAAAAGGTATGGATTGTAGCGGTTTTACCAAAACGGTTTATGCTTCGTTTAATTATAATTTGCCACGCGACGCTTCACAACAAGTAAAAATCGGTAAAAAAATCAACCTCAATAAAAGCGATTTTTCCAACTTACAACCCGGCGATTTATTTTTTTTCGGATTTGAAAAAAACGGACAAACTAAGATAACTCATGTTGCCATTCATATAGGAAACGGAAAAATTATTCACGCCACCGGTGAAGTAAAAATCGAAAGTTTAAACTCCCGAGACAAAGGTTTTAATCCCGATCGGTTTAAATCTTGGAAAACAGTGAGAAGAATAATCGGAGCTTATCCACAAAATTTTGCTAATTTTTATCAAACAAAACAAAATAAATAAGCTACCGGAACGTTAAATTGTTATGCAAAAGAAAATCCGTTTTTTTATAAACATCTTAGTCCTATTTACAGGATTTAACCTGTTTGCACAAACAACGGTTATTAAAGGTATTGTAAAAAATCCTCAACAAAAAGGAATAGCGGGTGTTAATATACAAGCCGGAGAAAACGGAACTTCCACAAATGAAAAAGGTCAATTTTCTATCAAATTAAAAAAATCAGAAAAAGTCCGTTTGGTTTTCAGTCATATAAATTATCAAACCAAAACTATTAATATTGTTCCCGAATTAAAAGAAGAACAATTTCTTATAATAATCCTTCAACCCAAACAAGAAAAATTTAAAGAAGTTATTATCAAAGCCAAAGGGATTAAAGAAAAAGAAGGAGCCGTCAAAATCGGGAGTGTTAATGCCAAAGTAAATCCCGGAGCTCAAAAATCGGTGGAAAATGTTATTAAATCTTTGCCGTCTGCCAGTGGTTTTGACGAATTGAGCAGTCAATATATGGTGCGTGGAGGTAATTTTGATGAAAATCAAGTTTATATCAACGGTATAGAAATCTATCGTCCCTTTCTTATTCGTAGCGGACAACAAGAAGGACTGAGTTTTATCAACCCCGATTTGGTTCAAAATATCTATTTCTATCCGGGAGGTTTTGCCGCCGATAAAGGAGATAAACTTTCGTCGGTTTTGGATGTTACTTACAAAAATCCCACTACCAATGAAACTTCTTTCGATTTGAATTTGTTAGGCGGTGGTTTCAGCCATGAATTTAGAAAAAATAAAATTGGTAATATAACCGGCATGCGGTATTATGATAATAGTCTCTTGGTAAACAGCAAAGATGTGGAAGTAGATTATCGTCCGCAATTCTTGGATTTTCAAAACCTATTCAGATACGATTTTAATAAAAAACTCTATACCGAATTTTATACCAATATATCCATAAATCATTATCGTTATCAACCCCAAGTCAAAACTACAAATTTCGGTTCATTACAAGATGCAAAAGTTTTGGTTATTGATTATAACGGACAAGAAAAAGACAATTATCTGACTTATTTCGGTGCTTTGAAAACCCGTTGGAAAGCTAGCAACAAAAACATTTATACTTTTACAACTTCTTTATATCACACACAAGAAGAAGAGTATTTTGACTTATTGGGACAATACAATATCGGCGAACCGAATACCGATTTAGGTTCTCCCGATTTCGGTAATCCTGAAAATTTGGAAAGCTTGGGAAGCGAACTCAACCATGCTCGTAACGATTTGGATGCGTTGATTGGAAATATGGAAATAAAATATAAAAAGATTATCAATTCGGAATTACAATTGGAATCCGGGATTAAAATAAGTTATGAAGACATTAAAGATCGTATCAATGAATGGCAAATGATTGATTCTGCCGGTTTTGCACTCTATCCACCGGGGAGTTTTCATGCGGAAGAGCCTTATGATTTGGATACCGCTCCTATTCTACCCTATCAAAATACCAAAAGCTTTAATCACGTAAATATCCAACGAGCTATACCGTATTTGTTAATGAGAAAAAAATTTTCCATAAATAAAACAAACCTATGGATAAATGCCGGAATACGTTCACAATTTTGGAAAATAGATGACCGGTTAACCCGACAAAAACACACGGATTACGCTATCAGCCCGCGCCTACTCATCGGGCTGAAACCCCATTGGAAAAAGAATATGGAATTTCGTTTGGCTACCGGTATTTATCAACAAGCGCCTTTTTATAAAGAGTTTCGTAATGCTTCGGGGCAATTGAATATTAATATTCTAGCCCAAAAGTCTTATATAATTTCGTTGGCCAACGATTGGTTTTTCAGTCTTTGGGAAAGACCCTTCAAACTCACTTCCGAAATCTATTACAAATACTTATGGGATGTTAATCCTTATACAATGGAAAATGTCAGAATAAGATATTTTGCAAACAATAATGCTACGGCTTATGCTTATGGTTTTGAAACACGTATTAACGGAGAATTTATTCCGGGAGCGGAATCCTGGTTTAGTTTGGCATTGATGAAATCTATGGAAAACACCGACAATCGTGGTTATATCCCCCGCCCCAGCGATCAACGTTTCAAATTTGCTATGCTTTTCCAAGATTATGTCCCCAAAATTCCGAATCTGAAAATGTATCTGAATATGACTTATATGGGAGGAATTCCAACAGGTTCACCTTCTTATGCAGACCCGTATCTTTATCAGTTCCGCACAAAAAATTATTTCCGATCGGATATCGGGATATTTTTTGTTTTCAGTGAAATGAAAAATAAACCTGCTTGGATGAAAAAATTCAAATATTTCAGTGCGGGAATTGAAATTCTCAATATGTTTGAAGTAAGAAACAGTATTACCAATCTTTGGATACGTGATATTTATCGTAAAAAAGTTTATCGTGTTCCTAATTATCTTACCGGGAGAGTTTTTAATTATAAACTTATCTTAAAATTATAAATAAGCGTTTAAAGGCTTATTTTTTTATGTGAAAATTTATTGAAATTTAACTTACACGAATTATTCACAAAATTTCTTTATATTATAGGACTGATTTAACGTGAGTTCGATAAAAGAATCGAAGCAAAAAAATTATTTGCCAATTAAAATTATGTTTCTATAAATATTTTATACAATGCATTAAAAATCAATAATCTATAATAAATAAAGAATATTTTCTTATGTCGAACTCACGTTAATTTATACTTTTTTGTAGCAATAATTTTATTGTCAAAAACTAAATCAATTGTTCGAAGTGCATTAGGACTCATAAATAACTTTAAACCAATCCTGTCCTTAATAAATTTAATTTTTTATTTTTTCCATCGATGAACATTTCGACTTTGCTCAATGGTAACAAAAAATATAGTGTCTTGTCAAGTATATTCTGTCGTACCAAGTCTTGTTCTTTTTGCAGATAGCTTCGTTAAAATTTTTAACCATAGCAAACGGCTATGCTGAAAA
>Ga0256833_1000937_pt1 | contig 22024 bp, 17 predicted proteins | sample 356284metaG_FD_190535 | JGI IMG/M metagenome (GOLD analysis project Ga0256833, IMG submission 190535) | Hydrothermal vent microbial communities from Mid Atlantic Ridge, Atlantic Ocean - 356-284 | ecosystem: Environmental > Aquatic > Marine > Hydrothermal vents | place: Atlantic Ocean: Mid... | reverse complement strand
AGGAAGACCTGGAATTTCTGGAAGGCGACCAGTGGCCTGCGCGGATCAAGATGGAGCGGGAGCAGGATGGGCGCCCGTGCCTGGTGATTAACCGCCTTCCTCAGCATGTTGACATGGTGATCGGCAATCAGCGGATGAACCGGCCCGGGATCAAGGTCAGACCGGCGAATGATGCGGCTGACCAAGATACTGCAGACATGCTGACCGGTCTTATTCGCAATATCGAGAATCAATCGGATGCGCAGCTTGCTTACGACACTGCTTTTGAGCAGGCGGTTTCGGGTGGTTTTGGGTTTTTCAGGTTAATCACCACGTACGCAGACAATGAAACGTTCGATCAGGAAATTCGCATTCGACCGATTTTTAACAGTTTCAGCGTGAATTTTGACCCGAATGCGACCAACAAAATCACCATGGAGGATGCGCAATGGTGTCTTATTACGTATCCGATTACCCGCAGCGTATTCGAGACGAAATACCCGAATAAGTCCATGACGAGTGTTGAGGACGATGTTTGGGCCGGTAAGTCAAACATTATTATTGCTGAATACTTCAAGGTAAAGCATGAGGCAACTACGCTGTATCTCAAAAAAGATGGGACTGTTACTGACAAAGAGCCGCTCAGTTACGTTCAGAGACGTGTTGTACAGAAGCCACGTGTTTTACGTTATGTGGTTTCTGGTGGCGATGTCCTTGAAGAAGAAACTGAGTGGCCTGGTCGTTTCATACCTATCATTCCGGTATGGGGAAAGACCATCTACATTGAGGATAAGCGGTACATACGCGGGATCATTCGGCACGCGAAAGATCCGCAGAGGATGTACAACTACTGGCGTTCGGTTGCCACGGAAACGGTGGCTCTTGCCCCGCGTTCGCCATACATAGGAACGCCGAAACAATTTCAAGGATTTGAAAAATTGTGGCAGACGGCACATAAGCGGAATTACGCATATTTGCCGTATAATCCCGACCCGCTGGCTGGAAATTCTGCTCCGCGCAGGGAAGTGCCCGGGACGGTGCCGACTGCGTTTACAAACGAAGCTATGCAGACGGCTGATGAGATCAAGGCGACAACCGGTATTTTCGATGCCAGTCTGGGTGCCAGAAGCAATGAAACGAGTGGTAAGGCGATCATGGCCCGGCAGCGGCAGGGTGACGTGACGCATTTCACTTACGTTGACAACCTGGCCCGGGCGTTGCGTGTTTGTGGGCGGCAGCTTGTGGACCTGATCCCTAAGATTTACGATACACCGCGCACAATTCGTATTGTTGGCGAAGACGGTGGTGAGGCGTGGGCAAGAATCTATGAACCGTACAAGGACCCGAAGACTGGCAAGACATTATATCATGATCTGGGCGTGGGCAAGTACGACGTAGTGGTTACTACCGGCCCAAGTTACGCCACTAAGCGTGTTGAAGCGGCGGAAACCATGATGGAGATCATTCGCAATGTTCCGCAGATCGGCGCAGTTACCATGGACATTGTGGCCGAAAGTTTGGATTGGCCGAACAAGCAGAAGTTTGTGGATCGGATGAAGAAGACGTTGCCGCCTGAGCTTCGGGATCGGGAAGAGGAGCCGACACAGGAAGAACAGGCGAAAGCACAGCAGCAACAAATGGCGTTGCAGCTTCAAGCGCAGCAACAGCAGCTTGAGATGGCGCGGGCACAGGCGGAGATTGCGAAACTTCAGGCCGAAGTGCAGCGCATTCAGGCTGATGCGAAGAAAAAGGTTGAGGAAACCAAGGGCGAGTACCTTGATAACCTTGACAAGACGAAAAACCTTACCGGCCAGGCACGACCGGGTAACAACATGGAGGAAACACCATGACAGAGGAAACCATCACCACAGAAGAAACCATCAACCCTGACGAGGCACAAACGGAAGAGAAGCCCGAAGAATCCACGGCCCCGGGCACCGGTGAACAGCAGGATGATACGCCGTCTGAGAAGCCCAAACCAAATGGGTTTCAGAAGCGTATCAAGAAACTCGTGAAGCAGAAACACGAACTCCGGGAACGGCTGGAACGTGCGGAAGCAGAACTTGCAAAACTGAAAAATCCGCCGTCCGAAGAAGAATTTGAATCCGATATTGATTTTATCAATGCGCGGATTGAACACGAAACCGAGAAACGTCTTCTGGAGCGGGAAAAGGCAGAAGCGGCTAAACAGGTCGAGACACTCGAAACCGAGGAACAGGTTGCGCAACGTCAGGCGTATCATGATGTACTGCGTACTGGCGCAGAGAAGCATGAGGATTTTACACAGAAAGTTCTCACCATTCCGCTTCCTGATTACGTTGCGCAGGCTGTTATGGCAACAGATAACCCGGTGGAGGTGTTTTACCATCTTGGGAATAATCCGTTGGAGGCCATTGAGATTGCCGCACTGTCGCCCGAAGAGGCTGCCGAACGGGTTAAAGGTATCAAAATCGCGACAACAACAACAACAAAAGCTCCGCCGCCTGTTGCGGAACCGGCTGCACCCGGAGGAACCGCGACATCCGCGCCTCTTCGGGATGACTTGCCGATGGATGAATGGATCAGGCGGCGAGAGGCATCACTTCGAGGTGAATAACAATGGCAAATACGATTCTTACTCCAACCAAGATTCTGCGGGAAGCCCTGCGGATTCTCAAGAACAACCTGTCGTTTACGGCAGCCGTCAATCAGGAATACAGTCCCGAGTTTGCGGTACAGGGCGCCAAGATTGGCGATACCGTATACGTTCGCAAGCCGAACCGGTATACAGTCACGAAGTCAGCTACCCTGAACACCCAGGATACTACGGAAACCAGTGTCGGTGTCAAGCTGACGACCCAGGCCCATGTTGGGGTCAACTTCAGTTCACAGGAGCTGACACTTGATCTGGACGATTTTTCCAAGCGAATCCTTGAGCCTGCAATGGCCGAGCTTGCCAACGAGGTGGATTTTGACGGCACCAAGCTGTACCAGGACGTATTCAATCAGGTTGGTACGCCGGGTACCACTCCCGCCAGTGCCGGGAGCATTCTTGCGGTCGGTCAGCGCATGGACGAAATGGCTGTTCCCCGTGATGGGCGCCGGTATCTCACTGTGAACCCGGCCGCCAATGCCAGCCTGGTTGAGGGTCTTTCCGGGTTCTTTAACCCGCAGAGTGCTATTTCCAGGCAGTTCCGAAACGGAAGCATGGGGCAAAATGTCCTTGGTTTTGGCGACATTGCCATGGATCAAAATATTCGGACCCATACGGTCGGTAATTACGGCGGTACGCCGCTGGTAAACGGTGCGGCATCCGAAGGCGATAGTACCATCACCAGTGATGGGTGGTCCCTTAGCGTTACCGGGCTGCTGAAAGCTGGTGATGTTATTACCGTTGCCGGTGTGTATGCTGTAAATCCGAAAAACCGGCAGTCTACTGGCGAACTCATGCAGTTTGTCGTGACTGCGGATGTTGATTCCGATGCTGGTGGTGCGGCCAGTATCCCGGTAAGCCCGACTATGTATGCTTCTGGTGCATACCAGAATGTATCGGCCCTCCCCGCCGATAATGCCGCTATTACAGTGGCTGGTACTGCCGGAACGCAGTATCCCATCAACATCGGCTGTCATAAGGATGCCTTTACCCTGGCGACCGCCGACCTGCTGATGCCTGGTGGCGTGGATTTTGCCGCACGTGAGGTGTACGATGGCATTTCCATGCGGATTGTTCGGCAATACGATATCAACGATGATGTGTTCCCTTGCCGTATCGACATCCTGTACGGATGGAAAACGGTGTACCCGGAACTGGCCTGCCGACTGATCGGTTAATTCAGCAAGGGGGCAGTAATCCTGTCCCCTTTTTTTGGAGGAAAATCATGGCAATTTGGATGTACCATCCCGATAAAGGGGCAAGGATGTTTGACAGTATCAACGACGTTCCCGATGGTTGGGCCGACAGCCCGGATTTCGAGAATGCCAATTGGACTGGTGTCGAGGAGCCGGAGCCGGAAAAAGAACCGGTGCCAAAAAAGAAGGTAATCAAGAAGAAGGGGAAATAATGACGGCACTTGACATTATCGAGGCCGCGTTTCGTTCGATAGGGGTTGCCAGTACCGGCAATCCCCTATCAGCCGAAGATGCAGCCAACGGACTGGAAGCCCTGCAAATGATGCTGGGCAGGTGGGTTGCTGGTAATTTGGCGCTGTTTTGTTATCAAACAGAAACAGCTAGTGTAACGGCTGGCACAGCGGCGTACACCATCGGCGCTACCGGCGATATTGCAGTTGCCAGGCCACCTTCCATAGAAAAAATCTATGTGAGGGATAGCAATTCTATTGATTATCCAACCACACAGATTTCCGCGCAAAAATACGCCCGCATTTCTGACAAGTCGCAGAGCGGGCGTTCTTTGTATTGGTGGTACAATCCGACGTATCCAAACGGCACGCTTACCCTCTGGCCGGTGCCTGATGATTCCAGCGATATGTTGGTTATTACAATGCTGCAGCAGTTGTCGTCTCCGATCAACCTTACAGACGACATGGAATTTCCTGAAATGTACAACGCTGCAATGCGCTGGTGCCTGGCCGTTGAGTTGGCGCCGGAATACGGGGTAGATCTGCATCCGTATATTTCGGTTAATGCAAATGCGTCGTTTGCACAGTTACAGCAAGTCAATGCCGCAACGCAGATTGAGCCGGTATCTGTTTCTTTTCCTGCTGGAATGCAGGACACGTATGATATTGAGGCTGGGTAATGGAGTTTAAGGGGTTTATCGGCGGTGCATACAAGGGCCGGTCTGTTTATCAGAATGCACAGACTTGTGTGAATCTGTTTCCAATCAGTGATCCGACCGGAAAGAATATAACGGCCCTTGTCGGGACACCTGGGCTTAAAATTTATGCGGAGTATTCGATTTCGGCCCCTGTTCGTGCGCTCATGCACGTTGATAGTGTTGTATACGCTGTTATCGGCGATACCTTTGTAGAAGTTGCGGCAGATGGTACTATCACTGATCGCGGCACAGTGGAAACGTCAACCGGTATTGTGGAATGGGCTTATAATGGTACGCAAATTATGCTGGTTGATGGCACTTACGGGTACATTTATACCATCTCAACTAGCACGTTGACAAAGATCACCGATGCAGATTTTCCCGTTCCTTCTTCTCTTACATACCAAGATGGATACTTTATTGTCAGCAAAGCGGATTCTGACGAGTTTTTTGTTTCTGCTCTGTATGATGGCACTACTTGGGACGCGCTTGATTTTGCATCAGCAGAAAGTCACCCGGACGCAGCCGTCGCAATATTTTCCGATCACAGGGAAGTATGGATTTTCGGGGAAAAAACAATCGAAGTATTCTACAATTCAGGAAATGCGGCGTTTCCTTTTGAGCGCATTTCTGGCTCTATTCAGGAAATAGGTTGTGGTGCCGCACACAGTATCGCGCAAGGCGACAATACGTTATTTTGGTTTGATAATCGTGGTTTTGTTGTCCGGGCTACCGGGTATAACCACAAAATCGTTTCTACACGAAATATTGAATACCAATGGTCACAATACGCGCAAACTGACGACGCATACGCGATTTGTTACACGTTCCAAGGTCATGTTTGGTATCAAATCACGTTTCCGAGTGCTGATGCAACATGGGTGTACGATGTAGCGACGAATGAATGGCATGAACGACGTTCGTATAAGGCATCTGGTGGCAATGGCCGACATCGAATATTTTCATATTGCTGGACAGGCACAAAGCACCTTGCCGGTGATTTCGAAAACGGAAAAATTTACGAAATTGACATGGATACCTACACCGAGAATAACGAGCACATTTTACGGGAAAGGACAGCTCCCGTAATTGCAAATGAAAATTTGCTTATCACCTATAATCGTTTTGAACTGGATATTGAGCCTGGTGTTGGTGATCTCGTTAACGATCCGGCAGCGATGCTGTCGTGGTCGAACGACGGCGGGCGAACATGGAGCAACGAGATATGGCGCACATTTGGAAAAGTTGGTGAGTATTTTCGCAGGTGTGTGTGGCACCAACTTGGCATGGCTCGAAACAGAGTATTTCGTTTGCGTATTACAGATGCGTATAAAGTAGTGATTGTAGGTGCGTATCTTAAATTGCGTGTGAATAGGCATTAAGATGGCAATTAAAGGAAGACCGCCACTGCGGGAAGCAATTCAGATCGGAAATTCGGTAACACGACCTTGGGCAATGTGGTTTGATAGCATTGCCCTTACGCTACGTGATGATACGTATCTTGTAAACAATGTGTACGGTACTGCTGGTGAAATTGATGTTGCTGATAATGGCGACGGCTCTATTACTTTAAGTTTTTCTTCAAATATTTTCTCATCAAACATTCTTCCGACTGTAAATGAGACTACTGTTACAACAAATTTAGATGATTCTGTTACAATAGGCATTGATGATAATTTTCTTCCTACGTATGTTATTGCCGAAACTGATGAAACAACAGTAACAGATTTGGGAAGCGGTAGTATTTCAATCGGTATTGCCGATACATTGTTGCCAACTCGTGCGTTAGGTACAACAGATGAAATTGATGTAACAGCCGGAACAGGTGGCACGGTAGCAATAAGTATATCAGATTCTTGTTTTTCATCGCACATTTCAGGCACTGCCCAAAACGTTGAAGTTGCTGACGATGGTGACGGTACAGTAACACTTTTTCTTTCCGATACTATTTCAATAAATCAAGACATTGTTCTTACAGATACCACTTTTGTATCGCCGTATGGAATAATTTATAAAGGAACAGATACGTTTATCCATGACTTTAATTATGGCGATAACGGTACAGTAACTACAGTTGGATACAATACATTTATTGGTGTTGGTGCTGGCAACCTAACAATGGGGCAGAATGCGACTGCGTGGTTTCATTCTAGTTATAATGTCGGTATTGGTTGGGGGGCACTTACAGCAAACGATAATGGATACGGGAATCTTGCTGTTGGTTCCAGCGCACTATACAAAAACACAAACGGAACAAATAACGTTGCTATTGGAGCAAACGCGATACTTAACAATCTTACCGGTGGAAATAATGTCGGAATTGGACATTCAGCGCTAAAGAATAGTACAGGAAGCAACAATGTAGGTATTGGTCAAGCAAGTCTTTACCTTAATACAAGTGCCAGTAATAGTACGGGCGTAGGACAAGCAAGTCTTTACAATAATACAGGTGCAGGAAATACTGCGACAGGTAAAAATGCTGGGTACAGTAATACAACAGGTATATACAATTGTTATTTTGGATATTACGCTGGACAGTACACTGATGCGCTTGCCAGCAACCAAACGTCATCGTATTGTTGTTACTTTGGCGGTAGTAGTAAAGCATCCGCTGATGGTGTTCAATATGAAGTGGTAATTGGCTATGGTGCTGTTGGCAAAGGAAGCTATACAGTAACACTTGGTGGAAGTAACAACACTGATGTATACGCGAATGGAAACATTAAAGCAGTATCCGGTGGCGTTACACCGAATGAAGGCGGAGCCGGGACCAGGCCAACGGCCAGTGCCAGTGTTCGGGGGATGATCTGGGTCACACAGAACGGATCGGGTGTTGCGGATACTGTTGAAATATGCTTAAAATCAAGTGCAGATACGTATTCTTGGGTAACAATTGCGACAGGGTGATAAAATGGCGAAAAGATACGAGGTGCGAAAAAGAGAAAAGAACGTTGATGAAACTGTTGTTGCAATTATTTGGGACGAACCTGTGGAACAACGCACAACATTGCGCGATATTGACCAGCGGCTTGCTGAACTTGAAGCCGATATTGCTTACATGCAGCGTGAACATGAGCAGTTGCTTGCAGATAAGACAGAAGTAAAAAATGCCATTGAAAGGACGGTAAAGAAATGATTATGACAATTTCGTTGTGCAACACGTGTTATAAGAAAGTACCGTCCTTTATTGTATTTGAAGACGGAAGAGCAATTCTTCGTAAAGAATGCGATGTTCACGGAAAACAGGAAGCGTTGTTTGATCCAAGTGCGTTGTTTGTGTCAAATTTTTATAAGCATGGAACACTTGGAAACAATAACAACATTATTATTCACGTCAACGATTCGTGCAATATGAAATGTCCATGGTGCTATTATAAACCTGGACTTGAACAACAGCACAACGCGGTTTTTTACCATCAGTTGTTTTGGGAAATGTACAGAGGCTTTTCCCTTATGTTGTCTGGTGGGGAACCGACGTTACGGCCCGATTACATTGAATTTACAAAGCAGCTTTGGGCGCTTGGCTGGAACCCAAGTACCATTACTAACATGCTGAAACTTGCCGATAAGGATTTTTTCAAACAGACGCTTCACCCGGCATGGGTGCAGGGAAAAGATTATCGGTTTGCGATGTCATTTCAGCACCCAAAGAATTACGACGCTAGAACGTTAGAATTGAAGAAACAAGCCTTGCAGCGGATTGAACAGGAAGGACTGGTTGCCTCATGTTGTATGTTCTCAATCCAAACGCTGGATGAACTGGACTATATTTACGATTTTTACACGCAAACTAGGCACCTGTATTCGATGCTGCGTATTCGCACTATGTTCCATAACTGGCGAAACAAAGGGAAGAAAGAAATTTATCTTTCTGATCTGTACAAAGTATTTATGCGAAAATTTGCTGAATTTACGCCGGTACAGTCATTACGGGTTGAACAGAGTAATCCGTATTGTCTGTACATGGAAACGAAGGAAGGACGGCATATTTCTTTGGCATCGTCACCGACAGTTGAGAATCTTGATTACCATGTGTGCAGCCGTCCGGTGTACATGCTTGGCCCTGATTTTCGGTGTTATCCGGTGCCAATTTGTCAAATTGTGAATGAAGGGATCGAAAAAGGTTGGAAAGATGGGTTTCAGATAAAGAGGTGAGAATATGTTTGCAGTAGCAGGAGCAGTTATTGGTGGTGGGATTGCTGCGGCAACAGGTGCGGGAATTGTTGGTGGCGCAATGCTTGGGGCCGGACTTGGAAGTACAGTTGGCGGGTTTATTTCCGGCAACCATTCAACCAGTGCGCAGATGCAGGGCTACTATGCGCAGCAGCAGGCAGCGCAGCAGTCGGCAGATGCGCAGGCAGCAGCAATCAAGGCGGCAGCCGAAGAACAGGCTAGAGCTGCTCGAGAAGCAGCGCAGATTCAAGCAGAGGCCCAGCGGTACGCTGCCGATGTTGCGGCGCAGGCGGCTCGTCATGCTGCCGATCTTCAGCAGCAGCAGTATCAGACCACCCGGCAGGATTTGGCACCGTGGCGAGAAGCCGGAGTTACAGCCAACAACCATCTCATGCAGATAATCCAAGCCGGTCCCGGAGAATTTGAGGCGTCACCCGGGTATCAATTTCGCCTTCAGGAAGGACAGAAGGCCATTGAGCGCAGTGCAGCGGCCAGGGGGATGCAACTCAGCGGCCCTACTCTTCGCGCATTGGAGCAGTTTGGGCAGGATTATGCCACGAATGACTACGATAATTTCCTTCGTAGATATTACCAGTCGTTGGAACCATGGAAATGGGAATCGGCAACCGGTCTTTCAGCGGCCGGCACCACGTCGCAGGCTGGGGCAGAGGCTGCTAGAATGGCCGGTAACTTGCTGATGCAGGGAGCAAACGCACAAGCGGCCGGAATCACCGGTTCCGCTGGTGATTTGGCATCCGGTGTAATGGGGTCGTCAAATGCTTTGGCTAATGCGCTAATTCAGTCTGCCAACGTACAGGGGCAGGGAATGGTCAATGCTGCTGATGCGTATAATCGTGCACAGCAGGCCAGGGCCAGTGGGTACATCCAGCAGCAGAACACATTGTCCAGTGGATTGAACAATATTTTTGAAATTCTTGGGTATACCGGGATCGGTGGCGGTAATCGCACATTCATTGATCCGTATGCACCTGGAATGCAGTACAGAACATTGGGGACTTGATTATGGTACAGCAAGTAATGGTGGCGAATCCGGCAAACGCATTTGCAAGAGGCCGCAATAATGCTCTTCGCGAAGCACTGCTGCAAACAAGTATGGTCGAACGAAAGCAAGCTATGCAGCAGCGCAACGAAGATCAGCAGTGGAATCGAGAGGTGCGTTCACGGAAAAGGAAACAGTGGCAGAGGCAGGATCGGGAACAGCAAGTATTGTCCCGTATTGATCTCACAAAACCGTTTGCAGTAAACAAACCATGGATCATGCGCTTGTCTACTGATAAGCAGAAGCAGTTGCTTGATTATTACGCGAACAACGACGAGAGGGAACGCAAACGTCATGCCGATTTTCGCAAGTTGTCTCAAACATTGGGTGCTCGGGTATTGCCGATGGTACGCGATGAGGCCAGTTATCAGGCAGCAAGGCAGGCCATTTTTGAGCAGATTCAAAATTCTGGTCTGGTGAAGCCCGAAGAGCTGCCGGAGCTGGAAAAGTTGTTTCCTGCGCAATACGATCCGCAATGGGTAGCAACCAGGCTTCAGGCGTATGGGTACAAGCCGGAACGTATCAAGGTAGCCCCAGGAGCGACAGTGTACAACGCCGATACCGGCACACCGGAGTACACCGCTCCTCCGAAACAGCCAAAAGCTGCACAGCCGCCTTCTGAACAAAAGGCTTTAACAGAAATCGCCAAGGCGCAGAAAGAAATCGCAAAGTTGGCGCAAACTGGTGGTTTTGATGCGCTTGCCTTCATGGTGGCATCACCAGAGGAACGCACAAAAATGACACAAGCTGCACAACTCAACCAAGAAGCAAAAAGAGCGATCCAGTATTACGGGGACATTATTGACTATTACAAACAATTTACAAAAAAGGACCAGCAGCCAACAAAGCAGTTTGATATAACGAAACGTTACGCTGAATTGCGCGATAGTGGGCTAAGTAAAGAAGAAGCAGCTGCGAAGCTCAAGGAAGAGGTCCAGAATGCTGGATTTTGATAAACTCGAACAAGCGTACCAGGCGTCAAAAAAAGGCGATGTGCCGCGACCGCTTACTCCAGAAATAGACGTCGATGCACTGGAGCGTGAATATCAAATGTCACGGCCACTTTCCGAACAGAATCCAAAAGCATCTTTTCAGGATTACTCCGATACTCGCGATGCTGAAATGGTTGGTGAACCACGACCAGGAGATACAGTTGGTTCTGCGGCGCAGGCAGCCGTTGTCGATAAGTTGAGAGATATTGGGACAACCGGTGTTTTCTTGGCCACGTCGGCGTTAGAGGGAGCGGTTCATCCGCTTTTCGCACCGCTTGAAGGAACACCATTTGACACAAACAAGCTGATTGCGGACGCCGTGGAATATTGGCGTGCGCGTACTCCGGCTGGATTCGCTGTGCATGATCTTGGTGTTACGGTGTCAAAAAAGCCCGTAAAAGGTGAAATCGCTGCGATAGGGCCTGTCCGCCTGGTACCTGTAAAATATTCTGCAAGGGAGCTTGCCGGACAGGTTGCAGAGGGTACCGGTTTCGCTGTACCTGCTGGAACTGCGATGACGGCCGGTCGATTGGTTTCCCGGGCAGCCGGATTGACAGGCACAGCAGAACGAATTGCTGGCGGTGTGATCGGTGGCGCATTGCTTGGAGAGGGAAATCCGAAAAAGACCGCAGAGACAGCGGCTATGTTTGGGCTTTTTGAAGCTATTCCTGCCCTTGGATCAGTAATAAAAAATAAGGTACAGCGTGCAAAGCTGATGCGTGAATGGCGGCGGCTGCCAGAAGAGCAAAAGGTGCCAGTTATGCAGTCCATGGCCGAAACTCTTCGCAAAAATCCTAAAATGAGCGAAGCAGAAGCGGTCAGGATGAGCCAGGAGTGGTTCAAAGAGGCGCAGCAGAAACGCATTGCAAATGGACAGGCAACTTTAAAAGCAGAGCAAGGAGCAGCAAAAGAAAATTTTCGCACAGCACAGCAACCACGCACTACAACATTATCAACGGATGCGCTTGAAGAAGTATACCAAAAAAGTAAAAGCACCGGTAAAGAGGAGCCACCGGTTGAAAATATTAACGAGACAGCGTCGGGTGGAATAAAGCCGCAAAGTTCTGAAAAAGCATACCGTGCTAAAGAAGGTGTTGATCCGATAAAGATACAGCATATTGTGGAGCTGCCGGAAGTTATCGAGCTTACACGTGGTTTTATGAACAAAGACCCACGGATTGTGCAGCGTTTTCGTGATTTCGGTGTGCTGGGTAGTTTTCGTCCGGGAAAAGCCCCTGAAATCAAATTGCGCCGTGATCTTGCAGAAAATCCTGAATTGGCTGCCCGGGTACTAGCGCATGAGCTAGGTCACGCTGAGGACTTCAATTTTGAAACGATGAGCAGAGGCAACTTGCTTGGTCGTATTGCAAAATTGCGCGTATATTTGAAAAAGCAGCTTGCAGAGAAACCTGGCGCACCTGGCCCACTTACTGAAGCTGAGAAAGCAGTATTGCGCGAAGAAGCACGTAAAATACGCCAGCAAGAGATTGATAAAGCGATTGGTGATGAACTTGGCTTTATACCGGAAGAGGTGCTTAACTTCCTTCGTGGAGTTAACGCTGATGATTTACCAAAAGAGGTAAAAGATTTTATTGCAAAGGCCGATACGCCAACGAAAAAGTCTATTGTTAAGCAAGCAATGAAGGGTCTCCCTCCAGAAGAGCTTGCACAGTTTAAGAAAACTCCGCATAACATTGGAAAATCTGTTGAGGAACACTTCAAAGAGCTGCTCAAGAAAGAGGTTGAACGGCGCAGGTTGTGGGAGCTTGAGGAAATCAAAGAAGAACTGCGCAACTTTTCCAAGCAATGGCGTCCATGGGACGAAGGCCAAGATGCTGGATATGATGAATATCGTAATTCACCGGAAGAGCTGTATGCTGATGCAGTGTCCGGGGTTATCCTTGCCCCTGATTCGTTACAACAGATTGCGCCGAAATTTTACAAAGCGTTTGAAAATTATTTGGAAACAAGGCCAAAATTTGCTGAAAATTACCAGAAAATTATGGAGCGGATAACCGCCGGTCCAGAGGAAGTATCCAGACATCGGATAAAGCAGACATACAAGGATTTTGCGGCTGAAGCAGAGAAGGCGAAAGAGCGCGAAAAGACACGGCTTGAGCTGAAAAAGAAAGAAGAGGAAAAGACGGTCGATACTCTTCTCAGAGGCTTAAACACATCGGATCACCCAATCCTGAAATTTGTAAAGGTAGCTGAAAAAGGTGACGTGTTAGGCAAGCGTAAAGCACGGCTTATCCGTGAAATGTTGCTTAAACGCCCTTATACGCCGTCTGAAATTGACGCCTATGCGTATGATTTTAAACAATGGTACGATGCAGTGCATGAATCCGGTCTTACTGTTGATGATCTTGGTGCATTAGGTAAACGTTTGCACATTGTTTACAATCGTAAAAACATCTTTTCCAGCCACGGCCTGACACCAAAAACGGCGGCAAAGGACATTGCTGTTCTTGCGCGTGATTGGGGACCGGAGAAATACAACAAAGCGCGTAAATTCCTAAATAAATACCGAAAACTGCGTGAAAAACACATCATACCTCTATTGCGCAAAAGTGGTCTTATTACACCCGACATGGCCGAAACAATTAAGCGGCGTGGATTTTACCTTCGGGTTCTCAGTCAAGATTGGTTGAGAGCGGACCAATGGTCGGGGATGAAACAATTTTACCGACAGGTTGGTACAATCAGCAGCCAACAAAATCCGATTGTATCCACATTTCTTGACGATATCGCGGCAATTTATGCTTCACGAGAAAATATTTTGCGTCGGGCAGTGTATCGGTTTATGACGGAGATCGGTGCTGGCCGCAAAGCTGAAATGAAATACAGCTCAACCGAAAAACGCATGGTAGTAAATAAACGTGCATTAAAACATCGGGAGAAAGTTGCACGTGTAAAAGTTGACGGCAAATACCGGTATTATTTTATGCTGGATAATATTGTTGACGCACTCGAAAAAGATAGTTTCAAACAGTACCAAATGTTACGGCTTTGGCAGACCATGGGGCAAATATTCCGGGAACTGTATGTCGGTTCCAATCCACAATGGATGCTTCGTAATATGCCGCGTGACTTTTTGGAAACTGTATTCAAAAATCCTGATGTTGTCGGATTGAAGGGTATTGGAAAACTGCTGAAAGCGTATTGGGAAACAGCCCCTGATGTTTTTAAGGAAGCATGGCATAACGAACGTTCTGCACTTATTCAGGATATGATGCGTAGACGCACATTGCCGACCAATAGAATTTGGGGCAGTTTCGAAGAAACACCGGCAAATGAAATTGAACGTACTCTGTCACGGTACAATCTTTACAAACTGACTGACAGCCAGAAAAAGCTGTATAATAAGTTTGTGCGACGATTTTTTGAAAACCAGAAAGCGGAGCAAATAGCCGACGAAATTGAAGCATTTGCACGTGCAGTATGGGACAAGAAAGAACGCTTTGGTCGGGCCTCTGATCTTTGGGGCAAGGTTGCTGCAAGGAAATTCTTTGAAAAATATACTGATCTTCCGCGCAATGAAATTGATATGCGCGTAATTGAGCAGGCCGGAACACCGAATTACAAAAATCGCGGTGCGTGGCAGATTATTACTAATAACCTGTTTATGTTTTCAACTGTTGCAAAGGAAGGACTGAAAGCAGACATTCGCGCATTGCGACGATCGCCTCTTGCGTGGCTTTCAACCATGGCAACGTTAACTATTTTACCGGCAGTCATGAATTGGATGGCCGATGAAGGCCACATGGGCAAGGAAATTAAGAGAATATTTAACCGTATTCCTAAATATTATAAAGATCATTACTTTGTGATTCCGTTGTTTGTAGACAATAACGGAAAGGCGCATTTTCTTGCATTTCCTACCGGGTATAATCAGCAGGTGTTGAAGGCAACATTCAGTAAATTGTTACGAGGAGAATTTGGCGGTGCTGGTGGTGCAATATCGGAAACCACTGGGCTAAGTCCGTATTCAGTTCATCCACTGATCGGTAAGCTGACGGCGTTTGCGCTATATTACCTGTACGGTGTAAATCCTCCGAATTTACATTACGGAACAAATATCATTTCACCGTCGGATTACGATGTTGGGGGCAAAGCTGCCGCAAAAGATTTGTTCCGGGATGCTTGGAACGATTTAACAGGTGGGTGGCTGTACCGGGCAAAGGGACCATACGAATCGCAACGTAAGTCAAAAGCTGAAAAATTTCTGACCAGGTTCCCTGGGAACATTTTAGGAACCTTTTACAAAATAAGTGATGGCGGTATCGGTGAACGTATCCGGGACCGCTTGGCAGAAATGCGAAAAGAGGCCAAAAAGCGTAACCTGTCGGTTCGTGAATATCGGCTTAAAATAGCCAAGGATCGTGATGCAGCTATTGCGGCTGCTCAAGCTCTTCGGCGTATTGGCGATAAACGTCAGGCCCGGGAACTGGAGAAGGACATTGCCAGGCTTTGGGGTGACCAATGGGCAAAGGCCGTTGCTACGGCGAAAAATGACGAAGAACGCGAAGCAATACTTCAACTTATGATGGAGGATGATCAGTGAAACGTAATCTTGAATTTCCGAAATTTTCTGTATTCGACAGCCTTGGTAACCCGCTTTCTGGCGGTAAGGTGTATTTCTATGAAGCCGGTACCAGTACGTTGAAGGATACATATTCCGATCCGGAAGGCACAATAAAAAACAGCAACCCGGTAATTCTCGACAGTCGCGGTGAGGCGGACATTTACCTTGATCGGGACCCATACAAGATTGTTGTCAAGGACGCGAGCGATGTCACTGTTATGACCAGAGACAATTACCAAGCATATATGGCCGCTGATGACGCACCAGTTGAAAATTTGTTGATCAACGCAGATGCGCGAAGCAATGAAAATGGTTACGTATCAGGAACGGCTGTTGTTGCTGGAGATGATATTTATGACGCGTGGACATGCGCTGCTGACGGTACTATAACGTTTGTTGCAGAAGGAGATATTTCACTTCCGCTTGGTGTAAAAATTCAGCATACAAACGACGATATGGCTGCTATGACCGGGGAAACGGTTACGTTGTCCGTAAAATCTGGTAGCGTGGAAGTTACTGGCTTTGGGCTTATTAGTGTATCAGTTATATCTGTGGATAATCCAATAACCTTTGTAGCTGATGGGGCTAATCCTATTGTACTTGGTGGAGGAAATATGTATACTTTTTCTGGTCTTACACTTGTTAAAGGCAATGCTGCGACAAATACAATAAGAAGGCCGTATTTGCTTGAGAAATTTCTTTGTGAGGATTATATTGCAATATTACGTTCTAAAATAATTGACGCTGTTGCAAATATTATCAGTAAATGCGGTGTTGTTGCGCGTGCAAACATTACTGTAAATAATACGTCTACGATCACCATAAATCACGGAGTATACCGATTAACAACAACGGCGGATGATGCACTTGTTCGTATTGCTTCTTCTCCGGTAACAGTTACTATTGATTATGATATTGCCGGTAGCCCGGGTCCGCCAGGGGGAAATGTCGCATATTTGTACCTTTTAGATACAGCGGTTACCGCTACGCAGCCAATAAACGATGCAGCGTATTTTAGGTTATGTCCAGAATGGACACCGACATACAACGAAGAAAGACAAGGATGGTACTACAACGACAACAGATGTATTGGCGTTTTTGTACTTAACCCGTCAACGAGTGAGTTGTTGCAAGGCGATATTGTTGATGGAAAATACATACTACATCCGTCAGCAGGTAGAAACGGATTTACTGAATTTACGGTTGTACCGACTGTTGGAACAGAAGCTACAGGAACAGTCCAGTTGCCAGGTAACGCTATGATTTTTATGGCGCACGTACAGTGCTCCTTTTCTGTTGCGCCTACGGCTGTTACAAATTTTTATTTTACTGACAGCACGTATACGAATACAAACGGATATTTATACAATATAAACGGATTTCCATCAGGATTATACAATAACGCAGATATACCCTTTGATATTGCAATAAAGCAAGATAATGGAAACATTTACGCAAAATATGGTGCGTATATTGCATCAGGGCAAGTTTGGGTGCATGTAAAAGGCTATACATGGGATAATGCGGTATGAAACAAGAAATAGTAACAATACTTGGAATTGTGGCGATTGCTGGAATGGTACTGTATTTTACACCGTTTGACGCAAAAGATATTGTTCTTGCAGCAATCAGTGGACTTGTTGGTTATCTTGCAAAGGAGGCAAAGTAATGAAAAAGACTCTTGTACTCATGTTAATAATTTTTTCGTGTGCAGTTACACAAGCTGCTACAACACGCAGTGTTCATCGGGATACAGGAACGTATGCAGTAATCGAAATTCCTTGGGAAGCTGACGCAACTGGTGCTGTCCAGTCATTTCAGATAGACAAAATTTGTGGGTTTGTGCTGCAAGTAACAACAGTGCCCGGCACACCGGCTCCAACTGATTTGTACGATGTTTCGTTACGTGATGCGGATACAGTCGATATAATGGGTAATGCGCTCGCTGATAGATCAGCAACTGTCGCGGAACAAGCTGTGCCGTATATCGGCGCAACATATTCACCAAGATACGTGTGTTCGCAGTTAACGGTGTCTATTTTAAATAATGCGGTTGTTGGCGCGCAAGGAACGGTGGTGCTCTATGTTGCGCGTTAAACTTTGCATAATAGTTGCGATAATCTTGGGTGCAGCGGTAGCTAACGCTACTTTTTTACCAAAATTACTGTATTTGTACAGTAACAGTACAGGCACAGCACCGCCACCGGTAGAAACAACGTTAGAATTACTTAATACTCTTGAAATGCTTGATACGGTGGAATTACTATGAAAAAAACATTGCTTATTATCGTGTTAGTTTGTTGTTCACAAACTGCACTCGCAGCACAGCAAACTATTCTTGGTGGCTCTGGCGTATATTGGGGAACCGAAAAAGATAAAATAAACGGTAATTTTACAGAACTGTATTCCGACAAGGTTACCGGCCCAGCATCCAGCACAACAGACTACCTGGCTATATTTGCTGATATAACCGGCAAGCTGCTCAAGCAGGGCAGTATTTACGTCAATGCCGCTGGTGAGCTGGTTGCCCCTGGCTACAGCACGTCGGCAACCGATGGTAACTGGTGGATGGGATCAGGTGGCAACAACACGGTCGATCCGTCCACCAACCTTGCCGCTGGAGACTATGGGTGGACCTGGTACAATGGCACCTTATACCGGATCGACGACGGATCCATGATGGCACTCATCGGCACCGGTGCCAATCAATGCGCCCCCGGAGATAGTGCGTTGCAGTCGGTCGTCGCTGGCACCAACGTGACTGTAGATAACACCGATCCGCTCAACCCGATCATCTCGGCCACCGATACCGGCGGCACCTCATACGTCGAGCAAGCCACAGACCCAAGTCCTGGAGATAATCCGGCAGGGACGTGGATTTTCAACAGCTCAACCGGTTCAGCTTTCTTTCAGTCTGGCACCGGCCTGTACGCTTTTACGGGGACTTACACGGCCAATCCGGTCAACTACACCCTCACCGTCACCGATCCGGGTAATGGAGACGCAATCCAGTGGGATCTGACCGGGGCTGATCCTATCAATTGCGGAAATGGTGCAACTGATTGCACCACGACGCAAGCTACCGGCACGACATTGACAGGGATCACAGCTGTCGCTGCATCCGGTCGGGAATGGACAGGATGGACGGGTGATATTACTGGGTCGTCCGCAACGGATGGTACGGTCATTCTGGATGCGGATAAAGCTGGATCAGCTACGTTTGGCACAGTAACATCGTGTACAACTCCCCAAGACGGCAATGTTTTCAACGAGGGCTGGCTCGGGACGGGTGCTGAAAATGTCTGGACACCGGGGACGGGGAATGTGGGTACAAGTGTCACATATAATGAGGATTATGCTCTAACCGGCACCCCGCCAACTGGATCATGTACAGAGGGGCTTTATCTGAGTTTCGGTAGTGGGTCGGTAGCCAACGACCAGTTTGCAAAATACACCGATATTTCAGGCACAAACATTGATCCTAACACTGTTGCAGTAGACCTTTATATAGAAATGAAGGTCGATAACGCAGCGATGACTTATACCACGTGGAGGCCAGAGTTTTTACAAATAGGAGCAAGGACCGATCTTGGTATCAGCACTACTAACGGGTACTACAGTGTCCAGTTGGCAAATGATAGTAGCATTCCAGCGTCGTATATTTACATAAGGGCAACATCTAACGCACAAAGCACGATAAACTTGCAAGATGGCAATTGGCATACAGTGCATGTCCACACCGATCCTACAGATGTTACAGCATCAACCTTGCAGGTTGACAGCGAGACTCCGATAACATTTACTCGTGATAATAATGCTTCATTCACTAACCTTATTGTTGGGCTTATGACCAATGAGGATAATCAGCAATTTGACATCGAGGTAGGACGGATATGGATAAGCACAAACTAATAATTTTTGTAGTAGTGATGGTGCTTTCGGCAACTGCACATGATGCAGTTGCCGAAAGAATAAACCTGCCCAAAGATGCCGATGGCTGGACGATCTTTACCCCTTCTACTGATACAAGAATAGTTTATCTCAGCGAAAATGGGAATGATTCTACATGCAACTACTACACCGCAGATAATATTGGCGCTGACCCGTTTAACCCATCAGGTACAGTTGTACCCTGTGCAACTATGGCAAAAGCTCTTAGCCTCACACGTGACGGGTATCCAGACTGGATCTTACTGAAACGTGGGCAAGTATTCAGATTTAACCTGAATAGGGACACGCTGCCTGCTCACAGTGGCAGAAGTGGCGCTGAACCTTTTCTTATTTCATGGTGGGGGGGTAGCGGTGATCTACCTTCGTGGAGGCCTGCATCAGCAGATTCAGAGATATGGGGAATGACGTTTAGAACATTAAAGTATATTGCTATAGCGAACATTGAAATATACGATGATTTTTCTGATCCATCATCATCAGTATATAATGGAAACAAAGTGAACACATCCCACGTAATATATGGCTACACAGGAGCTGGAGAGGAAAAATCAGGGCTTATGTTTGAAGGTGATAGATTCAAAAATATCGCTTTCAATATGCAATGTGATGTTGCAAAAAGCATAAAACAAAATATCTTCTATCGCAATGTTGCAATAGACCTGAACTCTTTTGCTGGCCAGTATCTTGGAACTTGTTCAGAATGTGTTTTTGAGGAAAACATTTGGGACCACAACGGCTGGTACGATATGACCTATCCGGAAGGTGGTGACCGCGTCAGAAATCATAATGTTTATCTTACTCCCGGTGATGATACAGTATTCAAAAATAATATACTATCCAGGCCATGCAATACTGGCACAAAATTTGTTATTGATAGTCATCAGGTGGCACCAGATGATGGTGATATTTATTGCCACAATCTAGCTGTTAAGAACAATTTATACGTAGACACTAATATCGCAATAGGTGGGTTCTCAAATAACGGGCAGATTAAACACAGAGTAAAGAACGCACGCTTTATCGACAATGTTATCATAAATTCTGCTTATACGAGACCATCACTACAAAACTTAGCCTGGGCAATTGGCATAGACGGTGCAGATGGCGTTGAGATTGCGAGAAATCTTTTTGCACATATGGCGCCCGATACTGATATGATTAGGAGCATAGGGTTGCACGCAGCCCTTGGAGACGGAACTCCGGCGTATAATGCAGAACCTTATGGAGACAGAAATCTAGTTGTACATGACAACATTTTTATTCAAAATGCGTACAATAGTACAACTGATGAACCAAAATGGGATGCTCATATAAATATCTCTGGCTTGCTAGACCTTACAGGAGTTAAATTCGAAAACAATATATTTGACTCTAAAAATAATCAATATACATGGGGGCAACTAAGATGGTACAGTGACGATCGTGCCGGCGGATCTGGTGCAATTTTAAACGGGGTAACTTTTTCAAATAATACATACAATAATACTGCAAAGGACGTGACGTTTATATGGCCAACACCTGATAGTGAAAAATTAACACCAGCGCAGTGGAAAGCTCAATGGGAACCGACAGCAAAATTTGAAGAACCTGCATACCCAGACCCGACCAGAGATATTCCAGCGTACATGCAGCATATAGGCGATGGGAGTACGCTTGAAGATTTTTACTCAAAAATCCGTGGCATGAGCCGAATCAACTGGGACCCGAAGTTTACTGCTCAGGTTATCAACGACTGGATCCGGGCTGGATATTTTGTCAGAAAGCAGTTCCGAACGGGATCAATGCCGATCATCCACTAAAGGAGGCAATTATGCGCTACCTTGCACTTATCCTGCTGCTCATCTTATCAGGATGCAGTCAAGCCAATACTCGCGGCGACCAAATGGTCCGCGAGTACAACATTAAGATCCGCAATACTGGATATTTGGTGGTCTACACGCCGCTCGATGTAACAGCCGGGACCAAGACCGGCACATCCGTTGACGCGGCCAACAGCCCGACCACGCGGAACAACGCCAACGCGTCCTTGGCAGGTCAGGGAGCCACCGCAACCGGTGCGGTGGGCGAGGCCGTGAAGCAGGCCCTTGAAGGCGTGGAATCGGTAAGCCGGCGCATCCTCAAGGACAGCCATAATCAGCAGGCGGTCCAGGAGCAGCCAGCACCTGTGGAAAAGGAAAAAGAGCAGGTGGAGCAGAAGCCGGCACCTAAGCCAAAGCCAGAGCCGGTCGTGGATAACGGCACTAGCGCCCCTGCAGACTTTGACCTGGCCAAGATACACTGGCTCCACACCGATGTGAGCAAGTGGCCGGTCACCAGCAAGCTGAGATCAGTCAAGATCGCCGGTGATAAGATCACACTCGATTACGACGCAGCCAATAAGTGGCCAGGTGGAGGCGTGGTGGCAAACCCGTGGATATTTGTCAAGCATGGCGGAAAGTGGTACGCTGCCACGTGGGGGTGGTTGCGCCCTGGGCAGACCACAAAGGCCCTGTATGCTGTCAGCGGGTCGCATATCAAGCGTGATCCGC
>Ga0256833_1000936_pt1 | contig 22026 bp, 13 predicted proteins | sample 356284metaG_FD_190535 | JGI IMG/M metagenome (GOLD analysis project Ga0256833, IMG submission 190535) | Hydrothermal vent microbial communities from Mid Atlantic Ridge, Atlantic Ocean - 356-284 | ecosystem: Environmental > Aquatic > Marine > Hydrothermal vents | place: Atlantic Ocean: Mid... | reverse complement strand
TTATTTAAAAAGAAAGAATGCCAGTCTTTCATTATTAAATGTGAATTTAACCAGGTTTCCCAACTAAAACTTTTAATCGCAATGGTATCTATACTACTGGCAAAAACAGAAGAACTTTTTATATGCACAGTTCCATCTCCTTCTGTTTTATTAAAATGTTCAAAATCAAAAAAATTGACAAGAGCTCCGTTAGGAGATTTCTTTTTTACAAATATTTTTTCTCTTGTCTCTTCTCCTGTTCCTAGCAAAACCAATATTTTTTTTCGTGTTTTTTCATTTAATTTTCCAAAATCATAGATTAAATTGTTTCCGTCGCTTCTTAATTGTTGAAGCTTTTTAACTTTTCGTCTCATCAGTTGATTTTTCTTAATGGTTTTTTCTCTATCAGGATTTTTAAAATGCTGCCAACTTTCATCAAAATTAAAAATATTTTTTTCTGTTCCGTCTTCAAATTCCATTATTTTATCATACACTGCAACCAATTCATATATCGAAGGAAATGTTCTGATAACTTTTCTTATATCATCGCTGGTATTTAATAATTTAGATCTTCCAATATACAAATTAAAAAAAGCTTCTACTGAACCAAGAAAAGGAGGAACAGTCATAACGGCACGGTGAAGATGTTTTTGAATTTCGGATCTAGGCAATAATCTAAAATAAGAAGACAATACTAGAGCACCCATACTATGGGTTAAAAATATAAATTTATTATTATTTAATTTATCGCTTAATCTTTTAACATATTTTATCAATTGTTTTGCAGATTCAATATTTGATTTTCTCCAATCGTATCCGAAAATATAAACCCTGAATCCCAAAGCTCTTAAATAATTAATAATTTCGGAATAAGCGAGGTCTTCAACATCCGCTCTCTCTATTAATGTCTCAGCACCTTTATCATGTAATCCGTCAGTTTGTAATTCCAATTTATGTATATTTACAAAATATTTTTTTATTCCCGACCATATTTTAACAAAATCTTTTTCATTTGTATTATGTAAAGTCGTACCTTGAATTCCCGGAATCAAAATAATATGTTTTGACATAATAAAAGTTTTTTAATTTAACTAATAACCTAAACAATTGTGAATAAAGAGAAATATCACAAAAAATAATAAACCTAAAGATATTATATTTTTGTTAAAAAAAATAATAAAAATCATTTCTTTTAATTTTCAAGTAATTATTTTGAAAAATCTTATTAATAAAACATTGTTTATTTTTTTTTGCATTTATTCAAATAGAATTATTATAAATTTAAAATCATCTTTTAATATCAAAATTTATCTGAGAATCCAAAAAACATCAATAAATAACATACATATAATATTTTATTATATTATCAATATAAAAACTTAATAATCAAAAAATAATATATTATTTGTTTTTATATTTATTTATTTTTAACGCTTTTTCCTGCCCGTAAAAAATATGTTCCTTAGTACCAATACAAAATACGACAAAATAAATCATTTAAAAAGTATATATTTAAAACACAAATTAAAACCCATTAGGCATAATTATTGTTATAAAACAAATAATACTAAAAATAAATTATGTTTCCAGAATATGATGTTATTGTTGTTGGAGCCGGACATGCCGGAAGTGAAGCTGCTGTTGCTGCTGCAAATTTAAACAGTAAAGTCTTACTGATTACAATGAATATGCAAAATATAGCGCAAATGTCTTGCAATCCGGCAATGGGAGGGGTGGCAAAAGGACAAATAGTAAGAGAGATAGATGCTTTAGGAGGATATTCGGGAATTGTTACCGATTATACTATGATTCAGTTTAGAATGTTAAATTTGTCAAAAGGACCGGCTATGTGGAGTCCCAGAGCTCAAAACGACAGAATGGAATTTTCAGCAAAATGGAGAACTATGCTGGAATTACATCCAAATATAGATTTCTGGCAGGATATGGTAACAGGCCTTATAATCAAAAATAATAATATTAAAGGAGTTCATACACAAATGGGGCTTCAAATATTTTCAAAATCCGTAGTTTTAACAAACGGTACTTTTTTAAACGGCATTATACATATAGGAGAAAAACAATTTAGCGGAGGAAGAATTCAGGAAAGAGCAGCTAAAGGAATAACAGAACAATTAAAAGAACTAGGTTTTGAATCGGGAAGAATGAAAACCGGAACACCTCCAAGGATTGACGGTCGTACTATTGATTATTCACAATTGGAAATACAACACGGAGATGAAAATCCCGGTAAATTTTCTTTTACAAAAACACCTGAACTAAAAGAACAAATTCCATGTCATATTACATATACCGATACAAAAGTCCACGATATATTACGCACCGGATTTTTAAAATCACCTATGTTTAACGGAAGAATTCGGGGAATAGGACCTAGGTATTGTCCATCAATTGAAGATAAAATAGAAAGATTTTCAGATAAAGACAGACATCAACTTTTTGTAGAACCGGAAGGAAAAAATACTTTTGAAGTTTATCTTAACGGATTTTCATCATCTTTGCCGGAGGATGTTCAATATAAAGCAATGAAAAAATTAAAGGGTTTTCAGAATGCAAAAATGTTCAGACCCGGTTATGCTATAGAATATGATTATTTTCCACCTACACAATTAAAACTAACATTAGAAACAAAAAAAATTAGAAATCTATTTTTTGCCGGACAAATAAATGGCACTACAGGATATGAAGAGGCAGCCGGTCAAGGATTAATTGCCGGAATTAATGCACATCAGTCCATTAATAATTTGGAACCTTTTATTCTTAAACGCGATCAAGCATATATAGGGGTTTTAATTGACGATCTTATTAATAAAGGTACTGATGAGCCATATAGGATGTTTACTTCCAGAGCGGAATACAGAATTTTATTGAGGCAAGATAATGCAGATATACGTCTAACTCCTTTAGCAAATAAATTAGGTATACGTGGTTCTGAATTGCGGATGATTGATGTTGAAGCAAAATTAGAAGCGGAAAAAGAGATAAGAAACTTTATTAACACGACGAGTGTTTCTCCTATTGAAATAAATAATTTACTTAATTCGATAAAATCCTCGCCTTTAAAACAAAAAGTAAAATTAAATCAAATATTATTAAGACCACATATCAATATAAAAAATCTATCGGAATATTTACCGGAACTTTCTGAATTCATAAATAAATACAATAAAGATTTTATTGAATATTCTGAAATAAGTATTAAATACGAAGGATATATAAACAGGGAAAAAGAGCTTGCTGAAAAAATGAGCAGATTGGAAGAAATAAAAATTAATCCTGATTTTAATTATAATAAATTAAAATCATTATCATTTGAAGCAAGGGAAAAACTTTTAAAAATCAAACCTACAACTATTGGTCAGGCAAGCAGAATCAGTGGTGTTTCTCCATCTGATATTTCAGTTTTATTAATTTATATGGGAAGATAATATAATATGTTTCACGTGAAACATATTAAAACTAAAAAGAAAATGTTCCACGTGGAACATTTTCTTTTTAAAAATATTTGATATTTTTGATTTTAGATAACAACAATAAATAAGTATTGTCAATCTATAAATTCATTATTTATTTTTTAACAGGTATATTTGCTAAGGTATCTAATAATAAATTCCAAAATTTTTGAACAGATGATATTTGTACTTTTTCATCAGGGGAATGAGGTCCTCTAATATTAGGTCCGAAAGATATCATTTCAGTATCAGGATATTTTTCTTTAATTAATCCACATTCCAATCCTGCATGACATGCTGTAATTTTAGGATCTTCTCTAAAATTTTTCTTATAAATATTCTTCATCACTTGATTTATACTAGCTTTAACATCCGGTTGCCAACCGGGATATCCTCCTTCAAATTTTACATTATATCCGGCAAGTCTGAAAGCACTTTTAATTGTATAAGCTAAATCCATTTTTTCACTTTCAACCGAACTTCTGGCAAGATTTTCAATTTTAAGTTCTCCCGCTTTAACAACAATTCTTGCTAAATTATTTGATGTTTGTGTTAATCCCTTTACATCGGGAGACATGCGATATACTCCATTCCAACAAGCATAAACGGAATTAAGTAATTTATATACACATTCACCTTTCATAACATACTTAGGTAAATCAACCATAATAATATCAATATTTAATTCAGGATCCGTAGTTCTATATTCATTATATATTTCCTCTCTAATACTTCTGATTTTTCTTTCAACATCATCTCCTTTATCTTTATTAACCGTTATAATCGATTTAGATTCTCTAGGTATTGCATTTCTCAATCCACCTCCATCAATAGAATGTATTCCAATATTATACTCTTTATACAATCGCCATAGAATCCTATTCATTATTTTATTAGCATTACCTCTATACAAATGTATATCCATTCCGGAGTGTCCTCCAGTCAAACCAGAAACAAAGATTTCAAAAGCAATATCATCATCACCAACATTATCTTCAAGATATGTTCCTGATATTAAAATATCAATACCACCGGCACATCCTATTGTCATTTCATCATCATCTTCAGAATCTAAATTTAGTAAAATTTTTCCTTCCAATAAACCGGGTTTCAACTCCTGTGCTCCTGTCATACCCGTCTCTTCATCCATCGTAAATAAAGCTTCCAATGGAGGATGAGGTATATCATCTGAAGCCAATATAGCCAAAATAGCAGAAACCCCAATTCCGTTATCTGCTCCAAGGGTAGTACCATCTGCAGTAACCCAATCACCTTCTCTTAACATTTTTATTCCATCTTTATCAAAATCATGCTCGACATTACTGTTTTTTTGAGGAACCATATCAATATGCCCCTGTAAAATAACCGGTGTTCTATTTTCCATTCCTGGTGTCGCAGGCTTTTTAATTATAACATTTCCAATTTCATCAACAATAGTTTTAAGGCCTAATTTTTCACCAAAGTTTTTAACAAACTCAATGGCTTTTCTTTCCCTTTTGGAAGGTCTCGGAATAGCATTTAAATCGGTAAAAATATTCCAAAGTTTTTTTGGTTCCAATTTTCTTATTTCTTCATTCATAATATTTAATTTTTATTTTATTTGTATTTACTTTGATTGAAATATCAAAAATATAGTACTAAATATCCAATTAAAGCAATTACTTTTATTTAAAAAATGTTTTAATAATGCTAATGTAAGAATTGTTTTTTAACAAATAATGAATTAATGTCTTTTTTTAACATCTGATATTATAATATAAAAAATTTATAAATAAAAAAACGCATTATTATTATTAATGTGGAAATGTTAATAATAAAATGATAAAAATTTTATTAACAAATAATTGTACTTATTAACATTGATTATTAATTATCTATCAATGATTTATTTTTATTATTAACATATACTGTATAATTAATAACATAATAAATATAAATTTATAATTGTGGAAATTATATTTATAATTTATAATTTTATGTGTGTAAATAGATAATTTTTAAAAGAATATTTTTTTTTAATACAATATGTGGAAAACCGAGGTTTTATTAATATTGAATTAACAAGTTATAATAAATAAATTTAATGTACATTTGTAAATAAAATTTAAAGTAATGGAAAAAAATTATTATGTTCATTCATCTGCAATAATTGATAAAGATGTTGAAATAGGTAAAAATACTAAAATTTGGCATTTTTGCCATGTAATGACAGGAGCAAAATTAGGAGAAGGTTGTATATTAGGGCAAAATGTTTTTGTTGCGAATGATGTTGTTTTAGGAAATAATGTTAAAGTTCAAAATAATGTTTCATTATATACAGGAGTTATTTGTGAAGATGATGTGTTTTTAGGACCTTCAATGGTGTTTACCAATGTAGTAAATCCGAGAAGTGCTGTAGTAAGAAGAGGGCAGTATTCAAAGACTATTGTTAAAAAAGGAGCAAGTATCGGGGCTAATGCAACTATAGTTTGTGGTCACGATATTGGTGAATACGCTTTTATAGGGGCCGGAGCTGTGGTAACTAAAACAGTAAAACCTTTTGCATTGATGGTAGGTAATCCGGCTCGCCAAATAGGCTGGATGAGTGAATATGGACATAGATTAAATTTTGATAAAAATGGTTTTGCTATGTGTCCTGAAAGTAATGAAAAGTATATATTGGAAGATGGTTTTGTGAAAAAATTGTAAAAACACCTTTTTGTATATTTTTGTTAATTGGAAATTTGATAAAAGTATTTTATTTATCACAGGAAGGTTGTTTTAGGTAGAATAGAAATGAAGAAATAGAATATTATTAATAAACAATAATTTTTGTTGTAATAGTTACAATGATTCTAAATATTTAAACAAATAATTATTCCATATAAATTATTTTTCTTATTATTAGTAACTTGCCGCTTTTATCATACTAATTATAGAAATTATTAAAACATGAGAAAAATTTCAAAATATCTTAAGGAAAATCTTAAGGGAGAAGTTTATGATGATAAGTTAACTCTTGGTATTTATTCGACAGATGCCAGTATTTATAAAATAATGCCTAAATTAGTGGTGGTACCAAAAGATGAAGAAGATGTTATTACTGCTATAAAAATTGCTTATGAGCATAAAATAAGTTTGTTACCGAGGGGAGCCGGAACCAGCCTTGCCGGTCAAACCGTAGGAAATTCTATTGTGCTGGATTTTTCAAAATATATGAATAATATTTTGGAATTCAATGAAGAAGAAAAATGGATTAAGGTTCAGCCCGGAATGGTACATAGTGAATTAAATAAATTTTTAAAACCTTTCGGACTTATTTATGCTCCTGACGAAGCTACAATAAACAGAGCAAATATAGGTGGGGTTGTAGCTAATAATTCTTCAGGTTCCAGAAGTTTGGTTTTTGGTAAGGCAATAGATCATATTTTGGAAGTAAAGATAGCCCTTGCTTCAGGGAAAATTATTAATTTAGGAGAAATTAGTAAAGAAAAAGCCATAAAAAAATCGCAACAAAAAGATGAAGAAGGAAATATTTATAAAACTTTGCTTGAAATATTAACAAATGATGAAAAAGAAATAATAAAAAGATATCCGAAAGTGATGAGAAGAGTAACCGGATATAGTTTTGATGAATTTGTAGATGATAAACCCTGGAATATGGCTAAGCTTATTAGCGGAAGTGAGGGAACTCTGGCTACAATATTGGAATTGAAATTAAATTTAATAGAATTACCAAAAAAGCGTGCAATTACAGTAGTACATTTTAAAGATAGATTAGATGCCATTTCTACAGTAGAACAAATATTGACACATAAACCCTCAGCGATAGAACTGTTGGATGATAACGTAGTGCAAATAGCACTCACAAATCCTGCGACAAAGCAAATTTCCGGATTTATTCAAGGTCATCCGGGTGCTATTTTAATTGTAGAATTTTTTGGTGAAAATTATGAGGAATTAAAGCAAAAACACAAAAATCTTAAAAAGAATCTTATTGAATCTAAAAGAGGTTATGCATATCCATATTATCAAATGGATGATACTGTTTTTAATAATGTTTGGGAAGTGAGAAAACAAGGATTAGGATTGTTATTGAGTATAAAAACAGAAGCAAAACCCATTCCTTTTATTGAAGACCTGTGTATTCCGATTAAACATTTACCCGAATATGTTGATAGAATTTTATCGTTTTGTCATAATTTAAATACAAAAGTTATTCTTTATGCACATGCCAGTGTTGGTGTTTTACATATCAGACCTATTTTAAATTTAAGATTGCAAGAAGATATTGATAAAATGAAAAAAATATCGGAATTTGCATTGGAAAGAGTTATAGAATATAAAGGTTCATGGTCGGGAGAACACGGTGATGGTATATCGAGAAGTTATGGAATTCCAAAATTTTACGGAGATATTATTTATAATGATTTTAAAAAATTAAAAACAGCTTTTGATCCTTATGGATTAATGAATCCTGGAAAGATTGTTGATCCGTATCCTATGGATAGCAATTTGAGATATGGAGCGGATTATAAAGAAATACAAGTATCTACAATATATCACTACAGAAAAGAAGAAGGATTTTCTACATTGATAAATATGTGTAATGGAGTAGGGGTTTGTCACAGGGTTTCAGGAGGTGTGATGTGTCCAACATATAAAGCAACATTAGACGAAAAACATTCTACCCGGGGAAGAGCAAATGCATTAAGACAAACTATTTCCGGTGAATTGGGAGAAGGAGATCTTACAAATGATGAATTGGCAGAAGCATTGGATTTATGTGTTTCCTGTAAATCCTGTAAAACAGAATGTCCCAGTAATGTTGATGTAGCCAAACTGAAAAGTGAAGTTTTACAAAAAAAATACGATAAGAAAGGTTATGGTATTAGGGAGTTTTTTATAATATACAGTGATTTGATGTCAAAATATCTTTCCGGAGCATTATCGGGAATAGTAAATTCAATTATAAAAACAAAAATTTTTAGAAAAACATTAGAAAAAATAGCAAAAATTGATGCTCGTCGAATATTACCTTTGTATGCAAAATATTCTTTGGTAAATTGGTATAATAAAGAGTATCAAAGTAATAATAATAAGGAAATTGTTCTTTTTGCAGATATATATACTAATTATCATGAACCAGAAATAGGAAAAGCGGCGATTAATTTTTTGGATAAATTAGGTTTTAAGGTTATACTTATAAATACCGGAGGAAGTAAAAGGCCTTTAATATCAAATGGATTTCTAAGGAAAGCAAAAATATATAGTTCGAGGATTATTAATAAGTTACAACCATATATGGAAGAGAATATTCCAATAATTGTTATTGAACCGGGATCATATTCCGCTTTAGTCGATGATATACCGGATTTGATGGATAATGAATTTAAGGCAAAAATGTTAAAAAACAGTGTAATTTCAATAGAAAAATTTGTTTCTAATCTCATTGTTTCGGGACAAGTAAAAAATAAATTCAAATCCGGTTTACAACACCATGTTATTCATGGACATTGTCATCAGAAAGCAATAGAAGGAATGGAACCCTTGGAAAATATTTTTAAATTCGTTGAAGGTACGTATGAAATTTTGGATGTCGGATGTTGTGGTATGGCGGGAGCATTCGGATTTGAAAAAGAGCACTATGATTTATCAAAAAAAATATATGATATTGAATTGGATCCGGTTGTTTCAAAATTTTCACCAGGTTCCGTAATATTAGCAACAGGTTTTAGCTGCAGACATCAATTAAGGGATTTTAGTGATAAAGAAATAAAACATTGGATAGAAGTATTGAAATAAACAGTATAAATAATGTTGTTTTAATAATAAAAGATATTAATATAGGAAAATGAATAAAAAAAAGGGTCAATTTAAATTGTTATTTATTTTGTTACTATTTTTACTTTTTGACAATATAACTTCTTTCGCTCAACATTCAAAACCGGATACAATCAGTGCCACCCGCATAGAAAAAGCAATAAATTTTGATGGAAACTTGAATGAAGCAGTATGGCAACAAGCGCAACATATTAGTAATTTTACACAAAGAGATCTTGATTATGGTAAACCGGTAACAGAACAAACAGAAGTAGCATTACTTTATAATAAAAATGTTTTATATTTGGGAATATGGTGTTTTCAAAAAGAAGTGAGTAAAATTACAGCAAAAAACATGAGTACAGACTTTAGCTACAGAACAGATGACAATTTTCAGATAATGATTAGTCCGTTTAATGATAATCGAACGGGTTATTTATTTGTAATAAATCCGAATGGAGCCCGAGCGGATATTTTAATATATAATGGCGAGGATGGAAACAGGGATTGGAATGGGGTCTGGGATGTAAAAACCAAAATAACCGATAAAGGATGGTTTGCTGAAGTTTATATACCATTTAGTACATTACAATTCAAAAAAGATAAAATTTTGAATTGGGCGATAAATTTTGAAAGAGATATTGTATATAAAAACGAGCAAGCTCTATGGCAGGGGTGGTCAAGAGATTATTCTATTTATTCTGCAGCAAATGCCGGACGTTTGATTAATATAAAAAATATCTCTTATGCTAAAAAGTTTGAATTTAAGCCATATACTTTGGCTGGCTGGCAATATAAAAAAAATAAAGGGAATTCATATCCTGTAAAATTGGGAGGGAATCTTAATATTAGTCTGTCTCCAACATTAAAACTTAACCTAACTACATTTACTGATTTTGCTCAGGTGGAAGCAGATCGTATTCCTGTAAATCTTTCCAGATTTAGTGTCTATTATCCGGAAAAAAGACAATTTTTTTTAGAAGGTTCCGATTTATTTAATTTTTATCTTGGAGACAGAAGTAATATTTTTTATTCACGGGAAATAGGGATAGAAAACGGAAAACAGATTCCTATTATTGCCGGAGCTCGTTTGTTCGGGAAAGCAGGAAGAAATAATATTGGTTTTCTTAATATACAGGAGGCGGCTTTTGATGATGTTTATACTACCAATAATACCGTTTTTCGATATAAGAGAGACATTGGAAAGCAATCATATATCGGTGGTATATTAACTAACCGTATGAATAAAGAAACATCCAATCAAGTGTTTGGATTCGATGCTGCCTATCAAACTTCGGATTTTTTAAAAAATAAAAACTTAACAATAGGAGCCCGCTTTGCGGTAAGCGCAGAAAATTTTAAAATACAAAAACAGGCAATTACATACCGTATTTTTGCGGATTATCCCAATGATTTTATTGATAACTATATGGGAATTGGGCGTATAGAGAAAAATTTTAATCCGGAATTGGGATATATACATAGGACGGATTATGATTCTTACAGTTGGTATTTCCGGTTGGCTCCGAGGATATTTACAAAATATGGCATTAAACGTTTATTGTTGAAACCCTGGGGATTTACACTATACAATACACATTCTACCGGGGAAATTGAAAGTTTTTCAAATGAAACACGTCCTATAGGTGCTATATTAAAATCAGGAGAAAGGTTTGAATTTAATTTTATTCAAAACTATGATCGTATTGATGAACCGTTTTGGCTTACCGACAATGATTTTATTCCTGTTGGGAAATATATGATGTATAAATATGAAATACAATTTGAAACATACCGGGCGAGGAGAATCTGGACTGAATTATTATATAATTGGGGGGATTTTTATACAGGAAAAAAACAAACCTTCGAAAGTCAAATAGGAGTCAATATTAATAAACATCTAAATTTAAATTTAAACTATACCATAAATTTTGTTAGTCTGCCGGAAACAAATATTACTACTAATGAATTGGCTTTTTATCTTGATTATGCTTTTAATACAAAAATGAATTTATCATTGTTTTCTCAATATAACGATTTGGATGAAGTAATGATATACAACTTCAGGTTGCATTGGATACCAAAAGTTGGATCGGATTTTTATCTGGTATATAATATTGGGTATGAAGAACCCATAAAGCAAATAGAATATTTAAAACCACAAACTACAGATGCGGTAGTAAAATTGGTTTACAGATTTGTATTTTAGAGCCTTTACTCAGAAATTGATCCAATAAAGGTTTAATGTGGAGATAAAAAAAATAAGATAAATTGTTGATAATTAAAAAATAAATTATACCTTTGCGCTCTGTTATCGCCGGAATGTACGGTGATAGCATATTTTTTTAATAGCCTTGTGTTCGTTTAACGGATTGGCAAGGTATGGTTAAACCAAGTAAATAAAATTAATTATGGCAGTAAAAATCAGACTGGCTCGAAGAGGGAGAGCTAAAAGACCCTTTTATCATATCGTAGTAGCAGATGCAAGAGCGCCTAGAGATGGTAGATTCATCGAGAAAATAGGTATTTATAATCCACTTACAGCACCGGCAACAATAGACATAGACAGAGATAAAGCATTTGACTGGCTTATGAAAGGTGCAATTCCAACAGAAACGGTAAGATCTATTTTAAGATTTAAAGGAGTTCTTTATAGAAAACATTTACAAAAAGGTGTTAAAAAAGGAGCATTAACACAGGAACAAGCAGATAAAAAATACAATGATTTTATCATGCAAAAAGAAACGAAAATACAAAAGCGTTTTGATAAAGTTCGTCAGGAAAGAGAAGCAAAGAGAAGAGCAACTTCCGGATTTGATCAACCCATGAAAGTTGGAAAAGTTGAGGTAAAACAGGAGGAAGAATAACTCTTATATATCCCAAGGATAAAGAAAGTCTAATTTTGTAATGAAGTTTGTAGAAGATTGAACCGGTAAAAGATATCTGATAAATAACGGTAAAAGAATTTTGTAAATATCAGTTGTTTATTGAAAAAATAAGGATGAGATATATTAATTATTGAAACAATCCTTATTGATATCGGAAAATATTTAAATAACTTCAATGTACCTGATAAAACCAAAGTTGTTTTATCAGGTATAGTTTTAAATTTACTTAAGATTAAATTTTAATTATGGAAGTATTATCAAAAAAATATAAAGATGAATTAGATTCAATTAAGAAATCATTATTGGAATCGGAAGAATTGGAAACATATTTGGATACAGAAGAAGAGGAAGATTATAAAGAAATACAAAATAAAATTGAGCCACTTATGGAAAATCTTCATAAAAATGTGGCAGACAAAGATCCTCTTCAGTTGATTTCATTAGAAAAAGCAATGCTTGATGAAGAATTAGAAGGATTATTCCTTCCCCGGATATTGGGATATTCTGTTTTAAGGGGTGAAATTAACGATAGGTACAAATATAAATATCCTCAAGAGCATTTTAAAGATATTTTAATGGAAATAGCTAATTCTCCTAATTTTGAATATATACAAAAAAGAATAGGTCAGACTATTCAGATAGGTTTTGCCCTTAGTACAGATATTTGGGTTGCAGATCTTTTAAGTAATATAGAAAATAAAAGTGTAAGGAAATATCTTCAATCACAAAAGCTTTATAAATTTCATGATCCCGAACAGAGAAAAATAGATTATTTTAGATATAAAAAACAATTTGAAAATTTTAATTATCTTGTTACTGATTTTCCTGAAAGCATTAAGGATCTTAAAAAACACGGTAATCTTTTGAAAGAGTTTTTGCTTTATAGAGCGGCATCGGATTATGATAATAGCACGCTAATACCTAAGATTAATAAATTTTTAAATCAAGATGAATTTATTTTTGAACCTGAATTTATTAAAATCACTTTGGTTTTAGGAATGTATTTTCAACTTAAAGATGCTAATTTCAATAAATTAACAAGTGTTTTTAATCAATTAAGAAAAAAGAAAGAAAATTTTGACGTTGAATTTTTCAAATACTATTTGCAGTTTGTCGATGATAGAGCTAATTTTAAAATAGATGCGGTAGGAAATCTTTCCCGGTTTATAGATAAGAGCATAAAAGATGAATTAACGGAATTTTTCAAATTAATGGATATTGTATATGAGAAAGGATATGTAGCCGTAGAAACCATTGATTCGATAAGAAAATATTATAATGAACACGAATGGCTTTCAAATCATAATCGATGTTTAAGACATTCTCTTCTAAATAGGTTTTCCAAATTTCTAAATAATCTTTCCGAGCAAGATTATAATGAATTTTTTGAAATGTTTAAAACATTTGCTATTTATATGGAGATTTTTTCAAATGAAAAATTCAACCAAAGTATTACCAAAATAAGTATGAATTATATCAAAAAATTAATGAAGGTATATACTGATAAAAGAGGACGAGACTATCAAGATATTAAAAAATTCGTAATGAGTACTTTTGTTGATTTGAAACTTATTAAGGAAAAGGAATTGATTGAATTTTTTAAAACCAAAAGAAAAAAAACACAAAAAAAATAATTTGATTTACAATTGAGAAGATGTATTCTTTTGAACAATTAAAAAGTATTTTTTTGGATTATGTCCAAAAACAAAAATTAACGGATTCTCCTGTCAATTTGTATGCTCCGGTTAATTATTTAATGGAATTGGAAGGTAAAAGAATCAGACCGATTGCTTGTCTAATAGTAGCAAATATCTATACGGAAGATATTCAAAAAGCTCTTCCTGTTGTTTATTCAATAGAAATGTTTCACAATTTTACATTGATGCATGATGATATTATGGATAATGCCGATATGCGCAGGTCAAAACCATCTGTACATGTAAAATATGATGTAAACACGGCAATATTATCGGGAGACCTTATGATGATTATGTCTTATAAGCATATTTTGGAGTGTTGTGACGATTTGATTTTGAAGAATAAATTGCTAAAATTATTTACAAATACTGCGATTGAAGTTTGTGAAGGACAGCAATATGATATGGATTTTGAAAATAAAAAAGAAGTTGCCCTTTCCGATTATCTTTTGATGATAAAACTAAAAACAGCTGTTTTATTGGCCAGTACGTTTAAAACCGGTGCTTTAATTGGGGGTGCTGACGATAATGATGCAATCCATTTTTATGATTTGGGTTTGAATCTAGGACTTGCATTTCAGATTCAAGACGATTTACTGGATACATATGGTAATCAAAATACATTTGGCAAGAAAATCGGAGGAGATATTATTCAAAATAAGAAGACATATTTATATTTAAAAGCGTTGGAACTTGCAAATGACAAAGAAAAAAACAAATTAATTTCTTTATATAATAATAATTTACTTCCGGAAAAAGAAAAAATAGAAAAAGTCAAGAAGATATTTAAGATTCTTGATGTTAAAAAGCATGCAGAGGATTTGATAGAGCAATTAATGGAAAAAGCTTTTGACCACTATCATGCCCTTTCTGTACCTGAAGAAAAACTAAAAGAAGTAAAAAACCTTATGGGTTACCTTTTAAAAAGAAAAATTTAAATTTCATTGTAATTTATCCCATGCTGCATTTGCAAGATTATTTGTTGCTGTTTCTATTGAATAACTTCCCGCTAAAGCATCTTGAACAATTTCCATATTGCTTTCCAATTTCATGATATTCTGGATATTTAACATTAATCTCATGGTATTTTTAGGATTGGAAATATTGTGTTCTTTCGGTGCAAGATTGATAGAGTCAATGCCGCTAATAGCTCCGGACATACATAAAACAGTAGTAACTATAAGATCATCATTTTCGTCATCTGTAAAAGAATCATGATTTATTCCCAGCATAATATCAGGGGGAAAATACTTTATTTTAAACACATTTAAATAATTACTCCATAATATTTTAAAAGCCCTTAAAGTTGCTATATTTGAAAGGAAATTATCAGTCATAAAAAAATGAATTTTCAATTTTAATAATAACCATTCTAAGATTTCTTTATTTATTTCTGACTTTTTAATGAAATCCGTTAAAGCATTTAATGTTTCCGAAAGGTATTTTACGGGATGGTAAGAATACTCTCGTTCTGTTTTGAAATAAAACTTTAAATGAGGAAAATTAACTTTTGAATATTTAAATAATTCCAAAATAAGTTGGGGTCTGTTTATTGGCAGCCGTATGGTTATATTTAGTTTTTTATAATCCAAATTTGATGCTTCCAAATAATCTTTAAGATGTTCCAAAAAGAAAATTAAATCTACACCGTAACTTGTATTAAAATTGACATCATATTCCAAAATATTTATTCCTGAAAAATAAGAATTCAGATTAATATCACTATTGGTAACCTGTAAAATAATCGACTGTAATCCATAAGCGGAATGAAGTTTTATGCATTCGTTTATAGATTCATTGGAAACAAGACTATAATCAATTCCGGACAACCACTTATTATTATTAACTTTATTTTTGACAGGAGTATAATTTTTAGAAAGATCATCGGAATGGGCAAAGGGTTCTCCGTTTACTTCTTCATCTATGCTCCAGATAAAATCTTTTATTGTACCTTTTTTCAATGATTTTGCTATTAAATCCAACCATTCGTTTTTACTATACTGTTCAAAATCCAATTCAAGAGTTTTCATGTCGTTCCGGTTTTATATTTGGTATTAAGTTTCTATTTTGATTCTGCAATCAACAGCAAGGATTGAATTACCGGTAGCAATTAAAGGATTAATATCCATTTCAGATATTTCGGGGATTAAAGTAAGAAGTTTCGACAAATTTACAATTATATTTTGAAATTCATAAAAATTTATTGATTTTTTACCTCTTTTTCCTTTTAAAACGGGATAGGATTTTAATGACTTAATCATAGTTTCGGCTTCTTTTCGCCCTATTGGACAGATAGATGTAGAGATATCTTTTAATGTTTCCAAGTATATACCCCCCATTCCGGTCATAACAATATGTCCTAAATTTTTCTCTTTTATACTACCGGCATAAAGTTCTATACCTGTTATCATAGGTTGAATTAATACGGCAGTACAATCAGGAATTTTTATTAATTTATCAAAAGTTTGTTTAGCTTCTTCAATATTATTGATATTTAAAACGACGCCACCAATATCCGTTTTATGGATAGGTCCAACGGTTTTCATTGCGATGGGAAACGTTAAATTTTCATTTAATAATATAAGATCGTCTAATTTTTTTACAATATATTCATCTATTGCTTCAATACCGGCGAATTGTAATAATTTTCTGTTTTCATACGGGGTTAGATATCTACCTTTAGCATTTTTAATAATATTCCTAATTGTTTTATCCGGTTTTATATCGATTTTACCGGGGTATTCAAAAATAGGATTGGTGTTATAAATTTTTGCTATAGCTGTTGCTAAAACAGATTCATCGGGGAAAAATATTTTTCCTTTTGATATAAAATGCTCAATAGCTTTTTCCGTATTTACCGGAGAAGGCAAAACAGGATATATGGGTTTTATCGTATTATCGATTTTATTTGACAATAAATCATATACCGGTTCAACATCAAATAAACCGGGACTACCGAAAATAACAATCGATTCATCTATTTCATTAAATTTATAATTGCAATAATCCAGTATCAAACCCATTTGTTCGGCGCTACCGGTTGCTAAGAAGTCAATAGGATTTGAGGCAGAAGATCCTTGATGTAAGTGTTCAAGAAGTTTTTGTGTGTTTTCGTTTTTTAATTCGGGAACTTTCATTCCTCCTTTTTCCAGAGCATCTGCACACATCACACCGGCACCACCAGCATGGGTAATAACGGCAACATTTTTCCCCTTAGGTTTACCGTAAAATAATACACCGGCTACATATAGCATTTCTTCCCTGCTATAGCATTGTATGATACCTGCTTTTTTAAATAATGTTTCAACAACAATCTCAGGACTTGCCATTGCACCCGTATGTGAAGAAGCGGCTCTACTACCGGCTTGAGTTAAACCGGCTTTTACGGCAATAATATTACAACCTTTTTTATTAAGACTAATACTGTGTTTAAGTAATTTTGCAGGATTACTTAATTGTTCGATGTAAATCATTATGATATTTGAACTTTCTCCGGAGATGTAATTTTTATCAAAATATTCCAGTATGTCCTCAACTTTAATTTGTATAGCATTGCCTACAGAATATATACTTGAAAACTGCATCCCCATTTTTATTCCTGCTTCCATAACAAAAACAGCGGTAGAACCGGAACTTGAAATAAAATCGACACCTTTTGGATTATAAACAGGTACCGGAGTAGTAAATACCCCTTTAAAATTTTTATTTATAATACCAATACAATTAGGACCAAGTATGCTGATGTTGTTTTTGTCGGCAAAATCAGATATTTGTTGTTCTATTTTTTTTCCTTCTTCATTTAATTCACCGAAACCGGCAGATAAAATAATAAATGCCTTAGTACCTTTTTTTGTTAAATCTTTAATGGTGTTGAAACAAAATTTTGCCGGAATAGCCAGAATAGCCAAATCAACGTGAGGTAAATCATTAGTGTTGTTATAAGATTTTATTCCTTGTACTGTTTGGGTTTTGGGGTTAATAACATATATTTCACCGTTATAATTTCCGTTTAACAGGTTTTCCAATACTTTACCACCGGGTTTGAATTTGTTTTCAGAACCACCGACAACCACAATCCTTTGAGGTTTAATTAATTCTTTATTTATCATAGAAAATATATATTTTATTCTAAACGAATTTACCATTTTTATTATAGAAACCCAAATATTTATTAGAGGAGCTAAACAATTTTTTATTTCTCTTGTTTAGTTACAAAAATTAAAAGAGTTAAAATGGTTAAAAAAATATTATATTTTACAGTTATTTTAGTTGGGTTGTTATTTGTTGTTTCTTGTGATAATGCTTCAAAAAAGCAAGAAGTTGCTAAACAAGAAACAAAAGTAATTAAAGAGGAAATTAAAAAAGATGGTTTAACGGAAGAAGTAAAATCAGATTTTTTAAAAAAGGGTATGTTTATTGCAAAATCTTCGGGAAAAACACTTAAATCCAAATTAACGGCAGCAGTTGATAAAGGAGGGTTGCAAAACGGAATTAATACCTGTAATAAAATAGCACAAAAAATGATGGATTCCTTGGCTGTGGTTTATGATGCAAAAATCAAAAGGACGTCATTAAAAATCAGGAATAAAAAAGATAAACCCGATCAAAATGAATTGTCCGTTTTATCGGAATATTCAAAAATCATAAAAAACGGAGAAAAACCAAAGCCACAAGTTAAGGAGTTAGCATCGGGGAAAGTACGGTTTTACGCCCCTATTATTATAGAAAAAGTGTGTTTGAACTGTCATGGTAAAATTGGAGAAAATGTAAAGCCACAAAATTATGATGTGATAAAGAAACATTATCCAAATGACGAAGCTATTGATTATAAAGAAGGAGATTTAAGAGGAATCTGGTCAATAACTTTTAATAAATAGTTTTGTGATTTTAAGTAGATAGATAGGGATAGATAGAGATTTGATGTATATAAAAAAGGGACTTAAATGTCCCTTTTTTATTATTTTATCACCAAAAAAGTTTTTAATATTAGAAATATCTGACAACTGTTTTATGAACCTTTTTTTCCAATTCTTCACGGTTTTTTACTTCGTGAATAGCATTTTTAAATTCATTTACAATAAGGTATAATTCATCTTTGATATCCAGGGTTTTTATATCGGAACATAATTGATCCCAACTTATGCCTTTATTAGGGCAATACGTTTTTGACAAAGTAGTGGTAATTCTTTCAAAATTTAGATATTTTTCATTTGATGGAACGTAAGCCCTTAACATAACCGCAGGATCTCCGCTGGAATTTCTTGCAAATAATACCGATACAAAAGAAATACCGGCTTCCAGTATTTGTTTTGTTTCGGTTCTTTCTACCGGAATCTGAATATCAGCAATTGAAATGACACTTTGTAAAAATTTATTTGGATTTCTTTTATCAATTCTGGAAGTTAAAACTTCTCGCTCCAATTCTTCCCATTCCGTAATAATTGGCGCTGCGACATCAAATCTTAAAGGTTCATCCTTTAACGAAATTCCATTTAATGATTCCGCTTCGGAATACAACTGATCTAATAATTGTGTAATATTGTCTTTCATAATATTTTTTTGTAATAATTAAAAGTACAAAAGTAATAATAAAATTTATTTTAAATGCTAATAATCATATTAAAGCATTTTTGACGACATCTAGCATTTTATCTACATAAATAAATTCCATTCCTTTTATATAATCTTCTTTTATTTGTTTTACGTCTTTTTCGTTTTCTTTTGACATAATGATGGTTTTAATACCATGTCTCTTAGCTGCTAGAACCTTTTCTTTAATTCCGCCTACCGGTAATACATCTCCCCTCAAAGTTATTTCTCCTGTCATGGCTAGATGTGATTTTACTTTTTGTTTTTTGAAAGCGGACACCAAAGCTGTAAGCATTGTTATTCCGGCACTAGGACCATCTTTTGGTATTGCGCCTTCCGGCACATGAATATGAATATCATATTTATCAAAATCTTCTTCTTCGATTTTAAGTTCTTTCGTATGTGCTTTGATAAAACTTAATGCTGTTGTAGCGGATTCTTTCATTACATTCCCAAGATTACCGGTAAGAGTGAGTTTACCCTTCCCTTTGCTTAGGCTGGCTTCTACAAATAAAATATCTCCTCCGACTCTGGTCCATGCAAGGCCAATAACAACTCCGGGAATATATATTTTGGTAAATTTATCACGGGAAAATTTTGAAGGACCTAATAGCTCTTTAATGATTTCTTTAGAAATTTTAGGATTATATTTTTCTCCCATCGCTACGTTTTTAGCTATTTTCCGGCACACTTTTCCTATTTGTCTGTCAAGGTTTCTCACACCGGATTCACGTGTATATTTTTGTATAATTTCTTTAATTGCCGTTTTGTTAAAAGAAATTTGTTTTTTAGTAAGTCCATGTGCTTTAAGTTGTTTTGGAATCAAATGTCTTTTTGCAATTTCTATTTTTTCTTCAGTAGAATATCCGCTAATTTGAATAATTTCCATTCTGTCCAGCAAAGCCGGTTGTATGGAATTTAAGCTATTTGCGGTAGCTATGAACAATACTTTTGATAAATCATAATCAACTTCCAAGTAGTTATCATGGAAATGAGAATTTTGTTCCGGATCCAAAACTTCAAGTAAAGCGGAAGATGGGTCACCTCTAAAAGAATTTCCGACTTTATCTATTTCATCGAGAATAAAAACAGGATTTGAAGTTTTAACTTTTTTGATATTTTGAATAATTCTACCGGGCATAGCTCCGATATAAGTTTTTCGATGTCCTCGTATTTCACTTTCATCATGAAGTCCGCCAAGAGACATTCTAATAAATTTTCTATCCAAAGCTCTGGCAATTGATTTTCCCAGAGAAGTTTTACCGACACCGGGAGGACCTACAAGGCATAAGATTGGTGATTTCATATCACCTTTGATTTTGAGTACTGCAAGATGTTCCAGAATTCTTTCTTTTACATCTTCAAGGCCGAAATGATCTTCTTCCAGAATGTTTTTTACTTTTTTTAAATCAAAATTATCATTTGTATATTCATTCCATGGAAGGTCAAGCAAAAGTTCAAGATAGTTTAAAGTAACAGAATAATCAGGCATGTGTGGTTGCATTCTTTTTAGCTTATCCAGATCTTTTTTAAATTTTACCGCTACTTCTTTTGGCCATTTTTTCTTTTTTGCTTTTAGTTCCAGATTATTTATTTCATCTTGTTGGGGATTTTGTCCCAGTTCTTCCTGAATGGTTTTTAGTTGTTGATTGAGAAAATAATCCCTTTGGGTTTTTTCGAGATCTTTTCTAACTTTAGATTCGATTTTTCCCTTAACCTCCAGCATTTTAAGTTCATTGTCTATCAAATTCAATATTTTTCCCGCTCTTTTTTTAATATTATTAATTTCGAGAATTTCTTGTTTTTCTTTTATTGGAATATTAAGGTTTGAAGCTAAAAAGTTTAGTAAAAATATATTACTTTTTACATTTTCAATCATGATTATGGCTTCATTTGGAATTTGAGGTGACATTTCTATTATTTTTCTTGCACGTTCTTTAATTGATTCTAACAAAGCATCAAATTCCAAATCTTTTTCAGGTAGTGTATCGGGTAAAATATTTCCTTTTCCTTTTAAAAAAGGATCTAAGGATGTGAATTCTTGAAGAGTAAAACGGTATTTTCCCTGGATGATAGCAGTGTATGTACCATCGGGCATTTTAAGATTTTTCAATATTTTAGCAATAGTCCCAATGTGATAAAGATCTTCTGATTTTGGATCTTCTACATTGCGATCTTTTTGTGTAAGTATAACAATCCAACCGTCATTATTTTCAGCATAATTTATTGCGGCAACGGATTTGGTTCTTCCGATGGTTATTGGAATTACCATACCGGGATATAATATTGAATTTGTGAGAGCCAAAACAGGAAATTCTTCCGGCATATTTTCGATATCAATAGTATTTATTTCATCGTCTGTAATACCGAGAACTGCCGAAATGTCGCCATCATTTATAATATTTTGCAAAAATTTATCATCTACCATTGTTTTATACTATTTTGTTCCGGTATTATTATAAGACAATTATCATACCATTAAAGAAATGCTGACAAAAAGACAGAAGATTAAAAAATAATATTAGTACAAAAACAATTACTTTCAAATTTTTTAGTCAAAACAATTCTATCGAAATAGTTACTAAAATCAGCAATTCAGGG
>Ga0256833_1000935_pt1 | contig 22029 bp, 18 predicted proteins | sample 356284metaG_FD_190535 | JGI IMG/M metagenome (GOLD analysis project Ga0256833, IMG submission 190535) | Hydrothermal vent microbial communities from Mid Atlantic Ridge, Atlantic Ocean - 356-284 | ecosystem: Environmental > Aquatic > Marine > Hydrothermal vents | place: Atlantic Ocean: Mid... | reverse complement strand
TTTTAATATTTTTTGATATATTAGCCAAAATATCATAACATGGTTTAATAAGACTTAAGACTTTTGACTCCATACCTTTTACAAAAATAGGCTCATCAATTTGTATAATAATCTGATCATCCAATTTAGCTATCTCTGCGAGTAAAGCTTCATATACTGGGAGTATTTTTCCAAACAACTCATAAGTATCTCCCCTATCTATTCGCTTTGACAAACCTAAAAATGTAATAGGTCCTATGAGATTTATTTTGGTTTTAATACCTAATGCTTTTGCCTCATTGTACTCACTTAATATTTTAGTGGCATTAAGTGTATAACTATCTTCTAATGAAAGCTCTGGCACTATATAATGATAGTTGGTATTAAACCACTTGGTCATTTCCATAGCTACAGCATTTTTATTACCACGAGCCATAGAAAAATAAAGTTCGTCATCTTTTAATCCACTAAAACGTTTAGGAATCGCTCCAAGCATTATAGCTGTATCAAGCATATTGTCATAAAACGAAAAATCATTAGAGGAAATAAAATCTATCCCTGCTTCTTTTTGATATTTCCAATGTCTTACTCTAAGTTCTGAAGCTACTTTTTCAACTTCAGAAAAATCAGTTTTTTTTGCCCAATAAAGTTCTAATGCTTTTTTAAGTTCTCTTTGTTCCCCAATACGTGGAAATCCTATAATATAATTGTGTGACATCATTGTTCCTTTTTCTTAAATAAATATAATATATAGAAACCTTGTAGGGGGCGATTGCCATCGCACCACATTACATATAATATATGAAATATATAGCTGGTGCGATGGCAATCGCTCCCTATGTGGTAAAATCAGTGTTGATAGTAATTTAGAGTGAAAAAAGACTTTGAGGAGGATGTACGCCGGTACGTCTAAATGCATAAAAGGTAGTATAATATGGACATCTAGGAATATAGTGATGTAAAAGCAAAGCCAGCTTGGTTTTGAGTTTAAAATAACAGTTACAATGACATGCTTTTAAGTTTGCCAAAGCCAAAGGAGCATTAAATACAGCATTATAAAGACGTAAAAATAATATTGACATAAACACTCCTTTGATAAAATTGAATATTTTGGGATTATTATAGCAAAATAACTTTATAATTCGTAATACACAGCACTATTTAGATAAAATCCATTTACTAAATTTACTCCCAAGTAAACCAAAAACTCATTTGTTTAAGGAAACACACCATGTCAAACTCTTGCGAAAAAGCCTATATCACTACCCCTATATACTATGTAAACGACATCGCCCATATTGGTCATGCCTATACTACCATCATCGCTGATACCCTAGCACGATACTCACGTCTTGCTGGACTGGAGACCTTTTTTCTCACGGGTACAGATGAACACGGACAGAAGATAGAAGAAGCCGCTAAAAAAAGAGGCGAAAGTACCCAAGCCTATGCAGATAAAATCTCTGCAACCTTTAAAGATCTTTGGGATGATTTTGATATCTCTTATGATAAATTTATCAGAACCACAGATGCAGACCATATGAAGGGTGTACAAAAAGCTTTTTCTACCATGCATGCCAATGGTGACATCTATAAAGACACCTACAAAGGGCACTACTGTATCTCTTGTGAGACATTTTTTCCAGAGATTCAGCTCGTAGATGGTGAATTTTGTCCAGAGTGTGGCAAAAGCACTTCTGTGGTAGAAGAAGAGTCTTACTTCTTTAAACTCTCTGCCTACGAAGATAAACTCCTTGCTTGGTACAACGACACACCTGACTGTATCTTGCCAAGAAGTAAAAAGAATGAGGTTATCCGTTTTGTTGAAGGTGGGCTTCAAGACCTTTCTATTACCCGTACCTCATTTGACTGGGGTGTCAAACTTCCTGCAGAGATGAATGACCCTAAACACGTGATGTATGTATGGCTCGATGCATTGATGAACTATGTCACTGCCTTAGGCTATGGCACAGATGATGCCAATATGGACTACTGGCCTGCACGCGTACAACTCATCGGTAAAGATATCTTGCGTTTTCATGCCATCTACTGGCCTGCATTTTTGATGAGTCTTGGACTGCCTCTACCTAAACACATTGCAGCACATGGATGGTGGACACGTGATGGTGAAAAAATGTCTAAATCCAAAGGCAATGTCGTCAACCCAAAAGAGGTAGCCGATGCCTATGGGCTAGATAACTTCCGTTACTTTATGCTACGTGAAGTACCTTTTGGCGGGGATGGTGACTTTAGCCAAAAAGCACTCATAGACCGTATCAACTCTGATCTGGGCAATGACCTTGGGAACCTACTCAACCGTGTCATAGGTATGAGTGGCAAATATTTTGATGGCAAAGTAGAGTCTAGCAATGTGGCTAAATACTATCAAGCAGAGCTCGATGAAGTGCATGCTTCTTTAGACAAATTAGAGCCTCTACTGTATGAAATGCAAATCCACCGCTACCTAGAAGAGCTTTGGAGACCACTCACTGTAGCCAACCGTGCCATAGATAAATATGAACCATGGAACCTCATGAAAAATGGCAAAGAGGAAGAAGCCATGGCACTCAATGGTTTGATATCGGCTATTCTAGCCAAAGTCTCTATCATGCTCTACCCAGTCATGCCTGCAGTCTGTACCAAAATAGCCAATGCACTGCACTTTAACATAAATGCAGATAGTTTTGAAAAGATTGCAAAAGGAACAGAGCTACTCTCACCATTTACCTTGACAAAAATCGATCCTCTCTTCCCTCGTATAGAAGAGCCACTGCTTACACAGATAGAACCAGCAGACAAGCCTTCCAAAAGTGCAGGAGACGACAAAAAGAAAAGTGTGGCTAAGTCTAAAGAGAGTAATGAAACCGAAGGTGTAGCACTCATAGGCATAGACCAGTTTTTCCAAACCTCACTTAAAGTAGGTACGGTCATAGAAGCGCAAGAGGTGCCTAAGAGTAAAAAGCTCCTTTTGCTCCAAGTCGATGTAGGCGAAGCAGAGCCTAGACAAATTGTAGCAGGTATCAAAGAGTGGTACGCAGCAGAAGATATGCTAAACACACAAGTCTGTGTCGTAGCCAACCTCAAACCAGCCAAACTCATGGGAATGATCAGCCAAGGAATGCTCCTCGCTGCCAAAGATGAAGATGGACTCTGTATGATACGCCCAGAGAAGCCAAAAACAGCTGGAACACCAATAGGTTAATATGAAAATAGAAGATATCTTAAACCTCACAGAGGGAACACTTAGCAATACACCACAAGTCCAAGCCATAGAGTCTGCAACTGTGTTTCAATCAAAAGTGGAACATGGTGACCTATTTTTCTCTTCGAATCAAGAAGAGATTGATCAAGCCATAGCAAATGGTGCCTATGCCATCATATATGATGATGAAACCATACAAAGAAATGATGATGAAATCGCATGGATTAAGGTCTCAGACATTCAACTTGCTGCTTTTAAACTCATACGCTATGTTGTAATTAAAAAAGAGGCACAATTTTTTCTTGTATCTGCACATGAAATGACATTTCTAAAGATGATACTGACACATAAAACAAATATTGATTTTATTTCTAGTGACTGGCGTAAGGCATTTGAACAAATACTTAATACAGATGGTACACTCTATGTAGGTACAGATACAGAACTTATGAAACTCATCAAACCTGACATACAAAAGCTTGAGCACGAAGTAAATGGTTATGTCGTATTTGATACCCTCTTTAAAACCACATTTAAAGTAGATGGATATGTATACCAAGAAAAAGAACTCATACCCTTTCACCTAGAATATCTCCTCCGTGTCATTCATTTTTGTAATGAAAATAGCCTACCCTATGATATAGAGCGCCTTAAATATACCAAGCACTTTAGCCCAGTATTTATCGATACACAGCTCAATACTACACGCTCAAACAAAAGCGATAAAGTAGCTATTTTTACAGACAATATCCCAGATATTGTAGAGGCACGTGAATATATAAAACGCTCTAATAACTGGGTAAAGGGTATTGTATTAACCCCTCCTAAAACCAAAGTACCAGGCATCGATCGTCCACATTGGTTTGAAAACGAAGAAGCGTTAAGGGATATACTTAAAAGTACGCTCTTTAATTATGCATTTATATATAATGCAGATAAAAAATTTCTACATACCATAAGAGAAGATTGTCGTTTATTTTAATGAAAGCCAAAATTTGCGTTACATCTTCTTTTTTCTAAACAATTTAGCTATCATATGTTTGTATAACCTAAATGGACGGGGAACACATGAAGCGGATAAAAAAAGTTGTCAAAATAAAATACTATATTATTGTGTTTTTGATTGAGATTATTACACTTATATTGCTCGCATTACTCATATATAATTCACTCACAACATCTTTAAAACAAAATACTTTCTATCTTTCATCCTCTGATCCACAAACTCTCTTAGATACCCTGAATAAGCATGGATATAAAACATATGCTATAGATAATTTACTCTTGAAATTTATTACAATGCCTAAAAAAGGTTGGTATCATATTAACCAAACAGAGGGTAGAATCTCGTTTTTTCATAACCTTCATAAAAAGAGTGCTCCTACTATGCAAGTGGAAATTTTTGCAGGTGAGACAAGTCTTGAACTAACCAAACGTTTAGCAAATGATATGAAACTGGATCATCATACATTATTAAAAGCATACCGATCACAAAGTATATTCAAAGAAGCAGATATTATTGCAGGTAGGTACGTTGTTGCAAGACAGGCAGATGAAAATACAACCATTGAATATCTACTCTCTACATCCACTGCACTTCTGAAAAGATTTTCTCAAAAATATTGCAATAAAGAACTCTCGCCCTTAGAACTAAAAGTACTACTTATCATAGCATCTATTATACAAAAAGAGAGTAATCGTGTTGAGGAGATGCCTCTTATCTCTTCTGTTATCTATAATCGACTCAATAAACATATGCGACTCCAAATGGATGGGACATTAAACTATGGTAAATATGCACATACCATCGTAACACCTGAACGTATCAAAACAGATACTAGCTATTTTAATACCTATAAATACAAAGGGATTCCTCCTGTACCTTTAAGTACCGTGAGTATAGATGCACTAAAAGCTGCATATTCACCAAAACAAAGCAACTATTTCTTTTTTATGCTTACCAAAGATGGATCACATATTTTTTCAAATGATTATAAAACACATTTAGTGAATGTTCGAGCTTTCAAAAAACATCTCAAAGAACACAATCTTACTATTGCTGAGAGCAACCTAAGAGACAATAACACTACCATAATTACCAAAGAAGCTAACAGTACTATTATATTGAAAGAAAAAAATTCACCTACACCATCAAAACCAAAAAAGCTGCACAAAGTTCAAAATTAGCATCGATATAAATCCAATTTTATATACCATTTTTTCATGTCTTTCTATAAAAGATACTTGCTTATCAAAATAGGGTTTCACTTTTTCGGGATTACTAATTTCAAAAAGCATTTCTGAATAATGGCTATAACGTTTGTCTATATCTACATCTATTGCTCGCATAATCACCGAATCTAGCCATGTAGGTATCTTGGCGTTATGCTGACTTGCACGTTTAATACGTTTGTCAAAGTTTGGATTTTGAAAGGGTTCTATCTCACCAAATGGAAATTTTTGAGTCAGTGCTTCATACAGTGTCACACCAATAGCATACACTTCAGTCTGTTCAGTAATGGGAGCTTGAGAAAAACGTTCAGGCGCTAAATAACTAGGTGTACCTGCTCTACTTACATCAGTGTAAGCTTCGGTAATACTTCCAAAATCAACCATCTTAAATGTCTCTTTACCTTTTTTATTGGTATAGACCATAATATTCTCTGGCTTAATGTCACCATGTACTAAATCCTGTTTAATAAGATATTGAGACATTTTAAGTAAAAAAGTAGCAAGCTCTATACTCAAATCAACAGATAGAGGTTTTTTCACTATATATTCTTTAAGAGGTATACCATCTACAAAGGTCATAATATAATAGCGATGCGATCTATTATTGGGGATTGCAACTTTAGGGAAAAAACCTGCTTTAAGACGCTTTGCCATCCAGACCTCTTTTACAAATAAATCAAGCATGTGTTCATCTTCTAACGTCTCATATGGGGCGAACTTAATCACATACTGCTGGCCTCTCTTTTCGCATAACCATGTACGGTTATTTTGTATTAATGGTTTGATTAATACATAACCATCTATTGTGTCACCTTTTTTATAAAACGCTTCTATCATAAGCTTCTTTTGTTTATATTTAAGTCTAGGGTCAAGCTCTTTTATTTCAATTAAAACAGCTGTCGTATCATCAGGCAAATTATCATCTACTTTTTTAGAAGCTTTTTTGACCAAAAATGAAGCATTCATATGCATTGCATCTTTTAGTTCATTGTTATTTAACTCATTATAGAGTCCATCACTACATAAAAGTATACGGTCTTTACTTTGTAAATTATTTTCAAAATAATATGGTTCTACATCCTCTTGTAAGCCTATCGCAGCAGTCAATACATTCTCCATACCTTCTTCATCCATGGCATGGTCATCCGAGAGTTGAATGAGTGTATCATCCCTGTGCAGATAGATACGGCTATCACCTACATTGGCACCATAGAGTCTATCTCCTTCTATGACAACAAGTGTGAGCGTAGTGACCAATTCTTCTCGTTCATACTCTTCTATTGATTCCATATACAATACACGATTGATATTTTTTATGAAGTGTTTAATAGATTTTTCCATACTCCATGATTGAGGTCTATTTTTGAGTGAATTAATTAAAAAGTGACAGGTACGTTTTGCTGCTTCTGCCCCATACATCGCAGATCCAACACCATCACAAACGACTGCCACAGTAATCGTATCCATCACCTTAATCTCAAAAAAATCATCACCTTTTAATTGAGAACCTTTAGCTAGTGTAAAGCCTGATGTTTCGATATTTTGTTTGGACATGAGGGAAACCTTTTGAATGATATTCTAAATTATATGATAAAAGATTATGACATAATTTAAAATATGTATCGTAGGGGCAGAATCTATTTCTGCCCTTTGTTTTGAACACAAGAATAATCATTGTATTTTGAATCTAAAATCAATTTTATTCTCACGTTTGAGGGCAGATATGGAATCTGCCCCTACAGTTGAATATTATATCATACCGCCTGCACTTGCACCCCAAGTTGTTCTCCACCTTGTTTTCACTGTACTAAGTCCTATAATCGCTATAAGAACCACAGCTGCAAAGATAAAGAAACCAACCATATAACCGTCGAATGCTCCTTTTGACCAACCAAGTGTCTTGATAAGTGCTGTACCACCAAGTCCACCTGCACATCCAACGATACCTGTCATAATACCAATATCTTTACCAAATCTCTGTGGTACCAACTGGAATACTGCACCATTTGCCATACCCAAACTTGCCATAATCATAAAGAGTACTGCAATGGCTACAAAAAATGGTAAATCAGCTACGGCTAAAAGTGCTACCAATACAGCTACAGAACCATAAAAGAAGTAGAGTGCTTTAACCCCACCAATCTTATCAGCGATAGAACCACCTACAGGACGTAGTACTGCCCCTGCAAAGATAGTCAAGGCACCAAAGTACCCAGCGATAACTTTTACGTTTGGTTCGTTAAATACATCTAATCCAAACGCTGACATATCTGCTTGGTAGGTATTCATCAAATAGACTTTCATATATCCTGCAAATCCTACAAATCCACCAAAAGAGATGGCATAAAAGAGATTGAACCACCATGTATCTTTATCACGTAGCAATTTAAGATAATCTGATACTTTTTTAGGTCTTGCTTTATAGACCGATTCTGGAGCATTTTTTGCCAAGAAAAGGTACGCTACAAAAACAATGATAGCCATCGCAGCACCTACACCAAATACATATTCCCAGCCCCATTTTTCTGCAATCTTAGGTGCAAAAAGAAAGTCAATAACCACACCAATATTACCAGCCCCTGCAATACCAAGGACAACACCTTGTAACTTAGGTGGGTACCACTGTCCTGCTTGTGGAAGTGCCACGGCAAACGATGCCCCTGCAAACCCAAGACCAAGTGCTACGACAAGTAATTGATTATATGTAATATTTTCACCTTGCGTAAATGCTGTAAGCAATGATACAATCACAATCGCTTGTGCAATAAGTGCTGTGAGTTTAGCACCTAACTTATCCACACCAAAGCCAAGTACAATCCTTAGTATCGCACCAGAAAGAATTGGTAAAGAAAGCAATGTTGCTTTTTGACCTGCTGTAATAATTTCACCATGCATTGCTAATGCTTCAGTAATTTCTGTTGAAAGTGGTCCTAACATAGTCCACACCATAAAACTCATATCGAAATACAAAAAAGCCATAAACAACGTTGGTGCGTGTCCCTGACCCTTGAGTGCTTTAAATCCTGCCATAATTGACTCCTTAAAAATGAATACACGAATTATAATATAGATTGTTAGAAATTATACCAGTCATGTGATTAAAATTTAATCAAACAAATTGTCTATTTTTTAATCAATCTTAAGATGGATATAAAGAAAAAAAATACTATAATCACGATAATATTATCCACCCAAACAATAGGAAACGAACAATGACTATTTTAGAAAAAGCACTAGAAACCAGAAGTAAAAAAGTAAATAAAGTAGAAGCTACCAAAGCACTTAAAATGCCCATGGATGTCTATGCAAAACTTGAAGAGATTGCTACTGCAGGGTATGAGGGACTATCCAAAGAAGATTCTGCATACTTTCTGAAATGTTTTGGGCTTTTTGACAAGGGTGAAGACTTTATGCTTCGTGTACGCGTGCCTGCAGGACAACTAAACTATGAACAAGCTGTACGCATAGGTGAACTTGCAAAGCAATATGGTAACGACTACATAGATATCACCACACGTATGCAAGTAGAATTACGTTACTTACAGATAGAAGACATCGCCAAAGTATTGACAGCACTTAAAGAAGTAGGTATCTCTACCTTTCAAACGGGGGTAGACAATCCTCGTAACATTGTCACTGACCCTCTGGATGGTATCGCTTATGACAACATCATCGAATGTATGCCACTTATAGAGAAACTTCAAAGTATTTTTATAGAAAACCCTGAATGGATTTCTGCCCTGCCTCGTAAATTTAACACTGGTGTACTTGGTTCACTCTCTAACTCTTGTAACATCTTTGGGCATGACTGTAACTTTATTTTGGCACAAAAAGAAGGCGTATTTGGGTTCAATGTCTATCTTGGTGCACGTGTAGGCGTACAATCTCAAGATGCCAATCTGTTTGTGACCGTAGAAGAAGCACCTGTTTTTTACAAAGCACTCTTAGAAGTCTTTAAAACCTACGGATACCGTGACAACAGAAACAAAAACCGTTTGGTATTTCTGCTCAATGATGTAGGTATAGAAAATTTTGTAGATGCTATCAAGAAACAAAGCGGACTAGCCTTTGCACCAGCAGGGACTACCATGGTGCAGTCACAAAACATCGCTCTTGGTTCTAACAAGGTGCTCGGACGCAATGGTAAAATGAACTACAAGATGATAGTACCTTCAGGTATCTTCTCTGGTACTGACATGATAGCCGCAGCCCAGACTGCAAAACAGTATGCCGATGGCAACATCAGGCTCACTTACGACCAAAACCTCTATATCATTAACATTCCAACAGAAAATTTAGCTGATGTGGAAGCTTCTGAAATAGTGAGCAAATACGCCAAATTTAACAACCTCTACTTTGCAGATATGATAGCCTGTGCAGGGACAGCTACTTGTAGCTTTGGGGTCATTCCTAACAAACCAGATGCCATAGAGATGGCACACTTTTTAAACTCAGAAGTTGCCATAGAAAATGCCAATGTACGTATGAACTGGTCTGCCTGTCCTAAAGGCTGTGGGGTACATGGTATTGCCGATATCGGCTTTGAGGGATGTAAGGCAAAAGACAGCGAGGGTAACCGTGTGGATGGTGTACATATCTTCCTTGGTGGGAAAATCACCCGTGAAGCACAAGAAGCACACCACCTACACAAGGCTCTACCTATTACAGAAGCCAAACACCATGTGAAGTACCTGCTCAAAACCTATGCCACACACAAACAAAGAGCAGAGACTTATGAGGCCTTTGATGATAGATTTTTAAGCCGTAACTACAGCTTTCAGGCCTTGGCATTTTTTACCAAGATAAACTATATTTTAAATGATAAATTAGATTTAAATGTGATGCTAGAACTTGACGCAGAGCCTAAAAGCTCTAAACGTGAAGAGTATGAACTCTTTGGTTTTGGACTGAAACTTTTCAAATTGCTTACAGGAGAAAAACGTTTTGAGTCTGTAGATGGCCTAGCTCCTACTCTACTACGTCCTAAAACAATTAAAAGAGATACGGTTAGCAAATTAAATCCAAAAGTACCTGCAAAACTCTCTGAGATTATCTACAACATGACGCACGAGAAAAAAAATGAAAGAGCGGCTGTTTTTTCTGAATTACTTGTTGCGTTGAAGGAGGTTTAATGGCTGTCGAACCTCTCACTCAACATACCCCCCTAGCCGACTTTATCAACCACAAAACCAACACAGGTATGCAATGTGGTAACTACAGCATCGACCTGCCCGACCTCAAAGATGGCGAACAGTACCGTTTTCACTTTGATGCAACTGCCTGTGTGGGTTGTCACTGTTGTGAAGTCGCCTGTAACGAACAAAATGCCAATCCAGACGACATCAAATGGCGTAGGGTTGGAGAGATGGAGATGGGAGCATTCCCAGATACCCTGCAACTTTTCAACTCTATGAGCTGTAACCACTGTATAGAGCCTGAGTGTCTTATAGGCTGTCCTACAGAGTCATACATCAAGTTTGACAATGGTATTGTCTGGCATGATGACCCTAGCTGTATTGGGTGCCAGTACTGTACATGGAACTGCCCCTATGAAGTGCCTGTTTTTAACCAAGAGCGAGGTATTGTCACCAAGTGTCATATGTGTGCCGATAAGCTAGAAATGGGTCAAACTCCTGCTTGTGTACAGGCCTGTCCTTCTAATGCCATAGAGATAGAAGTCTTTAATGTCAAGCAATGGTTAGATGAAGATATGGCAAAAGAGGGTGTAGCCCCTCACCTACCTGACATAGAGATTACTAAACCTACTACACGCTATACCCTACCCGAACTCAAAGAGGGAGAGGAACTTCGTATCGCAGATGAGCATCTGCTCAAACCTGCACACTCGGAATTACCACTCGTATTTATGACGGTACTAACACAGGTAAGTTTGGGTGCATTTTTGGCACTCTTTTTAGGAGAGCTACTCTTTAGTTTAGGGTTCAACCTACCCAAACCTAATCTAGCTATGGCAATCCTCGCCTTTTTACCAGCAGCCATTGGCTTACCACTCTCTGCCCTACACTTGGGCAGACCAGGTATGGCACTCATGGCGATGAAAAACTGGCGTACCTCATGGCTGAGCCGTGAGGCCATAGCACTCGGTGCCTTTGCAGGACTAGCCTCGCTCGTTGCCCTCTTCTATTTTTTAGACATCCAAGGCTTTGGGCTACTAGTCCTTGAAGCCATTACGCTTGTCATAGGTGTTTATGGTATCTACGCACAGTCGATGATATACCGCATCAAAGCACGCCCAAGCTGGAACAGAAAAGCCACCACCAAAAAGTTCTTTGGTTCAGGCTACATCGGTTTCCTACTCATCGCTACTGCGTTGCTCATAGCCAATGGCACACAAGGTGTCATGGTACTGCTTGCTATCACACTACTCGTAGGTATGTTACAAGCCCTTGTCATATTAGAAGAAGTCATGTTCTACCGTCACTTGGACAAGGAAGACCCACTCTACTATCAATACAACAGAAGCCGTATCTTACTTCAAGAACACTTTGGGCAAGTGAAAAAGTTTAGAGTCTATTCTCTAGCTCTATTTGCTTTGGGCTTACCACTTTTAGCTATTTTGTTTACCGCTAGTGGTTTGGTAGGATTGGCTATCACTACATTGATAATCGCAACACTTGGTGCCTTTGCATCAGAACTTAGTGGACGGTATTTGTTTTATAGAACGGTTGTACCGTTGGGATTGGCAGGGAATTTCTTTGCTGGGAATCAGAGGCATTGACAAAATGCTTTTTAAAATATATAATATACGTACAATAACCGTATAAGGATAAAATATGTCAGCTATTACAAAAGATGCTCGCATAGAGTTTAAAACAAGCTCTGAGATAAAAGAACTGTTACAAAATGCTGCTCACTCTTTAGGTATGGATTTGAGTTCATTTCTCATCTCTGTTTCTACACAACGTGCTAAAGACATCATGCACGAAGAACAATTACTTACACTAAGTAAAGAAGAGTGGAATCATTTTGAAAAAGAATTAAAGCATCCTAAACCAGCGACCCAAGCACTCAAAGAGCTTTTGAATATGAAAGGTTTTGATGCCTAGACTTGTTGCTTTTGATACAAATACCACATACAAAGGATTAAAAAACTTTAACTGTGATAACGAGATGATAAATACTTTTGTACATAAATCACTCAAAAAACGTGTCAAACGGAATTTTTCACAAGCCTATGTCTTAGTAGATGAAAAAGAGACTTTTATAGGGTTTTATACCCTTGATACCTTTGCTATTACCAGGGAGCTATTTGATGATAGTAACAAACCAATAGGAACACCACCAATGTTACCCGTTATAAAACTAAGTATGTTAGGCGTAAGTAAAAGCTTGCAACATCATGGTTTAGGCAAAAAACTACTCAGTGATGCCATACATAAAGTCTATGACATTTCTAAAATAGCAGGTTGTGCAGGTATGTATCTACTTGCAGAAGAAGATGCTGTCTCTTTTTATGAGAAGTTAGGATTTATAAAATTAAAAGAAAATACACCAGTGCCTATGTTTTTAGATATAGGTGTGATTAGGAGTATATTGAATGAAAAATAAAATAGAACTAACTTTATTGAAAAAGAAAAATATTATGAAAGGCTATCTATGGGACAAATAAAACATTCACTTTCAAATTCAACTGACATCTCAAATCTATTTGAATACATACATGAAATGAATATTGATATAACAAAAGAGCCATATCCAACGTTTAAATCATTACTGAAAGAAGATATGTCTTATACTGCTATTGAAAAAACTTTAAATCAATTACTTTTAGAGTTACCTCAAGAAAAAAGACAACAAATGCAAAATTTTATAGAAGGTAAAATATAATATGAACCTCATACAAAAAACAAAAGACTTTCTAGGTCTAGACATCAAAGAAGACAAGTACGCTCTCGTAGATGACCCCATCTTCGGTAAAGTAGCCAAAGATAAAGCACCTGACAAATGGGTGAGAAGTACCTGTGGGTACTGTGGTGTGGGATGTGGGATGTATATCGGGGTAAAAAACGGTAAAGCCGTTTATTCCAAAGGTGACCCACTACACTCTGTGAACTTTGGTACACTCTGTCCTAAAGGCTTGAGTGAACACAAGATGGTCTACGCAGACTCTCGTGTAGAAGCACCTCTTATGCGTAAAAATGGTAAACTCACCCCTACTACATGGGAAGAGACCTTTCAATATACCTCTGACGAATTTAAACGTATACAAGCAGAACATGGCAAGGGAGCAGTGGCTGTTATCTCTACAGGACAACTATTGACTGAGGACTTTTATGCCCTTGGTAAATTTGTACAGCTTGGGTTAGAGACCAACAACTATGATGGCAACACCACACTATGTATGGCATCTGCTGTGATGGGTTACAAACAGACTTTTGGATCTGACGGCCCTACAGGATGTTATGAGGACTTTGAAAAAGCCGATGTCATTATGCTCATAGGGGCGAATATCGCGGATAATCACCCTATTTTGAAACTCCACATCGCCAAAAATGAAGCTGTCACTGGCAAAAAGCCTACCATCATCGTGGTAGACCCCCGTAAATCTAAGACGGCTCAAATGGCTGACATCTTTGTGCCGCTTAAACCTCGTTCTGACTTGGCACTTATCAATGGTCTGTGCTATATCATCTTTGAACAAGGGTGGGAAGATGAAAAATTTATACGTGAACGTACCAATGGCTATGTAGAATTTAAAAAACACATCTTAGCCAACTATCCTCCCCAAGAGGTAGCAGAAATTACAGGGATAGAGGTCAAAGAGCTTTACCATCTGGCCAAAATCTACTCTCAAGCAGATGCTGTGATGTCTGCATGGACAATGGGTGTCAACCAAAGCAGCATCGGTACAGACACCGTCTCTGCCATCTGTAACCTCGCACTCATCACAGGGAATGTAGGACGTGAAGGCGCTAGCCCTATGTCTATTACAGGACAGTGTAATGCCATGGGTACACGTGAGTTTGGATTTACCTCTTCTATACCAGGATATAGAAACTATGGCTCTGACGCTGATAGACAAGCCTTTGCAGATATCGTCAATGTACCTGTAGACTTGGTACCAAACAAGCGTGGGTATGCCTACCCTCAGATTATCGATGCAATCAACCGTGGGGAGATAAAAGCCCTTTGGGTCGTGGCTACCAATCCTCTAGTAAGTTATCCTGACCAAAATGCATTAAGAGAAGCCCTGAAAAAACTAGATATTCTCGTGGTGCAAGACGCCTTTATGTCGGACACTGCCCAGATAGCCGATGTAGTCTTTGCCGCGGCTACATGGTCGGAAAAAGAGGGATGTTACACCAACTCGGAGCGTCGTTGTAACTATGCCAAAAAGGCTGTAGAGCCTTTGGGTGATTCTAAAGCAGATTTGGACATCGTACTAGAGTTTTCAGAGTATTTTGACGATAAGCATGCGCTACTCTTTAAAGATCTCAAAACACCTCGTGATGTTTTCGAAGAGATCAAACGTGTGAGCCAAGGACAACTCTGTGACTACTCTGAAATGTCCTATGAAAAGATAGAACAACTCGGAGGCATACAGTGGCCGTGCAATGCAGAGGCACCAGAGGGAACCAAGCGTCTCTACTCTCCTGACATGCCATGCAGAACAAGCGACGGTAAAGCCTCTTTACTCCCTGTAGAGTGGAAACCGCTGAGCGAGATGGCATGCGAGGGGCTACCGCTCATACTCAACACAGGACGTACTATAGAGCAGTTCCATACCCGCACTAAAACGGGTACTATAGGCATACTCGATGCCCTAGCCCCTGAAGCATGGGTAGACATCAGCCCCAAAGATGCCCTCAAACTCCAAGTAAAAAGTGGCGATAGAATCGCTCTTTCTGGGACACGTGGACGTGTAGAAGATGTGATAGTCAAAGTGAGTGAAACCGTACGTGAAGGCAATGTTTTTGTTCCCTTCCACTTTAACGAACAGCTCATCAATAACATCACTCTGGCGGAGTTTGACCCCAAATCTTTCGAACCCAACTACAAACAGTGTGCCGTACAACTACACTCTGAGGCTGTACCTGAAGGTATCGAGTACGAAGTACCTGAAGTCGCTGGATATTTAGAGGGTGTAAAGGTGTATGAGGAAGAAGTGTTGGTAGAAGAGAAAGTCAAAACATCATAAACCCGTAGGGTGTAGTCCCCCGACTACACCCTACAGCAATACCTTCAAATCATTTAAGTCAAAGAGTAATAGTTTTTCATTTTGCATGCCTAGTAACTCTTTAGAAAAGCCAGATTTTGAAAAGAGTGCATAGGTGTCTACTTTTATGCCAGATTCGGCTGCTTTTTGTTTGAGTTTGGTGAGTTCATTTTTGCAGACAGTGCGGTCTTTGTATTTGCACTCACCGAGTATGATTTTTTTGCTTTTGGTCACTGCCAATATATCAAACTCACTATAGATATTCCAGTATGAACCTGAAGAGAGTATCTTCTCTTTGCCTTCATAATAATGCAAGAACAAGTCATTAGAGAGTTGCTCATAGACCAAAGAGCGTAAGCGTTCATAATGTTTTTCGAAATTTTCTAAAAACTTCTCCCCTTGTCCTAAAGCTAATTCATCACTATAATAGTCGACAAAGCCGAACCAAAAACGCATAAATGGCTGTACAAAACGAAGTTTATCTTGTATACGGTAAGATCGCTGGTCGCGAGGCAATTTATGTTTAGGGTGCACACGTAATGGTGCTTCTCTTGAAGTTTCAACTTTCAAAATATCTAAAGAGACTAACTCATCTACTATTTTCTCCCCTGTAGCCTCAGAGAGTTTTGCTTTTCGCAATACAGAATAGAGTTTCCCATCACCATGAGCAATGGCAAAAAGTAGTTCTCGATAAGGGGATTCAAGTAAATAAGAAGGAGTTACAAGTGTTTGAAACTTTGTAAAATGCTCTACAAAGTTTGATTCCACCATAGAGAAGACATTATCAAAATAATTTAATTCTATATCTTTATCAATCCCCCCTAAAATAGAAAAATATTCAACTGCTTGCTCTAAAGAGAGATAAGAAAAATGGTAATAGAATTTTTGAAATGACGCTTTGATAGAGCCCCTTTTAAAATCATTTTAATGTATTCTAACATATTTAATCTGTAGCTAAACTATATTATATTATGATTAAATTTTAAACACATAAATATACTATAAAGAGTAAAAATGGAATCATTTTTAACCAGCAGTGATAAAGTACAATATATTATCAAAAGTTTTAACCTTACTAAAACACTATTTGTATCTTCTATTCTTATAGGAGAAGCCTATACAGGTAAAAAAGCACTTGTTCACTATCTTTTTCCCAATACCCCTCATGTTTCGGGAGAAGATCAAAAAAAGGTTGAAGTAGCATTAGAAACCTATGACGAACTTATTATTACCAACTTTGAGAAACTAAGTAATATTGAACATTTAAATTTTAACAATAAACGTATTATTGCTACTGCGGATTATATTGCAAATGCTGATCTCATTGATAATCTATTTGCATTTATTTATACTATGCCTAAGCTTATAGAGCGTCCTAATGACCTCAATGTACTTAAAGATTTATTTATAAAAAAAGCTTGCAAAACACTCATGCTTACATACGAAAATATAGATAAAGAATCCATATATGTCGATCTAAGTCAAAATACAAAAAGTATGAAAAGATCTATCTACTTCTCTTTAGTGCAACAAACCATGAAAGAGAAAGAGATAGAAAATACACTTTATCAATATTTTGACAAACATCTTGATGGGAACAATGAATATCGAAAATATTTACACCTTTATGAGAGACCATTAATACGTGTGGGTCTAAAAAAATTTGGTTCTCAATTAAAACTCTCACAAATCTTAGGTATCAATAGAAATACTTTAAGGAAAAAAATTCATGAACACCACATCAATTAACTTTGAATCTTTAGTAGAATGGGACAATAGCCCTGTTATTCTCTTTAGTCATAAAGGTAAAATCCTCTACTTAAATCAAGCTGCAGAAATACTTTTTGGATATGTTTCTCAAAAAGAACTCTTTGATATTGCTGTCTCTTACGCACCAAAATATTTTGGATACAAGACGAACTCTTTGACGCTTAGTTATGATGCTTTTGTATTTCATGCTATCACAGTGGGGTATGAAAATGAAGAAGAGATTTCACTTCGACTTTACCATATGCCACGTGCGACATCACCACGAACCATAGAGACAGACAGACTAATAGATACTGATATCAATCTATTACTAGAAGCAAATATAGCACTATTTAAAACAAAAAATAATAATACTTTAACATTATTGGCTGATCATGACTTACCTTCTTTTAAAATAGATCAAAATAATTTTTCCAAACTTTTACGTAAATCACTCAATGCTTTTAAAGCTTCAGATTCAATTCATATTTCCCTTAAACTTCTTATTGGTGAGCATCTATTTATTAATCATAAAAAAGAAGCGATTGCACAGCTTACTATACATGCCAATGGACGATATACTGATTCAGATATTGAAATAAAAGCACTTTCAGAGAAAAGCCAAATCAAATGTATTCTAAAAGAATATTCAATAGGTTTGGAAATTCCACTTATTCAGTAAAGAGAGAGGTATATGATTAAAAATTAATCATATACCTCTCTCTTTCAAATTAGAATACATGTTATGATGTGATTGATAAAAATCACATAAAGGAACTCGCATGAAATTAAAACTTTCAGCTCTTATGGCACTGTTCTTGCCTATCTTTGCTTTCGCAGAAGACAAATTGAACACAGGAGACACAGCATGGATGATGGTATCCACTGCATTTGTACTATTGATGACACCAGCAGGATTGGCTCTATTTTATGGAGGTATGACACGTTCTAAAAATGTACTTAATACTTACGCTATGGTAATGGGTGCATTTGTCGTTGCATTTGTTGTATGGATTGTAGCAGGATACTCGATTGCATTTGGTAGCAATGAAAGTGCAGCACTGCAAAATGTATTTGGTGGATTTGGTAATGTCATGTTAAATGGTATTAAATGGACTGATTTATCTGGTACATATCCAATGTATGTATTTATAGCATTCCAAGGTACATTTGCTGCAATTACAGTAGCTATTGCTTCTGGTTCAGTGATTGGTCGTATGAAATTTTCTACATGGATAGTTATAGTTATCCTTTGGGGACTTTTCGTTTACGCACCTATTACACACATGGTATGGGGTGGAGATGGTGCTTATCTTTTTGATGCTGGAGCACTTGACTTTGCTGGTGGTACTGTTGTACATATGAATGGTGGTTTGGCTGGTCTTGTGCTGGCTATCTTGGTAGGTAAAAGAGCGGGCTATCCTAAACAAGCTATGAAACCTTATAGTATCCTTCTTACGGCAGTAGGTGCATCTTTACTGTGGTTCGGTTGGTATGGATTTAATGGTGGTTCTGCATTTGGTGCAAATGCTATTGCAGGTCTAGCTGTCCTGACTACAACTATAGCAACCGCTGTTGCTGGTATGACGTGGATGCTATTGGAATGGATAATCTTTAAAAAACCTACCCTACTAGGCATTGCTTCAGGTATCATTGCTGGTCTTGTAGCTATTACTCCAGCTGCTGGATTTGTATCTGTTGGAGGTGCCTTTATTATAGGAATTGTTGGTGCAATCATTGCATTTTTTGGTGTGGTCACACTCAAGAAAAAATTGGGTTATGATGATTCTCTTGATGCATTTGGTATTCACTTTTTAGCTGGATTATGGGGTGCACTTGCCACTGCCTTTTTAGCTGTACATGATACAAAACTTTTATGGGATGGTCCTCTTAAAACTTCATTAACAGCAGGTAAAGATGCTGATGTTATGGGACAATTCATGGTTCAACTTGAGTCTGTTGCTATCGTTGGAGCCTGGACGCTTATTGGAACAGCTATTGTTTACTTTATTGCTTCAGCTATTACTGGTGGAGCAAGAGTGGATGATGAAACAGAATATGCTGGTCTTGATGAGACTATTCATGGTGAAAAAGTTGTAAATGACTAAGTTTGCACATAAATAAGAATTAAGGAAAAAAAATGAAAAAAATTGAAGCAATTATAAAACCTTTTAAACTAGAAGATGTCAAAGATGCTCTAGTAGAAGCTGGAATTGAAGGTATGACAGTATCTGAAGTAAAAGGATATGGTAGACAACAAGGTCACTCTGAGCTTTACAGAGGTGCTGAGTATGTGGTTGAATTTATACCTAAAATCAAAATAGAGATTGTCGTAAGTAATGATGAATATGCCCAAAAAGCTGTAGAAGCTATCGCATCTGCTGGTAAAACAGGTAAAATTGGTGATGGTAAAATATTTGTTAGTACTATCGATTCAGTTCTTAGAATTAGAACAGATGAAGAGAACGAAGACGCACTATAATTAATAGTATATCTTTGGATGTGGTGGTCGATATTATCGACCCTTCATAGTTTTAAACTTTTCTATATTGTCTACACAACCTATTAATTCCCAAACTACTTTTTCCATGCCAAAGAAGTTTCTATGATTCATGTTAGATAACTTTACGGACATATTTATAAAGCTTCAAGCCTATAAAACTCCCTACAAGGTCAGCCATAACATCTTGATAATCTGCTGAGCGTGTAGGCAAAAAGTATTGTGACAACTCTATCATAACTCCGTACCCAAACAAAATGAATAGTGCATACCAATATGATATACGATATGAAAATCTAAGCAATATGCCTAACACTATAAATGCAAAAATATGATGTACTTTGTCACTGACTTGTGGTACATGTGGTGCGAGAGTATTAGGGAGTACTGCAAAAATATAGGAGGTGAATAGTGCCAACCAAAACAGGATTCTAAACTCTTTCTGATAGCTATACATCTTTAACTTTCTTAACGATAAAGTCTACAAATGTATCAGAATCATTCATACATGAAGCCACAAGGTAATCATCGTATTTAATTTTTTGGGCTATCTCTCTATGTTCAATATCTAATTCAAACACCGTTTCCGAGTTGTCTATCGTAAAGGCTATAGGAAAAATAAGTACCTTACGGTGTGTAGGATTACGCAATACATCCAGCAAATTTGGTTCTAGCCAATCATCATTCCCTACTTTGGATTGATAAACCAACTTAATATTGTGAAATTTTATACCACGCTCATGCAGATACATTTTGATAGCAGAAGCATTGGCTTCAACTTGATTTTGATAAGGGTCGCCCGCTTGAATGATACTCATAGGCAAACCATGTGCTGAGAGTAGTAAATCATACTCTTCTGTATCTTTACCCTCCATCGCCTCCAAAATCTTCTCACATGAGGCAGCTATATAGTCATAATCATCATAATAAGGTTCAATCACTGTAATCTTAGGGCTATATCCTAAAAAAGCACACCTTTGCTCTATATCTTCTATAGAGGAGAGTGTAGTGGTTGTTGAGTATTGTGGATACATTGGAAATAAAATAAGCTCTTCAATCCCCTCTTCTTTACATTTTTCAAGTGTAGTATCTGCGAAAGGTGGCACATAACGCATCACAGCGTAGATAGGCATTTCTAATCTCTGATCAAGTTTTGAAATGAGTGCATTGGTAAGCTCTGGCAGAGGAGACTTCCCACCCAATAATGTATAGTTTTCTTTGACTTCTTCTAAACGTGCATTGATGATAATCGCAGAGACAAGTTTACGCTTATATGGGTTCATATTCAAGATATTTTTATCAGCAAACATATTACGTAAAAAAAGTTCTACCTCTTCAATAGTATTGGGACCACCCATATTTAAAAGTAACAACGCCTGCTTAGAACTCATACACATCCTTTAAAGTCTTGTATTTTAGCATAGAGAGTGTAAAATCATACATAAATAGAGTTAATAACTAAAGGGTATTCATGATTATTATTCCCGCACGTATCGGTTCCTCTCGTTTTCCCAATAAAGTTTTGGCAGACATTGGTGGTATGCCTATGGTTGTACGTACAGCAAAAGCTGTTGAGAGCATAGATGATGTGGTCATTGCTACAGATGCACAAGAAGTAAGAGAAATAGCCAAGAAACATGGTATACAAGCAATACTCACTTCAGACAAACATCAAAGTGGTACAGATCGTATTTATGAAGCGGCACGAAAACTAAATCTCGCTGAAGATGATATTATCATTAATGTACAAGGTGATGAACCTTTCATCGAAACAGAAGTTGTACAAAGTATTTATAATTTGACCCAAAAAAATACAAACAATCAACATATTATGATGAACTCTTGTTATAAGACTATCAGCAATCCCGAAGCAGATGACCCAAATATTGTTAAGGTAGTGACAGATACTAACAATATAGCACTCTATTTTTCACGTGCAAAAATCCCCTACCCTAGAGACCACCATTTTGACAGCTACAAAGGACATCTGGGTATTTATGGATTTACTATGCAATCATTACGTAAATTCTGCATGCTTAGCCCTGCACCATTGGAAGAGATAGAAAAATTAGAACAACTCAGAGCACTCTATCACGGCTATGAAGTTGCCATGGTAGAGGTGAAGACAGAGAGTTTTGGTATCGATACTCCAGAAGATTTGGAGAAAGCTTTAAAGCGCCATACGCTTTA
>Ga0256833_1000934_pt1 | contig 22051 bp, 16 predicted proteins | sample 356284metaG_FD_190535 | JGI IMG/M metagenome (GOLD analysis project Ga0256833, IMG submission 190535) | Hydrothermal vent microbial communities from Mid Atlantic Ridge, Atlantic Ocean - 356-284 | ecosystem: Environmental > Aquatic > Marine > Hydrothermal vents | place: Atlantic Ocean: Mid... | reverse complement strand
GATTTATTCAGTAGGTGCTAACAATGTAGCTGCGACTTCTTTTGAAAATGTAGCTATTATTGGTTCGAACACAAACAAAATTGGTAATGATGGTCAAACTGCTAGTAGTAATTTGACTACTGTGTTTAACAGTGGAACAGGTAATACTATGGATGTAGCCGCAAAAGAAAACATCGTAGGCGATATTACAGCAGATACAACATGGAGAGCAAACAAAGTATATCGTCTCAATGGTTTAGTCACAGTAAAAGATGGGGCAACATTAACAATTGAGCCGGGTACAGTCATCGTCGGTGCGGCAGGAACAAGCGCAGCAACATCTTATATGGTAGTAGATAAAGGTTCTAAACTTGTAGCTAACGGTACGGCAAGTAAACCAATTGTATTTATGGGTGAGACTGCGTATGATGGCGGTGAAGATGTTTGGGGTCAATGGGGTGGACTTGTTCTTATTGGTAATGCCGGTGTAGCTGGTGAGACGTCTCCATATGAAGTCAATACTAACTTTGTTCCAGGTACAGACAATCCAACAGATAGCTCTGGAAGCCTTAAATATGTGAAAATACTTAATTCCGGTATCACTATGGAAGAGAACAAAGAGATTAATGGTCTCTCTATGGTTGGCGTTGGTTCAGGAACTGTTATTGAAAACATCACTGTAAATAAATCTGATGATGACTGTATCGAACTATGGGGCGGTACGGTAAACCTTACAAATGTGAATGTAAGCGAATGTTCTGATGATCACTTCGATGTTGATGAGGGGTACACCGGTACAGTTACAAACTTGGTGATTCACCAAACAACCGGTAACTCAGGAATTGAGATGAGTGGTAATAGCTTGCCTACATTTAATGGTCTGGATGCATATATTGCTTCATCGTCTAAAAATACATTTAAAGAGGGTGCTATTTACTTCAAAAAAGATGGTATCGGTGCAATCATTAAAAATGCAACAATTCTTTATGATGTAGTATCAGATTATCCGGCGATTTATTCAGTAGGTGCTAACAATGTAGCTGCGACTTCTTTTGAAAATGTAGCTATTATTGGTTCGAACACAAACAAAATTGGTAATGATGGTCAAACTGCTAGTAGTAATTTGACTACTGTGTTTGAAAGTGGTATAAATAATATAAAATAATCTTCACATAATTAGATTGTTTGTATTAACCAATATTTAATTTGACACACCGCAATTTCTCCCGAAATGTTGTGTTAGAGGGTGATGATGCCATCGCCCTCTTTGTAAATCTCTTCAAAACTGGATGTAACCACTTTGTATCCAAAACATAACCATTCTATTACCAAACAATCTTATCATCGCAAATTAAATATTAAGACGGGAGTATTTATGAATAGTATGGGTAAAAAAGCAGCAGCTTCAGTACTTGCTTTAGGGGTAATAGGTAGTACGAGCTTATATGCACAAAGTAATGAAAACATTGTAAAGTCGATAATGAAACTTCGAAGCGATGTGGAGTCTTTATATACAAAGATAGATGAAAACAAAGATGCCTACAAGGCACAGATGAAATCATATACTTTGCAAATCTCTGACAATGAGGCACAAATTAATAGACAAGAGACAGCTCTTAAACTGACAGAGCAAAATCTTGCAAAAGTGGAATCTGAGTTGCAAACATTAAGAAATAATAGCCAAAACATAAAACCAACAATATACAAAGCACTCGATGCACTGGAACTAGAGATACAAAGAGGGATTCCTTTTAAATTAGAGGAGAGAATAGCTGTCTTGCATAAAATAAAAACAGACTTAAAAGATGCTTCTATTACGCAAGAAAAAGCACTTGCACTTACTTGGGCAAGTTATGACGATGCCTTGCGTTTAACAAAAGAGATAGGACAATTCAAACAAGAAATTACACTCAATGGTGAAGCCAAAATCGCTAAAATTGCCAAAATAGGTTCAGTGATGATGTTTTTTGCTACACCCAATGATGAAGTAGGGTATGTAAAACAAAAAGGCAATACATATACATATGTTTTAGCTGAAAATGATGTACATAAAGCACAGATATTGAAGCTTTTTGATGCACTACAAAAACAAATTAGAACAGGTTTTTTTACATTACCAAATGCATTGTTACTTAGAGGAGTAAATTAATGAAAAAAATATTTTTAGCGATGATAGCTTTTAGTCTATTGGCATCTATAACATTAGCAAATGAACTTGACAGAGCGTATAAGAAAGAGTACGCTTTTCTAAAAGCACAAAAAGCAGAACTTTCAAAAAGACTCTCTTCAGATAAAGCACAACAAAAAAAAGAGCTTATCGCTTCAAAAGAAAAAATATTTGCATTGCAACAAAAGCTACTTGATTTAAATGGACAATTAGATAGTAAAAAACATAAGCTTAGTAAAATGACTACTATGTTAAGTGAGTTTGAAGAGAATGGTGATATTACTGGAAACGTAATGAATCAGGCTAGACTGTCATTACGTGAATATAACATTAAAATTTCAGATGACAATAAGACTTCAAATATTGCAAAACTAGAGCAAGCCTTTGATTTAGCATCAAAACTTTATGTAACGCTTTCATCACTACAAAACACAAAAGGAGAGTTTTATCTTCCCGATGGAAAACGTGTTGAAGGTGACATCGTAAAAGTAGGAAATATAGCTGCATATGGTATATCACCAGATGCTACAGGTGCTTTGGCACCTGCGGGAAATGGTGCCTATAAGCTTTGGAATGCCATAGGCTCTTCTGATGATGCAAAGGCACTGTATGCTGGAGAGATGAGAGACCCTTTAGATATCTTTATATATGAAAACCTAGATAAAGAAGTAGACTATGTTAAAGAAAAAACAGTAAGCGATACAATCGAAAGTGGAGGGACGATAGGATATATCATCTTGGCACTTGGTGCATTGGGTTTATTATTATTGGTATTTAGGGCCTTGAATCTTATGAAAGCAGGTTCTAATGTAGAAAAAATTACTGCCATTGTTGTGAATAAAGTAGAGAACGGTAAAGGTAATGAAGCACTTGAAGCAGTTAAAAACTTTGACGGTTCTACTGCTAGAGTTATCAAGTCTTTACTTAGAAACATCGGTAAAGAGAGAAATCATGTAGAAGATATAGTGATGGAAAGTATCTTGAATGAGAGTTCTCAGATAGATAGGTTTGGAAGCTTTGTTTTGGTCATTGCAGCTGTAGCTCCATTACTAGGACTTCTTGGAACTGTAACCGGTATGATAGAAACTTTTGATGTGATTACAGAGTTTGGTACAGGTGATCCAAAGTTACTCTCTGGAGGAATTTCGGCAGCACTTGTAACTACAATGCTTGGTCTTATAGTTGCTATTCCTCTTTTGTTGCTTGGAAATTTACTTTCAGGATGGGCACAAAACATTAAAGATTCTATGGAACAAAGTGCATTGCACATCGTAAACCTTTACGAGACACACAGAGCATAAGATGTTAATACCATTTGAATATGTTGAGAGATTTGTAGAGTTAATGAACACTGGCGGCTCAGTAATGTGGGTACTTTTTGTACTTAACATTTTCCTCTGGTATGGGCTTGGCTATAGATATTTTATCTTAAAACGAGGAACCAAAGGGAGTGTGCGTCGTCTTATAGAAAAACATGAGAAACGCGGAGATGCACAAGCTATGAGAGGATTGTTGGACTATGCAGCTGTAGATGCGCTTGATGCTGCACAGAAAGCGAAGTTAATGGGCTTAAATATGAGAAAGCATATAGAAGGTGCATTACTGCCTTACTATAGCGATACAAGCAAGTATGGAATCTTGGTAAAGACCATTATAGTACTTGCACCTCTTATTGGACTTCTTGGAACGGTAATAGGGATGATAGAGACTTTTGATGCGTTACAAAACTCTTCTATGTTTTCACAGGGTTCAAGTATTTCAGGGGGTATATCTAAGGCACTATTTACTACTGAATTAGGTTTGGTAGTAGCTGTACCGGGACTTATTATAGGTCGGATACTCGACAAAAAAGCAGAACGTTTTGAGCTTGAATTTGAACAAATGACAGACATAATATGTACGAAGGAATCAACATGAGATTTAGACCCAAAAAACAAGATGTAGACAACATAGATGTTTCACCACTGATTGATATGGTTTTTATTTTGTTGATTTTTTTTATGGTAACAACCACATTTGTAAAAGACATGAAACTTGACCTCAATCGTCCGGCAGCTGCCAGTGCCAGTAAGTCAGATTCTAAAGTGGTACGCGTGTACATTGACAATACAGGTGCTGTATATATTGACAACCAACCTGTACAGATATGGGCGATACAAAGTAAGTTAAGAGATTTGTTGCGTACCGCAACAGATAAAGCCGTACTGGTAATTTCGGATGAGACTATTCCTGTAGAAATACTGATTGATGTAGTCGATGAATGCCGTATGTCTGGTGCAAAAAATGTGGCAGTTTCTACTTCAAAAGAGATGGGATAGTCACCGATGGCTAGAGAAAATTTCAAAAGAGACAAAGCTAAACTGTTCGCTCTTTTGGCGATGTTTACCGGTTCTGCTTTAATGATTTTACTTGTAGTCTCTTTCAATGCAAAAATAGAAAAGAAAGAGCAAAAAGTTAAAGAGCCGATGCGCTATGTTAAGATGAATAAACAAGCACCAGAGGTCAAGAAGCCAAAACCAAAACCGAAGCTAAAACCAAAACATGCACAGCCAAAAGCACCTCTTCCTGATTTGAGTTCCATGTTGGGCGGTATTACTATGGATATTCCTGAGTTTTCTTCCGGGGATATTGTGGGTAATGCTAAAAATATTTTAGGAGATGTAGCTGCAGATGTAGCGATGAGCGAAAGCACGGTAGATACGAAGCCCAGAGTTATTTCCCACTCAGCCATGGAGTACCCGCCAAGTGCTGCTCAGAAAGGAATTAAGGGTTATGTCATTGTGAATTTGCTCATTGCCAAAGACGGAAGTGTAGAAATAGCTAAAGTGATAGCCTCTAGTCCTGCGGGCGTATTTGATACTGCAGCACTTAGAGGCATAAGAAATTGGCGTTTTGCTCCAGCAAAATATAAAGGTAATCCAGTCAAAGTTTGGGCAAAACAAAAAGTCCGTTTTGATTTAAACTAAGGTGAAGAGATGTTAAAAAAATTTTTACTATTATGCTTTGTATTTTGTATAAGTACACAGATGCTTATGGCTACAACACAGAGCGAACAGACTATAGATCATATAGAAATTGCAACGATACTTTTCTATGATGGAAAGTATGATAAAGCTTTAGAGTCTTTGAAAAAAGCAAAAGAGTCTCATATGGACATTGACTGGGTAAAGTACTACTCTATGAGAGGAATAATAGCTCTTAAAGAATCAAAATATAAGCAAGCCATTAGTGAGCTCAATAAAGCAGTAGAAGCTACAAAAAAGAAAGTCTACAGAACTCCTGTTATGCAGAAAGAAAAAAGAGAAGTATTATTTTCAGTTTTTTCTGAAAACAAAACAAAGCAAGAAGGTCAAAAGCCTCTTTTTGAGCCTGAAACAATAAGAAGAGCAAAACTTGACGAGCTACATATTTATCTTTCTCAAGCATACTATAGGGATGGTCAATATATATCTGCAGCAAAAGCGCTTGATGCTGCAGGAGAGCGTGGACGTGAGAGTGCCTCATTGTTTACTTTTAGAGCGGAGTGTTACTGGAAATCAAAACAAAAAGCAGCTGCCATCAATGCACTTAACAAAGGGAGTGAACTGTTTCCTAAAGATGCAACTTTGTTAAAGCAAAAATTTTACTATTTTGCAGAACTTAAGCTTTATCAAGCTTCTATTGATGCAGCAAAATTATATATGAAAACAGTACCTGCAGACGTACAAGAGTATATATCATTGGCACAAATGCTAATGGGTGGAGGTGAGTTTATGGAGGCGATAAAGGTATTAGAAGAAGCAAGATTACTTTTTCCCACTTCTGCAAAAGTATGCATTTTACTAGGACACTACTATAAACAAAGAGATATGCCACATACGACAGCCCATTTGTTTGAACAAGGCTCTTACTACAATAAAAAGTATCTCCAAGAAGCAGCAGAAATGTTTAGACGAACGGGTGAACTCTCTCATGCCTTGTACTTGAACTCCATGATGTTAGACAGTAAAGAAAAAACTAAACAAAAAGTTGCCATTTATGTAAGTAGAGGTGAATTCGAAAAAGTTATAGGACTGAAAGATGCACTGAAGAGATACGGATTGCTTAAAGATGACAACATCAGGTATGCATTGGCGTATGCCTATTATGTCGTAAAAGACTATGAGAAGTCTGAATCACATTTGAAAAAGATTCAAGATGATGAACTGTTTTCAAAAGCAACAGTCATTCGCAAAAATATAGAAAAATGTAAAACAAACCCTTTGGAGTGTATATAGATGAGACATTTATTTAAATTAGTGGTGCTCATATTGATAATCGTTACATCTGCTTTTGCAGAATCTGAAAAAGGCTCAGTCTCTGTTCTTCTTTTTAGTAATGGAAAGCCATTGGTTTCTAATGAAGTGAAGATAGATGGGCAAAGAACGTATAAAACAGACGAAGATGGGGCTTTGCAGGTATCTCTTAATGTAGGAAAACATCAAATAGAAATATTTGGTAAAAATGCCAAGGGAGTACACTTAGGGTATTTTAAAAAACAAATTATTGTTAAAGAAGGTAGAGATACACAAGTTATCGCGACATTAACGCTTCAAGGTGCAGATACAATTGATATTGATACACCTGTTAATATGGAGGTGATAAAAGATATGGATGTTGAAAAAACTACAGAAACAGGTAAGTTAAGCGGTACGGTACTTTCTTCTGAAGGAAATAAACCAATTTCCGGTGCAAGAGTATTCGTAAGAGGAACCTCCGTAGACGTTAGAACAGATGAAAAAGGGCATTTTACAGTTGTCGTTCCATCCGGTAAAGTTTTAAGTATATCTGTCGTTCACTCTGCTTATAGTGCTCAGACCGTCGGTAATATTCAAGTAAAAAAAGATGCGGTTACAAAACGAACCATAAAGCTCACTCCTGCAAGTATGGAGCTAGAAGAATTTGTTGTTTTAGCTCCCAAGGTCCAAGGCAGTATATCTGATGTAATGCAAGAAGAAAAAAGCGCAAAGGCCATTACGAATATTTTAGGATCAGAACAGATTTCAAAAAAAGGTGATAGTGATGCTGCAGGTGCTTTAAAACGGATTACCGGTGTGACACTAATTGGGGGAACAGATATTTATGTAAGGGGCCTTGGTGGACGATATTCAAATGTTGAATTAAATTCTATGCCGCTTCCTTCGCCAGATCCCCAAAGAAGAACAGTACCACTAGATATTTTTCCAGCAGCAGTTATTGGTTCCATGAAGGTACAAAAGAGTGCTACCGCAGATATTCCCGCCAGTTTTGGTGGAGGGTATGTTGATATTCGTACAAAAGGAGCATCCAAAGAGAACTATGTCAAAGGTTCAATAGAGTTAAATGGAAACTCAAATACAGGAAAAGATGTTCCTTCATACCAAGGAAGCAATACGGATTGGTTAGGAAGTGATGATGGCTATCGCGCGATACCCGAAGGTATTTTAAATGATACAGCTTTAATAATAGGGCAGCCTGTTCCAAGCTTAAACCCTACTAGAAATGAAGAGTATAGAAAGGCAATTACTGCCAGACAACTTACTGCAACAAATGATGTTCTTCCTTATGGAGGTAAAGTGGCTTTAGAGGGTGCATATAATGTTGAAATAACACAAGATCATCATATTTCAGTGTTTGCAAATTATACATACAAACAAGACCATGCTTACAGAAGTGAGGAGTATTATTCATATGCTTTCAGCAGAGCAGAGAATAATTTATATAAGAATCCAGAACAGTACGGGACAAATGAACAGGCCTTAAACAGGTATTTAAATGCAGGTATTTTTAATGTTCATTACAACTATGCAGATGTTTTTAACCTTAAGTTTACAAAGCTGTATAGTAAGATTTCTGAAAAGGCAACTCGTATTACAAAAGGTATTGCAAACTCTGATAATGATTATAAAATACGATATAACCTAAATTGGGAAGAGCGTACGCTTGATATGAATCAGTTCAATGGCGATATTAAATATAAAGTTGCTGACTATTTGAACAATGTTTCTTTTGGAGTTGAGATGGGTACAGCAAAACTTGATCAGCCAAATAACTATAAGTATGCATATCGTGTCGATACAGGTCCAGATCAGCAACCTGTAGGAGATCCGTACCTAGATAGGTATAGTCCAAATGTATTTTTGAATCTTACATCAAATGATGATATTTTTGCATACTATTTAAAAAATAAAACTGATATATCATTTTTTGGAGAAGATGAATATATTGAAGTTGGTTTTAGCGATAATTCAAAAACAAGAGAATCCAGATATAATAAATATTCAATGTACCAAAAAAGTTCTACTAGGTATTATGAAAATATTGATGATATTTATCAAAACTATCTGGATAATTTTGAATTGCAACTATCGTTTCAACCGGCATATTGGTATGATGCTGAACTAGATGAAATGAGTTTATATGCAAATCTCTTCATTAAGCCGTTGGATAATTTTGAAGTTCTCGTAGGTGCTAGAAAAACAGACTACACCCAAACAATCTACAGTTATGATTATGAGAATATTTTTTTACCGATTGAAAAAACAGAGCAATCACTTAATTTTAATAAAACACTACCAAGCGTAATGGTAAAGTATATTTTTGACACAAAAAACCAGTTGAGTTTATCGTATAATCAAACTTATATTGTTCCGGATTTAAGAGAGTTTACGGATGCTAAATATTTTCATCCTTATGAGGTTGCAGAGGTTCAAGGAAATCCAAATCTTACAAATACGGATATTTTCAATTATGATTTAAAATATTCTCATTATTTTAGTAGTACAGAAAACATTAACCTTGGACTTTTTTATAAATATTTAGATAATCCAATTGAAGATACACAAGAGCGCTCCTCTTCTTTACCCATATACAGTTATGCCAATGCTGATTATGCAACTTTGTATGGATTTGAGATAGATGGTCGTAAAAGTTTATCTGTAATTTCACCTAAATTAATCAATTTTTTTATTTCAGGAAACTTCTCTTATACCAAATCTGAAGTGACACTTACCAAAGAGCAAGAAACACTTTATACTAGTAACGGACGTGAACTTCAGGGACTTTCTCCTACGGTTGTAAACCTTGCTTTTTCTTATGAAACAAAAGAGAGAGATATAACATTAGCATATAATAAAATGGGTGAAAGAATCCGTCGTATCGGCATTATATATGCCGGTGACCCATACCCTGATTATTATGAGGTGCCTCCACAAATGCTTGACTTTGTCTGGATAGAAAGATTTCAAAAAAATTTAACATTAAAGCTTAAATTAAAAAATCTTCTAGATGAAGAGACTATTTGGTATCAAGGATCCAAAGATAACATTACAAATAGATTTAAAAATGGTAGAGCAGTTAGTTTTGGAATTTCCTATAAGTATTAATAAATGATATTCAAATCCAAAAAGGTTTTAGAATGGAGTCTATAGCGACAATTCTAATTATAGAAGATGATGAGGATATGTTAGAACTGGAGACCTTTCATTTGCAGAAAGAAGGGTATAAAGTCATCGGGTTTTCTTCGACACAAAATGTAGAAGAAGCATTAAAAAAAGAGGAAGTTGACCTCTTGTTAGTAGATAGGATGCTTCCTCGTATAGAAGGCAGTGAGTTTTTAGGATACTTAAGAGATAAAGGTGTCAATATACCTGTGATGTTTATTTCAGCTAAAAATAAAGATGAGGATATTGAAGAAGGCTTTTTAAAAGGTTGTGATGATTACTTGCGAAAACCATTTAACATTAAAGAGCTTCTTTTCCGTGTTAGAGCAATACTTAGACGTACCAGTAATCTAAAACTCGATAGAATACAAGCAAGAGATATCGTGTTGGATTTTAATACCCGAAAAGCGTATGTGGAAGAGAGAGAAGTAGCACTAACTAGGCTAGAATTTGAGCTATTGAGTCTTTTTATTAAAAATAAAAACAGAGTACTCGATAGAGAATACCTTCTTGAGCATATTTGGAAAGATCATAGTGATACACAAAAGCGTACAGTAAATGTAACGATTAATAGACTCAAAAAAAAAATTGATATTGAAAATTGTAAAAACTATATTGTTCCTATACGTGGGATAGGGTATAAGTTTAGATAAAATATATAATATTTTATTGTTTGAAATTTTTAGTTTTCAGGCTGAAGGGAAGGAGTACCGAGATGAAAAAAACCGATACATGTAAATTAGGTAATGTATCTGTAGCCCTCAACCAGCAGTGCAGTAGAGATACCTGCGGCAAATCCGGCAATGACGTCATCGCCCATAACACCTAAGCCGCCCTTCACATCACGGTCGATACGACCGATAATCGAGGGTTTTTTAATGTCATAAAGGCGAAAAAGAAGAAAACTTAATACAATTTGTATGAGCAGACCGTTTTCCAAGACCCATAATTCGCTTAATGAAAAGCTTACTGCCGGCGCAATAGAAAGGGCAATCCACATACCCGAGAGTTCATCGATAACAATGCGCTTATCGTCGTGGATTCCCGATGCCGCTTCGTATTTGTCGATCTCCTTGACCGCAATAATAGTAATAAGAAGGGCTGCAAAAAAGAGGGTTTGCGGTCCAAAATAGCTTAGCAAGAGGACTCCTAGTACCAAGGCGACAATACTGCCTGCGGTTCCGGGTGCTTTGGGAAAAAGCCCGCTGTAAAATAGAGTAATAAACATCCAGTTAACGTTCATCTGCTGCCTTATGTGAGTGATGTTGTTTGGTAGAGTTTAATAAGCTCTTTGTAAAACTCTTCTTCACTGTGGTTTTCCAAGAGTCCCGACATGGGTAAAATATTGGTATAGAGGCTTTGAAGATCCCGAAAACGATTTGGAAAAAGTTTTGAAAGAATCAATGCTGAAATCTCTTTTCGTACCAAGACTGCCGGTGGAATAAGCCCCAGTTCAATGAGCTGTAAAATCGAGGTGGAATTATAAGAGATATGGTGGTGTTGCCCATGCGGGCAGGTGCTGGTGCTAACCAGTGTTTTGCACTCTTCACAATAGACATAGATACTGGCAATTTCCACATGAATGTCAATATTGATGAGCCGGTCTAAAATGGATTTGTTGGTATTGTGATCATAATACATACCCAGACCGGCATGGTTTTGTCCAACCATAAAGGCATTGCATCCGGCATTTTTGGCTACAATGGCATCAATAGTGAGCTCATTGAGACCGGCAAAAATATAGCTGTTTTCCAAGGGGGCGATTACAACGCGGTTTTGAGGGAGAAAGTGATCAACAAAATACTGGAGTGCTTCAAGACGAATTTCAAAGTCAAGTCCAATATTGTGATAGGGCTTGAGCAGGAAAATAACAACCAGATCACTTTTTTCAAGTGTTTGACGAATCAGCCGTTCGTGAGCGCGATGCAGGGGGTTGACTGTCAACATCAGTGCCGTGGTATATTGGGCATTGATGCGTTGTTTCGCCTCTTGAATCATCTGTAACATCTCTTGAATATGCGTAGTTGTGAGGGTATAATCTCCCGAAATAGCATAGTTTCCAAGACGCTTGTAGGTGTCACTAATCCCCGGATGGGAAGGGTCATCAGTACCGTAAATTTGGCGAACACGCTCAGTTTTGTCGATAGGGTAGATATCATCAACCGTAATAGTCCCGATGTTGTGACCTTCACAGATAAGCGACAGGACTTCTCCCGACTTTGCTGATGTTAAAACGGCTTCATTGCTCTTTCCCGAGGGTGCCAAAATAAAAGGGAAGGGAAAAGTGCTTCCACTGTTGTCATTTTTTTTTATGATACTGTCATATTTTTTTTTATTGGCAAGATGCGTGGCGGGCGCTAAGAGACCGTCTTTAAGCATAGTGAGTGCGGAGAGCGCTTCGTTGTCAATATGAAGCGCCCTATTTTTTCTTGATGATTCCATATTTTTTTCTTTTTTCCCATAAACTTTTACGAGATATTCCTAATTTTTTCGATAATTCCGTGTCAGGAAATTTGTATTGGTAATTTAACATAATATATTTAACATAATCCTCTATGGGCAGAATATCACCTTGTTCAAAAACTTTATTGTCACTTTTTACCTCAATAACAGTGTATCCTTCAAGATCGATGCTTTCGGTACTCGAGACAATCACTTCACGTTTTTCAATACTTTTTAAAAAGGTATCGTAGTCATTTTTTCGTAAGAGTTGAAAGTCATTGATATAGACTACGGTATTCCGAGGCAGGCTGTTGATCTCTTGTTGTGCGTTATCAGATGAGAGAGAAATGAAGTGTATTGTTTTATGTTGCTTGGCCGCATACTTAAAGGCAAAAGCATCGGCATACTTTTGAAAACTGCACGAGATAAAGAGCGGAATGGTAACATCATCCAGACAGTGTTCGATATCGACAGAGTTGAAAGCATGATCGAGGTAGGTTTCGTAGGTTCTGTTTTGACGTTTAAGGCGTTCGAATTCCTGATAGTGGTCAATTTTACGAATGAGTTCTTCAATCATAAACGGTTTTTGAATGTAATCTTTAGCACCGGCATTCAGAGGTTTTGAGACGGTATCGTTACTAATATAAGAGACCATAAGAATAACCACAGAATTTTTATAGGTTTCAATAATAGGATAAAAGTCTTGACCGCTAATACTGGTTGAGAGCAGCACGACATCGTACGGAACATCATCGTTGACACCCTTTAACGAACTGCTCATGTCACAGGCATGTCCGAGTTCCCCCAGTTTTGAGGCGATACTTTGCGCTAAGTAAATTTCATTTTCAATAATTAAAATCTTCATTGTTCTTGTGTCCAGTCAAAATAGTTTAATGCAGCACTCGCAATAACTGCGATGCCCTCTGTTCTTCCAATAAAGCCCAGTTTCTCCGTTGTTGTGGCTTTAATATTGGTACGAGAAAGATCTACATGTAAAATATCGGCAATGCGTTGACGCATTGCCGTTTTATAAGGAGCCAAACGAGGGTGTTCTGCTGCAATGGTGAGGTCAACATTGGTAATGATATAACCAAAATTGTGCAGTTTGGTAACAACATTGTGAAGCAATATTGTCGAGTCAATATTGGTATAGTTCGCATCATTATCGGGAAACATCATACCGATATCGCCCATTCCGGCCGCACCTAAAAGGGCGTCAATAAGTGCATGAATGGCAACATCGCCATCACTATGTGCTTTAAAACCGAGCTCTGATTGAATAGGAATACCACATAAAACCATGGGCTTTCCGGTTTCAAAAGCGTGCACGTCAAAACCGTTTCCAATGAGGGTTTGTGACGAGGGAGGTGCTATACACGGTAGATGCATCAGGTCGTGCAAATAGGTAATTTTATGAGCATGCTCGTCTCCTTGAATAAAGATCCTGCTACCGCCATTGGCGACAATAGCGCTACTTTCATCGGTAAAAACTTCTTGGGTTTGTAAGGCTTTTTTTAGGGCATCCGTTCGGGAAAGTTGCGGGGTCTGTACCCGTTTGACATCATCACGGTTAATGGTTTTATTTTTAAAGACTACCGTGTCATTTACATGTAAATAAGGAACAATGCAATCGGCATCATGTTTTCGATTTATTAGACGATGAAGTAAATCGGTGTCGATGCAGGCGCGTGCGATATCACTGACCATGACATAAGGCGTTGTGACATGTGAAAGGGCATTTATGAGTGACTCTTGACGCGTTTCTCCTCCGGAAACAATGTTGCAATCAGTATAGTGTTTCATAAATTCCACCTCTTCAGCATGTGAAGTGATGATGATTTCTGAAAATAAGCCGGTTTCAGCGAGTCGTTTGGTAACAATATGCCATAACGGATCGTGACCAATACGCAACCATTGCTTTTTTACAGGAAGTTTGAAGCGACTGGAAGTGCCTGCTGCAAGTAAAATAAGCGTCAAATCAGACAAATATACTCCTGTTTTTTTGTAGTGTTACAAAATTATACACATACAAAGCTTTCTTTTATCTTGTTTGTGTAAAATTCGATATAATCAAAGATGACTTTAAAGTAAATTGAAATTTTTTAAATGGTTTATTGTATAGTGTCACAATTTTAGGCTTAATGACTATATTACGAAAAATGATTCAATTTAAAATTTAGTCCAAGGAGACGCAATTGAGAACGGCTTGGGTAAAAAAACGGGAAAAAGATACCGTACGGACACAGATGCATTATGCCAAAAAAGGCATAATCACCGAAGAGATGAAATATGTTGCTACAATTGAGAAGTTAGATGCAGAACTGGTACGAAGCGAAGTGGCACGGGGTCGATTGATTATTCCTGCCAATGTAAACCATACGAACTTAGAACCGATGGCCATCGGCATTGCGGCTACATGTAAAATTAATGCCAATATCGGATCATCCGCCATTGCTTCGGATGTGCAAGGAGAGATTGAAAAAATTCAGGTCTCACAACACTATAAAGCGGATACCGCGATGGATTTATCGACGGGAGGAGATCTTGACGAGATTCGCCGTGCCGTTATTGCCAACTCTAAAATCCCGATAGGAACGGTACCTATTTATCAGATATTGCATGATGTCAATAATAAAATTGAAGATCTGAGTATTGACGTGATGCTTGAAGTCTTGGAACGACAGGCACAGCAAGGGGTAAGCTACTTTACTATTCATGCCGGATTTTTGCTTGAGACAATGCCAAAAATAGCCAAACGTAAAATGGGAATTGTCAGCCGAGGCGGCTCCTTGATGGCAGCATGGATGATGCACTACCATAAAGAGAATCCGTTTTACAGTGCGTATGACGATATTTTGGATATCTGCGCCAAATATGACGTCTCACTTTCCTTGGGTGATTCACTGCGACCGGGTTGTCTGGCAGATGCCAGCGACGATGCGCAGCTGGGTGAATTGAAAGTGTTGGGTGAGTTGACACTGCGTGCCTGGGAAAAAGATGTCCAGGTGATGATAGAAGGGCCCGGTCATGTGCCGCTCAACCAAATTGAGCGTAACATGAAGATTCAGCGTGAGCTGTGCCATGAGGCACCATTTTATATTTTAGGACCGCTTGTTACCGACATAGCGGCAGGGTATGACCATATCTCCTCTGCCATCGGTGCGGCAGTCGGCGGATGGCACGGTGCTTCAATGCTCTGTTACGTGACCCCAAAGGAGCATTTGGGACTGCCTAATGCCGACGATGTTCGTGAAGGTATCATTGCGTATAAAATTGCTGCACATGCGGCAGATATTGCTCGCGGTCGCGACGGAGCACGTGATATTGACGATGCCATGAGTGATGCACGTTACAGTTTTGACTGGGAAAAACAGTTTGAATTGGCGTTGGACTCGGAGCGGGCGCGAGAGTATCATGACGAGACCCTGCCGCAGGATGTTTTTAAAGAGGCTGAATTCTGTTCCATGTGCGGTCCGAAGTTTTGTTCGTATAAAATCTCACAAGATATTATGGACAATCCCGATGCCATTTCTAAAATAGCCGAAGAGGCCAAGGCAGCTGAAACTGCGGCACATGCCGTCTAAAATTACCAGAGACTATAAACGAATACAAAAAGGAAAACAATGAGTGAAGAGACTATAAAATCAGCATTATCGAACGTTACCTATCCGGGTTTTACTAAGGATATTGTGGCGTTTGGGTTTGTAAAAGATATTGCAATTGCCGGTAATGATGTGACCATTACTATTGATATTACATCAAGTGCTCCGGAAGTAGCGGCACAAATTACCGAAGAGGCACAAAAAGAGCTTCAAAAAGTGGGTATTTCCAATGCCGTCATACAGATTAAAGCACCGCAAATGCCGCGAGAAAGTTCTTCTCACGGAAAAAATATAGCACCGCAAGTGAAGAACTTTATTATGGTGAGTTCAGGAAAAGGCGGTGTGGGCAAATCGACCTCATCGGTAAACCTGGCCATTGCTTTGGCGATGCAAGGGAAAAAAGTAGGGCTCTTGGATGCAGATATATATGGCCCGAATGTACCGCGGATGCTAGGTTTAGAAGGGGTGAAACCCCAAATAGAAGGCAATAAAGTACTGCCACTGAAAGCCTACGGAATTGAGATGATGTCGATGGGATCATTGACCGATGAGGGGCAGTCGCTTATATGGCGCGGTGCCATGGTTATGAAAGCAATTGAGCAGTTTTTACGTGATATCTTATGGTCGGAGCTGGACTGTTTGGTTATTGACATGCCTCCGGGAACCGGTGATGCTCAGTTGACATTGGCACAAAGTGTTCCGGTGACGGCAGGTATTACTGTTACGACGCCACAGATGGTTTCACTTGATGACAGCCGTCGCAGTTTGGATATGTTTAAAAAACTCAATATTCCCATTGCCGGAATTATTGAAAATATGAGTGGTTTTATTGCACCGGATACAGGTGTAGAATATGATATTTTCGGTAAAGGTACCACCGAGCCGATTGCCAAAGAGTTTAATACTTCTATTATTGCAGAGATCCCGATTGAGCCAGCGGTACGCATTGGAGGCGATGAAGGAAAACCGATTGTTTATGTTGCTCCGGACTCTGAGACGGCAAAGCGTTACATGAAAGCGGCTGAAGCCATTTGGAATACGATTGAAAAGATCAATGAAGAAGGAGGGGTTGACAATCAGGCTATTCAGCCGACGACCCCTCCGGGAGTGAGCGCCTGTTCAACAGGGGCACACTAGAAAAACCATGGTGTTACGGATTATTCAACCGTAACACTTTTAGCCAGGTTGCGCGGCATATCGACATCATGCCCCAACCGCACTGTAATCTCCATAGAGATCAACTGCACGACAACCATCATTTCAAAAAATTCCAACATATAATGTTCATGCTGTTGAGTTTTAAGATAATCATCCGCTTTTTCGAACTCCAAAGGGCTGATAGCACAAATGGTAGAGTCCCGTGCGCTTAACTCTTCGACGTTGCTTTTCATTTTATCATAGAGCAGATGTTCAGGCATCAGAGCAATGGTAAACAACTCCGGATCGGCCAGAGCAATAGGTCCGTGTTTCATCTCGCCGGAAGGATATCCTTCTGCATGCAGATAGCTGATCTCTTTGAGTTTAAGTGCGCCTTCTAGTGCCAGAGGGAAAAATACGTCCCGTCCAATAAAAAAGAAGCCGTGACCATGCAGGTAACGTTTTGAAAGTCGGTGAATACGTTCATGCATAGCGCTGTCTACTTGAGCGGCCATAGGAACTTTTCGTAACAGTTTTAGCTGCGTTTTCAGTGCTTCGGTGCTAATGCTTTGTCGCGCTTTGGCGGTATAGAGCGCCAACATCCACAAGAGGGTGACTTGTGTGGCAAATGCCTTGGTGGAAGCGACCCCTTTTTCAATACCGGCACGTGTCAGTAAGGCGGCATCGGCAAGGCGTACCATGGAGGAGTTGTCCACGTTACAGATAACCAGTGTTTTTAAGCCTGCTGCTTTGGCCATCTTGAGTGTCTCAAGCGTATCGGCAGTTTCACCGCTTTGACTGATAACAATAAACAGAGTTTCCGGAGAAAGAAGAGGGTCTTTGTAGCGAAACTCACTGGCAATTTCGACCGAACAGCGAATTTTAGCTTCCCGTTCAAAGAGGTAACTTGCGGTTAATGCAGCATGATAACTGGTGCCGCAGGCGCACAGCTTAATTTCACGAATCCCTTGAAGCAGTGACGGATCAATTTCATCAAATATAATCTCATCATCACTCAAGCGTCCTAGCAGGGTATCTAACAGAACATCACTCTGCTCATAAATCTCTTTTTCCATAAAAAAACGATAGCCCTCCTTTTGAGCCGAGAGTTTACTCGTAGGTAGCGTAGCGAAAGATGGATGCACCTCGGTTCCTTCATGGTCAAAGATATGAATCTCTTGAGATTTAACATAGCCGTACTGGCCGTCATCCAGATAGATGACGTTATTGGCCTTACCGATCAGCGGTGCATCTGATGATGCAAAATAGATATCACCGTCATTGTCGGTCGCCAAAATCATGGGCGAACCGTTTTTGGCAAAAAGAATAATGTCATTTTCATCTTTGTGAACCAGCAGTATCGCATAGGCTCCCTCAAGACGTTTCAAAGTCTTCTCAAATGCATCAAAAGCATTGTTGCTGTGAGGTAAATTTTGTTCAAAAAGATGAACAATTACTTCGGTATCCGTTTGGCTTAAGAACGTGACACCGTTGTCCTGCAACTCTTTTTTGAGCTCTTGATAGTTTTCAATAATGCCGTTGTGAACGACATAAGAGCTCTCTCCTAAGTGGGGGTGGGCATTAAGTTCCGTCGGTTTTCCATGTGTTGCCCAACGTGTATGACCGATACCTACGGAAAAAGAAGAGGTCTCGAACGACCCCATTTTCTCATCAAGATTCTTTAGTTTCCCTAATGCTTTAAAGGATCTGAAAGTATCGTTCTCCAAGATGGCAATTCCGGCGGAGTCATATCCGCGATATTCTAACTCTTTCAGACCGTCAAGTAAAATATGTTTACTCTCTTTGTTTCCTATGTAACCGACTATTCCGCACATTTATCTATTTTCCTCGCATAACAACGTTATTATTTGTTTGGCATTATCACATAATTTAGGTTTTTTTTCTATTAAAAAGTGATCTTTGGCCCGTTTTTTTGTTGTATATATTTTTGCCGTAGCAATATTGATATCCATATCGTCCAATCGCTTGACAATATATGCCAAAAGACCGCGTTGATTTGTCGTGACAATGTGCAGTTGGGCATAGGTGAGTGAGTGTTCACAATCTAACGTGATTTCATGAGGAGCAATGCGTGGTTGTGGCACAGTGACCTTGTTGCTCATGTTGAAAGAGTCTTCAATGATCTCTTTGATATGCTCAAGCGTATTGTCTTCGGGCTGATGCAAAAATTCGATTTTAAAGTATTTAATATTGTCAAATAGCGTAAAAATATCCATTGATGCAACGTCAAGGTAGCTTAGCTTTCCCAAAAGATAGCCGAGATTCAGTGGAACAAGACGCAGTATTTCTATGGTAAATCCATTGTCGCTATTGATGCGATAGCTATATTTGTTCACTTCTTTAGCCTGTAAGGCTATGGTAATAATTTCACTGGGAGTATGTTTGAAAAAGAAGAGGTTTGACTCGATGGTGAGTATCTTTTTTTGTAACAGTTTTGGCAACAAAACATATTGCGGTGCACTTTTAATACGACGCTCCAGTCGTAGCCGTTTACTGGCATCACTGATACGGTCGCGCTGTTGTGATACCTCCAGTGCCGCATGGTAGAGTTTTCGTAGCAGTTTGGAGCTAAAAGGAGTATAGACACCGCGACCCACTCCGTTAATATCGGCATAGGTTAAAATGTAGAGCAGTTTTAAATTTTGCGGCGTTTTGATTTTGGACATAAATTTATAAAGTGTTTTTTCACTGTGTATATCTTCGTTGTAGGCAACATTGCTCATGAGGACATGGTGCTTTACCAACAGTGAGGCACACTCTTGAAAACTTTCATTGAATTTGAGTTTTTTAAGCAACGGGATGATGAGTTTGGCTCCGACATCGCTGTGATTTTGTGTTCTTCCTTTTCCGGTATCATGGATAAGAGTGACAATTTTTAACATGCTTCGCTCTTCCGTTGAAAGTGATTCATAGAGCTCTTTAATAAAAGGTTCTTGAATATTTTCTAAGCTTTTAACACATTGGATGGAGTGTAGATCGACCGGATAGTGATGGTAACCGTCAAATTGCGGAAGATGTTGTACCTTCCTAAAAGCAGCAATAAGTTCATGTAGAATACCGGCATTGTAGAAGAGCTTTAAAAACGGATAGGTATATTGATGTTCAAAAAGTTTTCGCAACAGTATGTAGGTTTTGCTTGGTAGTGGATGTTTGACAGTGGTATAGGTAAACTGCAGTAAAATACTTGCATCAAAACGGTATGGCATATCTTTGAGGGAAACGAGAAGCTCAAGAAGTGTATTGATATCGTGTCGGCGGTTGTCAAACGTTGTATAGAGCGTGTTATTGAGAAGATAATAGCGTGTGCAGATACGAGCTTTTTTCAAACGAGAAAATGCGGTAGATTTGTACAGATACGGACGTATCATTTTGGTAACAAAAATTTGTGTGAAATTATTAACGCGCCACAGTGCATGAAACATTCTCATTGCCAGTTTTTTAGAGTCTTTAAAACCGAGCATCGTTGCAATTTGAGGAAGATGTTCCATGAGAAGCGTATCTTGTTGTTTTCCGGCAATAAGATGCAGAGCGCTTCGAACCCGAAAGAGCAGTTCGAGTGAAATGCGATAGCCGCGATACGCCTCATCACTAAAAACTATGCCACTGAGGTCTTTAGTACTTTGGACACCGTAGATTGTTGTAGCAATCCAAAAGAGTAACTGTGAGTCACGCAGTGAGCCAATACCTTCTTTAATATTGGGTTGCATTGTAATCGGGTATTTTTTACGGCGTTGGTGAGCCTCCTCAATTTTTGCCAACATGTATGCTTTGGGGCGATCATGTCGAATACGCATCAGTTCACGTTGTGTCGCACCCCATGTAAATTGTGAACCGATAATCATTCGAGCTTCCATCATCGAGGTTCGGATAGTCAGATCTTCTTGGGAAGCTTTAAAAATATCGTGAACATCATGAACGCGATGACCGAGTTTTAATCCGGAATCCCATGCTAAATAGAGCAGTTTTTCAATGATGAGCTGTGTGTTGTATCCATCTATGGTTTCGTAAACAATCATCAGGTCAATATCACTGTGGACGCAGAGCTGTTCGCGCCCGTAACTGCCTAACGCAATAATAGCAATAGGGATGGAGTTACGCATGGGCAGATAGTTGCTAAACGTGCGCCGCAGTATGGTTTTGTACATGAGTGAAATGATTGCATCGAATGCTTTGGTGTGCTTCACCAGAAAGTCTTTACCCTGATTTTTTTCAAAGAGCTGATGGAGTGAATCACTGTATTCTTTTATATGTGCTTTAAAAAGTTTGGATATTTCAAAATCACTACGGTTTTGTTCAATAAGATCTTCTATCTGTTCGGCTAGTTTCATAAGCTAATTATACTGATATTTCGATATAATTGCCGCTCTTAAAAGGATGAAGCGTGAATATTGCCGAAAAAATAAGAGCAGGAGAACGTATCAGTTATGATGAGGCACTTGTTCTTTATGATTATGATCTCTTTGAGTTAGGTGAATTGGCTGATTTTAAACGTCAACAGCGCCACGAAAAAAAGAGCTATTTTAATATTAACCGTCATATTAATCCGACGAATGTCTGTAAGGATATCTGCAAATTTTGTGCTTACTCCGCCAGTCGAAAAAATCCTCATCAATATACGATGACGCATGACGAGATTATGCATATTGTCAATGATATTGTGCAGCGAGGTATTAAGGAGGTTCATATTGTCTCGGCACATAACCCTCAAACCGGTCTGCAGTGGTATTTAGAGATTTTTAAAAAGATAAAAACGACATATCCTCAACTACATGTAAAAGCATTAACAGCAGCAGAAGTACATTTTTTATGTGAAGAGTATGATAAAACTTATGATGAACTCTTGGATCTTATGATAGAAAACGGGGTTGACTCCATGCCCGGCGGCGGTGCAGAAATTTTTGACGAGCAGGTCCGTGACTATATTTGTAAAGGGAAAGTAAGCTCGTCACAATGGCTGGAAATTCATCAGAAATGGCATGAGCGTGGTAAAGTGTCAAATGTGACAATGCTGTTTGGTCATGTTGAAAAGCGTCGAGACCGAATTGACCATATGATGCGCATTCGTGATTTGCAGGACAGAACAGGAGGGTTTAATGCATTCATTCCGTTGGTCTATCAGAGTGAAAATAATTATCTGAATATCCAAGAGTTTATTACGGCGCACGAAATTTTAAAAACGATGGCGATCAGCCGTATCGTATTAGACAATATTGCCAATATTAAAGCCTACTGGGTGACTTCAACCGTCAATTTGGCACTGGTTG
>Ga0256833_1000933_pt1 | contig 22054 bp, 15 predicted proteins | sample 356284metaG_FD_190535 | JGI IMG/M metagenome (GOLD analysis project Ga0256833, IMG submission 190535) | Hydrothermal vent microbial communities from Mid Atlantic Ridge, Atlantic Ocean - 356-284 | ecosystem: Environmental > Aquatic > Marine > Hydrothermal vents | place: Atlantic Ocean: Mid... | reverse complement strand
CGCGACGATGATGAACTCCAAACGCTCCAACACCCAAAAGTCCACCAGCTCTTCCGCGGGCAATTCCCCCTCGATGATGGCCAGGGGCAACGCGTTGTGGGCCACCTGCTGCACCAGGCGGGGGGTGGTGTTGGTGAAGACGCGAATCTGCACCCGGGGGAAGTAATGGTGAAAAGTGGCCAGCCAGTTCGGCAAACAGTGGGTGGAGATGGTGGGGGTGACGCCCAGGCGCAGGGTATGGTCCGTCTGCTGGTCGATTTCCATCACGCTGCTTTCGGCGGCCAGCAGCACCCAACGGGCCACCCGGGCATAGCGCAGCAGCACCTCGCCGGCCCGGGTCAGGCGCACCCCCTGGGGGGAACGCTCGAACAAGGGCGTGCCCAGCTGGGCCTCCAGCCGACGCACATGATGACTGACCGCGGGCTGCGAAAGCAGCAAGGCCTCCGCGGCTTTGTTGAAACTGCCGTGTTCGGCGACGGCCAAAAATACCCGCAGCCAAATGGGCAACAAACGGTTCACCGCGCGCTCCTGAGGCGTTGACGAGAAGATAGGGTATAAACCAGCGTAATAACCATTATAAACCACTGGGGCATACTGGAAAAGGGCGGTTTTGTCTATACTAAAGTGAAACAGCCACCTGCCAAGGGCAACCGCCCAAACCCACCCAAGGAGGCGAAGCATGGCCAAGTTTACCAATGGTTACGCGAATGTGCCATGGCTGAAACGCCAATGGCCCTGGTGGACCGCGGGTTTGCTGACCGCGACCGCGGAGATTATCAACTTCCTCTTTCTGCCGTTGGGGCACCCCAAGCACAAGTTCATCGGCGTCACCAGCGGCATGGCGCGCATGTTGGCCGGGGTGGAAACCACCCTGTTTGGCGGCAGCCTGATTGCCACCAAACCCGACTATCAGCCGGCCATTCAGTGGATCATCATCGGCGCGCTGTTGGCGGCCCTGGTGTTTGCCTGGCTGGAGCGGGAATTCCGCAGCTGGGCCAAATACCCCAAGGCCAGCTTAGGGTTCGTGGCCTTGGGCGCGTTCCTCTTCGCCTGGGGCACCCGGGTGGCCGGCGGCTGCACCCTGCACCACCTGCTGGGCGGCTTCGCGGCCATGAACCTGAAGAGCTGGGTGGTGATGCTTTCGGCCACCATCGGCGCGCTCATCGGCTTCATCATCCTGCGCAACTTCAACCTCACCCAGTTCTTCAAGAGCCAGGAGACCAAGTGGTATGTAGTGCAGGCCAAGCACCTCAAGTGGGCCGACGGCCTGAGCGCGAGCGACGAGGTGGACGAACCCTCGTGGCTGCGCACGGTGCTGTACATTTTGATGGCCGTCATTCTCATCGTCGTGCTTTACAACGCGGTGGCCGGCAATGACTTCGCCATCAAGATGGGATGGGCCGAGAGCATCGAGAAGACCAAAATCTTCAAAGGCATGCTCATCGGCAAGAACATCCCCAACATCATCATGCTGGTCATCGTAGGCGCGCTGCTGGGCATTTCGGTGGCCAAGACCGGCTTCGGCACCGAGTGCGGCCTCATCAACCCCGAATTGGGCCGGGAAGTGGAAAAGGGCGATGACTTCGCGGCCCGCCGCTGGCGCATCCCCTACTCGCTGCGCACGGTGTTCATCTCCTACCAGCCCTTTGCCGCGCTCAGCCTGCACATTTTCCTGGTCGCGCTGGTGATGTTCATCGCCTGGGCCGGCTTCGGCATCATGGAAGGGCACCACTGGGCCACCGAAGCCTTTGCCGAGAACTATGTCGGCCCCCTGGGCGCGGAATTCCACACCGTGGGCATTAGCAGCAAGAGCATCCGGGTGCAAACCACCCTGCCCATGGACATCTTCGGCGGCTTGCTGCTGGGCATCGGCACGGTGCTGATGATTGGTTGCGAATTCCGCAACTATGGCCGCACGGGCCTGCTCTACATCACCGGCTTGCTCATCTGGCCCTTCTTCTACTTAGGCTACCTGCCCTACACCCTGGCCCGCGATTTCTGGGACAATCTGATGATGAGCGCGCCCTATGCGCCTACCACTTTCGTGCCCGCACTCATCGCGCCCAAGAGCCCGGCCATCCAGATGCTCATCTACGCGCTCTACATCGCCTTCTGGGGCTACATGTTCGTCTGGGCCATGAAGCGCGGCGCGCGCAACATCGGCGTCAAAGCCGGGGACCTGTTCAAGATGTCGTCGGAAGACATGTACCTGGCCCGCCTGGAGAAGCTGGAGCGCGAGGGCCGCTTCGACGAAATCGACCGCCTGGAGAAGGAACTGGCCGAAATGGCCACCAAGTAGCCAGCCAACCACCCTCCTGCATCATCATCGCCGTAGAGGGGCGCGGGGCCATCCCGCGCCCCTCTGCGTTGAGCCCTGAGCGCGCGGCGATACGCCCAGGAGGCTAAAGCCGCGGATGCGCGCGGATGCACAAGAGCAGGGAGAGGCCAGCAGGAAGCAAGGAGCGCGGTAGGGGCGACCCGGCTGGTCGCCCAGGGAATGGAACCGCGGATCGACGCGGATGAACGCGGATGAAAAAAGCGGGGAAGCAGTCAGCAGGGCGCGCGGTAGGCGCGACCCGGCAGGTCGCCCAGGGAATGGAACCGCGGATCGACGCGGAGAACGCGGATGAAAAAGCGGGGAAGCGGTCAGCAGGGAGCGCGGTAGGCGCGCCCGGCAGGTCGCCCGCCGCGACAGGGGCGCAGCGTGCTGCGCCCAGGGACTGAAGCCGTGGAGAAACGCGGCTGACCGCGGATAAACAACATTGGTTCCCTTTGGACATCCGTCCTCCATGCCGCGTTTTCCGCGATTTTTTCGTTCGACCCGCGGCGTCACCGCGCGTTTTGTGCCGCGTCCAGCCGCCGCGCGATTTCCTGCACCCCATACATGCCCATGGCGTCCCACACCAGGGCCATGGTCTTTTGCGCCTCTTCCCGCATGCGCCGGGTGCCTGCCAGCAAAATATCCTCAATGAGGTCCGGTCGGCGGGCATAATACGCCCGGCGCTCGCGAATGGGGTCCAAAAAGGCGTTCAAGGCCCGGGCCAGGCGCTTCTTGACCTCCACATCCCCCACCTTGCCCTGGCGGTAGCGTTCCTTTAGTTCGGCCACCTCGTCCTTGTCGGGATTGAAGATATCGTGGTAGCGGAACACCACATTGGTGGGCTTGTCGGGGTCCGCGGGAATGTCGGGCCGGATGCGGGTGGGGTCCGTGTGCATGCGACGCACCTTGGCTTCCACTTCCTCGGGGCTATCGGAGAGGAAAATGGCGTTGTTCAGGCTCTTGCTCATCTTCGCCTTGCCGTAAATACCCAACAGGGTGGGCACTTCGCCGATGAGCGCCTTGGGCAGCGGGAACACTTCGCCGTACAGGCGGTTGAACCGCCGGGCAATCTCACGCGTGATTTCCACATGGGCCTGATTGTCCTTGCCCACGGGAACCAAATGCGCGCGAGGCAGCAGAATATCCGCGGCCTGCAACACCGGGTAACCCACCAGCCCAAAGGGAATGGCCTCGTCGTCCATCTGCGCGGCCCGGGCCATGTCTTTGATGCTGGGCAGGCGGGCCAGCCGGGGCAGGGTGACCAGCATCTCGAAAATCAAATTCAGCTGATAAGTCTCGGGCACCGCGGACTGCACGAAAATGACGCTTTTTTCGGGGTCAATGCCCACGGCCAGATAATCCAGCACCATTTCCCGGATGTTTTCGCGCAGTTTGGCGATATCGTCTTTGGTGGGTTTGGTGGTCAGGGTGTGCAAATCGGCGATAATGAAAAAGCACTCGTATTCGTCCTGCAAGGCCACCCGGGCCTTCAGGCTACCCACATAATGGCCCAGGTGCAATTTACCCGTCGGCCGGTCGCCGGTGAGCACCCGCAGGCGTTTGGTCGCACCGGGTTGGGGGTTGGTCATGGTGTTGCCTCCTGGGGAAAGATTTGATGGGCCGGGGTCAACCGCGTGGTGCGCGTTCGCCGTCGAGCCAGGGCCAGGTTGGTCGGGCCAAGCACAAACGCCCGCCCCACCACGGGGACGGGCGCGCTCGCGCTCGCGGTACCACCCCGCTTGGCCGCGGTCCAGGCCGCGACCCGCTCAGGGCCCGATAACGAGGGCCAACCGGCCGCCCCTACTGACCGCGCGGCGTTGGGAGCGGCGACTCCCGGGGCCATTCCCTCGCGGCGGCGCTGTCGCGGGTTCCAGCCAGGCCCAGCGACTCTCTGAAGCCCGCTCGCCAGGTACTCATCCCGTTCTGCGTCGTTGCCAAAACCCGTGTGGCCGTAGTGTAGTCAAAAGCGGGCGGCGCGTCAAGGTTTGGCGCCCGGCGGCGCGCCGGGGGATGAAGCCGCGAATGCACGCGGATAATCGCGGATGAACGACAGCGGTCAGCGCTCAGCAGACAGCAGGGAGCGGGGAGCGCGGTAGGGGCGCCCGGGAAGGGAGCCGCGGATGCACGCGGATAATCGCGGATAAAAAAAAGAAGAAACCACGGATGCGCACAGATGGACACAGAAAAAAGACGGCAGGGCGCGCGGTAGGGGCGACCCGGCTGGTCGCCCGCCACGGTAGGGCGCCGCGCGCTGCACCCGGGAGGATGAGGCCGCGGATGCACGCGGATAACCGCGGATAAAATGAAAAACCACGGATGAACACAGAAAAACACGGAAGAAAGATAGCAGGCAGCAGACAGCAGGGAGCAACGCGCGGCCCCTGCCAACTTCCAACCCCCAACCACCAACTTCCAACCACCAACTTCTAACCCCCACCCCCCACCTCCCGGGGGAAGAGAAACTCCCGCAACACCGCGGTGGCAAAGCCGCCCTTGGGCAGGGTGAAGGTAAACACCAGCCCATCGGGCGGCAACGGCTCCAGGTGCAAATCGGCCAGCCACAGCCGGGCCACCCGGCGGGTGCCTTTGACCCGGGCCCGGCGAAAATCATCCAGGGTCAGGCCCTCGGCAGCCAACAGCTCGGCTTCCAGCGCGCCGGCTTCGTGCTCGGCGGGCCACATTTTGTAACCGAAAATGGGCCCCGTGAAGTGAATGCGGCCCTGGGCATACCGCTCGGCCTCGGCCTGGGGGTCTTCCACCACGAACATGCCGCCCGTGTCGGCCTTTTGGGCGATGTCGCCCCGCAGCAGGCGGGTGAACCACCCCTGGGCCACCCGCTGGGCCAGGTAGCGGTTGAACAGCGCGGCCTGATACGCAGAAACCAGCAGGCTGCGCAGCCACTTTTTGCGCGGCCCCCGCCCCTCGATGACGGCCCGGCCCCGTTGGGGGTTGTCGCCCTGGCGGCCAAAGCGCTGCGGCCCGTAGTAATTGGGCACGCCGGTGCGACGCAGCCGCTCGGCAATGGCCTGGGCCTGCTGCCAGGCCTGGAGCGGCACCCCGCGGGCCACGATGCGAAAGCGATTGCCTCGCAAATGGCCGGTGCGCAGTTTGTGGGGGTGTCGCCGGGCCCAGTGGATGGTCACCTCGGGCAGCGCGGCCCGGGCGCGGCGCAACACTTCCTCGGGGTTCGGGTGCGGTACTGAAAAGGTCTGGGTGGTCACCGCGTGGCGGTCCTTGAGCCCGGCCAGGCCAATGTGCTCGGGAGGCACCCCAAAGGCCTGGGCCAGCCGCTCCCGCACCGCGGCGCTGGTGAGGCCGCGCTTGGTGAGGCGCACAAAAGTATGCTCGCCGTGACCGGCCGGGTCGTAGGCCGGGATTTCCTCGACCACAAAGTCTTCGGGCCGGGCGCGCAGCACCGCGGCAAAGCGCGGCAAATCGGCCGCGATGCGCGGCAGCTCGTGCCAAAAAGCCTGAGGCAACATGCGTGCGCTGCTCCTGCGGACGGTGAAAAGGCTGCCTGGCCGCGAGTCGGGTTCCCCAAAGCAGCACCCGAGCGCCGGGGCAAGGCCCGAGCGAACGCGGCCCCCGCCCGGCTCGCGGCCATTATACCCCGGCATGGGCGCAGCCTCCTTCCTCGGGCAAACCCCAGCCCCCGTTTCGCAAAGCCCCGACCAGCGCGGTGCATGAAAAACCCTTTCATGCGCCTATGGTAAAATAGAAATGCGCGTGGCGCGCCATCGCAGAACGGCGAGGCGGTGATGGGTGAAATCGGTTTGGATTTTTGGAACGCCAATAGCCCGCTGATTTGGTTCCTCTACGGCCAGGTCTTCTTCCTCTTGGGCAGCTTGATTTTCACCCAAGCCGGGCGCCTTTCGCGCCTGGCCCTGGCTCGCGGCCTGCCCCGGTTGGCCGCGTTTGGTTTTTTCCACGGCCTGTATGCCTGGGGCTATCTCTTCGTCCCCCTGGGGGTGCCCTTTTTGCCCGGGCTGGACCTGGCGCCGGGGCTACGGGTCCTGCGCCTGTTCCTCATGGCCCTGTCCTTCGCCATGCTGCTCAGTTTTGGCCGTCGTTTGCTCGACGACGAAGAGACCACCCCCTGGTTTGCCAGCCGACCCTGGGCCTGGAGCCTGGTGCTGTTTTGGCTGTTCAGCGCGCTGGGCATCGCCTGGGCCGAACGCCTGCCCTTCTACACCGCGCTCGACACCGCGGACGCGCTGGCGCGCTACATTCTGGCCCTGCCCGCTGGCCTGACCGCGGCCTACGGCCTGCGCCACCACGCGCTGCGCTACATCCGTCCTTTGGGCGTCGAGCGCATTTACCGCACCCTGCGGGTGGCCGGCGTTTCCCTGGCCGCCTTGGGCGGGTTGTGGCCCCTCTTCGCGCCGGCCGCGCCCTTCTTCCCCGCCCAATGGGTCAACCGGGAGCTGTGGATGCAGTTGCTCTCCATCCCCCCCGAGGCCAGCATTACCCTGGTGGGCGGCCTGCTGGCGTGGTCCTTCCTGCGGGGCATGGAAGTCTTCGTGGTCGAAACCCAGCGCCGGCTGGACCACATGGAACTGCAGCACATCCAGAGCCAGGAGCGGGAACGCATTGCCCGGGACCTGCACGACGGCGCGCTGCAGCAAGTGTATGCCGCGGGGTTGCTGGCCCGGGCCCTGGAACGCCAGGTGCCCGAGCCCTTGCGCCCCGAGGTGGAACGCATCACTGCCGCGCTGGATGCGGCCACCAAGGAAATGCGGCGCTTGCTGCACGAGTGGTCGCCCAAAATGCATGTGGCCGATATGGAACGCGCGCTGCAAAACCTGGTCAACGAAGCCCAGCACATCTCGGGCACCGAAGTGCGCTTCCACAGCAACGGCAGCCCGCCTCCCCTGGACCCCAAACGCGCGGTGCATGTCATCGCCTTCGTGCGCGAGGCCCTCTCCAACGCCATCCGCCACGCGCGCACGCCCTACATCGATGTGCGCCTCAACCGCCGTGGCGCGTACATGGTGGTGTGCGTCGAAGACCATGGCCGCGGCATGCCCACAGACCTCAAGCCCGGCTTTGGCCTCAAGCACATGCAAGAACGCGCCCTGCTGCTGGGCGGCCGCATGATGCTGCGCGCCGGCCAAAACGGCGGCACCCGCGTCGAGCTGTGGGTGCCCCTCAGCCACTGGTCCATCAACGGCCAGGGCCCACCGGCAACCCCAACGCCCGCGCCCGAGACGCCCGGCGAAGCCCCCGAAGCCACGCCGCGGCTTTCCCCCGAAGGAGGCCCCGTATGACCCTGCGCATCTTGCTGGTCGACGACCACGAAGTAGTACGCTTAGGCCTCAAAGCCCTCATCAACGCCGAACCCGACCTGGAAGTGGTGGCCGAGGCTGGCACCGCGGAAGAAGCCGTGCGCCAATACCTGCTCCATCGGCCCGATGTGGTGGTCATGGACCTGCGCCTGCCCGACCACAGTGGCCTGGAAGCCGCGCGGCGCATTCGCGAACGCTACCCCAACGCGGCCATCGTGCTGCTGACCTCCTTCGTCAACGAGGCGTTCGTCGCCCAGGCCTTGCGGGTGGGCGTGCAGGGCTATGTGCTCAAAGAAGTGGGCGGCGACGAACTGCTGCGGGTGGTACGGGCCGTGGGCCGGGGCGAAACCCTGCTGGATGTCGATTCCGCCGGCGAGCTGCTGGCCCGGGCCGACCTGCAGCAAACCGGCCAGGATACCCCCTTCGCCGGCCTTTCCCCCCGGGAAATGGAAGTGCTGGCCCTGGTCTCCCGGGGCCTGAGCAACCGGGAAATTGGCCAGCGCCTGCGCCTGAGCGAAGGCACCGTGCGCAATTATGTCAGCACCATCATGGAAAAACTCAACTTTCGCAACCGGGTGGAGCTGGCCACCTACGCGGTCAAACATCGCATTAGCGATTGGGTGCCTTACTTGAGCGAAGATTGATGGTTATGGCGGCGTGATGCCGCCTTTCTTTTTCTCTCTGCCCCGCGCCCGGCTGCGGGGTCGGCCCTGCCTTTGGGGTTGGGGGAACCGGCTCCGCGCGGGCCATTCCCGAAGCAGGAGGCAACGCGCATGAACCCCACCAGCGCCGTCAACTGGACCGAAGTGGCCTATTACATGCTGCTCTCGCGGCATTTGGACGAACTGGAAGAGCAGGAACTCACCCCCCAGGGCAAGGTCAAATACCAGTTTTCGGCCAAGGGGCACGAACTGGTGCAGGTGCTCACCGCACGACTGCTCACCCACCCCCACGACGCGGCCACCGTATATTACCGCTCCCGGCCCTTTGTGCTGGCCAGCGGCCTCACCGCCGGCGAAGCCCTGGCCGCCAACATGGCCAAAGCCACCCCGCCCAGCTGGGGCCGCGATACCGGCGTCATGTTCCACCTGCCCCGCCGCGAGCGGGCCACGGTGCTGCCCTCGTCGGGCGATGTGGGTGCCCAATACCCCACCGCGGCCGGCTGGGCCCAGGCCATTCGCTATCGGGTGCGGGTGCTGCACCACGAAGATTGGCAGGGCGCCATCGCGGTGGCCATGGGCGGCGACGGCAGCGTGGCCAGCAACGGCTTTTGGGCCGCGCTCAATGTGGTCACCCCCCAAAAACTCCCCATGCTCTTCGTTATCGAAGACAACAAATACGGCATCTCGGTCACCAGCGACTTGCAAGTGCCGGGCGGCAACATCGCCGCCAACCTCAAAGCCTATGGCAACCTGCGCCTGTGGGACGGCCCGGGCTACGAGCCCGCCGAGACCCTGCGCATTTTGCAGGAAGCCATCGCCCATGTGCGCTCGGGCGCAGGACCGGCCCTGGTGCGCCTGCGGGTTCCCCGCCTCAGCGGCCATACCTTCACCGACAACGCGGCCTACAAACCCCCCGAAGAGCGCGAGGCTGAGGCCCAAATGGACCCCCTGCGGCACCTGCGGGAATTCCTGCTGGAACAAGGCATTTTCACCCCCGGGGATTGGGACGCGCTGGTGCAACGGGTGCGGGACGATGTGCGTCAGGCCCTAAGCTGGGCCGAGGCCCAACCCGAGCCGGACCCTGCGCAGGTGCGCACGCATGTGTTCTTCGAGGGGCAGGCACCCCAAATGGGCGGCTTGCGGCCCGAAGGCGCGCTCATCCCCCTGGGGGGTGCGGAGCCCCAACCCACCAACCCCAAACGGCGCACCAACTTCGTCGACGCGGTGCTGCGGGTGCTCGACACCGAGATGGAAATCAACCCCCGCATCGCGGTCTTTGGCGAAGATGTGGCCGTCAAGGGCGGCGTGCACGGCGCCACCCGGGGCCTGCTGCAAAAATACGGCCCCGAGCGCGTCTTCGACACTTCCCTCAACGAAGTGGGCATCGTGGGCCGGGCCGTGGGCATGGCCCTGGCCGGTTTGCTGCCCGTGCCCGAAATCCAGTTCCGCAAATACGCCGACCCGGCCCGGGAGCCCATCCACGACTTAGGCTTCTTGCGCTGGCGCACGGCCAACCAGTTCGCCGCGCCCGTGGTGCTGCGCATCCCCGTGGGTTATGGCAAAGTGACCGGTGACCCGTGGCACAGCTTCAGCGCGGAGCAGGAATTCGTGCACATGTTCGGCTGGCGCATCGCCTACCCCAGCAACGCGGCCGACGCCGCGGGGCTCATGCGCAGCGCGCTGCGGGGCGACGACCCGGTCATCTTCCTGGAGCACCGGGCCCTGCTCGACACCGCGGTGGCCCGCCGCCCGTACCCCGGCGACGACTATTGCCTGCCCTTCGGCCAGGCCGCGCGGCTGCTCGAGGGCGACCGCCTCACGGTGGTCACCTGGGGAGCCATGGTGCCCCGGGCCGTCGAGGCCGCGCGCGCCTTCCCCGGCCAGGTGGAAGTGCTGGACCTGCGCACCCTCATCCCCTGGGATGTGGACGCGGTGCTGGCCAGCGTGCGCAAGACCGGCCGGCTGCTGGTGGTGCACGAAGACGGCCTCACCGGCGGCTTTGGCGGCGAGATTGTGGCCGTGGTCACCGAGCAGGCCTTCGAGTGGCTCGACGCGCCCGTGCGGCGGGTCGCCGCGGCCGATGTGCCCGTGCCCTACAACATCGATCTGATGCACGCGGTGGTGCCCACCGCGGCGCGCATCCGCACGGCCATGGAGGCGCTGCTGGCCTTTTGAGGCTGCCGCGCGGCCCAGGGCTTTCCCAAATACACATAAAATCACACAGAGGCTCGGGGAACGCGGAGAAACGGGAGAAGTTATTCTCGCTGTGTTCTCTGTGTCTCCGTGTGAAATTTAATGTTGTTGATGCCGTTGGTGTGAGAAAAAGAGAAAGCCCTGACGCGCGGCCCCGCGGCCTTGCCCTCCCGCGAGGGCTGTGGTAGACTTGGGCCAATGCGCCTTGCGCGCCAACACAATTGCATAGCGGCACTCTTATCCAGAGAGGCGGAGGGACCGGCCCGACGAAGCCTCGGCAACCGGCCGCCGCTGCTGTAGCCAGGGGGTTCCACAAGGCCGCAGCGCGGGGGTCAAGGTGCCAATTCCGGCAGACGGAGTTCTGGGAGATAAGAGGGCAGCCGCGCTTGCCTTGGCATGTGTGGCCCTTCTCTGTCTTCCCAGGGAGGGCCTTTTTGTTTCCTCCTCCCGCCGCACGCATCTTTGCAGTAAGGAGTAGAGCCATGCTCTCGTTCATGCAATCCCCGTCCACCCTGTTCACCTCCGAATCGGTCACCGAGGGGCACCCCGACAAGATGTGTGACCAGATTAGCGACGCGGTGCTCGACGCCTGTCTGGCCCAAGACCCCCGCTCCCGGGTGGCGTGCGAAGTGGCCACCAAAACGGGCTTCGTCATGCTCTTTGGCGAAATTACCACCCGGGCCCAAATCGACTTCGACGAACTGGCCCGCCAGGTCATTCGCGAAATCGGCTACGACAGCAGCGACAAGGGCTTCGACGCCAGCACCGCGGGGGTGCTGGTGGCCATCTCCAAACAATCGCCCGACATTGCCCAGGGGGTGGACCAGGCCTTAGAGGTGCGCAGCCGCCTGACCGACGAAGAAGTGGCCCGCATTGGCGCGGGGGACCAGGGCATGATGTTCGGCTTTGCCTGCAACGAAACGCCCACCCTGATGCCCATGCCCATCTATTTGGCTCACAAGCTCACCCGCCGCCTCACCGAGGTGCGCAAGCAGGGCATTTTGCCGTGGCTGCGGCCCGACGGCAAGGCCCAGGTGACGGTGGAATATGCCTACGGCCAACCCAAACGGGTGCACACGGTGCTGGTCAGCACCCAGCACGCGCCCGATGTGGCTTACGAAGAGATTCGCGCCGGCGTCATCGAGCATGTCATCAAGGCCGTCATCCCGGCCGAGATGTTGGACGACGACACCCGCTATCTGGTCAACCCCACGGGCCGCTTCGTCATCGGCGGCCCCATGGGCGACGCGGGCATGACCGGCCGCAAAATCATCGTCGATACTTACGGCGGCATGGGGCGCCACGGCGGCGGCGCGTTCAGCGGCAAGGACCCGACGAAGGTGGACCGCTCGGGCGCCTATGCCGCGCGCTGGGTGGCCAAGAACATCGTGGCCGCCGGCCTGGCCGACCGCTGCGAAATTCAAATTGCCTATGCCATCGGCGTGGCCGAGCCCGTCAGCATCCACATCGAAACCTTCGGCACGGGCCGCATTCCCGACGAGGACATCGAGCGCTTGGTGCGCGAGCACTTCGACCTGCGGCCCGGGGCCATCATTCGGGAGCTGGATCTGCTGCGGCCCATCTATCGTCAAACCGCAGCCTACGGCCACTTTGGCCGCGATGACATCGACCTGCCCTGGGAACGCACCAACAAAGCCGAAGAACTGCGCCAGGCCGCGGGGCTGGACAAGGTCCCGGCCTGAGGCCCCGGTCGGCCGTACCCTTTCCCCCACCCCAAACCAAAAGGGCGGCTCGTGTGCAGCCGCCCTTGGTCTTTCTGCCGGGTTCCCCCAGGCTCACAAACGCTCGACGATGTATTGCACCGCTTCGCCCACCGTGGTGATGCTCTGCGCGTCTTCGTCCGAAATCTCCGCACCGAATTTGTCTTCCAGCGCCATAATCAGTTCCACCAGGTCCAGGGAATCGGCCTCCAGGTCCTCCCGAAAGCGGGCGTCCATGGTCACTTGCTCGGGGTCCACCCCCAGCAAATCGACGATGATGTCCTTGATTTGCTCGAAAACTTCCTGTTCTTTGCTCATGTCAAATCCTCCTTCAGGAAGGAAATGGGATTGCCCAAATTGTATCACACCCGGGGCTATGGTAAGATTGCCCCAAACTGCACCTCGGGCTGCCCAAGGCGTCCGTAGGGAGGAAACACCGCTTGATGCCCGAAGTTACGCCCACCGGACGGCGCAAGGACGAACACTTGCGCATCAATTTGGAAGAAGATGTGCGCTCCGCGCTCAGCACGGGGCTGGCGCGCTACCGCTTCGTGCATCAGGCCCTGCCCGAAATCAACCTGGAAGATGTGCGCACAGACCTGAAGCTGTTTGGCCGCACCCTGGCCGCACCGCTGCTCATCTCGTCCATGACCGGCGGCACCGCGGAAGGGGCGCGCATCAACCGCCATCTGGCCGAGGCCGCGCAAATGGTGGGCGTGGCCTTGGGCGTCGGTTCCCAACGCGCCGCGCTGGAAACCCCCCAGGCCGCGGCCACTTTTCGCGTGCGCCGCTTCGCGCCCGATGTGCTGCTCTTCGCCAACCTGGGCGCGGTGCAACTCAACTATGGCTATGGGGTGGAACACTGCCGGCGGGCCGTGGACATGATTGAAGCCGACGCGCTCATTTTGCACCTCAACCCCCTGCAAGAGGCCTTGCAACCCGAAGGCGACACCCGCTTCGCGGGGCTGCTGCGCAAAATCGAAGCCGTGGCTCGGGCCTTAGAAGTGCCCGTGGTGGTCAAAGAAGTGGGCTGGGGCCTCAGCCCCCGGGTGGCCCGGCAGCTGGCCAACGCCGGCGTGGCCGCGCTGGATGTGGCCGGCGCGGGGGGAACTTCGTGGAGCCAGGTGGAAATGCACCGCGCGCCCGATGCGCATTACCGGGCCCTGGCCGCGGCCTTTGTCGATTGGGGCATTCCCACCGTGGAGAGCCTGCGCGCGGTGCGGGCCGCGGTGCCGCACCTGCCCGTGTTTGCCTCGGGCGGGCTGCGCACCGGCGTGGACGCGGCCAAAGTGCTGGCCTTGGGCGCGACCCTGGCCGGCTTCGCCGGGCCCCTGCTGCGGGCCGCGGCCCAATCGACCCAGGCCGTGGTGCAAACCCTGCGCCTGCTGCATGCCCAACTGCGGGTGACCATGTTCGCGGTGGGCGCGGCCGATTTACAGGCCCTGCGCCGCGCGCCCATGGTCTACGGCCCCCCGGGCGCGGCGCAGCCCTTACCCCCGCCGTTCATGGGAGACGCGCATGACTTCCAATGACCCTCTGCAGCCTTATGTGGAAACCTGGCTTCCGGCCCTGGAAGAGGTCCTCCAAAATTATGTGTATACCCACATTCACCCGCCCGAGCTGGCCCGCATGGTAGCCTATCACATGGGCTGGGAAGGACCAGGCGCCGGCCCTCAGGCCCGGGGGAAACGGGTGCGGCCCTTGCTCACTTTGCTGGTGGCCCAGGCTGCCGGCCAGGCCTGGCAAAAGGCGCTGCCCGCGGCCGCAGCCGTGGAGTTCATCCACAACTTCTCCCTGCTGCACGACGACATTCAGGACCGCAGCCCCCTGCGCCGCGGGCGGCCCACAGTGTGGCGCTTGTGGGGCCGGGCCCAGGCCATCAACGCCGGCGACGCGCTCTTTGCCCTGGCGTTTCGCGCCCTGGCCGACTTGCCCCTCCAAAACACCCTCTGGCCCCACCCCCCAGCCGCGCTGCTGGCTACCGCCTGCCTGCGCCTCACCCAGGGGCAATATCTGGACCTGGCCTACGAAGGCCGCGCCGACCTGCACGAAGACGACTATTGGCCCATGATTCAAGGCAAAACCGCGGCGCTCATCGAGGCCGCGGTGGCTTTGGGCGCCTATGCCGCGGGCTTGTCGGAAGCCCAGGCCCAACCCTATCGCCAGTTCGGCCACGCGCTGGGCGTTGCCTTTCAGGTGTGGGACGATTACTTGGGCCTTTGGGGCGACCCGCGGCGCACGGGCAAATCGGCCGCCAGCGACCTCATGGCCCGCAAGAACAGTCTGCCCGTGCTCTACGGCCTGGCCCAGGGCCCCTCGCCCTTTCAACGCCGCTGGCAGGACCCCGCGGCCATCTCCGAGGCCGAGGCCCAAACCCTGGCCGCGCAGTTGGATGCCTTGGGCGCGCGAGCCTACACCCGCGACCAGGCCGCGCGCTGGACCCAGCGCGCGCGGCAGGCCTTGGCCGCCGCGCCGGCCCGGGATGCCCGGGCCCACGCCGCACTCCAGGCCCTGGCCGAACGCCTGCTGCACCGGGAGGTGTGATAGGGGGAGAAGTTGGTGGTTGGTGGTTGGAGGTTGGGGGTTGGCGGGGGCAGGGGGCACACCGCGGGCGCTGCGCGCCTTTGAAGCGCGGAGCGCACCCCTGCGCCCCTACCCCGCCGGGCGACCTGTCGGGTCGCCCCTACCGCGGCGGGCGACCCGGTTTCCCGCTTTTCTTCCGTGTCAATCCGTGTTTGTCCGTGGTTTTTTCGTTCTATCCGCGTTTATCTGCGTTCATCCGCGGTTTCATCCCCTGGACGACCAGCCGGGTCGCCCCTACCAGGCTCCCTGCTCCCTGCTCACCGCTCCCCACTGTGTTCATCCGCGGTTTCATCTCCTGGGCGACCTGCCGGTCGCCCCTACCGTGGCGGGCGACCCGGTTTCCCGCTTTTCTCCCGTGTCAATCCGTGTTTGTCCGTGGTTTTTTCGTTCTATCCGCGTTTATCTGCGTTCATCCGCGGTTTCATCTCCTGGGCGACCTGCCGGGTCGCCCCTACCGCGGCGTCCTGCGCCCTTCACACCCCGGGCGCGGAGCCGTGGTTGCCGCCCGGCATGGCCGAAACCGCGGCCTGCCGCACCACCGCGGCAATGGCCTTGATTTCCCGCACCAGCTGCGCGAAGCGCTCAGGCTTGAGGGATTGCGCGCCGTCCGACAGGGCCTCTTCGGGCCGGGGGTGCACCTCGACGATGACGCCATCCGCGCCGGCCGCGATGCCGGCCCGGGCGATGGGCGTGACATAGGCCCAATGCCCCGTGCTGTGGCTGGGGTCGATGAGCACGGGCAAATGGGTGCTGGCCTTGAGCACCGGGATGGCGTTGATGTCGGTAGTGTTGCGGGTGCTGGGCTCGAAGGTGCGAATGCCCCGCTCGCACAGCACCACCTGCTGGTTTCCCCCGGCTAAAATATACTCCGCGGCCAGCAGGAACTCGCTCAGCGTGGCGCTCATGCCCCGCTTGAGCAGCACAGGCTTGCGCCGCTTACCCACGGCCTTGAGCAAGGCGAAATTCTGCATGTTGCGCGCGCCAATCTGGAACATATCGGCATATTCGGCCACCAGGTCCAGCTGGTCTACAGCCATCACCTCGGTCACCACCGGCAAGCCCGTGGCTTCCCGCGCCTCGGCCAGATAGCGCAAGCCCTCTTCGCCCAAGCCCTGGAAGGAATACGGCGAAGTGCGGGGTTTGAACGCGCCGCCCCGCAACATGTGCGCGCCGGCTTCCTTCACCGCGTGGGCAATCTCCAGCATCTGGCTGCGACTTTCCACCGAGCACGGCCCGGCGATGATGACAATGTCTTCCCCCCCGCCGAAGCGCACGCCGCCCACTTCCACCACGCTATCGTCGGGGTGGAACTCGCGCGAGCTCAGCTTGTAAGGCCGCGAAATGGGCACCACCCGGGCCACACCGGGCAAATGCACGAACGCGCCGGGGTCCGCGCGACGGGCTTCCCCAATCACCCCGATGACCACCCGCTCCTCGCCGTGGGAGAGGTGGGGCGTGAAGCCCAGGGCCTGCACCCGTTGGAGCACCCGTTGCACCTCATCGGGCGTAGCGTCGTGTCGCATGACAATCATCATGACTCAAACCTCCTGGCAGGGCGAAATGGCGTCTTCGTTGGCCGGTAAGGGCCCACCGCGGGCCAAATCGGGCCGCAGGCGGGCGGCTTCCCCCAAATACACATGCCGAATCGCGGCCTGGGGCCGGTCCGTGTTCCAATGGATGAGCACCCGCACGATGCGCGGCAACGCCTGGGGCACGGGCACCTCTTGCGCCGACAGCAAAGGCACCTGCAGCCAGCCCAACTGCCGGGCCGCGTAGGCCGGATACACCGCATTCAAATCGGGGGTGAGGGTGAAGAAAATGCTGGCCATGTCATCGGGGTGCAGCCCCGGATTGGCCGCGCACATGGCCCGCAGCAGCTCCCGGGTGGCGGCCAGAATGCTCTCCGCGGTGTTTTCGGCCACACTATTGGCCCCGCGAATGCCTCGCACCGGCATGGGCAACCTCCTGAGAAAACAAAATGCGAGGCCCGTCGGCCTCGCATGAAAGCGCCCCAAACACAGCGGGCTACGAGCGACGCAAGGCCAACGGCTGCCCCTGCAGGCGGCCGTAAAAGCCATACGCATCGTAGCCCCAAAACCACAGCATCATCGGACAACTCCCGCCGTGTGGGGGCCATTCTACTCCACGGCCCCCGGCTTTGTCAAGCCTTACACCAGCAGCGCAGGGCTTTTTCTTTTTCAAACGCCAACGGTATCAACAACGCCGATTAGAAATTTCACACGGAGACACAGAGAACACAGAGAGGATAATTTCGCCCGCTTCTCTGTGTTCCCCGTGCCTCTGTGTGACTTTATCAGTATTTGAAAAAGCCCTGACAGCAGCGTTTACCCTCTTTTAAGGCCTTCATCCCCACCAACGCCTGCACGGTCACGCCACCCGCCGACCGCCCTTGAGGGTGCTTTGCAGGGCTTCCAGCTCCTCCCAGCGGCCTTCCGCGGCCAGCTTGGCCTGCTCGGCCCAGGTCTCGGGGCTGGTAATGCGCCGCACCCCCGCGGCGTCCAGAATGGCCTGCAGCTCCTCGGGCGTGCGCTGGGCCAGCTGGGCAAAAGTCGTAATCCCGGCCTCGTTGAGCACCCGCTCCATCACCGGGCCAATGCCCTCGATGCGCTTCAAATCGTCCCGGGCCGCCGGCGCTTCGGGCTGCGCAACCGCGGGCTCAGGCTCGACCGCGGCTTCGGCTTCCTCGTGGCCGTGATGATGCTTGTACGCGTCCCACTTCTTGCCCTTGACCTCAGGCAAAATGGGCCGCTCCTCAGCCTCCTCCTCCCGCCGAAACACCGTGTACAGCAACCAGGCCACGGCCAACACCACCATCAGCACCAGGGTATAGGCAATGGTCAACGCGGTGCGAATCATCGAAAGCCTCCTCAAGGGAAAATGAGCGCACGACGCGCGCCCACATTATAATCCATCCTGGCCCGTTGGTGGGGCCTTTGCGGCCATTTTTGGGGAAAGCCGCCCTGCGGGCGGCGATTTTATGGGCCGGGCTGAAGGTTCAGGCGCGCGCTTCCTCGTCGAGCCGACGCCAGGGCCGCCCGACCAGGGCCAGAGTCAACGCCCCGGCCACCAGGCTCACCCAGCCCACCGTCGGCCACCACCATGGCCGATACCCCCACACCACCGTATGCCGCCCCGGGGGCACCGGCACGGCCATGAGCGCGTACTCGGCCCGATACACGGGCACGGCTTCCCCATCCACCGCGGCGCGCCAACCCGGATAAGCCTGCTCGGCCACCAACAGCCACCCGGCCCCAGGGGCTTCCACCTGCACCACCACCCGGTCGGGCCGCGGCCGGGCCCAGGCCAGCCGCGCGCCCGTGCGGTCCGTATAGGCCGCGTCCCACGATGCCGGCTCAGGCGCGGCGCCGGGCCCGCCGCGCACCGCGGTGTCTAAGGGCACGGCCTCCACCACCAGCGTGTGGGTCCAAACCGGGCCCCCGCGCGCGGCCCGGTTCCACAGGGCCTGCCAGGCCGCGGGGGCGTCGGCCACCACCTGCGCCCGGGGAAACCAGCGGACGAAAGGCTCGGGCTGCCGCGGTACCCGCCGGATGGGCGGCTGCGCGGTGGGGTCTCGCAGCACCTCGGCCACCACGCCCAACCGGTCCAGCACCCGCTCCCGGGCCCCGGGGGGCTGAGGCGCGTCGAGGGCCTGGCGCAGGCGGGCATAGCGGGCCGGCACCAGGGGGTCGAAATTGTTCAGCGTGGCCGCCGGGTCCAGCAGGCGCACATTGGGCAGGCCCACGGCCCGCAACGCTTCCCACGGCCGGGCCGGGCGCAAGTCCGTCATGCGAAAGAAATCGTCGAACTTGAGCGCGTATTCTTCCTCGAAGGGGAACCACACCCGGCCCCGGGGGCTCGCCGGCGGGGGCGCGGCATAAAGCCCCGCGTCGACGGCCGGGGCCCATCCCGCGTGGCTCACCAGCAAATCGAGGGCCACCCAGGCCACCACGGCCCCCGGCCACCAGCGGGTTGGTCGTCGGGGACGCCAGCGGGCCAGCGCGACCGCGCCCCAGGCCCACAACCCGGCCCAGGCCAAAGCCCGGGCCATGGTGTGCACCCGCGGGGCCGGCAGGGCCCAGGCCGCGGCCACGGCCAGCAGCGCGGCCGCGGGCGCCGCGGCCAACGCCAAGTTGAGGCCATACCGCAGCCGAGGCCCCGCCGCGGGCCAGGCCGCGGCGCGCATTCCGGCCAGCAAGGCCAGCGCGAACTCGGCCAGCAGGCTCCAGCGGGTGGGGGCCTGAAACATGGCGAAAGTGGGCACATGGTCATACAGCCACGGAAAGATAGGCGTATTTTGGCCCAAAGCCAGCAGCAGGCTCAGCACGACCACGGCCCAGGCCCAACGGGTCAGCCCCGGGGCCCAGGGGCCGGGCCCGCCGCGGCCCTTCCAGGCCCAGGTCCAGGTACTCAGGGCCAGGGCCAGGGGCAACAGGCCCAGGTAGAGCGCGTCTTCGTAATACGCGCCATAGCCCCAATAATCGCCGGTGACGGGCGAACCGAACAGGTTGGGCGCGACCAGGCCCAACAAGCGCCACGGCCACAGGGAGTAAGTCAGGGCAAAAGCCCGGTCCACCCCCGAGGCCCGGGCCGAATGCAGCAGATATTCGGCCGTGGGCAGAGTTTGGACCCCGGTGAGCAGCAGGGCCAGCCCGGCAGCCAGGGCCAGGCGGCGAACCAGGGCCCCGCGACGGCCCCGGGTCGCGGGCCGGGTTCCCCAAAAGCCCAACCACAAGGCCAGCAGCACCAAGGTGTACCACGAGGTCTGCGCGTGCCCGGCCAAAAGCTGCAGGCTCACAGCCAGGGCCAAAAGAGCCGCGCGGCGGGCCGTGGGCTGCCGCACCAAGGCCAGGCCGGCCCACAACACCCAGGGCAGCCACGCGGTGGCCGCGTTCATGCTCAAAAACACCTCGGCCCGGGTGGCCAGGTAACCCGAAAGGGCATAGGCCAGCGCGGCCACCTGGGGGCCGGGCGCGCGCAGGCCCAGGCTGCGGGCCAAAAGGCCCATGCCCAACGCGGCCCACAGCAAATGCAGCACCAGCAGCAGCCCATGCCCCCAGGCCAGGGCTTCCACCCCGCCCAGCGCAGCCAGCAGGCCCAGGGCCCAGGTGGGCGGGTAGAACCCGGCCATTTGCAGGTTGGCGATGAGGGGCGCGCCGAGGCCCGAGAGGGGGTTCCACCAGGGCCAGGCGTGGGCCCGGGTGACCATGCGCCAGGCCGCCACCCGCCAGGGGATGAACTGCAGCGCGGGCGTGCCCCACACGGGCGCGCGGCCGGGGGGAAGCAAGGGCGCGGCCCAGGCCAAAATGGCGAGGGCCACCAACCCGCTCAAGACCTGTTCACTGGTCGGCCGGGAAAATTTGCTCTTCAATGGGCTGCTCCAGGCCTTCCACCCAGCGCTGACCATAGAGCTGGCCGCTCTGGGTGATGGTGTAGCGGGCCGTGCCCCGCAGGGGGCGGGCCGAGCCGGGCGCGGCTTCCCAGGTGACGATGAGCTGGTTGCCCTCGATGCGCCCCTGGCCCTGCAAGAAAGCCTCGCGAATGAGCCAGGTGAGGCGATAAGTGCCGGGTTCGGGCCCGGGCTCGATGACCATGCGGCCGCCGTAAGTGCCTTGCTCGTAGGGGTCGTTGCCGTTGACCAGGTAATGACCGCCCAAGGGGGGCAGCGCGTTGGGGTCGGCGTCGGGGGCCAGTTGCAGTTTGGAACGGCACCCGGCCAAAGCCAGGACCAGGGTCAGCAGCACAATGGCGAAGCGATGCCAGCGAAACGGCATGGGGGAACCTCCTGACAGGGACGCGCGGTAGGGGCGACCCGGCTGGTCGGCCCGCCGCGCCCGGGGGATGGCGCCGCGGATACACGCGGATGACCGCGGATGAAGAAAGCAGGGAGCACGGTAGGGGCGTGCGGCAGCACGCCCGGGGCGACCCGGCTGGTCGCCCGCCGCGCCCGGGGGATGGAGCCGCGGATACACGCGGATGAAGAAAGCAAGGAGCAATGAGCAGGGAGCAGGGAGCACGGTAGCGGTAGGGGCGTGCGGCAGCACGCCCGGGGCGACCCGGCTGGTCGCCCGCCCCTGGAAGGGATGGAGCCGCGGATAAACGCGGATAAACGCGGATGAACGCGGACGAATAGCAGGACAGGGAGGGGGAAAATGGGCCGTCGCGAAGCGGCCATCGCCGCGCGCAGCCCCTGCCCCTTATGAAGCTTACTTTTATCCATATCGCGCCATCGAAGGCGGAGAGCATTTGCCAGGGGTCGAAGGGGTAGGTGCGGCTTGTCAAAACCCCACCCCCTAACCCCCTCCCCTCGTAGGGGAGGGGGAGTTTGGCCGCCGCGAAGAGCCCGAGCCGCGCACAGCCCCTCCCCCTTACGAAGGGGGAGGGGTTGGGGAGGGGGATTTTGAGCTGCCCGCCGCGCCAACGGCCCGCCACCAACCATGACGGCGAAGATGGGGGTAAAAGTGAGGCGCAGAAGAGGCGGAACCTGGCCATCGCGAGGGGCCATCGCCGCGCACAGCCCCTCCCCTTTACGAAGGGGGAGGGGTTGGGGAGGGGGATTTGAAGCCCCTGGCCGCGCACGATTCCCCTCCTTTTGGCCCTGGCCCGCGCACCGGCCCTTGGATGCGGCCCTGGGCTTCCAGGCCAGGGCCCAGGGCGGGACGACCTCCAGCCACGACCCCACGCCACGACCCACCCCTTCGACCGCTACGGGGGAGGGAAATGGGGCTTCACCAGACAACGCCGAATATTGGCTATACGCATTGCCGCCCATACGCCCATCCTGCCTGGCACCTAAGGCCGATGCAGCACGGCCCGCGCCGGCGCGCCCTCGGCCTCGGGAATGTTCAGCGGCAAGCAGTACAGGGTGTAGCGCCCCGGCGTCACCCGGTCCAGGCGGAGCCCTTCCACAATCACCACCCCGGCCCGCAGCAAAATTTGATGCGTCGGCACCGGCTCGTGATAAGGCGCAATGGAAAGGTAATCGATGCCCACCAGCCGCACCCCGCGTTGCACCACGAACTCGGCCCCATCGGGGGTGAGGGCCACAAAATCTTCGTGAAAGCGCATATCGCCCTGGGCCCACCACCGGCTGTTGCGGGTCTGGAACAGCACCCGCTGCACTGCCCCCTCGGGCCACACCCGGGCCAGTGCAGCCGCGTCGATGGCCGCCACATCTTCCAGGGGCAGCACCCAGGCAGGGCCCAGGCAGGCTTCCAGGTCGACCTGAGCCACCGTGCGCCCATCGCCGAGGAAGTGGTCCGGCGCGTCGAT
>Ga0256833_1000932_pt1 | contig 22085 bp, 18 predicted proteins | sample 356284metaG_FD_190535 | JGI IMG/M metagenome (GOLD analysis project Ga0256833, IMG submission 190535) | Hydrothermal vent microbial communities from Mid Atlantic Ridge, Atlantic Ocean - 356-284 | ecosystem: Environmental > Aquatic > Marine > Hydrothermal vents | place: Atlantic Ocean: Mid... | reverse complement strand
TTTAAGATATTAGACATGATGCTTGACAATCCTTGCAGGAACACCGACTACTGTTACATTATCAGGAATATCTTTTGTAATTAATGTTCCTGCCCCTACAATAACATTTTTACCAATAGTAACTCCATTTTTACCAGATACGACATTTACTCTCATTCCTATATATGTACCCTCTTTGATGATAATAGGTGTATGTCCTTGTCCCTTCCCATGACAAGTAAAATAGCAATTACAAGATATAGTCACATCATCTTCCAAAATAAATTTAGAAGGATTTATCTCATCTATATAACACTTCATACCAATATCAGTTCGCTTACCAATTTTGAAACCTATCAGTCGATACAGTGTAACACGAAGACGTAAAAAAGGGATATTGGGGATAATTACAATATTAAAAAATTTTCTTATAGGTTTAACGATAATTGTCCACAGTGAGTACCTGGCATAATAGGGAACATCTTTATTTAAAACTTTTTCATAATAGAGTTCAATAATTCTCATTCTATAAATCCTACTTTTTTGGAATTATATACAAAAGAGTATTAAAATAATATTTTAACAAAAATAAATTTATTTTAATATGTTAAATTAATAATTATATTTTATTATTATTTTATATTTTAAATAGTATAATTACATTAGAAATTAATATAAAAGATAGAAAAAGTAATGATAACTATTATCGCTCCTAACAATAATACCAAGGAAAGAGACTATATTATAAATATTTTACTAAAAGAGTTTCTAGGTATATCTTATAAAATAATTTTCTCATCTAATGATGATTATCAAATAGTATTACCAAATAATAATAAAATTACTATTTTAGATAGTTTTTTTTCCTCTTATAAGGAGAATTTGTCTTATTTAACTAAACGTAGTATTCCTAAAAAAATAAAAAATATCTCCTCAGAGTTTTTTAGTGAGAAAAATTTACCTATTTTTTGGGGTACTGGTTCGATTTCTATAAAAAAGAATAGTATTGACCTTGATATTGATATTTTTGCAACACTCTTCTTTATGTTAACTCGATGGGAAGAGTATGTTATTAACGATAGAGATGAACATAATAGATTTCCGGCTGAATCATCACTTGCTTATAAAAATGATTTTCTTGACAGGGCTATTGTTAATGAGTATGTAGAGTTTTTTTGGAATCTATTAACTAAATTAGAGTATAAAGGTAAACGTAAAGATAGAAAATTTTCTATGCTTTTAACTCATGATATTGATGAGATAGAGAGATTTCCAACTATAAAAAAAGTGATAAAAGGAATGGGAGGTGATATTTTATATAGAAAAAGTATAATCCTTCCCTTTAAAACGCTATATGAGTATATAGCGTTAAAGCTAGGAATAAAAAAAGACCCCTATGATACATTTGAGAAAATAATGGATATTAGTGATAAGTTTCATTTAAAATCTCATTTTTTCTTTATGGCAGGAGGAACAACCCAAAAATATGATAATAGATATGATATAAAAAGTGAAAAAAGTTTTAAGATTCTAAATACCATTAAATCCAGAGGGCATAGTATCGGAATACACCCCTCTTATAATGCATATAATAATGCTAAACAATTTAAAAAAGAGAAAGATACTTTAGAAGAGGTTCTCTCTTCAAAATTAGAATCTGGACGAGAACACTATTTGAGATTTGAACTACCAACAACATGGCAACTTTGGGATAATAATAATTTTAAATGGTGCTCCAATTTGGCTTATGCTAATAAAAGTGGCTTTAGAGCAGGATGTTGTTATGCCTATCATCCATTTAATATTTTAACAAGAAAAAAACTAAATATTATTGAACGACCTCTTATTTTAATGGAGGCTACTTTTGCACAAGAGGTTAAGAGTGTTGAGGAGTTTAATCAATTAAGTGATTACTACTTTGACATTGTGCAAAAATATCAAGGAGAGTTTGTTCTTCTTTGGCATAATGCTTCATTTAATGAATCTACTCTTAAAAAATATACTCAAAGTTATCTCCATATTCTTAACAAATACCACCAAAGAATGCTCTAAAATGCACTATATATTATCTAAAGAGTTTGCTTTTTCCATTCTTCTGTTAAGTGGTACAATCAAAGCAGTTCTACCTCTTATTGGAGTAAGTGGTATCCCTGACCTCACCCTTTTAAGTGCTTTAATGGTTACCATTATTATGGTAAATCATATGAGAGAGACCCTCTTATCATTACCTAAAAATAGTTTTGAATTAATTTTACTCTTAACGCTGTTTTACCTATTTATTATCTTTTCTATTAGTTATAGCTCTGCGATGAGTAGTTCAATTACAAAAACTATTAATTTTGGAACAATGGCTTTAGCCCTCTTTTTCCCTCTATTAGTTAAAGAGTTTAATATCAAACTTTTTATAAAAATACTTACTATTACTATTTTCATACTCTCTATTATATTTTTAAATTTCTATACCAGTTATCTAAATAGAGATGAGACACTCATTTTAAGTTTAGGTGAAGAGGTAGCAAAACAGATGACTTCTCTATATCTAACTGTCTCATGGCTCAATGGAATATTATTTCTATATTACTTTTTTGACAAAGAACAGAACCCTACTATACGATGGAGTGTTTTAGTTATCTCTTTTATCTTTTTAATCTCTGCAGGAGGACGTGGTCCTCTTCTTTTTACCGTTGTTATTTTAGGGATATATCTACTCTATCAACTATTCATAATGATAAACACATTTCTTCTCAATAAATTAATTGTTCCTATTTTAATAATGTTGTTTATGACATTTAGTATTATCTTTCTAGTATCTAATGTTAAATTAGAAAACTATGATAAATCACTAAAGCTAGTTGATAATACTGTAGCTAGACTTATGGAGCTTGTCAATACCAGTGATGGAGGGGCATCAGCTCATAGTAGAATAGTTAATGCGAAATTTTCAATTAAAAAGATTAATGAACACCCCTTTTGGGGATATGGAATTGGAAGTTATGGATATGAAAAACTGGGTATTGATGAGTTAGACTACCCACATAATATATTTTTAGAAGTTTGGTTTGAATTAGGGTATATCCCTCTTATTATTTTTCTATTAATTTTTTATAGAGTATTTATGATGATAGATAAAGAGAATTCCCCTTGGGCTGTTGCTCTCTTCTTCTTTTTTCTACTTAATCTATTAAAATCAAGTAGTCTAATTGATACTCGTATGATGTTTGGATTTTTTGCACTCTTCTCAATCGCACAAGATAGAAAAATTATAAAAGGATAGATAAATGAACAAAATTATTGTTGGTATGCATCAACCGAATATGTTGCCATGGATAGGATATTTTTATAAAATATTCCAATCTGATGTATTTATTTTGGTTGATGATATTCAGTTTATTAAAAGTGGCTCTTCCTATACAAATAGCTTTACGATTAATGAAAGAGGTCAAACGGTTAAACTAACTGTTCCGATTAAAAGAGTAAAAGGATTAACTCAAAATATTAATGAAATATACCCCATTGATTTTGAATGGAAACGAAAATATAAAAAGAGAATTGAACTTGCCTATTGTAAATGTCCATATTATAAAAAGGAAAAAGAGTTTATCTTTGATCTATTATCTAATCCTATATCGAATCAATCTCAATATAATATTCACTTCATCAAAGAGATTGTAAAGAGATTAGAGATAGATACAACCATAGAGATATCATCATTAATGAAGAGTACTGCTGTAGAAAACCCTACTGAAAGAATTATTCACCTTGCTAAAATGGTTAATGCTACTCACTATATATCAGGACGTGGTGGAGACAACTATCAAGAGCATCAACTATTTAAAGAGAATAATATTCATTTAACCTATAGTAATTTTATTGATTTTGAATATCCTCAATATAGAACTGAAAAATTTGTTAAGGGATTATCTATTATTGATGTAATTTTTAACATTGGATTTGAAAATTTAAAAAAACAATTTGAGGAGATGTATAATGAAAATAGCAAACTTAACATTTGATAGTTTTCAAAATGACAACCGTATTATTAAAGAGTCTAGCTCTTTAGCCCAGTATGGTTATCATGTTGAAGTTATCGCACATTTAGATAGATATACAGAAGATAATGAGTTAGAAAATAACTACAAAATACGACGATTTAGTTATCTTGATAGAGATGAATATAACTCAACATTAACCAAAATAGTTGCTTATATAAAATATATCTACAGTAGTGCAAAATATTGTAAAAATTTTGATGTTATTCATTGCAATGATTTAAATACACTTCCTGTTGCTTTTATTGTTAAACAGTTTTACAATAGAGCAATTAAAGTTGTTTATGATGCCCATGAGTATGAGACAGAACGACATAATCAGAGTAAATTTATTAAAAGAAGTTCTAAAATTATAGAGAAGTTCTTTTTAAAGTATGTCAATAGCATGATTACAGTGAGTGAGCCTATTGCTAAAGAGTATGTTAAACTCTATCAGATAGAGAAACCTACTGTTATTTATAACACTCCTCATAGAGTTAATATAGAGAAAAAAGATATATTTCGTGAAAAATTTAATATCCCTAAAGAGCATATTATCTTTCTCTATCAAGGAGGGCTACAACCTAGAAGAGGGATATTGGAGTTTATAGACCTTATTCGAGGTAAAGAGGGTGTAAGCTATGTTATTATGGGATTTGGAGAACTTAAAGATAATATTTTAGAAATCACTAAAAGAGAAAAAAATATCTATTTTCATGATGCAGTTCTACCAAATATTCTACTTCAATATACCTCATCAGCCGATATTGGTCTATGTATAGAGGAGAACCGTTGTAAAAGTTGGAATTTAGGACTACCCAATAAGATGTTTGAATACTATATGGTAGGATTACCTATTCTTGTTTCAGGTCTTTTGGAACTTAAACGTTTTGTAGTAGATAATAAAACAGGATTTGTAATTGAAGATATTTTTAATCAAGAGGAGTTTGATAGAGTATTTCCTTTGATTATCTCAACATATAGAGACAAAAAAGAGTCTATAAAAAGAGTTCAAGAGATATATAATTGGGGAAATGAAGAGAAAAAATTATTAAATTTATACAAAAAATTAGAAGAGGTAAGCTAAATGTTAAGTAGATTTAAAAATGTGTTTGTACTTGCTCCACATACAGATGATGGCGAGTTAGGTGCTGGTGGTACAATCTCAAAACTGATTGACAATGGAGCTAATGTATATTACTTTGCATTTTCAACAGCAGAGGAGTCTGTACCAAAAGGACACCCAAAAGATATATTGGCAAAAGAGGTTGTTAAGGCAACTTCAAAACTTGGAATAAAAAAAGAGAATGTAATCATTTATCATTATAAAGTACGAAAACTCAACTATGCTAGACAAGAGATTTTAGAAGATTTGATTAAACATAAGCGAGAGATTGTTCCAGACTTGGTTCTCATGCCATCTTTGCATGATATTCATCAAGACCATAGCACCATTGCACAAGAGGGATTAAGAGCTTTTAAAAATTGTACTATTTTAGGATATGAACTTATATGGAATAATCTTACTTTTAATACGACCTCTTTTGTTAAATTAGAGGAAAAAAATATTTTATGTAAAGTTAATGCATTAAAAGAGTATAAATCACAAGAGGGTAGAGACTATATGAGTAAAGAGTTTATCTTCTCATTGGCAAAAGTTAGAGGGGTTCAAATTGGTGTAGAGTATGCTGAAAGTTTTGAGGTTATCCGATGGTTGATAAAATAGTAGGTATCCATCAACCTAATTTTATGCCGTGGTTAGGATATTTTTATAAAATATGGCAATCAAATACCTTTATATTTTTAGATGATGTACAATTTATTAAGACAGGTTCTAACTATACCAATAGAGTCTCGTTAATCCTATCAGCAAAAGAGAGCAATATCACCATTCCTATTAAAAGGAAAAGTGGTATTCAAAATATAAATGAGACAGAGATGCTCAATGAAAAATGGAAAAAGAAACTACTTGGTAGCCTACAAGCCAATTATGCCAAAACTTCCTATTTTAAAGAACATAAAGAGATGATTTTTGAGCTTATTAACTTTGAGGCTATTGATTTAGCTTCTTATAATATTAATTTTATTCAAACCATTGCAAAAGAGTTGAAATTTAAGACTAAATTTATAAGAAGTTCAAATTTTAAGGTTAAAACAGATTCAACCCAAAGACTTATTGAGTTACTCAATCATGTAAACGCTACTACTTACCTCTCAGGGAGTGGTGGTAACAACTATCAAGATACAGCGCTTTATGCCCAGCATAACATTGAATTACTTTACAATAAGATGCCACCTTTTGAGTATAAGCAATATCAAATAGATAATTTTATTCAAGGTACCTCTATTGTCGATGCTATTTTTAATGTGGGACTTAACAATTTAAAAGAACAACTATTTATTCCAAAAGAGAAATAAAATGAAACAAAAAAAACAACAAGAAGTTATATGGTTTATTAACGACTATGCAGGAAGCCCCTTTCATGGTATGACCTACCGACACTACTACATGGCAAAAGAGCTTAAAAGAAAAGGGATTAAACCCATTATCATTACAGCTTCTTATTCACATTTTTTAAATAACTATCCTCCCATAGAGAGACAACAATCTTATCTTTTTCAAAAAGTTGATATGATTGATTATCTATGGCTAAAAGTATTAAAATATAAAGATTCAAGAGATAAAAAAAGGGTTCTAAAATGGTTTCAATTTTGTTTTAAGTTACTTAACTTACCAAAAGAGTTACCCAAACCAAATAGCATAGTCTGTTCTACGTCAGCACCTATGATGATTTTACCTGCTTACTATTTAGCAAAAAAACATAAAGCAAAATTGATTTTTGAAATTAGAGATATTTGGCCCTTGACATTGATGCATTTTAAAAATTATTCAGCTTCAAATCCTCTTATCTACCTAATGCAAAAATCTGTTAATTTTGGATTTAAAAAAGCTGACCATATCATCTCTGTTCTTCCAAATACCTCTGAATATATTAAAGAACAAAATATTTTTGATTTTAAATTTACCTATCTTCCCAATGGTATCTCACTAGAGGAACTCTCTTCTCCTCTGCCTCTGAATAAAGAGACAAAAGAGCAAATACCCAAAGATAAATTTATCGTAGGATATACAGGTGCTATGGGTATGGGTGATGGGCTAGATTTATTGATTGATGTTGCTAATGAACTCAAATTACATCAAGAGATTGTATTTGTCCTTATTGGTAAAGGTTCAGAAAAAGAGCGTCTAAAAGAGAGAATTAAATCTTTAAAATTAACAAACATATCAATATTAGATGCTATTCCTAAAAAAGAGGTTCAAAGTGTTTTGCAACTCTTTAATCTATGTTATATTGGCTGGGAAGATTTAGAAATATATAAATATGGTATATCAGCAAATAAGATTTTTGATTATATGTATTCAGGGAAACCCATTGTACATCTCTTTAATGGTAAAGGTGATTTAATTGAACAAGCCAATTGTGGAATAACTATCAAAGAACAAAATAGTCATAAGGTAGCGAGTGCCATTTTAAAACTTTATGAGATGCCTCACTATGCACTAGAGAATATGGGTGAAAGAGGTAAACGATTTGTATTAAAATATCATACATACTCTTCTATTACCGAGAAGTTTTTAACGATTATAACTAAGAATAAAGAGAAAGTTTTATCCACTTACAGTATCAAGTAAACCTTCCCTATCTACGACTCCTCATAATGGAGTTTCAATCCTTTTGAGGTCATAACAAACCCAGAGATATGTACTTTTCCTTCATGTACCATCTTATGGTGTTTTTTGCATAATGGAATGAGATTGTATTTATGATTTTTGTTGATATACCCAATCATTCCTGAATCATTTGCCATCTCTTGAGGTTGTATGTGGTGTACCTCATCTACAGCTTCCTCACACAAAGCACATTTGGTAACATATAGATTTTTATTATATCTGCTTCTCTTTTTTTTGCTTAGGGTTTTTATCTCTGACTGTTTTCCAATTAGCTCTTCTCGGATACTATAGGCATTTTTTAGAAACTCTTTATCCATGTGTAGAGATTTTGCAAACTCTAATCCATAGAGTGAGCTACCCATTCCTAATTGTAGTTTCCGATTATAGATAAGTGCATCACTACTATCATCATATTTTACTCCAAGGTGTAGAAGTATGAGAGAGTCAATCTTTTGGAGTGCATCTATATTTTTTAGTTGATGAAGATGTGTTGCAAAGATAAAGGTAGATTTTAGCTTTAGAAGTTTTAAAATTGCTCCTGTAACGATAGCTAGACCCGATTCAGTCTCTGTTCCTTGCGAAATCTCATCTCCTAATATTAGACTCTTGTCAGTAGCTCTATTAAAGATATTTTTTAGCTCCATCATCTCTACAGCAAAGGTAGACAACCCTTTATATAGATTATCTCCAGATACGATACGAGTAAAGAGTTTATCATAGAGTCCTATAGTTAACTCTCTAGCAGGTACAAAAAAACCAGATTGAGCCAATATAATAGAGAGTCCAATACTCTTCATAAGTGATGATTTTCCTGAAGAGTTGATACCATAAAGCAAAACACCATTGACAGCTTTTCCCTCTGAAGCTGTTAGTGTGATATGATTATGTGTTGTATCTATGGCTGAACCTAGATATATATCATTGGGGATATATACACCTCTCTGCTCATTTGCCTCAATAATAGGGTGTCTTAACTCTATCGCATCAAATAGACTCTCTTTTTCTATAATTTTTGGACGAGTTAGATTCATTGTTTTGGCACATTTTGCATTGGATATAGCCACATCAATATTAGCAATAAGGGTAATAAGCTCATCAAATAGGTGTGAGAAACGAGTCTCTAAAGATAAAAGGCTCTCTAAATAACGCTCTTTTACTAAAGCAATAAGCTTAATCCTGTTGCTCTCAAAACTTTTGGTTATCTCTTCAAAGAGAGTAGAGTTTATCTTTACTGAACTCTTTAGTAGCTTGTAGCTAAAATCTTTAAAAAAGTAGTGTTTACCCTCTATTGTAATAAATAAGCTTTTTAACTCTTTCTCTACAAGGTTAAATCTATTTCTTGTTAATGTAATAGAGTAGCCCTCACTCTCTAAATATCTCAATTCTGTATAGGAGGAGCTTTTACTATTTTTGGAGAGTTTCTCTTTTTCAAAGAGTTTATCTATCATATCACGTACTACTGTTAATTTATCCAACTCTCTATTTTGTCTATCCAAAATAGTATCAATGGTAGGGTAGATACCACTTTTAAAAATATTGTCATTAATCTTCTCAATACGAAATTTTGCACATATAGATAGATTAAAGGTCTGATTTAGATAGATTTTAAACTCTTTAACCTCATCTATTACTCTCTTTTCAAACTCTATACCACTCTTTTGAGCCTCTTCTAATAGATTAGATATTGAGTCTAATGAGATATCAATATAGGTTAGTTCAACAGGGTGAAGTTTCTTTAGTTTTATACGTCTAATAATACGCTCTAAATCATAGATATTTTTTAGATAGGTCTCATAACTATCAATTTTAGCCATAAGTTTTTCACTCAAATTATAACGCTCTTCTAGTAACCTTTTGTCTATAATAGGAGATAAGAGACGCTCTTTTAGAAGTCGTTTGCCAAAGGCTGTTGAGGTCTTATCCATCAGTTTAAGAAGTGTAACTTCTGATTTATCTTTGGATAGTACACTTAACTGCTCTAGTGCATTGTTTCCTAGATAGAGATAACGACTCTCTCCTAAAAATATAGGTCTGTTCATCTTTGCGATAATCGCCTCATCATGTTCTATAATAAATTCGATAAGTATCGCTAGAGATTCTGTAGTGTAGGGGTAGCGTTCTAAGTCTAAAAACTCAATAGCAGATAGAAAAGAGTTAATCTCATATACTTTAGAAAATAGTTCATTTTGATAGCTTATCTTATAGGATTTTTCATTGTAAGAGGTGTGAAATTGTCCAAGTTCTAAATAGTTCTCTATCCACTCTCTATCTATTTGACTATTTTTTAAAGATAGAATAACTTCGGCTGTATTGTAGGTTTGGAGTAGATTAAAGAGTTCATCAAGAGCATAAGTTTTGTCATCACGATTGGAGTGTATCTCATTTATAATGCTCTTTCCTGTAGTAACATCAATAGCCGAATAGCCTACCGAGTATATATCATTATATCTATCAATATTTAGTGAGACTATATTGCTCTCTTCTGCTTGGGTATGATACTCAAAGTTTGTTCCAGGAGATATAATATTAGAGATATATCGTTTAATATTAGGAGTCTCTCCTTTCTGTTTGATAAGAACAATTGTATATTTTTGTAACGCTATAAGTCTAGCTAAATAACGTTCTAATGATACGGTTGGTACTCCTGCTAAGAGTGGATTTTGGATAGAGTTCTCTACAATATTTTTATTTTTACGAGTTAGTTGAATATTGAGTAACTCTGCAATCTCTTTTGCTTTTCCTATTTTTAATTGACTATTATTAACCTCATAAATCTCAAAAAATGAACCTATCTCGATAAGAATAATTGTGTTTGAGCCATATTTTTTCTCAAAGTATTGTTGCAGTTCAATATATATTTCAGTTAGAAGTCTCTTTTTATTCGAGAGGATTTTTGCAGATATTTCCAAATAGATAAGCCTGATAATTTAATTTGTTTAGGCTTATTCTATCGTGTTACTTATTATATTCTACTTGATGCTTCGTTTCATAAGTTTATCATATCCATAAATATCGTCTCTAAACTCCAACTCTCCACTACTGTTAAATCCTGCTGTTAGATAGACTAAATGGATAGGCAGTTTGTTTTTTATATTATATATAACTTTTCGTTTTCCTTTTAATATCTTATCTGCTTTTGACATATCTATATTTTTATTAAATGATGATACTGTTTCTAGCAGTGAATGTGGCTCTGCAATACGTACACAACCATGAGAAAAAGCACGAACATCTTTTTTGAATAGATGACGTGTTGGGGTATCGTGTAAGTATACATCAAACATATTTGGAAACTTAAATTTTATCTTTCCTAAAGCATTCTTTTTCCCAGGTGGTTGCATAATACGATAAGGAAATTTAACACCTCTAGCTAAATACTGTTCCCAATATATATGGTATGGATTAATGATTTGTGAACGTTCATTCCATGTTCTATGAATAACTAAACCTTGCTTCTTTAGATAGTGAATATTTTTGATAGTTTTTGGTATTATCTCTCGTTTTAATATTCCTGCTGGAATCTTCCAATATGGGTTTAAAACAATATAAGAAATCTCTTCTGAAAATATTGGAGTAGGATGTTTTTTTGCTCCTATAATCACTCTAATATCTTTTTTTACCTTGTTATCTTCTATATAGTAGAGCATAAATTCAGGAATATTTACAATTATATATCGTTTATCATCATCACGTGGAAGCCATTTAATTCTATCAATATTCAAGAGAACCCTCTCTATCTTCTCATCAACTGTCTCATTTAATGCTTTTTGTGTTGCTCCTCCGACAATACCATCTATCTCTAATCCATGACGTTTTTGAAAATGTTTTACAGCCTTATCGAGACATGTTCCAAAGATTGCATTAGGGTCTATATAAGGCTTTTGCAATGATTCATTGTTTTCTTCTTTATTTATATAAGGTATAGTACGATTCTCTTCACAACTTATATAATCTCCTGAAGCCTTTAGACGTTCTCTTAGTTTTAAAACCACTTCTCCTGTACTTTTTAGTTTAAGAACTTTAAAATAGGGAAGCTTTTTCCAACCTCCATTTTTTTTGAGCGTGTATAGTTTTGTTAAGGCTTTAAGTAATTTATCATATCCAAATTTTTTAGGTTTAATCTCTTTAATTGTTGCATTTATATCTGGATTTATTAAGAGTTTTGATATATCAAAGTTAGGCTCTTTTCGTACCCATTTTGCATTGATTCTGTATCGTTTAAGACGATGTAGTCGTGTTGCAAAATCTTTCCATTCAATCTCCCCATAGATAGCATGTTTTAAAAATTCATAATATAGAGAAGTGAGTTGAACCTCTACTCGAAAGAGTCTCTCTTTTGATATATTTGCATCTAACTCTTTTTGTAATAGTTCACTCTTTTTAAATAAAACACCATCTCTACTCAATGTTATATCATTATTAATATTTTTAAAAAGCTCTTGATACTTTTTATCTTTTAATCCATTATTATCTATCCATAATGGGTTATAGTTGTTTTTATAGTAAAAAGTTCGTAAAAATCGTTTATTACTTAGGTGCTTAAGAAGAGGAATTCTATTTTTTTTAAACTCTTGCTTCAATAGATTAGAGATATTATTCTCTTCTTCTGATACGTTAGAATCCCCATATAGGATTGAGGCAGATGTATGTAGCAATAGTAGTGTAATTAAAATTTTTTTTACAATTCTCATATCTATAATATTTCCTTATTGGTAGGGATATATTATAGTAAAAAATATCAAAACAGTTCGTTACTTTTTATATAAGAGCAAAATACTCCTTATTAATAGTTTAGCCTGTGTTGTTTTGAGTCATACTTATAGACATCAGAACGATAGTGTAAAAGACCATCTGTATTAATCCATGCTGTAAGATATACAATATGTACAGGAACTTTTTCTGAAAGATTTAGTTGTTTCTTCTCTTTTCCTTGTAAAACACGTTTGGCACTATTGTAATTTACCGAACTCTCATATTTTGCAAATGTCTTTAATAGTGCTTTTGGCTCAGCTATACGAATACATCCATGAGAAAAAGCACGTTGACCTTTATTAAAAAGCCTTTTTGTAGGAGTATCATGTAGATATACTGCATATCTATTTGGAAATTTAAATTTGATTTTACCCAAAGCATTTTTCTTGCCAGGAGGTTGTACAAATTTATATTTTTTGGTTTGATTACTGTGCAGTAATTTTGCCCAATCTATCGTAGATGTATCTAACGGTGGAGTAGAGAATTTATAATTTTTACGAACTTCATAACCTCTCTCTTCTAAATATTTAGGATTTTTTAACATTTTAGGGATTAACTCTTTTTGTACAATACTATCTGGAATTAACCAATATGGATTTAGAACAATAAATGATATTTTACTAGAAAAGATAGGTGTATGGTGGGTTTTGTTACCAACAATAACTCTCATAGTCAATTTCTGTTTACCATTTTCTATATAATATAGTCTAAAAGCTGGTATATTAACCATTATATATCTATCATCAGGTTGATTAGGAAGTCTCTTTATTCTGTCAATATTTAAGAGTAACTTTTTTATTTTCCAATCTACAGATAGATTTAGTTTTGCCCGTGTGTATCGATTTATCGTTCCTGTAGTACCCAATCCATGACGTTTTTGAAAACGTTTAACGGCTTTTTTGAGACACTGGTCATAGGTACTATTGAGTTGAGTACAGGTGTAGTCCCCCTCTTTTTGTAGACGTATCTTGAGTTTTTTGACAGCAGATCCTGAACGACCATAACGAAGTTGAGAAGAGGCAGGAGTTTTTCCCCAACCACCTTGTGCTTGAACTCTTCTCAATCGTTTAAGCTCTTTTATCATTTTGGGATAGCCAAAGCTCGTTGGTGTAGTCACTTTAAGTACATGAGAGAGAGAGTAGTTTAGCATTAAATCAGCAATATTATAGTGTGGATTATAGGTTGACCAATTTGCTGCTATTTTATTTTTTCGAAGAGCTGAGAGCTTTTTTTGAAAACTCCACCAATCAATTCCACCAGATATATGATAACCTATATAGGTACGATAGAGTGCAGATAACTCCAAGTCAATTTTTAACTCTTTGGCTAGAACACGTTTTTTAGTATTAGCAATTTTTTTATCTAAATATTTAAACTGTTTACGAATTTTTCCATTTTTATTGAGTGTCACATCGGTATCTATTGCTTTGAAAAGTTCATTTACCTTTTTTCTCTTGATTCCATGGCTATCAAACCAAAAAGGCAAAAATCCATTTTGTTGATAGATATTTTGAATAAACTTTTTATGGGATAGATGAGCAAATGTTTTAGCTTCATTATTGATGAGCATATCTATCATCATTTTTGTACTCTTCTCATTGTAGACAATCTCATTAAGAGAGACATCTTGATTGAAGTTTTTATAGTTAGCTGTTGCCTTTTGAAAAGAGTCATTGATAGACCTCAACTCATCGGCTGTATTAATCGTCATGGTCTCAATAGCAACAGCCAAGCTTATAGTAATTGTAAAAATAAAGATAGTTTTAATAAAATGCAACAAACACCCCTAAGAAGAAATATAGAACATGAGTATATCAAAAAAATGGGAAACAAATAATTAAATAGTAGTTAAATATGTTATATTTGATTGATTTTGACGATATTTAAATGAAAATATCGACTAATTTAGAGCGTACATCTGTTTAGATTTAATTAAACGTCTACCCCATAAAAAATGTTTTTTATAATACTCTTTGTTATTGAAATTATAGATAACAACTTTTTTACCTGCTGAACTAGCATGTATAAAATCTCCATTACCAAGATAGATACCTACATGTGTTACTACTCCTATACGTTTCTTGTCTGTGCTAAAAAAGACCATATCTCCACGTTGTAGATTAGTGTAGTTTACATACTCTCCTACTCGTGCTTGGTCTCTTGATACTCTAGGTATATCAATTCCTATATCACGATATACCCATTGTGTAAACCCTGAACAGTCAAATTTATTTGGTCCTGTAGCACCCCATACATAGGGTACACCCAAAAATCTTTTGGCATTGGACTCTAGTCTATTAATAATTTCTCTATTTTGATTAAAATCATTAGTAAAATCTTTTTTATAAGAGATATATTCGATATCATTTATTGGAGTTTTTTCTTGTTTATAAGAGATAAACTCTACATCATCTGATGTAGATTGTTCTATTGGTTCATTGTTCGATTCAATAAATATCTCCTTACTCTTTGGAGTGATTCCCATAAGATTATAGATAGAAACTTTTGATTTTTTGGGTATATCTTTGATTTTTGGTTCATTCTGAGAACAAGCAGTAAAAAATAGTGTTCCAATAATTGTTATATGTATTAATTTAATTCTTTTCATAATTTTATTATAACAGTAAAAATATCAAAATATTATGATATTTCTTAAACCAATTTACTTTTTTCTAAAACCCACTATATAGAGTGTTTAATAGAGTTTAAAATATAATAATAGCTGTTTAAAGCTATTATTATATCTATTTTTTTATTTTTTAAAACTAATTTTTTAAATTTATTATTTATTTATAAACTAATATTTTCTTGACAGAAAATTAAAAATGAGATATTCTTTTATACTCAAATATATTGTTTTATACTTGATAATATCACAAAGGTAATCTCATGACAAAAAAACCGATGATTCTAACAGCTATTGTTCTAGCCTCAATCATATTGGCTATCAACTTTTTCCCAACCTCTGTACCTGTTCCTCAACTTTCGAGCCTAACTGATTCTACCTATGTAACCTATTATAAAAAGGCATGTAATTTAGAAGATAGTGAAGCGTGTAATGATTTAGGAGATGTCTACTTCAAAGATAAGGATTATTCTGATGCTGTGGAGTTTTATAAAAAGTCTTGTGAATTAGAAAATTCTGAGGGGTGTAACAATCTAGCATATATGCTAGATAAAGGTTTAGGGATAGAGCGACACAACTGGCATGCACTAAAACTCTATCAACGTTCATGTAAAGCAGGAAATATGAAAGGGTGTTATAATGTAGGTGCAATGTACTTCAAAGGAGAGGGTAGTAAACGTAACTACTACAAAGCTGCTACCTATTTCAAAAAAGCATGTAATGCAGATGTCGCCTCTGCATGTAATGACTTAGCATATATGTATGCTAATGGTAAATATTTTAAAAAAAATATTACCAAAGCTATTGGTCTCTACTATGATGCGTGTGATATGGGAGAAGCATCAGGATGTAATAACTTAGGTTATATGTATGAAGTCGGAGATGGAGTCAATAAAAATCTTCAAAAATCAGAACGTTTTTATGAAAAAGCATGTTCTTTAGATGATTATCCAAGTTGTGATAGATTAGAAGCTGTTCTTGGCAAAAAAATACGCAAAATTACAACTAAAGAGGATTTTGAATCGGCTAAAAAAGCGTGTAAAAACTCTACAAAAGGTGGAACTATGTGTTATAAATTAGGACTCTATTTTGAAGACAATGATGATAAAGATTTAGCACTTAAATATTTTGAAACAGCTTGTGAACGTGGACAGAGTCAAAGTTGTAGACACCTTGGAGATATTTCAAAGTAGACAAAATACCCCTCGTGGGGTATTTCTATATAAACTACTCTGCCTCCAAAACAGCACCAGAACTAGCATTGGTTACCAACATTCTATATTGTCGTAGCCACTTGCTTTTAAGTGGTTTAACCAATGGTTTAAAGTTTTCTCTTCTTCTTGCTACCTCTTCATCAGATAGATTAACACTTAAAATATAGTTATCTACATCAATATGAATCTCATCTCCATCTTGAAGTAGTCCTATCATTCCACCCTCAGCAGCCTCTGGGCTTACATGACCTATACTAGCTCCACGTGTAGCTCCACTAAAGCGTCCATCTGTAATAAGTGCAACAGAGTCTCCAAGACCCATACCCATAATCAAACTTGTAGGAGCTAACATCTCTTGCATTCCAGGTCCTCCACGAGGTCCTTCATATCTTATGACTACAACATCTCCTGCTTTTACTTTGCCATTTATAATTCCTTTGATAGATTCATCTTGTGAGTTAAAACAGACAGCTTTTCCAGTAAAGACACGTTCACCTGTAATTCCTGCTGTTTTGATAACTGCACCCTGTTCTGCTAGGTTTCCATACAAAATAGCTAATCCACCAACAGCTGAATATGGGTTATCAATAGTATGAATAACATTAGTATCAACTATTTTTGCATCTGCAATACGCTCTTTGAGACTCTCTCCCGTAACGGTTAGATTATCAAGTAGTATCTCTCCACGTTTATCCATCTCGTGCATTACAGCATTTACTCCTCCAGCTTTGTCAATATCTTGCATATGCACGGTACTTAGACTAGGTGAAATTTTGGCAATATGAGAAACTCTTTTAGAGATACCATTTATATCACTTAAATTGAAGTCAACCTCTGCCTCTTTTGCGATAGCTAACATATGTAGAACTGTATTTGAGCTACCACCCATTGCCATATCTACTGCAAAAGCGTTACGAATAGCATTCTCATTTAAGATATTTCTAATATTATAAGCTGAAGATTGCTCATAATCCATCAAGGCTATCTCACAAATTCGTCTAGCTGTTTTTCTATAAAGCTCTTCACGCTCTTTGGTAAGTGCCAAGATTGTTCCATTTCCTGCAAGTGCAATTCCCATAGCCTCCATTAGTGTATTCATAGAGTTTGCCGTAAACATTCCAGAACAGCTTCCACCACTTGGACAAGCGTTACACTCAATATCTGTTAGCTCCTCCTCACTAATCTCTCCTGCTTCAAATTTCCCAACTGCTTCAAATGCTGTTGCAAGGTCAATAGGCTCTCCATCTTTGGTATAACCCTTTGCCATTGGTCCACCACTTACAAAAACAGTAGGAACATTAACTCTTAATGCACCCATAATCATACCTGGAACAATTTTATCACAGTTTGGGATACAAATCATAGCATCAAGTTTATGTGCATTCATAACCGTCTCTATGGAGTTAGCTATAATCTCACGACTTGGTAGAGAAAACAACATACCATCATGACCCATAGCAATACCATCATCAACACCAATAGTATTAAACTCAAATGGCACACAACCTGCCTTTTTTATCTCATCTTTAATAATAGCCGACACCTTATCCAAAAAGAAGTGTCCAGGTATAATCTCTATATAGGAGTTAGCAACTCCTATAAATGGTTTGTTAAAATCCTCATCTTTTAATCCAGTTGCTCTAAGCAATGAACGGTGTGGGGCTCTATTGTGTCCTTTTTTTACTATATCACTACGCATTTTTATCCTTATCTATCTATTTTTTGTAAATTTTGAAAAATTATACCCAAAAGACTTTACAAATAAAAAAAAGTTAGCTATAATCGCACTCCAATTTAAATGGTAGCCGTGCGGGAATAGCTCAGCGGTAGAGCACGACCTTGCCAAGGTCGGGGTCGCGAGTTCGAACCTCGTTTCCCGCTCCATAATAATTGTGATATATAAATTCTATTTTTTAGTTTTGGTACCAATTTATGCCCGGGTGGTGGAATGGTAGACACAGGGGACTTAAAATCCCCCGGTCATTGTGACCGTGCCGGTTCAAGTCCGGCTCCGGGTACCACCATAATTTATGGATTGTGGCGTAATTGGCGACATCGCCAAGTGGTAAGGCCGCAGCCTGCAAAGCTGCTATCCCCAGTTCGAATCTGGGTGTCGCCTCCAAACTATCAGATAGTTAATTTTTATTTAAGCTTTTTTAGATAAAATTCTGTTCCAACTTAAACACCTGTTTAAGCTAATGTCGGGAGATGTCAGAGTGGTCGAATGTGCCGGTCTTGAAAACCGGTGAGGGTAATACCTCCGGGAGTTCGAATCTCCCTCTCCCGGCCATATTTTTTAATCCTACTAAAATTTATATAATCCTAACCTAATAAAAATAAATAGTTTGTATTGTGCTTTTTAAAAAAATAAACGAAAAGTTAATGAAAATGGTCAAAAAATGATTTATATCAAGAAAAAATAAGGTTTCTGTTGTTATCATAGTGATGTAAATTTATTAAATTGATAAGCTTTAGTTATTGATAATAAGCTTAACTTTTTTATAAGTACAATACTAAAGGAGAAAATGTGAAAATTACAAATTTAAGTTTAGCAGCAATCGCTGTAGTGGCAATGACAACAGGTGCAATGGCAGATGTAGATATGAAAATTGGTGGACAGACGGTTATCTATTATCAAACAGATGATGCTGGTACAGATGATATGTTTGCTGAAAGTGCTTCATCTGCAAATGGTGGTATTCAATTAGATGCAACTGCTGATATTGGAAATGGATATGGTTTAGGATTTCAAGGTACAGCACTTAATACTTATGGATTAGAGGGAAATCTTGTTGATGGTGTTCGTCAATCTGGTTTAGCTCATAATGGTGACACAGCAAATGCTGGTAACTACTTTGCATTTACAAAAGCATACATGACAAAAAAAATTGCTAATACAACTTTAAAACTTGGTCGTCAAGAACTTCCAAAAGGACTTTCTCCATTAGCATTCTCAGAAGGTTGGAATGTATTTAAAAATACTTTTGATGCAGCAGTAGCAATCAATACAGATATTGAAAATACTACTTTGGTTGGAGCTTATGTATCGCGTTCTAATAGACATGGTAATCTTAATAGATTTGGTGCTTTAGATGGTACAGCTTCACAAGCAAATGGGCAAAATAAAGGGGCCTATATGTTAACAGCTAAGAACCAATCATTAGCAGGGATAACACCGACACTCTCTTACTATCAGCTTCCAAGTTCAGCTAAAGCAGTTTGGTTAGATGTAGATGCAAATATGAATAAACTAGCAGGAGCACCAGTATCATTAGCTCTACAAGGTGGTCAAATTATGCCAAATGCTTCAGGTGCTAGAGATTCTAAAGCAGTTGGAGTAAAGGTTTCAGGAAAAGCTGGCCCAGCTAATATTAGTGTTGCATATAGTAAAACAAATAATGGTGCTGTAGCAACCAATAACCTTGGTACAGGTGTAAAAACTCCACTATATACACAAATGGTTGCTAACCAAGGTGATATTAAACAAGATGCAGAGGGTACCGTTCTAAAAGTAGTACTTCCTACTGGTCCTGGAAAATTGATTGCTCAATATGGTATGATGAAAGATAATCTTAATAGTAATTCAGATGTTCAAGAGCTTGATGTTATCTATAAATTCAAAGCACTTGGTGCAAATATGTTAGCTGCTTTAGTCTCTAGTAAAGCAGATGATAAAGTTTATAATGGAGATGATACAAGAAATATTATTCGTGTATGGACAAGATATAAATTTTAATCTCTAATCTCTAAAACTTTCCCACCTCTTTTGAGGTGGAAACTTCTAAATCTATCCACATCTACCACTACTACAACTCCCACCACTTACATGAAATGTACCGACATATCTACACGCTTCACACTCAAATGTCAACATCTTAGGACCACCACAACCTGTACTTCTTTGGTCAACGAGTACCATATTTGGCTTTTCACACTTGGGGCAGATGCCTTGTTCTATGGCTTTTAGATTTGCTTTTTTCTCTTTCATGAAGTAGATATAACTTACAATTGAACCAATTATGATAATAAGTAGAAAAAAGAGTAGATAGAAATTCATTTGGATATTCCTTTAGATTGTTTTTTAATATTGTAGCAGTTAAAAGGGGAAAATTTGATAAAACGATATAGGATATATGGCTGAGAGGAAGGGATTCGAACCCTCGGTAGAGTAAACTACACAGACGTTCCAGGTCTGCACCTTCGACCACTCGGACACCTCTCAATGATTGGAGTGAAATTATAGCTAATATTATTTAAAATAGTATGAATTTTAATCTATTATAAGTTTTCTTTGGCTATTATTCTACTGCCTTCTTTAGACCTGTGCATTAGGATTGATGGACAACGGGTCAGGATGGGAACATAGCAGCCCACCCATCACTCTTGAGTGCCGCAGGTATCTGGAGAGGGTGCTTATTTTTTTCTACTTTTTCTACTTTTTTTAATAAAAATTTCATTTTTTTGTGTTAGAATATATTAAGGCTATTTTTATGCTTTAAATCTATTTTTAGGAAGAATATAATGTTTAGAATTATTACTATATTAGGACTGCTTTTAGTCTCTCCACATACACTTAGTGCAAACAGTATAGAGTTGGATATGGCATCATTAGTTGATGATTTGATGAGTGTCGACAATGCTATAAAAAAGAGAATCAACACCTCAGGAAGACAAAGAATGTTAACTCAACGAATGACAAAGTTATCACTTCTTATCTCATTACATATTGAAAAAGATAAAAATCGAAAAAAGTTAATGAAGTTTGCAAAACTCTATGATACTACTCTCTCTGAATTTAAAAAAGGAAACAGTAAGCTAAATTTTTCAAAAGATGATAACGATAAGATTAATAAACAGATTGCTGTTGTTGATAAGCTTTGGAAAGAGTTTTTTAATAATGTAAAAGTTATTGACAGTGGAAAAGATAAAGGAGATAAAGCTTTAAACTATATTATTTCTCATAATGAACCTCTATTAAAAGAGTCAAATCGGTTAGTCTCTCTATATGAAAAAGCAAATAAGAGCCAAAACTATATGGAAAAAGCGATGGTCAAGATTGTAAATCTCGCAGGTAGACAGAGAATGTTGACCCAAAAGATGACAAAAGAGAAGCTTTTATGTGTAAAAGGGAAAAAAGAGTATAAAAAGAGTATTGTTAAAACGATAAAACTTTTTGATGACTCATTAAATGCTCTAATCAATGGAGACCCTAAACAAAATATACCAAAACCTTCAAACAAAAAGATTAAAAATCAATTGGATAAAGTTAAAAAGCTTTGGGACGAGTTAAAACCACTCTATCAAAACTTTAATCCAGATGCAAAGACCTTAACCATTATTATAAAAAAGAATCCTATACTTCTAAAAGAGATGAATACTATGGTAACTCTTGCTGAACAAGAGACTGAATATTAATTCTCATCATTGATAACAATCCATTCATAAAATGGTAATGCCTCAAACTCTATATCTTCTATTTTGAAGGTGTATGAGTTTGTAATCGTTACGATATATATCTTTTTTAATCCACTTTTTTTATAGAGAGATACTCTCTCTTTTGCTTTTTTAAAAAAAATATCTTCTCTATCAAATGGAGCAGGGATAATAAGATGATTATCATCTGTTATATACCCTCTATTTCCAAATGTTTTAAAGTTAATATTATGTTTATGCAAAGAGAGTGCAACCATGGTTTCAAACTGTCTAGGAAATGTTTGGGTTAAAGTTAGGTACTTTGCTAGGGCAAAATCAAA
>Ga0256833_1000931_pt1 | contig 22089 bp, 24 predicted proteins | sample 356284metaG_FD_190535 | JGI IMG/M metagenome (GOLD analysis project Ga0256833, IMG submission 190535) | Hydrothermal vent microbial communities from Mid Atlantic Ridge, Atlantic Ocean - 356-284 | ecosystem: Environmental > Aquatic > Marine > Hydrothermal vents | place: Atlantic Ocean: Mid... | reverse complement strand
GTTCCCGTTGACGATTACGGAAGGTTTAATAGTGAGGCTCCTTCCTGGCTGGAGGGAGTGAAGATATGGGAGGCAAATAAGTTAATAACCCAAAAGCTAAAAGAGACGGGAAGTCTCCTTTACGAAGGGGAAATAGTTCACTCCTATCCCCACTGCTGGAGGTGTAAGGGCAAGGTAATCTTCAGGGCAACTCCCCAGTGGTTTATAGCCCTTGACAAAGGCTCTCCTACCTTAAGGGAAACTGCCCTTAAAGAGATTGATTCTGTTAAGTGGATTCCCAAGTGGGGAAGGACGAGAATAAGGAACATGGTTGAGTCAAGGCCTGATTGGTGCATATCAAGGCAGAGGATATGGGGAGTTCCCATAGTCGCCTTTTACTGTAAAAAGTGCGGAGAGGTTGTCTTTAGCAGGGAGATTGCAGATAGGGTAGCCCACATATTTGAAAAGGAGTCTGCCGACGCTTGGTATAAGAAAGAGGCAAAAGAGCTCCTTCCCGAAGGCTTTAAGTGTCCCAAGTGTGGAGGTGAAGAGTTTGAAAAGGAAACGGACATACTTGACGTCTGGTTTGACTCTGGCTCTTCCCACGCTGCCGTTTTGGAAAGGAGAGAGGAGCTCTGTTGGCCTGCCGACCTCTACCTTGAAGGTTCAGACCAACATAGGGGCTGGTTTCAGGCAAGCCTTCTAGAATCCTGCGGAACTAGGGGGAGGGCTCCCTACAAGGCCGTTCTTACCCACGGTTTTACTTTAGACGAAAAAGGCTACAAAATGAGTAAGTCCTTGGGGAACGTAATCTCCCCCAACGACATAGTTAAGCAGTTTGGAGCAGACATACTCAGGCTTTGGGTTGCAAGTGAAAACTTTACAGAGGATGTTAAGATTTCAAAGAACATCTTAAAGGGAGTTAGCGACGCTTACAGGAAGATAAGGAACACTATAAGGTTTATGATAGGAAACCTTTATGACTTTGACCCGAAAGAGGCCTTAACCTACCAAGAGCTCTACGAGATAGACAAGTGGGCCCTTAACAGGTTTTACCTCCTTGCAAAAGGGATAGTTGAGGACTACGAAAACTTTAGGTTTAACAGGATTTACAGGAAAATTTACGAGTACTGTGCAACAGAGCTTAGCTCCGTTTACCTTGACATAAGTAAAGACTCACTCTACTGTGAAGCTCCCAACTCTAAAAGGAGAAGGAGTTCCCAAACTGTAATTTACAGAATCCTTTACGGACTCTTAACTTTAATTGCTCCAATACTCTCCTTTACTGCCGAAGAGGCCTACTCTTACCTTCCCGGAAGAGAAAAAGAGTCTGTTTTCCTTGAGGAGTTCCCTCCCTTGTGTGAGGAGATTGATAAAGAGCTCTTAGATAGGTGGGATAAGCTTATAAAAGTAAAGGGAGTTGTGAATAAAGCTCTTGAGAAGGCAAGGAGTGAAGGCCTTGTAAGCCACTCTTTAGAGGCTTCGGTTAGCCTTTACGCAGAGGGAGAGTTATTTAAGCTTCTAAAAAGTTATGAAAAGGAGCTCCCCTTCGTCTTCATAACCTCTAAGACAGAAGTTCTACCTTTAAGCGCAGCTCCCGAAACTGCTACTTCAGACGAAGAGATTGAAAACCTTAAAGTGCTGGTTGAAAGGGTTTCAGGTAGTAAGTGTCCCAGGTGCTGGATTTATGTTGACGAGCTTGTAGGTGGAGTTTGCCCGAGGTGCGCTAAGGTTTTAAAGGAACTTGAAGGAGAGAAGTAGTTGTACAGGATAAAGGAGCTCCCAGAGTCTGACAGGCCGAGGGAAAAACTCCTAAAAGTTGGGGCCGAAAACCTTACAGACTCAGAGCTCCTTGCCATCTTAATAAGGACGGGAACCAACGGTAAAAGTGCTTTGACGATTGCAAGGGAGCTCCTAAAAACTTTCGGGAGCTTAAAAGGAATAGCTCAAGCTCCCTTGAGGGAGCTTATCTCCTTTAAAGGTCTCGGTAAGGCGAAGGCCATAACTTTAATTGCCTCTTTTGAAATTGGAAGAAGAGTAAAAAGGGAACCTCCTCCGGAAAAAATCCTTTCCCCTCAAGATGCTTATAGGCTAATAAGACCTATGGTTGAAACCCTTAAAGTTGAGGAACTCGGCATTATAACCTTAAACTCCTCCGGCTCTGTAATAGGGACTTATAGGATAGCAAGAGGAGGGACAACTCAAGTGTCGGTAAAGGTTAAAGAGATTTTGGCTCCTGCCGTTAAAGACCTTGCGGAGGGTCTGATACTCTTTCACAACCACCCTTCTGGAGACCTTAGTCCCAGTTCTGAAGACATTGAGCTTACCAAAAGTGTAAGTAGGGCTGCAGAGCTTTTAGGATTGGAACTCCTTGACCACCTCATAGTTTCCGAAGAAGGTTTCCTTAGCTTAAAGGGAGAGGGCTTTGTTTAAAAGGGAGCTCCTTGAAAACTTTAAGAATAAGAGGATTTTAGTAATAGGCGACTTTATGCTTGACGAATACATAGAAGGTAAAGTTGAGAGGATATCCCCTGAAGCTCCCGTTCCCGTAGTTGATGCCAAGGGAGTAAAGGTAAGGCCGGGGGGAGCTGCAAACGTAGTTGCAAATGTCCTCTCTCTGGGAGCAAAGGCTACGGCTTTGGGGGTTATAGGGGAAGACAGAGAAGGAGAAGTCCTGAAAACACTTTTAAAAGAGCTGGGGGCAGATGTTAGCGGCCTCTTTGTAGAGCCTTCAAGACCTACAACTAGGAAGACAAGAGTAATAGCTAACTCTCAACAACTTTTAAGGATTGACTGGGAGTGTAGAGAAGAGATACCGGAGAAAGTAAAGAAGGTGCTAAAAGACTTCTTCCTTTCCTCCTTTTCCGATTATGACGGGATAATAATTTCGGACTACGGTAAAGGCGTTATAACAAAGGAGCTCTTTAAAATTACAAAGTTAGTAAAAGAGAAAGTTCCTGTTATGCTGGACCCAAAAGAGAAGAACTTTTCCATCTACAAAGATATCACTTCTATGACCCCCAATGTTAAAGAAACATATCAAGACATAGGCATTCTGGTTGAAACTGACAGGGAAGCAGAAGAGGCAGGCCGCCTGCTTATAAAGAAGCACCGCCTTGACTTTGCGGTTATTACAAGGAGCGAAAAGGGCATTTCAATAATAACCAAAGAGGGAGCTAAACACATTCCCACCAGAGCAAAACAGGTTTACGACGTGACCGGAGCGGGTGATACGGTTATAAGCGTTTTTACCCTTGCGCTTGTAAGTGGAGCTCCCCCCTTTGTGGCTGCCGAAGTTGCAAACTTAGCGGCTGGTATAGTTGTAGGTAAAGTGGGAACGGCAACTACGACAGTAGAGGAGATATGGGAGGCAGCTAAAGTTGCTCTGTAAAGTATGCAGATCTAAGGGAAAAAGGAAAAAGGCCGTAATCTACCTTCGCCACCACAGGTTAGCTCTCTGTAAAGAGCACTTTATTGAGTGGTTTGAAAGGCAGGTAGAGAGAACGGTAAAGAAGTTTAAGATGTTTACGAGGAAAGAGAAGGTATTGGTTGCCGTTTCCGGAGGGAAAGACAGCCTTTCTCTATGGTTTGCCTTAAACAAGCTGGGCTACGAGACTTACGGTCTTCACATTAGCTTAGGTATAGAGGGTTGGGACTACTCTAAAGAGTCTTTAAGGGTGTGTAGGGAGTTTTCAGGTAGGTTGGGAAGGCCTTTAATAGTTGTTAACCTTAAAGAAGAGTTTGGTTATACGGTGGAAGAGATAGCAAAAGGCTCTGGAAGGAGAGACGTCTGCTCCGTTTGCGGCACTTTTAAGAGGTATTTAATGAACAAAGTTGCGAAGGAAGAAGGCTTTAAGGTAGTTGCTACAGGCCACAACCTTGATGACGAGTCGGCCCTTTTACTGTCAAACACTATCAGGTGGGAATTAGGCTACTTGGGAAGGCAGTCTCCGGTGTTGCCTGAAGAGGGAGGTTTCGTTAAGAAAGTTAAGCCTTTCTGCTTTTTAACAGAAAAAGAAACTGTAAGCTATGCGATAGTTAATGAAATAGAGTATATGGAAAAGGGCTGTCCCAACGCAAAAGAGGCAACCTCCGCTCACTTTAAAAGGGCTCTAGCTTACCTTGAGCACAAGATGCCCGGAACCAAGCTCCGCTTTTACAAAGAGTTCCTTAAAAGGGCAAGGCCCGTATTTGAAAAAGAGGTTAAGGAAGGGTTGGAGCTTAACGAGTGTGAGGTCTGCGGTATGCCCACTACCTCACCTGTCTGTTCTGTGTGTAGAATGCTACAGAGGTTAAAGGAATGTTAAGAGTTGGGAAAATAGAGTACTTAAATACTGTTCCCGTCTATTACGGCTTTTTAAGCAATAGGGTTGACAGTAAAGGTATTGAGTTTATAGATGACGTCCCTTCTGAGCTTAACAGGCTTTTAAGGGAGGGTTTACTTGACGTTTCAGTGATTTCTTCATACGAGTACATAGAAAACCAGGATAAGTACCTACTATTTCCTGACTTTTCAATCTCTGCCAAGGGAAGAGTTATGAGCGTTCTCTTCCTCTCTACAGTTCCTATTCATCAGCTCCACAGGAAAGATGTGTGGATTACTAGAAGCTCCATGACCTCAAGGGAGCTCTTAAAGTACCTCCTGCGGGAAGTTTACGGGGTTGAGCCCAACTTTCACTACTACTCCCTTAAAGAGGACGGATTGCCCCTAAATCCCAAAGCTGTCTTAGCAATAGGGGATGATGCCTTAAAACTTCTCAATACGAAACGCTTTCCTTTTATTTATGACCTTGCCGAAGAGTGGTTTAACCTTACCGCTCTTCCCTTTGTGTTTGCCCTGTGGGCCGTTAACAGGGAAAGCTTTAAAGGAAAGGAAAAAGAGATAAAGGAGTTTTACGGGAAGTTGAAACTCTCTCGGGAAGTTGGAGAGTCCTCCTTTGAAGAGATATGCAAAGTATATTCAAAGCCCCTTGGAATAAAGGAGAAGATGTGCCTTAAGTACTTAAAGAGCTTAAACTTCCACTTAAGGGATGAAGAGGAAAAGGCTTTAAAAGAGTTCGCTTTAAGGCTTGGAAAGGAGTTAAGGCTTAAGTTTATTTAACGCTTCTTTAATCTCTCTTTCCTCCTCAGGGCTTTCTCCGTAGGATGAGAGTATCTCTACCAGCTTACCAAAACCTCCTCCCTCTTTTCTGCACTTCTCTACTGCTTCTTCCAAGATTGAGCTTGCCATTATTCCAAATTTCTCGGCTAATATCTTGAGGATTTCCTCTTCTGTCTCAGTGTTTAAACTAAATGGGGCTTCTTTTCTTGAGATTTTCCCAATTAAAGACGAGAGTTTCTCCTTAACTATAGGCTTTAGCTCGTCGTCCAAATCTGAGACTATTATGTTTAATAGCTCTTTGTAAGAGCTGGCCTCTCTTATTGCTTCTTCAAGTGTAAGGGCAGTTGCTATACCGAAAAAGGGGGAGAGCTCCCTTAAAAACTCCTCAAAGAGCTCTTCTGGAATCTCAACTTTAGCCTTCTCCTCCCTTTTCTTTACCCTTCCTGTTAGCTTGCCCACTATTAAGTTGTGGAACTTTTCAACTTCTCTGTCTATTTCCTCTTCGTTTTCCGTTTCTATTTCTCTTTCAAACCTTTTGACAGATTGTCCGTCCTTAAAAATGTTTGTTACAATTTTTCTGGAGCTCTTATAGTACTCTGTCTGAATGTGGTAAGTGCTTCTTCCTGCTTTGATGTTCTGGTTTATAGACTTTCCCATCTTGACTCCGTTTTATTTTATAGTTCTCTTTGTAGTAGGGAAGTGTTAGAATTATACAATAGACAAAGAATGCCAGAGGTTAATATGGAGCTGAGGGGCCAGTTTAAGTCCTATGCTGAAATTCTTGACCTCTTCCAGATAATATCTATGGGGAGGAAGTCGGGAGAGGTAAACTTAAAAAACGATGCAGGAGACGGCGTAATTCTGACTTTTAAGGAGGGGAAGATAATAGACTTCTTTAGCTCTGTCCCTGTTTTAATAGAGTTGAAAGACAGAGTTTTAAGAAATGAGCTCCCTCTAGAAGAAGCCCTTAACTTCTTACTCCACTTCGTCTCGTGGTGGGAAGAGGGGAGCTTTCGCTTTATTGAAAAGCCAATTGAGGTAGAAGGGATAGGTTCTGCCGACCCTTTAAACCTTATGATGAACTTCACTAAGGAGGAGGATGAGACTCCCGAAAAGATTAAATCTATCCTAAAAGAGAATAAAGTCTTCTCCCTTTCTGAAAGTGCGAAACTCCCTATTACTATAGATGAAGACTCTTGGAAGTTCTTAGTTTCGGTATGTGAAAGGGTTCCTATTTGGGATATCCTCTTTAGGAAATGTGTTTCCTACAGTAAAGGAATTCAAGTTCTCTCTAAGCTTTTAGAAGCTAGTCTTATAGAAGAAGTAGAGAAGACGGTGGAAGTCGCTAGTAGGGAAAGAGTTGAAGTTCAAAAGAGAGAAAGCTTTGTCCCTCAAGAGAGGATAGATAAAGCTAGGTTAGTTTTAGTAGAAACTATGGGTCCTATGGGAGAGTTCTTGATAGAGGATACTCTTGAAGAGATGGGGTTAAATGAGCTCCCTTTAAGTATGGTTGACAAGTTCATTAATCAGCTTTTAGAGAAAGTTCCCGATTCCTGCTTAATTGACGGTGAAAAGTGCAGAGATAGACTCAAGGAGAACTTAGAGGAAATATTAAAGGAGGGACCAAATGAACCTTAAAAACCTTAGTATTACCCAAAAGGTATTGTTGGTATTCTTAATAGTAGTTATCCTTGCAACTTTCTCTTTTGTTCACCTTCTTCAAAGAACCTACAATAGTGCTCTAATTAATCAAGGTAGGAGCATAGCTCAGGAAATCTTAATATTTAGAAAATGGGCTGCAAGTTTTGGAGGCGTTTGGACAAAGGATAAGTACACTCCAGACGTTGGATACCTAATGGAAATTAGCGCTCCTTCAGGAGAGTTGAAAGCTTACGGTAGTGGTGAAAGTCTTGGAAGTTTAGGGGAGTTTCACATTTACCTTCACAACCCTGCGCTTGCTACCAGAGAGCTTTCTCTACTTTCTAACGTTAATTACGGGTGGAGCTTTAGGGCAGTTTCAGATAGGTACATGGCTCCGTCAGACAAGCCAGATTCTTGGGAAAAGAGAGCAATAGAGGAGATAAAAAAGAAATGGAAAAGAGGAATGACCGAATACTGGGGATGGGACGGGAATAAGTTTAGGTTTGCAAAGGCGATAGTTGTAAAGAAGGCCTGCCTTAAGTGCCACGGAACTAAAGACGAAATAGACCCTGTTCTCTATAAGGCAATGGTTGCAAAGTACGGTGAGGAGGCCGTAAAGAGGGCAACAGGCTATAAGGAGGGTGATTTAAGGGGAATAATAAGCGTTACTATCCTTCCGCCAAGCGTAATATCAACTGCTGCTGGTCTTATTGACTTCTGGAACATTGGAGCTCTAATCCTTGCCTTCTTAATCTTCTGGTACTTTGCTCAAAACGAGATAATTAAGCCTATTGAAAAGCTCACAAAGGCGGCCCACGACATCAGCTTAGGTAAACTTGACATAGACTTAGGAGTTAGAGGGCTTAAGGAAGATGAGACTAAAGACGAGATAACAAAACTTGCAATTGCTATAGACAGGCTCAGAGCTAGTATCCAGATAGCAATGGAAAGGTTGAGGAAGAAGCGTTAAAATACTAAGAGTTCTAACTTTCCCGAGGCCGCCTTAAGGCGGCCTTTTTGTTTGGAGGTTTCATGCTTCCTTTCTGGAAAGAGCGTTTAGAGTTAATAAAAATTGCCAAAGTTGCTTTTGAACTCGGCCTAACTGATAGCCACGGAGGCAACCTTTCCTGCAGGGTTGGAGACTACATAGTCATAAAGCGTTCAGGGAAGAGTTTTGCCCTTTTAAGGCCGGAAGACTTCGTTATAACTACTACGGATGAGAACTCAAACCTTGATAAGTACGCCTCCCTTGAGTTAATTGTCCACAGGTCTATTTACAAAGAGTTGAGGGGAGTTAACGCGGTTCTTCACGCTCACTCTCCCTTTACCGTTGCCTGCTCTTTAGTTTACGATGAGATAAAACCCCTTGACTCTGAAAGTTCCCTTCTCTTTGGTGGAAAGGTTCCCGTTCTCTCTGCTAAAGAGGTGGTATCTTCCAAAGAGGTGGCAGAGAAGATACCTTCCTTACTTAAGGAATGTCCCGTTTGCGTAGTTAAAGGGCACGGGCCTTTTGCAGTTGGAGAGAACATAGAAGAAGCGTTAAAGTACCTCTCAGCTTTGGAAAACTCCTGTAAAATCTTAACTTATCACTCCCTTTTAAGGAGATGAGAGGTTGGACTTTAAGAAGGTATGCGTTGTAGGTTTAGGCCTTATAGGGGGCTCCTTTGCCTTAAACTTAAAGCAGAAGGGCTTTTCTGGGGAAGTAGTAGCTGTTGATGTTAACCCTGAAGCGGTTAAAAAGGGTATAGAGCTTGGAATAGTTGACAGAGGAGGGACCGATTACTCCTTTGTGAAAGGGTGCGACTTAGTGATAATAGCCACTCCCGTTGGTGTTTATAGAGAGGTTATAGAAAAGATTACTCCGTTCCTTTCTAAAGGAGCGATAGTTTCAGATCTTGGAAGCGTTAAAGGGGAGCTTGTTTATACCTGTGAAAGGCTCCTTAAGGGGAGAGCTCCCTTCGTTGGAGGCCACCCCATAGCCGGAACCGAGAAGTCGGGAGTTGAAAACTCTGTAGAGAACCTATTTGAGGGGGCAAAGTTCATAATTACTCCAACTGAGAACAGCGACAAGGAAGCCCTTGAAAAGATAAAAAAGCTGTGGGAGTCTCTAGGTTCGGAAGTTATTGAGATGGACCCTTACCATCACGATAGGGTATTTGCCGCCGTTAGCCACCTACCCCACGTTGTTGCCTACTCAATAGTAAGTGCAATTGGGGAGCTCTCTAAAGAGGTGGGGGAGAACCTTTTTGAGTTTACGGGAGGAGGCTTTAGGGACTTTACCAGAATTGCTATGAGCGACCCTGTAATGTGGAGGGACATCTGTATTGCCAATAAAGATAACCTGTTGTTCTCAATAAAAAGGTTTAAAGAGGCCCTTGAAAAGCTTGAGGAGCTCATAGAGAGAGAGGACAGGGAAGGTCTTAAGGTCTTTTTTGAGAAGGCAAGGGAGAAGCGGAGTTTAGTAAAGTAGGAGGCCCTTTGGAGAAAGTAGTTGTAGGTATAACGGGAGCTAGCGGTTCCATTTACGGTAAAAGGATAGTTGAGGTCCTCGTTTCAAATTCTTTTGGAGTTGACCTAATCTTTTCAAGAACGGGAAAGAAGGTGTTTGAGTTTGAAACTGGCCTTAAGGTTGAAGAGTTCCTTGACTCCTTGCCGAAAGACTTGGTTAGCGTTTACAGTGAGGATGACCTCTTTGCTCCCCCTTCAAGTGGAAGCTATGAAACTGCCGGTATGGTAATAGCTCCCTGTTCTGGAGGGACTTTGGGACACATAGCTTCAGGAGCTAGTTTAAACTTGATTCACAGGAGTGCTGAAGTCTGTTTAAAGGAAAGAAGACCTTTAGTTCTGGTTTTTAGGGAAACTCCCATAAGCAGGGTTCACGTAGAGAACATGCTAAAGGTGATAGACGCAGGAGCTACCTTGCTCCCTGCCTCTCCTGCATTTTACGGTAAACCTAAGGAGATTGGAGAGCTTGTTGACTTTATAGTTGAAAAGGCCCTAAAAGCCCTTTTAAATAGGAGCTTTGGTCTTTCTAAAGGCTGGCCTCCTTAAGGAGGTTTTCAACGCTAAAGGGAAGGACTTCGCTTATCCTCTCCCTTCCAGTTAAGAGCATTAAAAGCCTGTCAAAGCCTAAGGCTACTCCCTCACAGGGAGGTAGAGGCTTTTCTTTCAAGAGGTTTAAAAAGCCCCTGTCAACGGCGCATTTTCCCTTCTCTTTGAACTTCTCTTTGTAGCTCTTGTAGTCTGTAAGCTCTGTATAACCGTTTGCTAATTCAACCCCACACGCGTAAAGCTCAAACCTCTCTGAGAGCTCCCCCTTAACAGTGGCCATTGCAGAGAGCTCCTTAGGGTAGTCGTACAGGAAAACGGGAAAGGGAAGCTTCCCCAGTGAAGGTTCTACCTTGTCAACTAGGAGCTTAAAGAAGCCCTCTTCGTAGTTCTTTTCTCCGGATACCTTAATTACCTCTTCTCTGTCAAGCACGTTAACTTTTGCAAATTCCTTGAAGGCTTCTTCAACCGAAACCCTTTCAAACTTTAAAAGGGAGCACTTCCTCCCTTTAAATCTTAACTCTTTAAGGTTAAATGCTTCTGCACAGGCTTTAATTAGTTCTTCCGTTTCCTCCATTCCTACTTTATAGTCTCCGTTGACCCTGTACCACTCAACCATCGTAAACTCTATGTTGTGGAGCTCCGTTATCTCGCCGCTTCTAAAGCACTTACACACCTGGAAAACCCTTTCCATACCTAAAGCCAGTAATCTTTTCATAAAGAACTCAGGGGAGGTGTGTAAGAACCAAGAGAGCTCTTTTCCTGAAAAGTCTTTAAAACTTGCCCTAACGTTCTCCACGTTGCTGTCTGGATTGCAGTAAGGAACAAGGTAAGGGGTGTCAACTTCCGTAAAGCCTTTCCCTTTAAAAAACTCCCTAACCTTTTCCTTTAGTTTTTCACTATCTTTTATAATAGCGTAAATCACTTTTCCTCCGGAGAGAATTTGAGGATAGCAATACTATCTGATATTCACTCCAACTTCCACGCCCTTGAGTCTGTAAGCAAGAAAATTAGGGAGCTCTCCTGCGATGGAGTTTGGGTCCTTGGAGACATAGTAGGCTACTGTGCCTTTCCAAATGAGTGTGTAGAATGGGTCAAGGAAAACGCCTCCATTGCCGTCCTTGGAAATCACGAGCTTGCAGTTTTAGGGCTAATTGACCTTCAAACCTTTAACCCTTACGCTGCAGAGTCTCTCCTCTGGAGCAGAGAGAGACTTAAAAAGGAGAACTTAGAATACCTTTCAACCCTTTCCATTCAGGCTATTACTGACTGTTGCCACCTTGTCCACGACAGCCCCGCCAATCCGGGAACTGCTACCTACATACTCAGTAAAAAGGATGCTTACTTTAACCTCCTTAAGCAGAAAAGGGAGCTTGCCTTTTTCGGCCACACCCACATTCCCTCAGCTTACAGGCTTTGGGGGCCGGAAGTTGACCTCCTCTCTCCCCTAAAAGTTTACTTTAAAGGAGGAAGGTACCTTATAAATCCGGGTAGCGTAGGTCAACCAAGGGACGGTAATCCTAAAGCCTCCTTTGGAGTTCTTGACCTAAAAGAAAAGAGCTTTACCCTCTACAGGGTAGAGTATAATTTGAAGGCTGCTGCAAGGGAGATTTTAAGGGCAGGTCTTCCAAAAGTGTTTGCTGCTAGGATAATTATGGGAGAGTAAGATGAAAGGCTACATGCTTATAGGTGGAAAAAGGGTCTTTAAGAAGGAAGAGATAGAGATAACCTTCCCCTATGATAACTCCTTGGTTGGAACTATACCCAGGGGAGACGAAAAGGACGCTGAGCTTGCAGTTGAGGCTGCTGAGTTAGGCTTTAAAAAGCTTAAAGAGATGACCCCTTACGATAGGTTTAGGGCCTTAGAGAGGGCGGCAAGGCTCCTTTCAAGGCGTTCTAAAGAGTTTGCTCAGCTTTTAACCTTAGAGGTCGGTAAAACTATAAAGGAAGCTATGGGTGAAGTCGGAAGGGCAGTTAACACCATTACCCTTTCTGCTGAGGAGGCAAAGAGGGTTTTAGGTGAAGAGGTTAGATTTGACGCTGCACCTGGAGTTAAAGGCAAAGTGGGGTTTTACAGGAGAGTTCCTTTAGGAGTAATAGGCTGTATAACTCCTTTTAATTTTCCCCTTAACCTTACCTGCCACAAGGTAGCTCCTGCCCTTGCGGCTGGGAACTCTGTCGTTATAAAGCCTTCTGAAAACACCTCCCTTACGGTAATTAAACTTGCAGAGCTCCTAATTGAAGCAGGTTTTCCACCTGAAGCTGTGAACGTCATTACCGGCTACGGGGAAGAGGTGGGAGACGCCTTGGTTAGAAACGAGAAGGTTAGGATGATAACCTTTACCGGAAGCGTTGAGACAGGTAAGGTGATAATGAAAAGGGGCGGCCTTAAAAAGTATGCTATGGAGCTTGGCTCAAACGCAGGAGTCTATGTTGACTCTGACCAGAGGGAAAAGCTTTCCTTAATTGCTCAAAAGGTGGCTCTTGGAGGTTTTACCCTTGCAGGTCAAGTGTGTATATCAGTTCAAAGGGTTTTCGTCCATAAAGACCTTTACGAGGACTTTTTGGAAAAACTGTGTGCATTTACTCAAAGGCTAAAGGTAGGAGACCCAAGGAGAGAAGACGTAGATGTAGGGCCTGTAATAGATAAGGGAGCAGCAGACAGGATTATGGAGTGGATAGAGGAGGCCGTTTCCCTTGGAGGAGAAGTTGCTTGCGGGGGTAGAAGGCTTGGAGAAACTCTCATTGAACCTACCGTTTTAAAAGGAGTTCCCCGACAAGCAAAGGTTGTCAGTAAAGAGGTTTTCGGCCCTGTAATAGTAGTAAACCAAGTCTCCTCCCTTGAAGAGGCGATAGAGGCTATCAACGACTCTCCTTACGGCCTTCAAGCGGGTATATTTACTAACAGTTTAAAGGGAGCTCTAAAGTTCTCTGAAGAGGTTGAGTGCGGCGGTATAATGGTCAACGAGATACCTACCTTCAGGGTTGACCAGATGCCCTACGGAGGAGTTAAAGAGAGCGGAATAGGCAGAGAAGGGCCAAAGTTTGCCATTGAGGAGATGACCGAGATAAAGACTATCTGCTTTGACTCAAGTTTTTAAACTTCTCCTTTAACCTCCTTTCAACGGCCTTAGGGACAAACTGTGAAACGTCCCCTCCGTAAAAAGCAATCTCCCTTACTGCCGAGGAAGAAAGGTAAGCGTAATCGTCTGAAGGCATAAGGAACACCGTCTCAATTTCTGGGTAGAGTTTCCTGTTTAAAGAGGCCATAGTAAACTCGTGGTCCATGTCTGAAACTATCCTTATGCCCCTTAGTATTGCAACTGCTCCTTCCTTTTTCGCAAACTCAACCAGCAGAGAGTTAAATGTTTTAACCTTAACTTTACCCTTTAGCCCTATCTCTTTTAAGCTTTCAATGAACATCTCCCTTCTCTCTTCAACTGTAAATAAGGGCCTCTTTTTCGGGTTTTCTGCTATCCCTACTATGAGCTCCTGGAATATCTCAACTCCCCTTTTTACTATGTCTAAATGGCCGTAGGTTACCGGGTCAAAGGTTCCCGGGTAGATTGCCTTCTTTATCACTTTTGCCTCCTGATTACTTAAAAATTTTAGCATTCCTTTTTACACCACCCTTTCGTGTTAAAATAGCTAAACCCTTAAATCTTCTGTTGGAGGGAAAGTTGGATAGGAAGAAGATAACGATAGTTGGAGCAGGCAACATCGGTGCAACCTTGGCTCTTTTGCTTGCCAGGAGAGAGACTGCAGACATTACCCTTATTGACATAAACGAAGGAGTTGCAAAGGGAAAAGCCCTTGACATAATGGAAGCTTCCCCGATTTTAGGCTTTAACGCCCACGTTGTAGGGACTGGAAATTATGAAGATACTGCCAACTCTGATGTCGTGGTTATCACCGCAGGTTTTCCCAGAAAGCCAGGTATGAGCAGGGATGACCTTCTCTTTAAGAATTATGAGGTTGTAAAGAGCGTTTCAGAGAAGATAAGGGAGTACTCTCCGGAGGCTTTCGTTATAGTCGTAACCAACCCCCTTGATGCTATGACCTATACGGCCTTAAAAATTACGGGCTTTCCAAAGGAAAGAGTTATGGGAATGGCAGGAGTCCTTGACTCTGCAAGGTTTGCCTACTTTATCTCGGAGAAAACGGGAGTTTCAGTTGAAAACATAAATGCCTTCGTAATAGGGGGACACGGAGACGATATGGTTCCCTTAAGGAAGTTCACTACCGTTGCGGGCCTTCCTGTAAGTGAGTTTTTAAGTAAAGAGGAGCTTGAGGAAGTTATTGATAGGACGAGGTTTGCAGGGGGAGAGATAGTCCAGCTCCTTAAAACTGGTAGCGCTTTTTACGCCCCTGCTGCTTCAATACTTGAAATGGTTCTCTCTATATTGTGGAATAAGAGAAAGGTTCTATCTGCGAGCGTTTACCTTGACGGTGAGATTGGAGAGTATTACGGAGCTTCGGGTCTTTGCGTAGGCGTTCCGATAGTTCTTGGTAAAGACGGCGTTGAGGAGATTATTAAGCTTGACTTAACAGAGCAAGAGTGGAAAGAGTGGAAAAGGTCTGTTGAGTCTGTTAGGAGCTTAATAGAGAAGCTTCCCCTATAGATTGGAGGTGTTATGAGAGAGGTTCATGTAGATAAGGTCAGGGAAACTGTAAAGAGGCTCTGTATGGAGGCAAATTACTACCTTCCGGAGGACGTTTTAGGGGCCTTTAGGGAAGGTAAGGAAAGGGAAGTGTCTCCCGTGGGGAGAAGCGTCTTTGAGATACTTGAGGAGAACGCTAAGATAGCTGCTAAAGAAGAGCTCCCTTACTGCCAAGATACGGGTTTTGCCGTTGTGTTTATTGAAGTCGGTCAGGACGTTAGGTTCGTAGGCGGTTCCCTTGAAGAGGCGGTAAACAGGGGAGTTGCCGAAGGCTATACTGAAGGTTATTTGAGGAAGTCTATAGTTTCTGACCCTCTCTTTGACAGGAAGAATACGGGAGACAATACTCCTGCAGTTGTCCACTACACTATAGTTCCCGGAGATAAGGTAAAGATAACCGTTGCGGCAAAGGGAGGTGGAAGTGAGAATATGAGCAGGCTTGCAATGTTAAAGCCTGCAGACGGAGTGGAGGGAGTAAAGAAGTTCGTTTTAAAGACGGTTAGCGAGGCAGGGCCCAACCCTTGTCCTCCGATTACCGTAGGAGTTGGAATTGGGGGAACTTTTGAAAAGGTGGCCTACCTTGCTAAGAAGGCCCTTTTAAGGCCAATAGGCCACAGGAACCCGGACCCGAGGTATGCAGAACTTGAGTTGGAGCTCTTAGAGGAAATTAACAAGTTGGGGATAGGACCTTCCGGTTTTGGAGGGAAGATAACGGCACTTGACGTAAAAATAGAGTGGTTTCCCTGCCACATAGCTTCTCTTCCCGTTGCAGTTAACATTCAGTGCCACGCTTCAAGGCACAAGGAAGCGGAGATTTAGGGCTTCCTTGCCGTAAAGGCTAGAACTTTGTACTCTACTTTGGGGCTCTTTTTAAAGAGCTCCATAAACTTTAATACCTCGCTTTTCTTTAACCTTCCGTAAGGGTTCCTTGCTCCTATTTTGTTAACTGCCCTTACCGCCTCTTTTGGGTCTTTATACTCTTTTTCAAGGAAGTAGCGTTGAAACTCAATTAATTCAAAACCTGCTTCTTTTAATCTCCTTATTACCTCCTCCTCGGTGGGGAAGTTAAAGGTTTTTAAAGAGCTTCCACTTTCTCTTACGCACCTAAAAAAAGTCTCAAGGCTTCCTTTAGTTGGCAAGGCGCATATAAAAAAACCTTTAGGTTCTAAGACTCTAAAGATTTCTTTAAAGCTCCTCTTTAAATCTGTCCACTGGAGGGTAAAGTTTGAAAATACGGTTTTAAAGCTCTTCTCTTTAAAGGGGAGCTCCTCACAGTCTCCGCATACTGAAGGTTTCTTCCTTTCTCTGCACCTCTTTACCATCTTAAAGGCTATGTCAACTGAAACTGCCCTTAAAGGTAGGTTCTTCCCTGTTCCTGAGCCGGCGTCAAGGAGAGGGTAAATCTCTTTTAAAAGGAGAAGCCTTTTAAGGAGCTCCCTTGAACTCCTTTCCTGGAGCTCTGCTAGGCTATCGTAGTTCCTTGCACCTAAGGAGAAGTTCCTTCTTATCCTACTTTTCATAGCCTTAAAAAATATAGTTTAAAATTTCAAAGTCGGAGGCCTTATGAGCTGGATAAAGCGGAGAGAGACTAAAACGGTTTGGGTTGGTAAAGTTCCAATTGGGAGCTCTCACCCCATAGCTGTCCAGTCTATGACGAGTACCTTTACAGAAGACGTTCCAACCACCGTTGCCCAGATAAAAGAGCTTGAAAAGGTAGGTTGCGAAATAGTTAGAGTTGCCGTTCCTTCTATAGATGCTGCAAGGGCTTTAAGGAAAATAAAAGAAAAGGTAAACATACCTCTAATTGCAGACATACACTTTGACTACAAACTTGCCCTCCTTTCCATTGAAGAAGGTGCAGACTGTATAAGGATAAACCCGGGCAACATTGGGGAGCTCTGGAAAGTTAAGGAAATAGTAAACCTTGCAGGGCAAAAAGGGATATCAATAAGGATAGGTGTAAATTCAGGCTCTCTTCCAAAAGAGCTACTAAAGAAGTACGGTTATCCTGTGCCTAAAGCCCTGGCTGAAGCTGCCCTTAACTACATGAAACTCTTTGAAGACTGGGGTTTTACGAACATGAAGTTCTCCCTTAAGGGCTCAGACGTTAAAACCACGGTTATTGCAAATGAGCTCTTTGCTGAGAGCTCTCCCTACCCTCTCCACATAGGCATAACTGAAGCGGGAACTCTACTTTCAGGTGCCGTTAAGTCTGCCGTTGGAATAGGAATTCTCCTTTATAAAGGTATAGGAGACACTCTAAGGGTCTCTTTAACGGCAAACCCTAAAGAAGAGGTAAAAGTTGCCTATAAGATACTTAAAGCCCTTAACTTGAGAGAGAGGGGAGTTGAGGTAATATCCTGTCCTACCTGCGGAAGGTGCCTTGTAAACGTTGAAGAGCTTGCTAAGGAGGTTGAGGAAAGGTTAGAGCACATTAAAAAGCCCTTAAAGGTTGCGGTAATGGGATGTGCCGTTAACGGTCCCGGAGAGGCAAAGTTTGCAGACGTGGGAATAGCCGGAGCAGGAGGATATTTTATACTCTTTGTTAAGGGAAAAGTGATAGGAAAACTCTCTCAAGAAGAGGCGTTAGACAGGTTGGTTGAAGAAGTGGAAAAGCTTGCAGGAGAGGAAGTTGGAGGAGTTTAGCGTTTTCATAGAGAGAGCTAAGCTTCACCTTAAGTGTGGAGTTTATGAGGAAGAGAGGGAACTTGGAGTTCAGGTTGAAGTCTCCGTTAAAGTTAACTCTGAGAGCTTTGTAGATTACCAAGAGCTCTACAACCTAATTTTAAAGGCCTCTTCCTCTACTTATACCTACCTTGAAGACTTTATGAAGTATTTAAATATGTTAATTATAGATAAATTCAATCCAAAAGAAATTATAATAACAGCCTGTAAACTCAGCGTTCCTTTTCAGCACAGCTTTGAGAGGGTTGGGGTAGAGATGAGATGGAAAAGGTAGAGTGTAAACTACTAAAGAAAGTAAGAGAGAAGAAAAAGCTTTCGCATCAAGAGCTCCAGACTATAACTGCAATTGCCAAAGAAGAGCTTAAGTTCCTTGCAAGGAATAACATTCCCCTAATACCTGAAAACTACCTTCTGTGGTTTGAAGTCTTTTGCTACATATTGGAGAATAACTTACACCTTAACGACCTTGAGATAATCGGCCTTTTTAAAGAGAAATACCCCACAGCTGAAAAGGTAGAAAGAGTTTTAGTTGAAATTGAGTCAGAGGACAAAGAGCGCCTAAAAGAAGTTATAAAGGAGATTGTAGAGGAAGTTGACAAGTTAATCTCCTCTCTAGAAGACCACAATAGGAGCTTAGAAAAGAAGGAAGCTTCTTTTAAAGAGTTGAAAGAGAAAGTAGCGGATAAGGGAATTAAGGAGCTCCTTGGAGAAATTCTGTTAGAGGTAATTGACATAAAAGAGCAAAACGAAGAGCTTAAAAGAAAACTTGAGGAAGCTAACGCACAAATTAAGCGTCTAACGGAAGAGCTTAAAAGGTCAAGGAAAAATGCTTCAATTGACTTTCTAACTAAAATAGCAAACAGGGCAACTTTTAATAGGGCAGTTTCAGACTTCGTTAACGACTTCTATACGAGAGGTTATCCCTTTGCCCTACTAATGATAGACATAGATAACTTTAAGAAAATTAACGACACTTACGGTCATCAAATTGGAGATTATGTTTTAAAAGAGCTTGCCTCTTTGCTCAAGAGCCAACTTAGGCCAAGGGACATAATAGCTAGATACGGTGGAGAAGAATTTGCGGTTCTCCTTCCTGGAGTTACTTTCAGTCAGGCGGTAAAAATTGCTGAGAGATTGAGAAGCTCTGTTGAGAAACACCTTTTTAGGTGTAAAGGAGTTGAGATTCCAGTTACGATAAGCGTTGGCGTTGCAATGATGAGAGACGGCCTTGACCCCTTCTCCTTAGTTGAGAAAGCGGATAAGGCTCTTTACCTTGCAAAGAGGTTAGGAAAGAATACGGTAAAAACCGACTTAGACGTTGAGTTTGAAGAGTAGTCCTATGGCAAAAGTCTTGCTTCACATATGTTGTGCCCCTTGCGCCTGCTATCCTATTAAGGTTTTAAAGGAAAAAGGTTATCAGATTGTAGGCTTGTGGTATAACCCAAACATTCACCCTTGCACAGAGTTTGCAAAGAGGATGGCTGCAGTTAAAAAGCTTGAAGAGCTTGAAGGGATAAAAGTTATCTACTTTGACTCTTACGAGCCTGAAAAGTGGCTAAGAGCCGTCGTCTTTAGGGAGGAAAGACCCGTTAGGTGTCAGGTTTGCTACCAAATGCGTTTAGAAATGGCTGCTTCCGTTGCTAAGAAAGGAAAGTTTGACTACTTTACCTCTACCCTCTTTTACAGTAAGTATCAAAAAAGAGACTTAATGCTTCCCCTCGCTTACAGTGCTTCGGAAAAGTTTAAAGTTAAGTTCCTTGACATAGACTTTAGGGAAGGCTGGAAGGAAGGAATAGCCATTTCTAAAGAAAAAGGCCTTTACCGTCAACAGTACTGTGGCTGCATCTACTCTGAAAAGGAGAGGTACTGTCCGAAAGGTAAGCTCAATTTAGACTGGGTTGTTTCTCAGACTGTAGATGAAGCAAAAAGGATAATAGATTGCTTCTCTCAAGATAGTTAATTTAAGCTAAAAAGAAAAAAACGGCTCTTTTTACAGATAAGGGCCAGTAAGCTGTTAAAATAGTTAAGCAACTACTTAACAAGGAGGGAAGATGAGGGAGACCGACCTTGACATAAAGAAGGAGATTGAGGAGCTTAAGTCCCTTATAAGGGATGTTCCTGACTTTCCAAAGCCCGGTATAGTATTTAAGGACATTACCCCTTTACTCCACAGGCCTTGGGCCTTTCAGAAGGTAATAGACTACATAGGGAATAGGTATGTAGGTGCCGGAGTAGAAATAGTTGCCGGAATTGAATCAAGGGGATTTCTCCTTGCAGCGGCTCTTGCCTATAAGATAGGTGCAGGCCTTGCCATAATAAGGAAGCCGGGAAAGCTTCCTTATAAAACCTTAAGTGCTACCTATACTTTAGAGTACGGTCAGGACGCCATAGAGATTCACGAAGACGCTATAAGCAAAGGAACTAAAGTTGTTTTAATAGACGATGTCCTTGCTACAGGCGGAACTATGGGCGCTGCAATTGAGCTTGTTGAGAAGTTGGGAGGGCACATAGTAAGCGTTGACTTCCTTTTAGAGCTTACTTTCCTTAAAGGCAGGGAAAGAATAGTTAGCAAGGGTTATCCGGTATTTTCGCTTATTAAGTTCTAATATAATTTGGCTTAAAAAGTAAGGGGAGTTTAAATGAGGAGAGTTGTTATTACAGGTTTAGGGGTTGTTTCTCCGGTTGGAAATGACGTTGAGACTTTCTGGGAGAACATTAAAAACGGTAAGTCTGGCGTAGGTAAAATCACTAAGTTTGACGCAACGGACTTTCCTGTTCAGATTGCAGCCGAGGTTAAAGGTTTTGACCCTCTCAAATACTTTGATAAAAGAGAAGCCAGGAGACTTGACCCCTTTATTCAGTTTGCAGTAGCAGCTGCACAAGAGGCCGTAAAGAACGCAGGCTTAGAGGAAGGAAGCGTTGACAAAGAAAGGGTAGGCGTTTTGATAGGTTCAGGTATTGGGGGAATTCACACTATAGAGGAGCAGCACGAAATCCTCCTCAAGAAAGGTCCAAGGAGAGTTTCTCCTTACTGCGTTCCTATGGAGATAATAAACATGGCTTCTGGCGTAGTTTCTATGAAGTTTGGCTTTAAGGGACCTAACATATCCGTCGTTACTGCTTGTGCAACCGGAACCCACGCAATTGGCGAAGCTTTTAGGACCATAGCTTACGGTGATGCTGACGTTATGGTTGCAGGGGGAGCAGAAAGCTGTATAACTCCTTTAGCCGTTGCCGGTTTTGCCGCTGCAAGAGCCCTTTCAACTAGGAATGACGAGCCTGAAAGGGCAAGTAGGCCCTTTGAGAAGAACAGGGACGGATTTGTTATGGGTGAGGGAGCAGGAATAGTGGTTTTAGAGGAGTATGAACACGCTAAAAGGAGGGGAGCTCCCATTTTGGCTGAAGTTGTAGGTTATGGAACCAGCGGAGACGCCTACCACATGACTGCTCCTGCTCCTGAAGGAGAGGGAGCTGCAAGGGCTATGAGAAACGCTTTGAAGGACGCTGGAATTTCACCGGAAGAGGTTGACTACATAAACGCCCACGGGACCTCAACCAAGTTTAACGACCTTTACGAGACAATGGCCATAAAGAGCGTCTTTAAAGAGCACGCTTACAATGTCAAGATAAGCAGTATAAAGTCTATGATTGGACACCTTCTTGGGGCCGCAGGTGGAGTAGAAGTGATTTCCTCTGTTTTAACCTTAAAAACCGGAGTAATACCTCCAACTATTAACTACGAAGAACCAGACCCTGAATGTGACCTTGACTACACTCCTAACGAAGCTGTTGAGGCGGACGTTAAATACGTTCTTAAAAACTCCTTTGGGTTTGGCGGGACAAATGCATGTCTAGTTCTAAAGAAGTTTTAAACCTTTTAAAGGACCAAGATTTGGTTGAGCTTGAAAGGAGGTTAGGGTATTCCTTTAAAGATAGGGACCTCCTCCGTAGAGCTCTCATTCACCGCTCCTTTGCTTTTGAGAGGAAGTTAAATGAGAACTATGAGGTTTTGGAGTTCTTAGGTGATGCTGTCATAGGCTTAATAGTGAGCGAAGAGCTTATAAAGAAGTTTCCGGATAAAAGGGAAGGGGAGCTCTCCCAAATAAGGGCCTTTTTAGTGAGCGAGCCTTCCCTTGCGGAGCTAGCAAAGTCTATAGATTTGGGGAAATACCTCTACCTTGGAAAGGGAGAAAAAAGGAGCGGTGGGAAAGAGAAAAGCTCTATTTTGTGTGATGTCTTTGAGTCCCTTTTTGGAGCTCTCTACCTAGACGCAGGCTTTAAAAAGTCAAAGGAGCTCTTTAAGGAGAAGTTCCTTCCCCTTTTGTGGAAGATTTTAGATAAAGCTATTACCTATAAAGACTTTAAGAGTTTTCTTCAAGAGATAACCCAGAGGGACTACAAGGTAATTCCAACCTATCAAGTAGTTAAAGTGGAGGGGCCCGACCACGACAAGGAGTTTACGGTAGAGTGCCAAGTTAAAGAGTTAAAGACCCTAGGTAGAGGGAAAACGAAGAAAGGGGCGGAACAGGAGGCGGCAAAGGAGATGTTAAGGGCGTTGGGAGTTATAGATGATAGTAGGAAAAGTTAACATAGCTTTGGTTTCCTCATCCCCGAGGAGAAAGGAAATACTAGAGCTTGTAGGGTTAAAGTATAGGGTCCTTAAAGGGCAAGCCCAAGAGGTTTTACTAAAGGACCCCTTAGAGACGGCCCTTGAAAACTCAAGGAGGAAGCTCCTTTCAGCTAAGGACTCTATACGAGAGGGAGAGGTAGGACTTTCTGCAGATACGGTAGTAGTTTTAGACGGGGAAGTTCTGGGTAAGCCTAGAGACTTTAAAGAAGCCGTTGAATTCCTTAAGAGACTTTCAGGTAGGTGGCATAAGGTAATTACCGCTTTTTCCTTACTTGTAAACGGGAAACTTATCTCAGAGGCAGTTTCTACAGAAGTTAAGTTTAAAAGGCTTACCTTTGATGAGA
>Ga0256833_1000930_pt1 | contig 22101 bp, 20 predicted proteins | sample 356284metaG_FD_190535 | JGI IMG/M metagenome (GOLD analysis project Ga0256833, IMG submission 190535) | Hydrothermal vent microbial communities from Mid Atlantic Ridge, Atlantic Ocean - 356-284 | ecosystem: Environmental > Aquatic > Marine > Hydrothermal vents | place: Atlantic Ocean: Mid... | reverse complement strand
GGTCGATAGTTCCTTGAACCTGGCCCGGAAGAACACGGCGTCGGATAGGCCGACGTAGCTGAGTATCTCCACCGCCGTCGCTGGGTCGCCGACCTTCTTGGTAACGTGTTCTAGGAGGGTCTCCTCACCGAATACGGGCTCGATCTCGCCGGGGAGTAAGGCAGCTACCCTGGCGTTGTCCGGTGTCCTCACCTGCCCCTTACTCGGCCTATATGCTGGGTCGTCCATCCCTGCCGCTGCCCCGCATATTATCCTGAGTAGCGTGGTCTTACCGGCGCCGGACGCGCCTACGACGGCGATGACGTCGCCGGGCTCTATGGTTATGTTGACATCCCTTAGGACGAAGCGCTCCACCCTCCTCTTCTCCACGCCGAAAGCCCTCAGTACCTCCTGGAGCTCTGGGGGCATGCCGCTTATGTCTAGCTCGCTCGAGTACTCCTTGCTAACGCCCTCCAGCACTATCGGCGATGCCAGGGACTCCACTGCCCCGAACCTTGGCCTGTAGAGCTTCCCGCCGTGGGACCTGCCCAGTACGTCGGTCTTCAGGTAGTTCTCTATCCTCTCCCTCGCTTCGTCGCTGAGTGGATACATCAGGACTGGCCTGCCGGAGGCTGTGTCCCACATGTACTTGAAGCCCGCTTTCTCGAAGAAGGGGTTGTACCTGGCCATCTGGGCTATGACCTCAATGATGTGCTTCCTCTTCTTCATCTCCGGGACCCTCCTTTCGCTCACCCATTGAATGGCTGCCTCAACAGCCAGCACGCCGAGGCCGTCTCCCCTGTAGTCTGGGTGGATCACTACCCTAGCTACCCTAGCGGCTGCGGTGTTAGCCCACTTAAGGGCCTCCTCCCATATCTCCTCCCCCAGAGCTGCCCTCGCTATCTTCCTTGACCCGTATATGCTGTAGAGCTCCCGGTACCTCCTCAGCAGCTCAGACCTCTTGGTGAGGGCCTCAGGCCAGAAGGTCGGGTGGAACCATGACTTCGGGAAGAACCTCTCCCTAACCAGCCTCTCAATCTTACCGTCGGGGAGCCTCCTGCTCATGAGGGGTATGGGGGTGTCCATCCTGACGTAACCCACGACCCTGGGCTCGTACTCCTTCCTGGATACGAGCTCGAGTATGAGGAACCTGGATGAGGGGAGGGACGCCCGGATCTCGTGGAGCTTCATGGGGACGCCGTGCTCCGGGCACTTAGGCGGAACGTTCCCCTCAGCATACCTCCCACAGACAGGGCACCTCCAAACCGCCACAACCTCCTCCTTGCTGGCGTAGTGGTACTGTTCCAGCTGAACGATCTCGAGGTAGTCCCTCTCCGTCACCGCCTCCCTAGCAAGAACCCTGTACTCATAAACAACACCTTTCCCTAGCGGGTCCTTCCTCTGGAGGCGGAACTCCCTCGACCACGGTGGCCATATAAGTACCTCCTCACCTCCCCACACACGCCAGAGCATGTAGTCGCTCCTCTCAAGCACGAGCCTCCCGTCAACAGGCTTGGGGTCACTCAGGACCTTCAGCACAACCTCCTCTCCGGGCCTGAGCCACTGCGCCACAGTACCGGCCATGAGGAGAACCACTTCCGTCTTATTCACGGATACCTCTACGGCGCCGGACCACCTGTACCCTATCCTAGGGACACTGATCGACTTCACCCTCCCCCTAAGGGGGATCGTCTGCGGTATCCTCAAAACAGGTACCCGTTAATCTGTTGGTTATGAAGCAATAACGTTGACCGCGGTGGAAACGCTTTAACCCCTCAGCAACAGGGATCAAGGGAACTCGTTGACACTAAAGGTGTTCCGGGAATCCTACGCCGCCCTATCAAGATTCGTTATTTCCGCACTCGACCTCATCAACGAGGACGAGGTCGGCAAGTTCATAAGGCTTCTCGAGGCATCCTACGAGGCCGGGAAGAAGGTCCTCGTCATTGGTGCTGGGCGGTCGGGCCTGATCGGCAGGGCCTTCGCCATGAGGCTCATGCACCTAGGGTTCAACACCTACGTCCTTGGCGAGACCATCGTGCCAGCCCTCCAGCCCGGGGACGTCGTGGTGGCGATATCGGGCTCCGGCAGGACGAGGCTCGTCGTCACCGCTGCTGAGGTAGCTAAGTCCGTCGGTGCGAGGGTCGTGGCCGTAACGACCTTCCCGGACTCTCCCCTAGCGCAGATAGCTGACCACATCGTGAGGGTTCCTGGGAGGTCCAAGATCTCTGCTGAGGACGACTATAACGTCAGGCAGCTCATAGGCATCTACGAACCCCTTGCCCCCCTCGGCACGCTCTTCGAGCTGACTGCCATGGTGACCCTCGACGCCGTGATCTCCGAGCTCATGACGAGGCTGGGGAAGACTGAGGAAGACCTGAGGCAGAGGCACGCTAACATAGAAATATAGCAGCTGGTTCCCCGGCGACAATATCTTAACCTAGGCCGCTACATTATTCTGGGATAGCGCGGCTTGAGCTACGCAGCGGTTGATCGACTAATTAGGCTGATAGATAGCGTCGACCTAGCCTCGTACAGGGTTCTAAGGGTCATCGACGGTGAGTTGTTCGGTCCAGAGGAGATAGAGGGCTTGCCCAGCAAGAATGAGGCGGTGTTGGTGCTGGCAAAAAGGACGGAGCCTTGGGAAGGGAGGGACTTCGTATACGCCGTTAGGGTCGGGGACTCTGGAAAAAGGTTCTGGTTCGAGATACCAAGGATAGAGGTCATGAAGCTCGCTGCCTCCGCGACCTCGGCGGTGACGGCGGACATAAGGAGGGCGGAACTCTACGCTACCCCGAGGCCTGAGACAGTAGCTGTTATGCATCAAGTCCTGAGAGCGCTGAAAAGGTACTCACCTGAAGCTTACATTAAAACGTTTGTTGACCTCGGAACCGGTGCGGGGGATGACTTAATTAATGCTGTGACCTTCGCCGCTAAGCTACTAGCAGACGGGCTGAGTAAGCACGTATATGTAACGGCAGTGAGCAGGGCCAGGCACTACTTCGGGGCGATGATGCCGGGGAAAGCCCTTACTAGGGAGTGCCTCATTAGGTTCTCTGCCCTCGACCCTCCCGAGGGCGGCGGCTCCTTCCTCTGTTTCGGCGTATCGCCAGCGCATGTTCTTAAGGACATAGGGTCGCTCCTCACTCTCTCGCGTTTTGCTCTCAGCGGCAGAGAATACCGTGCTAGGGAGCTTCACGGGGTTATCGAGGCTTGTGAGAAGGAGTTCTCTGAGGAGGACCTGAGGACTTACCTAAGAACCACAAGGACAGCTGGTACGGTGAGGTTCAGCAGGCTGAAAGAGGATGAGGCCTGGGTCAGTATCTTCGAGGTTCGTAGTGAATGGTTCCTCAATGTATTAAGGGGGGCGAGGGACGAGCTCGAGAGCGTGTCTTCGGAGCTTAGGAGGTTTGCTGCTGTGGAAGCACACAGGGCGCTGAGGTCCATAATGGATATCCTTGGGAGGCCGGTGTGAGGTGATACATGTGAAGGGATCGGGTGCCACGGAGGGGTTGTTCGCGCTCTTGTTAGTTATTGCTGCGGCTCTCTGGCCGGCGGTTCTTGCCCTCTCCCTCATGGTCCCTCCAACCAGTTCGGCGCCGGTTCTGATAGCAATAGGTGTCAGCGTGGGCGTGGCAGTGGCCGCCGTCAGGCACAGGCCTGGGGCGCTGTCGATGGCTTTCGCCATATCCTATATGATAGTCGTTATCGTGGCTTACGGTGTCCCCGAAGCAAGAGCGCTGGCTCCGTGGTCGCACGAGTATATCATAACTACCTCGACCCTCGTGATCCTGCCAGCACTCTACGCAACCCTAAAAAATGATGTCGACTACGTGATTCCTCAGATTCTGGTGGCTTTCGGCACTGCTTTATCCCTTAACCCCACCTTCTCAGCCATAGGGTACGGCATAGCGGCGTCGGCGACATCCTTCATTAGGAGACCCAGAGCAATAATCTCGTTCGCTCTAGCGGGGGCTACGTACTACTTCCCCTTCATAGGCCTTAATCAGGCGTTTGACCTGGAGACAGTGCCTCATCTTGTTATAGCTGAGATACCCGTGAACAGCCCTAACTACTTATCAGCCATACTCGGTCTCTATATTCTGCTCATTATTGGTGGCTCACTGCTTGGCGCTTTCTCAATACTTGTCTGGAATAAGGTGGAGACCGCCAAAAGCGTTAAGCAGGCACTGATGCTATCGGCCTACCTCACCGTACCACCGGTAGCTCTAGTGGGGCTCGGCGCCAGCATAATATACGCGCTTACCATGATCGTCCCAATGCTTGCCATCGTCAGCGCTGTTGGTGGGGGAGTGTTCTCGATGGCTGCGGCAACTACGTACATGATGCTGAAGCTGATAAACGAGGGACGGAGGGTAGAGGAGTCGCTGAGGAGAAGGCTCGCATCACTTGATAAGGAGTTTAAGAGGATGAGGGCGTTCATAGACCACGTAGCTACTGCACCCATCCTGAGCAATGATGTGGTTGAGGAATTCGGAAGCCGTCTTGACTCCATTCAGAGAAAGATAATATTTGCTAGGAAGTCCCTCGAGACAGCCGGCCACGATCTGGAGCTACTGGCGAAGGTCGAGGGAATGCTTGACGATATTGAAGCGGAGCTAAAGCACGTTGAGGACTCGTTTAGAGAGGAGTATATGAAGTCGGTGGCGATGCTACAGGACATATACAACCTGATATCCCTCTTCCGCGGCCCAATGCCTGACGTAGCGGCCGAGCTCAAGGAGATTGCGAGGGCCGGACCAGAGAACTTCGGCGAGGCTCTAGCATCATTCAACGCCATAGGCGAGGAAATGTGTGAGGTTATGTCAGGGTTAGTGAGCGAGTTCATGGAGAGCTTGTCTGAAGTTATCGGGTACCCGATAAGGATTGAGACAGGTAAGTGCGGCTCAGGCGAGCAAGCACTAAGGACGGTTAAGGAAATGAGTAAGAGATTGAAGGAGGTGTTGAGAGATCATAAGAAGGAGATCATAAACGCCTACAATGCCCTCCTAAGACTGAGGAATTCCCTCAAAGAGCTCAGGCATGGCGCGCAGGAAATAGCGTCTACAAGGACAGGGTCAATAATACTGGGATTCATCGATAAGCTCTCCGAGGTATCCGACATAATGCCAACACTGGCTGAGGCAGTAACACTCCTCGCAAGCATGGGCAGGGAGATAAAGTACTTTGTCGGGGAGCTGGTCGACGCCGTAAGAAAGGACGTCATGATCTTAGAGAAGGAAATAGATTCCAGGGTAAAGGCGACCGTTATGAGCGGCGATATCACGGTCCCGATAGGTGTGAACATTAACGCCCTCAATGACGCAGTGAGCGAGCTCTCCGACATAAGAACGCTTGGCAACCACTACGAGATAATAGTTACGGCGGCGGACCTTCTCCCCAGGGTGGTCAGGCTGTTCATCTACCAGCTGAGGTACCTCGAAAAAATAGCAGAGTGGTCGAGGATAATACCGCTCGCTTTCGATTACATAAATTACAAGCTATCCAAGGAAAGAGAAATAAGCATCAAAGAACTGCCGTTCCGCAGGGAGGTCGCTGAATGGCTCGCTAAGATATATGTGCACGTGAATAAGAACGCATCTATGTCGGGAGAGAAAATACTGCTAGGGACGGGTGATAGGTGATGGTTCTCACCAGGTGCAGAGAAGGCACTGAGGAATTTACGTGCGACATTCTTCTTCAAAAAGACAGCATAGTGATAACAGGGGCAGCGGGCTACTCTTACCTTAAGCACATCGGGATGATCGCCGTAGAAACCGTGGAACGACTAGGTAACACTGTGAGAATAAGGCTTCTGGACGGTACTGAGATAAGCTTCCAGATAAGGGCCGAGGTTCTGCCGATCGCGAACTACATACTCAGGAAGGTGGAGTTAAGAGATAAGATTAATGCTGTGGTTGAGAGAGCAACTGAGATATCTATGGCTTTAGCCACGGTGCTTGAGGAGTCAACCAGCGTGATCCTGTTCCTGAGAAGGGCCGGGATACCTAGCTGGAGGGATGCTAGGTCAGCGGTTAGGAAGCTGATTGATTCTGCCGAGGGCCTGAAAGTAGTCGGCCTAGAGGTCAAGGAGGAGGCCCTAGCACTCCTTGACAAGATAGAGACAAGATCGGTTTCAGGGGCTAGGGCATCCGTGGCCAAGCTCATAAGGTTATCGGTTCTACAAGCGAAGGAAGCACTCAAGTCCCTCATGGAGCACGGAGACCTCACCCCAATAGCGGACATCACTACACTAATCGTCGCTTACAGGTTCGCGAGGAAAGTAAAGAAACCATTCGAGGTAGAGAGAATAGTCAGGGAGATAGAGACCACAACCGACAAACTCATGAGAGACCTCCTCATTGAGACACACGACATATCGAAAGCGATAGATGCAATAATGAACGTTATAGACGAAGAGGTACCTGCGTCCAGCGTCGTCAACGAGTTCATGAGGGTCTTCAGCGAGGCATTCATCAACGTCTATGGGGGTTGAGCCCTAGGAACCCTAGCCCCCTTAACCTCGTCCACCAACCTTCTCAGGTACTCCCTTACCGCCGAAGGACTAGGGAAATTAAATGGCTCCCTTCCCGGTCTCTCATTATAGTACGGCCTATTACATCCCGGGCAACCCCTCGTCAAGACGGCCTTAGCAACAACCTCCTCGGTCGCGAACTCGTCCTTGATCCCCCAACCGCGGCCATCGACGAAAAGGAACTCGCTGGGGTGATGCCCCTCCTCAATTAGGTAGGCCGTCACCTGCGCCAACCTGTAGTAACTAATGGGTGGCGGCCCCCTTACCCGCGCGAGGGGCGTGCCCCTAACTGGGGTGTACGCGAAGAGTGATGTTCTTCCCCCGAGCTCCCTCACCTTAAGGAGGGCGGCGACGAGCTCCTCGAACGTCTCCCCAAGTCCCACGATTATGTGGGCTATTGCCCTTCCTTCACCAAGCACCTCCGCTATATCCGATATGAACGCCCAGTAAGCTACCCACGGCCCTGGCCTGCCCACCTCCCTCGCCACCCTCTCACTAGCGGCGTCCACCCCCACCCCCACGTAGTCGGCTCCGGCATCAACTAGTCTCATGAGTTCTCTCTTTTGAAGCGGCATTATCGATATCGAGACCTTCTTTCCAGCCCCCCTGAAAGCTTCGGTGAGGGCAAGGGCCTCCTCGAAGTACCCCTTCTTAATCACTGTCTGAAGACACACCCGCTTCACCGGGGATTTCGCTAGGGCCTCCAGGACCTCCTCAGTAAGTTTTGGAGGCCAGAAAACCCTTGATAGCATGCCCTCAGGGGCCTTTGAGGTCCTTGACAGGGGGCAGTACTTGCACGTTCCCCAGCACCTCTCGGCATCCATAAGTATGTAAGCCACCCCGACAGGGTATCTTGATACCCTCGGAGCCAGACCCAGCACCTCTAGGGTCCCGAGGGATACCCTCACCCGCTCAGGCAGCTTCAGCATTGCCACCCATCATACCCTGCATCAGCGGTTAATGATTTACGGCGCCGCACCCGATATAACTCCGTCAGCGATACTAGGTTGAGCCTTGAGCGGGGTGCTAAAATGAGAGAATACATCAAGGAAACCGTAGCTAAGAGAATAGCTGGAGACATAGTGATGGCATCAGGGCACGGTTCAGCGATGAGGAAGTGGAGGGAGGCCTTTAACGCGACACAGCACGATGTCGCCAAGATAATGGGTGTAACGCCATCAGTTGTCAGCGATTACGAGAAGAACAAGAGGGCACCCGGCGTAAGGTTCCTGAAGAGGTTCGTTAGCGCGCTTATGGCAATAGACGAGGAGAGGGGGTGGCCCACCGTTAAGAGGCTAGCGAAGGCTATGGGGCTCGGGCAGATAGCGATACTTGATATGATGGACTTTAGTAGCCCAGCCGTTATCGATGACCTCGTGAGAGCTGTTGAAGGCGCACCAATAAACTCAAGATTCGGTAGGTCAGTCGTTTACGGTTACACAGTCATAGACTCCTACCAGGCCATCACGTCCATGAGGGGTAACGAGTTCTGGCAGCTCATGGGGACCACCACGACGAGGGCCCTAATATTTACGAAGGTAAGGACAGGGAGGTCCCCTATGATAGCTGTGAGGGTCGCGCCCGTGAAGCCGGCGGCAGTGGTCCTTCACGGGCCAAGCTCTGTTGACCCACTAGCCATCCTCCTAGCGGATACCGAGGGCATCCCGCTCATACTGTCGGCGGCTGAGTCGGAGGAGATCCTGATCTCTTCCCTTAGGAGGACTTTCTCGGGTGTTACAGTCTAGTGATGGCCTGTATGATGTCCGTCACCCTAACCCCTTCTGGGTAGAGAACGGACGGAAAACCTCTCCAGAACCCCAGCTCTCCCCCAAACTCGTTCCTTAAATACTCAACGATTTCCTCACCCTCCCGTACGGGATAGGCCCCCGAGAATACTGCCTCAATCCCCGCAGCCGCCGTCATAACGACTGCCCTAGCACCGAACTCCTCCATTACCCTCGCGGCTGCGTCGGAGAGGTAGGGGGATTCCTCCCTATTCATTGGGTCGAACGTCAGGTGTGCAACTCCCCCGATCACAGCTCTCCCGACTAAGTGCTCTATCCCTGCCTCGGCTTCAGCATCATATTCGTCGGCCAGGTTGTTAAGGAATTCAGCAAGCCCCTCCGCGTCCTCCTCGAGGAAATACTCGATGACTCTATACCTATAGGCCTTAGACCAGCTCATGAACTTGTGCGCCTTAACAATCGATAAGGCGGAGGTCCCGGGCTCACCCATGAGGGCTGACCTCACAGCCTCAACTACAGGGCTCATTACCCCTAGCCTGACCCTCCCATACCTCTTTACCCAGTCAATTAGCAACTCACCCTCCTCCGGCCACTCCGGAGGCCTGCACGGCTCGCTGGACTCTAGCCTGGGCCAGAGGGTAAGCCAGCCCCTGCCTATAGGCGGCAAGGACCATGAGGATTCGACGAAGTGTATGTCTAGCGGCGTACCCCCATATTTAGCTGCCTTAGCCAGGAGTGCTGCAGCGTAGAGATGATCTAGGCTCCACCCCGCTAAAACAGCCCTGCAGTTACTTACCCAGGTTCTGTATGATAAGGTGCTTCACCAATAATCAGGTAGTGTTCGGGTTTAAACGGGCTCGGTTCAGGTGTTTGGGTACGGAGAAAAATCATTTCTTGAGTTGTTCGTCTGCGAGCTTATAGCCGGACTCGAAGGCCTTCAGGTTGGCCTCGATCCACTTGCTCGGCACCCTGCCCTTAACGGCCTCTATCAGGGTCTCCTTGTCGAACGGTGCGTCAGTGCCCTCAATGAGCCTAGCGTAGGCTCCGAGGACGGCGACGTTCGTGGCCCTGGCCGTCCCCGCCTTCTCGGCTAGGTCGGTGAAGTCGCCGTACACAAACACAGCGCCTAGCTTGTTGAATGCATCAATTATTTCCTCGATCTTCGGATACCTCGCGACCCCGAAGTTGACGTCGATCGGATAAACCTTCCTCGTGTTAAGCACCGCCACACCACCGGGCTTGAGGTACACCACGGCCCTCCTCAGCCCCTCCAACGGCTCTATAGCTAGCAGAGCGTCCGCCTCGTCCTCAAGGAGCAGAGGTGACAGCACCTCCCTCCCTATCCTTATGTGGGAGTGGACCGAGCCACCCCTCATCGCCGCGCCGAATGTCTCACCTATCCTCACGTGGTAGCCCTTCATGAGGGCAGCATCACCGATTATCCTTGAGAGCAGGACAGTGCCTTGACCACCTATTCCCGCAACCATAAGGTAGTACTCATCCCTTGCCATACCCATCACCTCCCCTCCTTAGTCTTGGGGTGAATGGCGTTGACTGGGCATGTCTGCGCACACATGCCGCACCCAACGCAAAGCACGGGATCTATCCACGCCTTCTTCTTCTCCTTATCGAAGCCGACTGCCGGGCACCCTAGCTGTACACAGAGGGTGCACCCAACACACTTGTCTTCATCGACGTAGTATATCTCAGGTAGTCCGCCAGTCCTCAGCAACCTCCTAACGACCTGCAGGGCACACTCTCTCCTGGCAACGACCAGGGTCACGGTCTTCTTCTCCCAGGAAGTCTTGATGGCCTCGTAGATCGCCTTCTCGGTGGCCTTGAGGTCGTAGGGGTCGACGGTCCAGATGTGCTCAACGCCTAGCGACCTGGCGACGTCCTCTATCTTGAACACCTTCGAGGGCTCTAGGGTTGCTGTGACACCGCTGGTCGGGGACGGCTGGTGCCCTGTCATTGCGGTCCACGCGTTATCCATAACGATGAATGTGAACGCTGCCTTGTTGTAGACAGCGTTCGCTAAGGCGGTCATGGTGGCGTGGAAGAATGTTGAGTCACCGGCAACCGCCACTATAGGGCCGTCCCTGTAACCGGCCTGGAACTCGCCCTGAGCCAAGCCGATGCCTCCGCCCATTATGTAGTTGGTGTCCAGTATCTCGTACGGGTTATTGAACGGCCAGAGCTTTGACTCGGTAGTCGCCTCAGCCTTTATGGGCTTCGCGAATATGCCGTAGCCTCCCTGCTCGTAGCACCCGATGTCGCCGTTAACGATCCACACACCCTTAACTCCCTGCCTCCTCAGCTCTGCGCTAATCTTGAGTAGGGCGAAGCGCAGGCCCCAGTAAGTGCCGAGGTGCTGGCACCCTGGGCAGAGAGCTGACGACCTCGGCGCAACGATCTTCGAGATCTCTGCCTTGATCTTTCTCCTCTCCTCAGGCACCTCGGGGGCCTTCACGCCGAGGTATTTCGCCACGGCGTTCACTACCTGTGCGAATCCCAGCTCGCCGTATCTTAGGAGTAGCTGGTTCTTCGTCTTACCGTATATCGGTATCTCCGGGTGGTTCTCCTTCATGAAAGCGTAGAGCTGCTCTTCAACAAACGGGTCGCCCTCCTCGATCACGAATACCTTCTTAACGTTCTCTAGCAACTCGCTCACGAGCTTCTCCGGCAGTGGGTAGGGGGTCGCTAGCTTCAGTATCCACGGCTTCCCGACGGCGCCAAGCTTCCGGAGGGCGTCGCTGAGGTAGGCGTAACCTATGCCCGACGCTATTATGCCGAGGTCGGTCTCGCCGGGTATTAGCTTGTTGAACGGCACCTCATTAACGAATTCCTTGATCTTCTCGAGCTGCTCCAACTGCCATGCGTGCTTAGCTGTCGGGCCGGCCTTCCCCTTATACTTGAACGGGCCGTAGACGTTCCAGCGCCACGGGAGCTTCCAGTGCCTGTCGAACGCGACCTTATTCCTCTCCTTCCTTATTGGGCCGAACTCGACGTCCCCGCTCGAGTGGTTGATCCTGGTAATCGTCCTGACGAATACAGGCATCTCGAACTTCTCGCTGTAGTCGAAGCCCACCTTAACCAGGTCCTTGTTCTCCTGCTGGTCCATGGGCTCCAAGATGAGGGTACCAACCGCTTTGGCTAGGTGCCTCGTGTCCTGCTCGGTGCTCGAGTAGAACGCCTCGGGGTCATCCGCTGAGTAGATCACGAAGCCACCCCTAACCCCGGTGTAGACGAGGGTGGCGAACATGTCCATGACCCAGTTCGTGCCAGCGTTCTTCATAGTCGCCATCGACCTAGCGCCAACTATCGCCGCGCCGGAAGCGACGTTGAAGGCCACAGTCTCGTTGATGGACCACTCAACATGCATGTCGAAGTCCTTAGCGACGAGCGACAGCGTCTCGATGACCTCTGACGACGGCGTGCCAGGGTACCCGGCCACTACCTGCACACCGGCTTCTATCGCTCCCCTAGCAGCGGCCTCGTTGCCTAGCAAGATCGCCCTCCGCCCGGGCTCATCATAACCAACAACGTGCCTGGGCCTTGCCAAGACCCAACTCCTCGCTCTAGTAGATAAGGAATGAACTTAATATCCAGAGTTAATACCACGTAATTAAAAATAGCGAACACACAGCACATCCTCCTAAGGCATTACGGCGTATCCGTGTTGTATCACTTAACGCCCCCAAGCCCTTAGAACCCATCAAGTGATTCACTGGTTAAGCACAACCCTCTAAAGTTTAGTGTGCTGAGAGCCCTAGTGGTGGGGGCAAGCACTGCCGATGATGAGCGGGCATGAACTAATCGGTGAAGTGTTCAGCCTTGTCTGAGGCCCTCCGTAGCCTAGGGATGAGGGCAGGGACCTCCCTCATATAGGACAGGTACTCCTTGCTCCAGTAACGAACGAGCTCGGCCTCCTCCAGCCTGATAAGGTGGTGCCACGCGGGGAGTGCGGCAAGGAGTATGGCTGTCCCGACAACACTGCACATCATCACAGGTAGAGACGCCTGGTTCAGTATAAGGGCTAGGTAGAAGGGATGCCTGCAGTACCTGTACGGCCCCTCCCTAAGCAGCCTCGGGAAGTCCTCGGGCTTATCATGCTTCTTAGGGAACATTGAGTGGACCCTCCAAGCAACGGCGGCGGATAATATGAAGAGCGCGGCGCCCAGAGCCGTGAGAGCTATTCCCAGCAAGGGCGGAGGGGGCGGGGTCACGCTGTCGATGAATGACGCCGTAACTATGCTGGCGTATGAGAGCGGTATGAGGACTTTACGGAATCTGCTTGAGCGCAAACGCCCATCCCATGAAGCGGGGGTTACCGAACAAAAATAGCTGATTCGGGTCAGAGACCAAGGATCTCCTTAATGAGTGCTGCCCTCACATACAACCCGTTCTTCGCCTGCTGGAAGTACTTCGCCTGCGGGAGCGGGTCAACGCTGGTGTCTAGCTCCCATGTTCTTGGGAGGGGATGCATTATGATGGGTATGTTGTCGCCGAAGAGCTCCTTGAGGAGGGCGGCATCGATCCTGTAAGAGCCCTTGAGGCTCTCGTACATGCTTGTGTCGGGCAACCTCTCCTTCTGGAGCCTCGTGACGTATATGACGTCGACCGGCCTGCCCCTCAGCTCCCTTATGTCGTTGAGTAGCTCGTACCTGACCTTGCCCTCGACATTCTTGAGGACCTCCTCCCTTATCTGGAGGGGCTCGGGCGCGACGTAGTATATGGTGACGTCGTTGAACTTGCTGAGTAGGTAGCTGAGGGATGAGGGCGTCCTGCCGTACTTGAGGTCACCCATTATGGCTATGTGGACGCCGTCCACCTTCCCGAGCTCCCTGCTTATTGTGTAGACATCGAGGAGTGCCTGGGTCGGGTGCTCGTTGTAGCCGTCGCCAGCGTTAATTATCGGGGCCTTGACCCACGGAGCTACCTCTGCCGGGAACCCGGGCTTCTTCTGCCTTATGACTATTATGTCTGGGTCGTAGCCGTCGAGTATCCTTATGGTGTCGTAGTCCGTCTCCCCCTTCGCCAGGGATGAGACGCTGGCGAGGAAGTCGACAACGGTGCCGCCGAGCCTCGCCATAGCCATTTGGAAGCTTATCTTCGTCCTGGTGCTTGGCTCGAAGAACGCCGTTATCATGACCTTGTTCCTGGCTATGTCTAGGGAGCCGAAGGTCTCGAAGGCGTGCTTGAGCTGGTCCGCTACCTTGTAGAGGTGCTCGACCTCCTCCCTCGTCAGTTCTAGGGCCGAGATTATGTCCTTGCCCTTGAGTGAGGGCATGTTTCCACCGATCTGATCGGTTACGTTAGTAAATTAATCTGATCGCTTCCGAAGAATCTTTATGTATCGGATCGATACAGGGTCTTAGGCACGGAAGATGGTGTTCGGCTTCGACCCGAGGAAGAGAAGGGAGTTCATACTGCGAGGACCGATCATTAAGATGGCTTTCGTGCTCGCCGCACCCTTCATGATACAGAACCTGGTGAATATATCGTACAACATAGTTGACGCCATCTGGCTCAACATGCTTGGAACGAGGTTCTTCGCAGCCGTCAGGGGTGTGTGGCCCCTCATATTCTTCTTCAACTCCTTCGGGATAGGGCTTACCTCGGCAGGGATAGCTTTCATCTCCCAGCACGTTGGGGCCGGGAACTGGGAGGAGGCAAACAGGAACGCCGGGAAGCTCCTCGGCTTCGCCCTCACCTTCTCCCTAGCTGTGTCCGCCCTGGGAATACTAACTACGCCAGCGATACTTGCCTTCATGGGGATACCTGGGGAGATCTACCCCCTCGCCGTGACCTACATAAGGGTGATATTCGCGGGCTTCGTCTTCACCGTACTGGGCATGGTGTTCTACCTCACGATGTCGGGTGTGGGGGATACGGTCACCCCCATGATACTCGGCGTGATCGCATCTGCCACGAACATGGTCCTAGACCCGCTACTCATATTCGGGTGGTTCGGGTTCCCGAGGCTCGAGGTCCTCGGGGCGGCGGTCGCTACAGTCTCCGCCAGGGCAATACCGTCGATTGTCGGGGCTGCCCTCCTCTTCCGGGGGTTCCGATCAATCAAGATAAGGCCGGGGGACATGATCTACGACCTACCGTGGCTCAAGAAACTCCTAAAGGTAGGACTCCCGCTAGCAGCGAACATGTCTTCATCCGCCCTAGGCTTCAACTTCCTTATGGCAATAGTCTACAGGCTCGGCACGGTCGCCGTGGCAGCGTATGGCCTAGCAATAACGGTCGTCGACCTCGTCACAGCCTTCATATGGGGGTTCAGGGATGCGATAGCCATAATGGTCGGGCAGAACCTGGGGGCGGGGCTCTTCGATAGGGCGGAGGAGATAGTCAGGAAGGTCACAGCAATAATAATCCTCGCAACCACCGCCGGCACAGCTGCGCTGATCCCGTTCAGCCACCACCTCGTCACCCTATTCACGCATGACCCCGCAGTCATAAGAGAGACAACAAACTTCGTAATAATTTTCTCACCGTCCCTACCCTACCTAGCCCTCTTCTTCATAGGGATGGCGGTAGCGAGGGGCTCCGGGCAGACACTGTTCATGATGATAGCTGGCATTGTCAGGCTCTGGGGAATAAGGGTTCTGCTCTCATATGTGCTGGCCCTAGCCATAGGGATGGGGACTTACGGGGTCTGGCTCGCGATGAGCCTCGGAAACGTAGTTGCTGGGGCGATGGCCATGGCGTGGTTACTGAGTGGTAGGTGGAAGAAGAGGGTCATAGAGGCCCCGCCGCCCCCGGTCATCGAGGAGGAGGTGCCGGAGCCCGTCGCAACTGACGGTGACTGAGCCGGTTAGGTAGCCATAGGTAGCCAAGGGTTAATTAATCAAGCGGGAAGAGGACTCGGTGAGGGAGCGTGGCAGCGATCTCTGTGAGGAACTTAGTGAAGACATACTACACCACCGAGCGCAGAGGATTCTTAAAGAGGAGGAAAATCCCTGTGAGGGCTCTTAGGGGAGTGAGCTTCGAGGTCAGGAGGGGCGAGGTCTTCGGGCTCCTAGGCCCCAACGGTGCGGGGAAGACCACCACCATCAAGATCATAACGACCCTCCTCCTGCCTGACTCCGGAAAGGCGGAGGTGCTCGGGGTAGACGTTATCAGGGACCCGGTGAGGGCCAGAGAAGTCATGGGTGTCACCCTCTCTGTCGAGAGAGGCTTCTTCTGGAAACTCACGGGCAGGGAGAACCTGAAGTACTTCGGCATACTGAGGGGAATGAGGGGGGAGGAGCTGGAAAAGAGAATAGACAAGGTCCTCGAGCTGACGGGGCTAAGGGATCTAGGGGGCGAGCACAAGCTCTTCGAGGAGTACTCCCTCGGAATGAAGGCAAGGCTCGCGCTCGCGAGGGCAATGCTCCACGACCCGCCCCTCCTCATACTAGACGAGCCCACCCTCGGACTGGACCCCCACTCAGCGAGAACTATCAGGTCCCTGCTCGTGAGGCTCGCTAGGGAGGAAGGAAAGACCGTGCTGATAACGACACACAACATGTTCGAGGCAGACCTCATGTGCGACAGGGTAGCCATAATCAACAAGGGCGTCATAGTCGCCGTGGGGACACCGGCAGAGCTGAAAGCGAGGATAGCTGGGAGGCTAGGGATGGAGTTCCTGGTGAGGGCCCCTCCGGCCGTGGACGTGAGGTCCGTCATACAGAGGGCTCTTAGTAAGGCCGAGGTCTCTGTCGAGCCCACGCAGGAAGGGCTGAGGGTGAGGCTCGTCATAAGGCCCGAGGAGGAAGAGAAGACGCTTGAGAGGGTCACGGAAGCCCTCGCGGCTGTCGGGGGTAGGGTGAGGCAGGTAAGGGTTCAGGAGCCTACGCTCGAGGACGTCTTCATAGCCCTGACAGGGGGTGGGGGTGTTGAGGCCGTCACCGGCTGACATACTAAGGGCGGGGTTCTTCTCTACCATGATGTGGCTGAAGAACAACCGCTGGATGTTCTTCACAGTATTCATCTGGCCCTACCTCCTGGCAGGCGGCATGCTCCTCATAGGCACTGCATTCGGCTCCCTCGAGACGTTCTCGCAGAACGTGGGCGTAGCTAACCCCGTAGTCTATATGATCGCGGCTTCGGGCGTTGTGATGTCTTCATTAATAATAGTGGATGATGTGGCGAACTTCGTCGTCTATGCCAGGTGGGTAGGGACCCTCCCATACCTTCTCCTAACCCCCGCCAGCTACCCCCTCCTCCTACTCCTCCTCCCCTTACCCGACGCCTTCCTTGGCTCGATGTCGGGGCTACTAGCGGCCCTCCCGGGAGCTGTGGCAGTGGAGGGGGTTATGGGTGCGGCGAGGATAGGGCTCATACTCCTGTTCGTCTACCTCGGCATGCTCCCCCTCGTAGGCCTCTCCGTGATCATCGCCTCGGCAACGCTCATCGTGAAGACTGACGAGAACATAGCCTCATTCCTCACCCCGCTCATGACCCTCGTATCAGGCGTCTTCTACCCGATCACGATCCTTCCCCCAGTACTTCAGGCACTGGCTGGGGTCATACCCGTGACCTACGTCGTGCAGGCCGCCAAGCTCGCGGCCTCCTTTACGACCCCGGAGGTGGCGCCGTTCCTCCTCGCCGCTGGCTCGCTGACTGCGCTCGCGCTCGGGTATAACGGGGCGGCGGCGGTCTTCATAAGGGGGGTGGAGAAGGCTGTGAAGAGGTCGGGGGCTGTCTGAGATGTCGGCGGTAGGGAAGTTCGTGACGATAGTGTGGATGCATGTGCTCAGGATGTGGAGGCTGAAGACGAGCTACGTGAACACAGTGATAAACACCTCTATATGGCTCTTCATATTCGCCCTGAGCGTCTTCGCATTCACGCCGGCTGAGAAGGTGCCTGAGGTCGCCCCGTTCGTGTTCTGGGGCATGCTCATGTGGGCGCTCATGTCCTATAACGTCTGGTTCATAGCCGGGTGGACGTGGTGGTTCATAGGGCTCGGCATGGTTGAGGAGCACCTACTAACGAACACCTCGCCCATACCTGTCCTCCTGGCTAGGGGCGTCGTCGGCGTATCACTGGCTGCTCTCACCGTCCTAGTCCTCTCACCAATATTCTACTTCATTGGTGGGCCCGCAGTCTATTCCGTTGCCCACCCCGCCTACTTGGGTCTGGGCCTCGCCACCCTCTACGTGATGGCCGCCTCCTACGCCCTAACCCTCGCAGCAATATCATTCAGGATCGGCGTACCCGGCGTGATCCTGGACATAACGAACTTCCTCGCCTTCTTCGTAGGCATCCTCACACCCCCCACATACCTGCCAGCCAGCCTGAGGGCCGTCTCACTGGCGATACCGTACACACACGCCGCCGAGCTAGTGAGGTACGGGGCTGCAGGCGCGGAGCCGCTCCTCGGTGTCTGGGCTGAGTCGCTGATAGCGCTGGCCCTAGCCGCGGCCATGGCCGGGGCGGCCGCCGCTGCGCATAGACTCGCACTAAAAGCTATACGGAAGCACGGCGTCCGCGGTGTAGGGAGAATGTGATGAGTGACGAGATACCGGGCATAGACAAAATACCGGAAGAAGTGCTCAAAGAGATCGAGGAAGCGGACAAGAGACAGAAAAGAACGAGGCCAAGGAGGGGTAGGAGACCAGCGAGGTCAGACATCATGAGAGCGGTGGCCGAGGTAGCCTCAGGCCCCCTCATCAGGCCCGAAGAATTCCCCGACCTAGTCCGAGAGCGCCTAGAGCAACAGGGCTTCAACACATCACACCTAAGCGACAAGAGGGTGTGGGCCACTTACGAAGAAATGGTGAGAAGAGGAAAGCTGAGGGACTACCTACGGGTTCTCTACCACGAAAGTAATTACTCAGACAGTGAATGAGCTCTCGGTGATATACCTTTTTACCACTCCTTGCTGTTATCAAGAAGTTCCTGTACTGATATGACTTGATTGGCGATCTCATCCAAAACGCTAGCGAGATCAGGTTCTTTAGAAGCGGTAATTCCGTCTATAGTATGCTTATGGTGGGGGAAAGTTTTTATTTCCTTGTGGTGTGGCGCGTTATCATACCTGAAAATTAGGTTGCCGTTTTCTGTTTCGTAATGGTACCTGTATTTCAGTTTTGTTACTTTTTTATTAATTATAGCGACGTATTTGAAGAGGTAATGAATAGTTCCGTCTATAAATAGGAGGGAGCCCCTAACGAATCCCTCATGTTGTGTTGCTTCAAAGAACTCTATTGACTTACTAACTATTATGTATTCGTATTTATTTATGATATCTTCTATTAATTTCTTGTACATATTAAAAGTTAAAAATTTGTTATCTATTTAGCTCATCCTCGTTGTTTTTAATGTCTGAGGGGGATGATACGCTCTTAAGTACTTTTCGGCCTGCATCAGGTTTGTCTCCACAGCCTTTAGTGATCTATGGAGTGCCCACCAAACAAAATATTCCTTCTCGTCTCCCAGCTCTCCAGTTTCGAATTTTTTGATAAATTGCTCTGTGCTCATATTATATTTTTTCTCAAATTCTGCTAGTCTTGATCTTATAAGCCTGGCTTTCGCTCTGAGCAGTTGAATCTCTCTCCTCAGTGCTTCCTCAACAATTGCTGGTAAGGACGGCCTTGTCACCGGTCACTATATCGCATGTCAGCTATTAAGTAGCGGGAGCATAGTTCTTAATTGCTGGCTATCTACGAGGATTTAGGTTATTAACACCCTCCTTCATAGGGGGACGAATTGGCGGCGTCGGCTAGGGTGTTTCGGACTGTTGATGTGTTTAAGAGGTTGGCGGTTGTGCCACCTTCTTCTGTGAGGATAGTTAATCATCCTGTGGGGCGGCCCGTAGCGGTCTTTAATCCGGCCCTCTTCCTGGAGGGTGACGAACTCGTGGTTCTTGCTAGGGTAGTGCTCGGTTACTACAAGTACGTATCGGCGATTGCTGAGTTCAGGTTGGGGCTGAGCGATGTTCTTGAGGGTAGCGTGCCTGAGGAGGTTGAGGCTAGGGTCGTGATCTGGCCTAGGGACTGGCATGATTTCTGGGGTGCTGAGGATCCGAGGGGCACCGTTGTTGATGGTGTCAGGTACGTTGTGTACACTGGGAGGACGAAGAATTACTTCAGTGATGTCCACGAGAGGACAGTCCCGGTCATAGCTCGGGAAGCAGGTGGGGAGTGGGTGAAGGTGGGGGTTGTGAGGCATTCGAGGCCTGAGGCCGTGGTGAGCGATAAGGACGCGTTCATAGTGAGGGAGGGTGGTCATTACTTCCTGTTTCACAGGCCCCACTACGGGGGCACTGATTTCCGGTTGGCTGTGAGCAAGATAAGTGGCCTGGCTGGTGAGGTTGTCGTGAGGGGGGCGGAGGAGGTTCTCAAACCCGCTGTTTTCGAGGAGAAGATAGGGTGGGGGACGCCGCCAGTGGAGGTGGGGAGTAAGGAGCGCCTCCTGATACTGCATGGTGTCGATAAGGACCTCAAGGTCTATAGGGCGTTCGCTGCGCTGATGAGGTTTGATGGTGGAGAACCCGAGTTAGTCGGTGTATCGGGCCCGTACGTAATGGAGCCCCGGGAGGCGTTCGAGGTCTACGGTGATAGGCCGATGGTGGTTTTCCCGTGTGGTGCGGTGCGGGTTGATGACAGCGTGCTGGTGGCGTATGGTGCCGCTGATCAGGCTGTCGGGTTCGCTGTGGCTAAGGTATCTGAGGTGATGGATCTCATGGCCGATGTCTACTGATGAGTTATGTCGTAATTAAAGCGGGCTCGGCCAGAGTTGGGCTTACATTAGGTAGTCGAGGGCCTTCCTGGTCGTTTTGTCGAATAGTACAAGCTTTTCTGGGTCTATGCAGAGCCATATCGGCTGATCGAGCAATAGCCTGAGCCCTCTTCCTGCAAGTGCTTTTACGAGTGCCTCCCCTACCTCAGCCACGACTATTGACTCCCTGCCCATCGGTTCCACGCCGTAGACCCTCATCACGCTGTTCGGGTCGCCGCCGGACCACACCGTGTACTTAACCTCAGTGATGCCGGCGTCCTGGAGAGCCTTCCCAACATTCACTACGTCCTGCTCCAGGTTCCCGGTAAGCTCCACAGTCACCGGCCCTCCAGGCGCGCCGGGGCGGGCCAGATATAGGGCCGCCCCAACGGCGGCCACAACCACGATCACGGCCACAGCAACCGCTACCTTACTTATTGCCTCTCCCCATGCATCACCACCCCCGGGAAAGGGTTTGTGCAGGGTGACGGCAATGTATGGGGTAGTTGGTGTAGTTAGTGAGGGCTTATGTTACAAGCCCGTACTTAATTATAGTTCTCTAGAAGATAAAGCTTAGCCGCTCACCCCAGGCGTGCTGGGCGAAGCCCTGCCAGCCTGGCCAGGTGCTCAGCCGCCTTGAGGAGGTGTGGAGGCGACTCCCCGCCGACGCCGACCCTAAGCCATGGAGGGTCTATCAAAGCCTCAACCGGGTCCGGGTAGTTGGAGGTGACTGCCGCAACCTTAAGGATCGCTGACGCCACTGCCGATTCCCAGGCAACGGACTCAGGCAGCTCCGGGTCGTCCCTAGGGTCGCCTGAGCCGGGGACGTGGTACTTGATGGCGTAGTAGAGGGCCTCAGCGCTCTCAACACCGATCCCGGCGAGGACCTCCGGAGCGGACTTAGCTAGAGCTGCCGACCTTGCGGCGTGGCCCTCAACACCGTAGGGGAGCCCTATCTCCATTAAGGCGGCCCCGGCGAGAGCTATGGGGGCCCACCCAACCTTATCAGGGAGGACGCCCTCGAAGACATCGACCAGGGCCAGCGCGTCCCTAACAGCCTTAGAGGCCCTCACGTGCCCCACACCGAACCTCAGCCTCTCACCCACACCCACCACTGCCTCGGCACCCTCAACGCCGAGGAAGTCAATGAACGACGAAACATCACGGAAGAACCCGGCGAGCGATGGCCTACCGACCCAGACAGCGGCACCCCAAGGACCTAGGCCACCGAAGTAAGCGAGGAAAGCCGCGGCACCCAAGCAAGAGCCCTCACCAACAGCAGAAACAGGCACTGACCCGCCGCCAGCCCTAAACAACCTAACAACACAGTAAGAAACACGGAGAAGAGAAGGGACACCGCCCCCACCAACACAGGGCAGGCACTCAACCAAAGCCTCAGAACCACCGAAACCACCACAACAAACAAAACCACGGCACCTCAACACAGCCACCAAAAACAAATGACAACACAAAAACAAATACAGAACCAACCACACCGGGACACACAACAATCTGCCGCCGCAGCACCAGCTCCCAACCCAACAACCACCCCAAATAACACAGAAACCCAAGACACCAGAATAACAAACACAACCGACTACTACAGCGAAGAGGCAACAAAAGCAACTGCAGAAGATATGAAACTACAGCAGGTTAACAACCCTATTTTAGCATCATAACACTATGATACACTATGATGATTATGTGAGGTAGCGACCAATGATGAGTTTAAAGGAGTTTATGAAGGAGCGTAGGCGTGCCGGTGTGTTGATAGGGATGATCTATGACCTGCCTAAAGGGTATGCGAAAGAAGGGGTGGAGAATATATAATGCCTAGCTAAGGTACGAAATAACCTTTGGCGAGGCGAAGAAGAGGCTCAACAACCTCCTCAAAGAAGCGAGGAAAAAGTGATTCTTTCGGGATACACTTTGACTTCATCCTCCTAGCTATAGGTGTATCCCGACCTGCGTCTGTGGGCGGCTGTGTACACATCTTTCAACTCTGTCCTAGATTTACCACGGATCTTGAGGTGCTCATTTATATCATACTGAGGAATAAATAATCTTTCAACTCTATCTTAGATTCACGAGAGATGCTAGCACAGGCTTCGGCCTAAAACCATCGA
>Ga0256833_1000929_pt1 | contig 22130 bp, 14 predicted proteins | sample 356284metaG_FD_190535 | JGI IMG/M metagenome (GOLD analysis project Ga0256833, IMG submission 190535) | Hydrothermal vent microbial communities from Mid Atlantic Ridge, Atlantic Ocean - 356-284 | ecosystem: Environmental > Aquatic > Marine > Hydrothermal vents | place: Atlantic Ocean: Mid... | reverse complement strand
AGAGCGATCCACCTGAAGGTTGGTTTCGGACAAGGCGGGGGCATGCTGAAAACGGCCGGCTGGAACGCCATTGAGGCTTGAATTGAGCAGGGGGGAATCGGGCATAGCAACGGGTTGGTTAGCAGAGAATAAATCCGGACGCACAGTGAATGTCACGTCCACCGACCGGCCGCTCAGACGATCCAGGCGCCGCTTGATCATGCCCTTGAGCCGCTGGTCAAGCCACTCCCGGGCAAATGCTGATTTCACGGCAATGATATAAACGCCGTCTTCGTACGCCATGAAGCGGGCGCCTTTGAGCCAATTTTCAAAAACCGGGCGTTGCAGGGCGAGTTCCAATTCACCTAGTGTGGCCTGCCACACCCTTTCAGGATTCAGTGAGCGCTCCATAAATAGTCCTCAATCGTTCCGGTATCAGAGGGCGGGAATGTGGGATTAATCGAAAAACGCGCAGCCACCTACCTCTTCCATGAGCGCGTCCGCGCCTGCCCTGGTGAGGGGGTGCTGTTGCATCAGGCTTTCGATTGTACTCACACTTTGAAATAGGGGGGATGTAAGGTGAGCATGCAGACAAAGTCCCATCAGGGCCTGGGAGGATCGGGGGGAACCAAGCGTCGCCAAAAGCTTGCAATCCTCAAGACGGCGAATATCCATTCCCAGTCTGCTAAGTCTATGCTATCAGATAAAGTCTGGGAGATGCAAACCCGCCTGCAGGAATGTTACGAAATCGCAGAGACGCTTATCGTAAAGCACAGGCGGCGCACGCCAATTCATACCGGCCATCTTCTCCACAAATAGTGTTTTGATGGCTCCTTTATACAAAATATCCCATTTCAGAAATCTTTTTAGCCCATAAGTGCGAACATTCATTTTAATGAGTTTTTTTGAAGTCGTCCTCCCGAAGCCGCAGGGATAAAGGCGATGCGAAGAAATTATTCATTGTGAGCCGTTGCATATTTTTCGGAAACCTGCATTATTCTGGTATACTTTTCAAAATTGTTCTTTTTGCTGCGCAGATATTCTTATTTCCTGCGTTTCGACGTCATAATCATTTTTGGAGGTAGTTCCGTGCGCGTTTCGGTTTTACAAGAAAATCTTGCCAAGGGCCTGTCTATCGTCGGGCGTGCGGTGGCCAGCCGCAGCACTTTGCCCGTGCTGAATAACATCCTGATTGAAACCGACAATTCCCAGTTGAAGCTCTCGGCTATGGATATGGAAATCGCCATCAATTGCTGGGTGGGGGCCATGGTCGAGGACGAGGGACAGATTACAGTGCCGGCGCGTCTTCTAAGTGATTTTGTCAATTCACTGCCGAATGATCGCATCGATATGGAATTGCAAACCAGAACGCAGACGCTGCATCTGCACTGCGCCCGTTATGAAGCCAATATCAAGGGCATCGACGCCACGGAATTCCCCATTATCCCCACCTATCAGGGCGATTTGGACGCCCCCAGCGTAGAGGTGGAGCCGGGCAAGCTGCGCAGCATGATCGATCAGGTGGCTTTTGCCGCATCCAAGGATGACAGCCGCCCGACCTTCACCGGCGTTTTCACCCGCCTGGAGGGCGATCGGCTGACCATGGCGGCCACCGATGGCTTTCGGCTGGCGGTGCGTAGCACGATTCTGGAAGAGCCTGTGGCGGCTTCGCTGGGGGTCATCATCCCGGCGCGGGCGCTGAGCGAACTCTCTCGCATCATCAGCGCTGTCGATCTGGGGCAGGAGGATGGCGTGGAGGTGATTTTCACCGAGGCCCGCAATCAGGTCATGTTCCATTTGCCGGGCGTGGATCTGGTCAGCCAGCTCATCGAAGCCAATTTCCCCGATTACAAGAAGATCATCCCCAGTTCTTATAACACCCGGGCCATTTTGGATACCGGCGAATTTCTGAACGCCATGAAGGTGGCCTATCTTTTCGCCCGAGATGCGGCAGGCTCGGTCAAGGTGAGTTTGGAGCCGGGCGAGCCGGGCAAAGTAGTGCTTATCGCCACCAGCGCCGAACTCGGCGACAATGTCTCGGAAATCAACGCCATGATTGAAGGCGAAGCCATCACGGCCACCTTCAACGCCAAATACATGATCGAAGTGCTCTCGGTCATCGACACGCCGCAGGTGGCCTTCGAAGCCATCTCCGCCACCCGCCCGGGCGTCTTCCGGCCAGTGGGCGCAGGCGAAGAGGAATATGTGCACGTGATCATGCCCATGAGCCCACGGTAAGGCGCAACGCCCTTTCTTGTCACACAGCAATACAAAAGCCCCCGGCGCTTTCCAGACCGGGGGCTTTTTATTATCAGGCGTTTTCCAGACCGGGGGCTTTTTATTATCAGGCGTTTTCCGACGCATCGCACCTCACGGGCGTCTACACATCCAGATTCTGCACTTCGCGGGCGTGACTGGTGATGAATCGACGGCGGGGAGCCACCTCATCCCCCATCAACATGCTGAAAATAAGATCGCTTTCAGCAGCGTCATTGATGGTGACCTGCAAAGCGGTGCGCTTTTCGGGATTCATGGTGGTTTCCCAGAGCTGTTCGGGATTCATCTCGCCCAGACCTTTGTAGCGCTGCACGTGCACCTTCTTGCCCTGATAGCGCTTCATCAGCCGCTGCATCTCCTCTTCGGTGTAGACATAGTGTTTTTCCCGGCCCGAAGCGATCAAATACAGCGGCGGTTGGGCGATATAAAGATGCCCGGCCGAGATGAGCGGTTCCATATAGCGGAAGAAGAAGGTAAGCAGCAAGGTGCGGATGTGTGCGCCGTCCACGTCGGCATCGGTCATAATGAAGACGTGATGATAGCGCAGATTGTCCAAATTGAACTGCTCGCCGATGCCGGTGCCCAGGGCGGTGATAAGCGCCTGAATCTCCTTGTTGCCCAGCGCTTTATCCAGACGAGCCTTTTCGACGTTGAGGATCTTGCCGCGTAGCGGCAGAATGGCCTGAAACCGCCGATCACGCCCCTGTTTGGCGGAGCCGCCGGCCGAGTCGCCCTCGACGATGTAAAGCTCCGACTTGGCGGGATCCCGCTCCGAGCAGTCGGCCAGCTTGCCGGGCAGGGTCATGCTCTCCAGAGCGCTCTTTCGAATGACCAGATCGCGAGCCTTGCGCGCGGCCGCTCGGGCCCGAGAGCTGATGAGGCATTTCTCGATGATCTTTTTGGCCTGGCGGGGATTGCTCTCCAACCAGTCGCTGAACACCTCGGATACGGCCGATTCCACCTGGTTCCGCACCTCGTTATTCAGCAGCTTCACCTTGGTCTGACTCTCGAACTGCGGATCCACCAGCTTGACGCTGACGATGGCGGTAAGCCCCTCGCGGGTGTCGTCCCCCGAGAAATTCGAATCCTTGTCTTTCAAAAATCCCTGTTTACGGGCGTAATCATTGATGCAGCGGGTGATGGCGCTGCGCAGACCGGTAAGATGCGTGCCGCCATCGGGGGTGCTGATGGTGTTGGCAAAGGCGTGGAGCGACTCGCTGTAACCATCGGTGTACTGAATCGCCGCCTCGACCTGTGTGGTCTCATAGCTGCGCTCCACATAGACGGGCGCATGCAAAGCGTTGCGATTCCTGGTGAGATAACGCACAAAGGAGGCCACGCCGCCCTCGAAATAAAAGCTCATTTCCCGCGGCTCGGTCGGACGTTCATCCACCAGGCGGATGCTCAGCCCTCTGTTGAGAAAGGCCATCTCGCGAAAACGATTGACCAACGTCTCATAGCTGTAATGAGCCTCGGGATCAAAAATCGTGCTGTCATAAAGAAAATGCTGTTCGGTGCCGGTGTCGTTTTTAGCGGTCTTGCCCACCACTTCGACGCCCGAGACCGGCTTGCCCTTCTCGAAACGCTGCCGGTAGATCTTGCCATCGCGCCGCACCGTGGAAACCAGCCACTCGCTGAGGGCGTTGACCGCACTGACGCCCACGCCGTGCAAACCGCCCGAGACCTTATACCCGCCGCCGCCGAACTTGCCGCCGGCATGCAGCTTGGTCATCACCACCGTCAGCGCGGGCAGGCCCGTCTGTTTTTGGATGCCCACCGGGATGCCGGCGCCATTATCGATGACCGAGATGCTGTTATCCTTGTGGATGACGACGTCGATGTGATCACAACGCCCGGCCATGGCCTCATCCACCGCATTATCCACCACCTCGTAAACCATGTGGTGCAGCGCCGCCTGATCGGTGCCGCCGATATACATGCCGGGACGACGGCGCACCGCCTCCAGGCCCTCCAGGACCTGAATCTGATCAGCTGTATAATGTTCAGATTTTACGTCTGTATTCTTGTCAACTTTTGCCATCATTCATTACCTTCAAGTGTGATGCATGGGGGAATCATGTAAGAGAAACAGTCGGGAATTGCGCAGACAGGGCGAAAAAACAGAAACAACTCTGCAATTGACGATCCCCGCCACCCCCGACCTCAGGGCTTGTCATTCTGGCCCGATCGCTGATTCAAAACAACCAGCGCCCGGGTTTTCTGCCAATAATGATATCGGGATTGATAAAACAGGAAGGAAGCGGCGACAATCGCCGCCCCCAGATAAGCGTTGCCAACGATGCTCAAAACGACGCCCCAGGTCTGGACGCTCAACTGCATCCAGATGCGGGAAAACCCTTCCGTGAGCAGCAGCGCCAAAATCAAAAATCCCAGGGTGCTGAGAGCGTTGCGGCCGACGACGTTCAAACTACGCCAGACAGCACTGGCCAGGTTCACGCCATCCAGAGAAATAGCGGTTACGACAAAATACAGCCCGATGCTCAACCAGACGGAAAAACCGATGGACAGCACCCAGAGAACACTGAAAAGCGCCGCGCCGATCGTGCCGAACAACAGCAGAAAGATAGCACCGATGGAACCGACGAGAAGACTGAACAGCACAATGGCCACGAATAAAACGACAAAATATAGATTGACATTCAACCAAACCCACCCCCAGCGACTGATGAACGCGCGGGAGAGAAAACGTTCGCGCCGCAGGGAAAAAACCACATGGGTGAGCCAAAAACTGCCGATAAAAATGCCGATGGGAATCAAAACCAATAACCACGCCAGAACCGCCTGCCATGACGTCAGATCAATCATTCCTCCATGGGGCGATGACACCGAACGAAAATCCAATCGTGCGAAAAGCGATGGCAAACCGGTAAGTGTCCCCACCAACAGGGAGAGAAGATTATAATTGGCCCCCAGGCTTTTCAGGCTCTCGGCGGTCACTTCGAAATTGGCTGCAAACTCTTGCGGTAGGTCGGGCTGATGAAAAATCTCATCCACGAAACGGCCAAAAAGCGTGGAAACAGAAAGGCGAGGCCCCAGCCACAGAAAAACGTCGAGAAAGATGGGCAAAAGGAGCAACCACAAATGATGATTGAGAAATGTAAAGCCTTGTTGCAGCGATTCGATGACGCCCAGGGGCTTTTCCTCGGTTTCGACAATGGTCTGCATAACGCCTATATTTTACCATAAACCCCCGAATTTTGATAACTTCACTCCCACCCGATGCGCTGATCCGGCGCCTGCCAAACAGGCCCGAACGCAAATCCCGAGCGCAAATCAAAACAATACGTTGGACAGAACGCCCGACATCAAAAAGGCGACGAGGAGCTTCCCGCCGCCTTTTTTGGCATTGAACGCCTCGATCTTCTAGCTCTTGGAAATCTCGCGAGCGATAATGTGCCGCTGGATTTCGCTGGTGCCCTCATAAAGCTGGAATATCTTGGAATCGCGCATCAGTTTTTCCACCGGATATTCCCGGCTATAGCCGTAGCCGCCAAAAACCTGCACGGCCTCGGTGGTGACCCGCATGGCCATATCCGCACAATAAGCCTTGGCGTAGGCGGCCAAAGTCGTGTTGCGCTTGCCATTATCCAGCAGCCAGGCCGCTTTCTGGGCCAACAAACGCCCAGCCTCGATTTCGATGGCCATGTCGGCCAGCTTGAAGCCGATAGCCTGTTTGGCGATGATGGGCTTGCCGAAAGCAATACGGGTTTTGGCGTACTCTGTGGCCTCTTCGAAGGCGCGACGGGCGACGCCCACAGCCGCGGCCGACACGGCCGGACGGGAGCTGTCGAAAACCTTCATGGCAATCAAAAAGCCCATGCCCTCAGGCCCGAGACGATTCGCCGCCGGCACTTCCACATCCTCGAAGAAGACCTCGCTGGTCCAGGCGGCATGCTGTCCCATCTTGGGCAAATGCTTGCCGGTGGTCACGCCCCAATCGCGCTCCACGATGAAGGCGCTGAGACCGCCGTAACGGTCCTCCTTGTTGGTGCGGGCGAAGACGATAAAAACATCAGCCACCGGCGCATTGGTAATCCAGATTTTATTGCCGTTCAGAACGTACTTATCGCCCTTACGCTCAGCGGCAAGCTTAATCGCCGCCACATCAGAGCCAGCGCCAGGTTCAGTGACGCAATAAGCTGCCATCGTCCCCTCGGCCATCATGCCGAGATACTTCTTTTTCTGCTCTTCATTCCCTGCGATCTTGATGGGAAGGGCCGCCAGCGAGTTCAACATCAACGCCGTCTCGATGCCCGAACATCCCCAGGCCAATTCCTCGGTCAGAATAACCTCTTCCAACAAAGACATGCCCGGGCCGCCATATTCCTCGGGGATGTTCACGCTGAACAGGCCATACTCCTGAGCCTTTTTGATCACGGGCCAGGGATACTCCTCCGTGATGTCGTAATGCTCGGCCACCGGCTTGATTTCATTTTCGGCAAAATCATGAGCCAGATCCCGCAACATCTTTTGTTCCGATGAAAACTCAAAGTTCAACATGTTTGCGCCTCTCGAAAGGTGATGGGTGAAAGATATGACAAAATCCAAACAAGGAACAGATACTATGAGCGGCTGCACGCCGATAAGAATGAAAACGAGCAAGCCAATCTGGCGCGGGCAGCCGATTTCGTGAAACGTAATGCGTAAGGCGTAAGGCGTAAGGCCTTCACGCTTTACGTTTTACATTTTACGCTTTATATGATTGAGCGCCAGGCCAACGCTGGCTTTGAGAACATCTCTGCTGACAAGGCCGACGTCTATTTACGAAGCGACTATGGAAGATTTCATCCATTTTAGCACGACTTAACGCAATGCGTCAATCCTGACTTGCGCGCTGCGTTACGACGCACACTTCTTTCATCGCGCGAGTCAGGAAATATCAGCGCGCTGACAACGGCGACAGGGTGACGACGCAGGGGATCGGCAGGCTATCCACGCCCGACTGCGATGCGCCCGGCTCATCGCGCCAGCGCAGCCCTGTCGAAGCCCCGCCGTCCAGATTCACCACATCCACCAGCCCGATGTCATCTTGTCGCAGTCGTTGGGCAAAAGCTTGGAGCGTACTTCCCTGAGGATCGACCACCCACAACACCCGGCCCGACGCATCCACCCCCACAGCCGTGCGCCGCGCCACATCGACGGCATCCAACCCGGAGGCCACCGAGCCCCGCCACAGCAACGTCGGCCACCCCTGAATGCCCAGCGTCAGGGACGAAATGCGCTTTTTGGGCTGACGGACGATGCTGGCCTTGCCATCCCGCACAACCAACGCGGCGCCCCAATGCGCCCGCACCGGAGCCAGCCGCTGGCCGTTGACCTCCAGCAAGCCCATGTGCAGATAGGCGCCCTCATGCTCCCAATAAAAACCGCAATTCACGCCCGCCATCGCCTCGGGCGCTTCATCCAGCCATTGACTCAACTGCCTGCCCATCTCGGGATCGCCCTCGAACAGCACGTTGTATTGCGCCAGATTGGGGGCGTGACGCAACACGGTCAACCCATCCTTCGTGCGGGTGACTTCGGCGCCCGGAAACAGCAACTGCCAGAAATGGCTCATCGGCGTTGCAGCAGTCGCAGCAATGGCCGCAGGCGAAGCCTGTTCGGGTCCGGGCGTGAATGTCGCCAACGGCGCAGGCGGCGGCAAAACAGTATCATTGGGCGGGGCGGGCGTCATTTCGGCGGGAACAGCGCAGGCTGTCAGCGCAAAGAGAAACAGCGCCGCGACGAGACGGTGCAACATGCCGCCAAGTATGACGCAAGAAACGGATTTCGGCAACCTTTTCCACCCAACACATCCTGACATTTGTTCGGCGAATCTTGAAGCGGTGATTACCCATATCTTACAAAAGCCGCGTCGGTCATAGACTTTCGAGGTCTGCGAGACCTCGAAAGTCTGGTGGAACGGTGGCAAGCGGGCCTTGTTACCGAGTAATGGGCAATCACCGCTTTTTGAACTCTTTCAGTGGGCGGGGTACAATCACCACTATGATCACCATCGGCATTATCGACTACCTCAATGTTGAACCCCTCTATTTTCGATTACAGGAACGCCTGGCGGGCAAGCCCGTACGTTTTCGCCGCGGCGTGCCCACCGAACTGAACCATGCCCTGCAACAGGGCGAAATCGACGTGGCCCCCATCAGCGCCATCGCCGCCGCCCGCCTGGCCGATCGCATCGCCATCCTGCCCGATCTCTCCATCGCCACCCTGGGCGCGGTCAAAACCGTGCTGCTCTTCAGTTGGATGGCCGATCCTCGCGAGCTCAACGACTGCCGCATTGCTCTTTCCGATCAATCGGCAACCTCGGCGGAGCTGGTAAAAGTGTTGGCCCGCGACTTCTGGAAAATCACGCCGCGCTTCTCGTCCGAAGCCCAAGATCTGGAACGGATGATGCGGCGCTCGTCCGCCGCCCTGCTCATCGGCGATGGCGCCCTGGTCGAATCCGCCCATCGCCGCCCGATTCGCGGCCGCGGCCAGCCATACGCCTTTGACTTGGGCGACGAATGGCTGAAATGGACCGGGCTGCCCTTTGTCTTCGCCTTGTGGGTCGCCCGCCGCCAGGTTTTGCCGGCCCTGGCCGAATTGGACATTTTGTCCGCCTTATACGAAAGCAAGGCGGAGGGATTGCAACACTTGCCTCAAATCGCCCGGGCCTACGCCCCCCGGCTGGGATTGGACAACGGCGTGCTCACCAAATACCTGCATGACCTTCGCTACGACCTCACCCCGGCCGATCGCGCCGGCCTGCGCGCCTACTTTTCTCTCACCCTGAATGACTTCCGTCCCGAAAGCCTGCAATGCTGGCATCCGCAAGCGGGCCTGCATCCCGTCTTCGAGGATGTGCTGGCGGCGCCCCCGCTGTAACCCGCCATCAAATGCCGCCGGAAGCTTATCGTTGACTGGCAATTTGAAATGACTGTTGCCTGATTGCACTGGCCAAAAAGCGCGGCGCATCTAAAACGCCGCCAGCTTTTTCAACGCCCGATCCAGATACCAACGCGTTATGCCTGGCGAAAGACGGGAAAGCAGGCGGATCCAGCGGGCCTCGCCCGGCAAGATCTCGAATCGCCCCCGATTCAGGCCCGCCACAAAGGCCCGGGCCACCGCCTCCGGCGTCATCAGCTTCCCCGCCTCGGAGAGCCTGGCCGTCTCTGGCGGCTTGGACAAATTTTCATGCTCGAAACCGGGGGTGTCCGTATCGGGCGGGAACAGGATAGAAACCCGGACGCCGCGGGGCTTCAGCTCATGCCGCAGCGTTTCGGCCAGCCCGAACAACGCGTATTTGCTGGGTGCATAGGCGGCGTATCCTGTCAGACTCATGAACCCCAGCACCGATGACACGAAAGCAACATGCCCGCGTCTCTGTCTCAGCCAATGGGGCAACAGATGCAAAGTGGGAACGAGCTGGCCGAAATAATTGACCGCCATCTGCTTTCTGAAATCAGCCAAGGTCAATTGTTCCAGACGCTGGGGATAGGCATAGCCGACGGTGTTGATGAGCATGTCGGGGACGCCGCGGCGGGCGATGAAATCATCCAGCAGGGGTGACAACGCCGCCTCATCCGTGACATCGCAGGCGATGACCTCGACGAACTGACCGGGCGCAGTAACCACAGCCTGCACCCGTTGCTGCGCCTGCGCCAGCGGCTCGGGCCGACGGGCGATAAGGCACAGGCTGCCGCCCAGGCGGGCCAGCGCCGCCGCCGTGGCCAGTCCGATCCCCATAGAACCGCCGGTGACGATGATAGTTTGATCTGCAAAAGACTGCCGGAGCATATCACTCTCCTTAGTCGGTGGAAACAAAAGTAACGGTGCATTTTCAGACCAGTGTTGAAATCACGGCGTTTCGCTATCATTTTAGACGACTCAAAATGAATGAACGCCTTCCGGACTATGATATAATAGAATGTTAAACTCCGACAATCGCTCCTCATTCTTACAAATGATCAAACAATTCGCAGATTCAATCATCGAAAACGTTTCGAAAGTCATCATCGGCAAAGAAGATGTCATCCGGTTGGCGCTGGTGGCGCTGCTGGCCGAAGGCCATGTGCTGTTCGAAGATGTGCCAGGCATCGGCAAAACCACCCTCTCCAAAGCTCTGGCCCGCACCCTGGGATGCGCCTTCTCCCGCATCCAGTTCACGCCCGACCTATTGCCCAGCGACGTTACGGGCATCTATTGGTACAACCAGAAGAAACAGGCCTTCGAATTCCGGCCCGGCCCCATCATGGGGCAAATTATCCTGGCCGATGAGATCAACCGGGCCACGCCCCGCACCCAATCCTCGCTGCTGGAAGCCATGCAGGAGCGACAGATCACCGTAGATCGGGACACTTATCCGCTGCCGCAGCCCTTTTTGGTGCTGGCCACCCAAAACCCCATCGAACTGGAAGGCACCTTTCCCCTGCCCGAGGCGCAAATCGACCGTTTCTTGCTGAAGACCAGATTGGGCTATCCCACCGCAGAGCAAGAAGATGACCTGCTGCTGCGCTACGCCCGCCAGAATCCGATGACAGAACTGGAAGCCGTGACCTCACCCGAAGAAATCGTGCGGATGCAGCAGGCCGTGCGGGCCGTGCGGATGGATGATCAGGTGCGAGGCTACCTGGTGCAAGTGGTGCGGGCCACCCGCGACCATCCCGCCGTCGATCTTGGCGTCAGCCCTCGCGGCTCCCTGGCGTTGTATCGGGCCAGCCAGGCCTGGGCCGCTGTGCAGGGTCGCGACTTCGTTCTGCCCGACGACATCAAATCCCTGACGCCCGCAGTGCTCACCCACCGCATCCACATCAGCCCTCAAACGCGCCTGCGCGGCCGCACCTCCGAAGAAGTCATCTCCGAAGTGGTCACACAGGTTCCTGCGCCAGTATTTCAATAGCGCCTCCATATCTGACATCCACCTTTTTTTCTAGATTGATAACAAGCATGGCGATCGACGAACACCTTCTCCACTTCCTGTATTACCTCGCCGGAGCCCTTTCGCTGACGATGGGGTTGCTGACTCTGAGCAAAAAAAACAGAAAACAAACGCTGGCTTTTTCTCTGACGACATTATTGATAGCATTCTGGTCCTTTCTCTATGTGTTGGAGATCATGGCGTCGGGACTGGAGACAAAAATGGGGGTGGTGCGCTTCGAATATCTGGCCGTCGCCACCATCCCCACCCTGTGGCTTATCTTCATCATTCAATTCACGGGACGCGGTTGGTGGTTGAATAGGGAAGTGATGGCGCTTCTTTTGGTGGAGCCGACGCTCACCATCCTGTTTGCCTGGACCAATTCCATCCATCATCTGCTATACGCCCAAACATCGATCGTCAGGATAAATGATTTTTACCTACTGAATGCCACCTACGGCCCCTGGTTCTGGCTGCATGTGGCCTATTCCTATCTGTTGATGACGGGCGTGGGGGCGCTGATCTGGGATCAATATCGAAATTCGGGAAAGACAGGCAAAAAACAGGCTCTGCTGCTTATGGCCGCATCCATCGTCCCCTGGATATTGAATTTCATAGCCACCCAGGTGATGGACGTCTATTTCATCGATCTGACGCCGTTCTTTCTGGTCATCGGCAGCATGATCGCCATGATTGCCATCCTGCGGGGGGAAAGGCTGGACATTGTGCCCATCGCCCGCAACCGGGTCATCGAAGAGATGTCCGACGCCTACCTGGTGCTGAACAATGACTTGCGCATTCTCGACGCAAATCTGGCGGCGGAAGCATCCATAGGACGACCAAAATCAGACTTTATCAACCGGTCGCTCCCGGAAATCATGCCGAAGAATGTGCGGACGAAACATCTCGCAGGTCTCTCCACCCCGTTTCGCAGAATAGTCCACGTAAACGATGTTTTCTACGATCTCCATGCAGAGAACATCGTGCGAGATGATGGAAGCAAAGCAGGATTTCTTGCCACGTGGCGGGACGTCACGGATTACATCATCCAAAAACAGGCGCTGGAAAACAGAGTCAATCAACTGAACGCCATCAATCACATCATCGGGACCATCAACCAGGCGGCCACCCTGCAAGAGATTTACGACGTCGCCTTGGAGATCATCCAAGAAGCGCTTCACGCCGACAAAGCCGCCATCTTTCTTTTCGACAGCGATGGCGCAACGCAATTCGTGGCATGGAGCGTTTTATCGAATGAGTTCCGTGAAAAGATGGAAGGGAGATCCCCCTGGGCGCCCGGTGCGGGGGACGCCCGGCCCGTTCTTGTGGAAGACGTCGCGTCATCAGATGAACCGGCCATCGCCGAGCGCAAGGATATTCTGCTTCAAGAAGAAATCAGAGCTCTGGGAGTCACGCCCATTGTGCATCAAGAGCGCATCCAGGGCGGACTTGTGGCCGGATACGAGTCGCCTCATTACTTCTCGCAACAGGAAGTGGAATTGGCGACAAGCATCGCCGCACATCTGGCCGTAGCCATCGAAAAGGCGCGACTGCTGGAGCAGGCGCAAAGCCGTCTCAGGAGAATCGAAGCGCTCCAAAAAATCGACGACGCGATTTCATCGACGTTGGACCTGGATCATCAAATCGACATCCTGCTCTCGCATGTCATCAATAATCTCCAGTGCGATATGAGCGTGATGTTCCTTGTCGACAAGCAGACAGGGAAGATCTTACCGGCGGAGGTCAGGGGCTCCTACGATTCAGAGACGCAAAAAAACATCGCGTTCGATATCGGTGAGGGCGCCGCGGGATGGATTGTCTTGCACAAGAAAACGCTTTACATCCCCTACGTCAGCCAGGACGATCGCTGGAAAGTCACCGAAAGCAGCCGTATCGACCAGATTGTCTCCTATCTCGGCGTTCCGCTCATCGCCGATGGCGAGGTCATCGGCGCCCTGGATATCGTCACCCGCTATTTCCGAAAGTACACCGAGGAGGAGATCGAATTTTTGCAAACGCTGGCCGGGCAGGCGGCAATCGCCATCAAGAACGCTCGCCTTTATCGCGATTTGCAGAAGAAAGTCTCGCACCTGGAGGTGTTGCAAGAGGTGTCGCGCGAGCTGATGACGGCGCAGGGTATCGATATGCTGCTGAAAAAAATCGTGGTCAAGGCGACCAGCATTCTGGACGCCTCTGATGGCATTGTCTATCTACATGATCGAAAACGGCATCTGTTGGCGGTGGCGGCTGATAATGCGGGGATAGCCCAGGACATGGCTTTTGGAGAAGGGCTGGCCGGGCGGGTGGCGCTGAGTCGACGCCCCATGATAGTCGACAATTATGGCAAATGGGAACACCGATCGCACAAATATGATGAATATATGCTGACTGCCGTCGTGGCCGTGCCGATGCTGCATGGCGGCGAGTTGATCGGCGTGCTGGTGGTGTATGAGACCTGTGAAAACGGCAGGAAATTCACAGAAGAGGACATGCGGCTGCTTTCTCTGCTGGCGTCGCAGGCCGCCGCTGCGGTGTTCAACGCCCGTCTCATCGAAAGCCTGCATCAAAGAATCCAGCGTTCACAAGTCCTCTACCAGATCAGCGCTGAGCTTTCCAGGCTGAATGATACGCCAGAGTTGTGCCACGCAGTCGCCAAACTTCTGCACGATAAGCTGGCGTATGAGTATGTGTATGTGGTGTTGGTGGACAAGCGCACCGGAGAAAGGATCATAATGGATTGTCTGGGGAAAAATTGCCAGCGAGTGGGACAACGCATCCCCCGAGGAATGGGGCTCATCGAGATCGCACTCAACGATCGCAAACTGCATTATTGGCCCGATGTTTTGCTGGAGGAAAACTATTATCTGACCGGTAGCGAGATACGATCCGAGATCGCTGCGCCCATTCAATCGCGGAAGCGCCTGTTCGGCGCTATCGTCGTGGAAGACAACAAAGTTGACGCCTTCGATCAGGAAGATTTCGACACCCTTCAGACTGCGGCCAATCAATTGGCTGTGGCCATGGAGAACGCGCAGAGGATGGAAGAGATTTCGTCGCAGTTGCAGGCGACCACCAGACTTTATCAGGCCAGCCAGGTCCTGAGCAACGCCAACGCCGTGCAAGAGGCGGTGCAGACCGCAGTGCGTTCTCTAAAAAATGCGTCAGCCGCCAATGCCGTCATCATTCAACTGGCTGAAGAGGGGCGGGAAACGACTTACGGGATCGACAGATATGGCGCGGAGAGGACGGATTTGGAGGGGGATGAGCTGTTCCACAATGCGTCTATGCTCCTCTCGGATATCAACGCCATCACGATCATCGAACAAGATCAGTTGCCCGAGACATTGCGGGAGCAGGGATTGACGCGGGCGGTGGCGCTTCCGCTCAAGAGGGGCGCCGACATCATCGGCGGCATTCTCATGATCTACACAGACGATGTGCACCTTTCCCCGCAAGAGATAGAAATCCACGCCATCTACGCCAATCAGACCACCATTGCCATCGAAAAAGCCATCTCCATGGAAAAGGCCAATCGGCGCGCCCTGGAGCAGGAGGTGGTCAGCAGCATCGTTCGATCGCTCAACGAAACCATGTCGGTGAGAAAGAGTTTTGCCGTACTGGCTTCGGGCATTCGAAAGCTGGTGGCGGCGGATAGAATCAGCATAGCGCTGCCCGATGAAGATCAGACGCGATTCGTCCTGTCGGTCATCTACGATGCTGGCGGCGGGTTGCTGGATGGGCAATGGAACCCCGTGGCCGCCAGCGCCGCTATCGAAGATATCCTGCAGGGAAAGATGCACGTCACGCCCGACCTGGCTGAAGAGCGCATGTTCCCGTTGGAGAAAATCCTGTATCAGGCGGGCTATCGCTCCCGGATCAACATACCTCTGAAGATGCGCGATGACATCCTGGGCACGCTGAACATCATGAGCTACGACATCAACGAATTCACGCCCGAGAAGTTGCCGTCTCTTTTGCAGATTGCCGACGCCCTGGCCATTTCTATCGCCAATGAATTGTCCATCAAAGAGGAACGAAAACGAGCGCAGGAGATCGCTCTCCTCTATTCCCTCTCCCGCCGGTTCTCCTCTCTCAATGTTATCGCCGATGTGCTGGATGTCACCGCCGAAACCATCATCGACGCCATCGAAGATACGATTCATCCCCACATCATTCTGGCGAGTCAGCGCCTCCGAAGCTATGGCGTTCCCCGCTCCCGACGCGGTCGACATCATGCCTGGGTGCAAGACATCGCCGCCTATCCTGTATTCTCCCGGACGGTCAGTGCAGAGGAAGGTTGCTTTATGGTCTCCCGAGACGATCCAACGCTGACGCCCGAGGAGCAATCGCTGATTTTCACACAAAATGGCATGATCGCCTGGATCATCCCTCTGATTCAGGGAGATGAGCGCCTGGGCGTATTGGTCATAGAGCGGAATCGACAAAAATGCACCCAATCGGAAATGCGGCTCATCAAAAGCATCGCCGAACTGCTGTTGATGACATTGCACCGGGTTTTCCTGTTCCATGAGGTGGAAGGAGCCTATCTCAACGCAGTGCTCTCTCTGGCGCTGGCCAGCGACGCCAAGGACGCTTACACAGCAGACCATTCTCAACGGTTGGAAGAAATGACCGCGACCGTCGCCCGGGCGATGGGGCTGAGTGAGCAGGAAATCGATGATTTGCGCTTCGGCGCTCGCCTGCATGACATCGGCAAGATCGGCGTGCCGGACGCGGTGCTGAAGAAGCCCGGCCCGCTGACCGAGGAAGAATGGAAACTCATGCGCGAGCATCCCCAAATCGGCGAGAACATCCTCTCGCCCCTGCCCTGGCTGCGCAACGCAGCAAAAATCGTGCGGCATCATCACGAAGCCTATAACGGCCAAGGCTATCCCGATGGCCTGGCGGGCGAGGACATCCCTATCGGCGCCCGCATTCTGGCTGTGGCCGACGCCTACGGAGCCATCACCGACCGGCGAGTCTATAAACCCATGCGTTCACACCTTGAGGCCATCGAGGAGTTGAAAAAGAACGCCGGAGCCCAATTCGATCCGAATGTGGTGCAGGTTTTCCTGGAGCTGTTTGCCGAGTCGCCGCCTCCCGGATCCGGAACCTCTTCCCAAAAAGATCCAGCCGCGTCCACCCCGTCGCAAAATGAATAAAGACATGCAAAGCATCCGCCGCCAGATACGCGGCCCCGACGCCAGCGAAGCCCGGGCCGAAATGATCGCCGCCCAAAAAGAAGAGAAAGGTTCATGGCGACGCCTGAAGGATTACTTTGGTTATGGCAAACGGCGCATCGATACGTCGATTCAGGAGCAATTCAACGCAGCCTGGATCGCCATGTCGCTGCTCATCACCCTGTTCGGGCTCATATTCCGCATCCCCGAACTGCTGGCCGCGGCCGCCATTCTGCTGACCATCGTGGTCGCCAGTTGGCTGTGGAATCGGATGGCCTTTTTCGGGCTGCAATACCATCGCGAGTTCTCAGAACGACGGGCGTTCATGGGGGAGAACATCGAGGTCCGGGTGCATCTATCCAACCATAAATTTTTACCCCTGCCCTGGGTGACCACCAGCGACGTCTTCCCCAAAGAACTGCCGGTGGCAGAAACCACGCTGCTGGTGCGGGGCGATACCGGCAAGGGGGAGCTTAGCAATTTCTGGGCCGTCAAATGGTACGATCGAGCCACCCGCAGCTACCATCTCAAGGCCACGACGCGCGGCTTTCACACTTTTGGCCCGGTGGATGTTGAGACCGGCGACGGTTTCGGCATGTTTCGCAGCGCCCGGCGCCTGGAGTCTGTGCAGACGCTAGTGGTTTATCCCCGCATCGTGCCGCTGAGCAGTCTGGGCATTCCCGCCAAAGAACCTTTCGGCGACCGCCTCGCCCCCAGTTTCATGTTCGAAGACCCCCTGCGCACTGTCGGCGTTCGCGACTATCGCCACGAGGATGATTTTCGCAAGGTGCACTGGAAGGCCTCAGCCCGCCGCCAGCGCCTGCAAACCCGGGTGTTGGAGCCCACCAACGACATCAATCTCATGATCTGCCTGAACGTGCAGACAGTGAGTAAAATCTACATGGGCGTCATCCCCGAGCACCTGGAAAAAGTGGTGAGCATCGCCGCCTCCATCGGCTATTACGCTCTGATGCAGCGCTGGCCTACGGGCCTGTTGGTCAATGGCGCTCTCCCCCATTCCGATCAGAGCCTCAAAATCCTGCCCGGACGCTCGCCCGATCAGCTCACCACCATCCTGGAGCTACTGGCGGCAGTCACCCCCTTCGCCACGGCCCGCTTTCATCGCTTGCTGGCCGCCGAAAGCCCTCATCTGCCCTGGGGCGCCACCCTGGTCGTCATCTCCTCCAGTCTTTCAGATGACCTGGCGGCCACATTGCTGGATCTGAAGGCCACGGGCCGCCGCATCGTCCTCATCACCCTGGAGCAAGGCCCGCTGCCCGCCGTGCTGGAAGACATCATCATCTACCGCGTGCCCGAAGGCGCCCTGGACGAACTGGACTTGGGCGTCCCTGAACGCGGCGCCGAAGCCCTGCTAACGCCCGAGCAGATGCAACACGCCGCCATCCGCCAGGCAGTGGCGTCATCCCTGCTTCGTAAATAAACGTTGGCGTCGTTTGCAGAGGCGTTCTCAAAGCCAGCGTTGGCCTGGCGCTCAACCACGTAATCCGTAAATCGTAAAACGTGAAGACCTTACGCCTTACGCATTACGCATTACGTTTTACGAAATCGGCTGCCCGCGCCAGATTGGCTGCTCGTTTTTATCCTGATTAACGTGCAGCCACTCATCGCATTGGTTGGACTACTGACTGATTTCCATGACCACATCTCTCCTACCCCGCCGCGGCCTGCCCTGGGTGCAGAACGCCATCTTCTTCTCGCTGACAGCCATGGAGATGGCGTGGTTCGCGCCGCTGGTGATGATCTTTTTGCCGGAAACCTGGCGCACCCCGCCCGTTCTGATCCTGCTGGGGCTGTGGGCCGTGATGCTGGGGATGATGATCATCGCCCATTTTCTGGAACAACGCGACATCGCCTCGCCTGCTTTCGAGCTGATTACGGCCGGCACCCTGCTGTTTCTGGGGCTCCTGGCGGTGCGCGTCTTCGTCTTCGGCGATGAACCGCCCCTGAGCCTGCGCTGGCTGGGCGAGCTGTTCACGCTGGGGGATAAAGCGCTGCGCGCGGGGATTATTCTGGGAACGCTGGCCTTCTTGTGGTGGCGGGCCGTCACTTTTTTGCAGCGGGAGATCAACTTCTTCATCATCGGTTATGATTTCCGTAAAGGCGTGCTGGCCCTGCTGCTTACAGCCTCGATTTTCCGCGCCCTCAGCGGCCAATCGGCGATGCTTTTCATATATGTCTTCTTTTTCTTTGGATTACTGGCCGTTTCGCTGGGCCGGGCTGAGGAGAAAGCCAGCACTACCGGTGACGGTCGCGCCCCCATCCAACGGGGATGGCTGGGCGTTGTGGGACTGAGCGCGTTGGCTGTGATAGGCATCGCCTGGCTGTTCGGGCGAATATGGAGCCTGGCCGGTTTTCGCGTCTTGTGGCTTTTACTCACCCCGGTTCTGGGCTGGTTGGCGCCCTATGTCGAGACAGTCATCCTCTTTTTCCTGCGTTTGCTCAATCCCCTGCTGGAATGGCTGGTCAACCTCATCAAAGGCGCTATTGGCGGCAAGGGCGGTGAGGAAGTGCTCAACAATCTCACAAAAAATTTCCCCGAGGCGGACAAAATTATGGGTAAGGAAGAAGCGACCTATGCGCCGCCAGATTGGGTCATCATCTTCTTCCATTACATTCTGCCCATCACCATTGCCCTCATCATCCTTTTCATTCTGGTTTTTTGGCTGGTCAAACGCCGACAAACCCGTAAGCTGGTCATCATCGATGAAGAACACACCCGGGTCGAAAGTCTGGAGGGCCAGGGATTGATGAACGCTCTGCGTCGCGGCTTTGGCCGATTGAAAGACCTGGCGGACATGATGGGACAATTCGGCGTTGGCAGGCGTTTCTACACCGCCGTCTCTATCCGCTACATCTATGCCAATGTGCAAAAACTGGCCGCCGAACGGGGCTTCCCTCGCGATGCTTCCTGGACGCCCAACGACTATCTCCCCCATCTGATGCAGGCTTTTCCGGGCCAGGAAGCGGCCCTGCGCCACATTACCGATCTCTATAACGCCTACGAATATGGCCACATTCCCACAAATCCGGCCGAGTTGGAAAAACTGAAGGCGGCGTGGGAAACGCTGAAAACCGCTCCCGCGCCAGAGGACGGCCCAACGACATGACCGACGACATTCAGGCCCGATTGCAGCGTTTGCGCAAAGCGGGACGTCTGCGCCGCCGCCAGCGTCCGCGCGGGCCCGAACCTCCGCCGTCCGAGCAAAGCTCGCCCCCCGCCGTCCCCGCGCCTGCGCATGATGCGCCCGCGGGCGCGACCGATCTCACCGAACTGCCGGGGATGGAGGAGAGGGCCGGGAAGTTGGGCTCCTATCTGTTGCGCACCGTGCGCTATCCCCTCGCACATCAGCAGGGACGAATATGCCTGGGCGATCTGCTGGCGCTGCCCGCCGCCGCCGCCGGTTTGCTGGCCGAAAGCCCCGGTTTCGATTTCCGACGGGCCGTGTTTCTGGACACCGAGACCTCGGGCCTGGCGGGCGGGGCCGGAACCATCGTCTTTCTCACCGGCGTGGGAACATTCGAGGGGGACGCCTATGTGGTGCGCCAGTATTTCGCCCGCAATCCGGCGGAGGAACGGGCCTATCTGCCCGATCTGGCCCGGTTCGTGGCCCAACGGGGCGGGCTGATCACTTTCAACGGACGCGCCTTCGACTGGCCGCTGCTGCGCTCCCGCTTCATTCTCAGCGGCGTCCAACCGCCCGATGAGCAGCCGCACGTCGATCTGCTGCATCCCGCCCGCAGGCTGTGGCGGCCGCGGCTGGGCGCGTGCAACTTCGGCAATCTCGAACGCCGCATCCTGGATTATCAGCGCAGCGGCCTCGACGTCCCCTCGTATATGATCCCGAGTCTGTGGTTCAGCTTCGCCCGAAACCAGGACAATGTCGGGGAGATGACGGCGGTGCTGTATCACAATCTGGAGGACATCGTCAGCATGGTTCCGCTGGCGCATGTCATCGCGGCCACGCTGGCGGGCATGATGGCGCCGCATCCGCAGGATTGGCTGGCGCTGGGGCGGACATGGCAGCGGGCGGGCGATGTAGAAGGCGCTGAACGGGCCTATCGGCGGGCGCTGGACGCGCCGCAGCCGCCGGCGCATCGGGCCCAGACCCTGCGCGAGTTGGCGCTATTGCTGAAACGTCAGGAACGACGACAAGAGGCGGCGGTCTGGTGGGAGGCCCTGGCCGGGATGAATCGCCCCGACGATGTGGAGGCGCTGGTGGAGTTGGCCAAGTATCATGAATGGCATACCGGCGACATCGAAAAAGCCCGGGCGTGGACGTTGGAAGCCATGACCCGGGCGGAAACATGGACGCAGGCGTATCGTCGCCGGGAGATTCTGGCTGAACTCACTCACCGGCTGGAGCGGCTGGAAGGAAAACGACAGGACGGGATGGGGCGTCAGGGTTCCTGAGTGGCGGGAACGACTCGCAATGCGTCGAGGTAGCTTTCTGGCGACCATTCTTCCCTAAACGCCTCGGCATCTATCGTCATCTCATCGATAACCGAGACGATGCCCGGCGTGTTGCGCACAATCTCCAGAATCACATCCTTCACTGCCGGACTGGGAACTTTGCCGATGAGGGTGGCGATGCGGTTTTTGACGATGACATCCACCGCATAGTTGCTGGCAACAGGATCATCCAGCAAGCGCTGCTGCACTTGCACATCGAGATGTTTATCGGTGGTGATCTCGTTGGTGACGCTGATCACGCCCGAAACAGAGCGGGCGGCAGCCTCGACGCGGCGGCGATCATCCACCGAGTGGCTGTGGCCGCGCAGCAACACATGGCCGCCATCCACAAAAACGCTCAGGTTTTCGATGGGCGCGCCCAGAGCAGCAATAGTCTGACGCACCAGTTGGGCCAGGACGTCATCGCGTTTGGCGGGCACATAGGGCGGCAAAGCGAAAAGCGCCTCTTTGTCCAGCGCCAGCGTCACCGCGTCATGCTGCCATTCCTTCACCTGCGAGGCGGGCGCCACCACCCGTCGGCGGCGGATGCCAGGCAGCCGCACCACCAGATACAGCAACTTGCGGGCGTCCCTATCCACGACCACATGATCGACCACGCCCACGCGCTCGCCCAACGCCGTAAAAACCCGCGAGCCCTTGCCGACCAACACTTCGCCATCATCGACGCCGCTGTCAATGCGCACACGGGCCACGGGCTGCGGCAACTCCTCCACGGTCACGCCATAAACATCCTGCCAGAACAGACGGGCGTCTGTATGTTGGGCCAGCGTCACCTCCGGGCCCGACAGCATAAATTCCTCTTGTTTGAATTCGCGATTGCGCCGCACAAAAGCTTTGTCCACCGAAAGATGAACAGCGCCGTCATCCGCGACATGATCGATATAACGAGCAGGAATCACCCGCGATCCAATAAAAAAATCACACTTCACAACCAGATCGCTGACTTCCTGACTGTGGGGATTCAAAACAACATATTGCAACGTCCCGACACGACCATCGGTGGCGTATACAGGCGAACCAACTTTGAACATCATAACCTCCTTGAGCAATGAATTCAGCACTACGCTGCATCTCCTACTCTAACAACAGAGGATAAGAAATCCGTTGGAAATGTGTGAGAACAACGCGAGCGATGATCTCCTGGCGCTGCAACAGTCTGACTGAATGAAGGCCCGCGCCGCCCAAGATGATGCTCACCCAACAGAAGCATCGTCAAATTTTCGCACAAATGAGGTGATTGCCCCCATCACAAATCCTTCTTCATGTAGTATTCGGTCATCTCAAA
>Ga0256833_1000928_pt1 | contig 22135 bp, 23 predicted proteins | sample 356284metaG_FD_190535 | JGI IMG/M metagenome (GOLD analysis project Ga0256833, IMG submission 190535) | Hydrothermal vent microbial communities from Mid Atlantic Ridge, Atlantic Ocean - 356-284 | ecosystem: Environmental > Aquatic > Marine > Hydrothermal vents | place: Atlantic Ocean: Mid... | reverse complement strand
AGGTTGCTATGTTCTCGACGGTAAACTGGTAAGGGGTGCCAAAGCCCGCCTTATTAGAGAAGGCGTAGTTATCTACGACGGAGAAATCGAAGGCCTAAAAAGGTTTAAAGAGGACGTTAAAGAGGTTACCAAAGGTTTTGAGTGCGGTGTGAAACTTAAAGACTTCAACGATATAAAGGTAGGCGATATTATCGAATGCTATGAAATTAAGTATGTAAAACCCAAGTTGGAATTTGGAAAATCCTCCGAACAAAGTAAGGAAACTAAATAGAACCTTTTAATGATTTGTTAACCGCTTTCCTCTTTTTGTTTTCCATTCCAAAATAAACCTTGAGATGGAACTTCAACTTCTTTTAATCCTTGCGGTTGCCTTTTTGATTTTTGGACCGGAAAAGATGCTTGAATTTGCCACCCAGTTGGGACGCCTTGTTAGAAAGATAAAACAAGAGTGGGCTTCCATTCAACTCGAAGCTGAAATGAACCGCCTTAAGGAGCAACTTCAAAAGCAAACCCTCGAAGGGGAAGGCAAAGTAAAAGCCTACCTTTCGGGTGAGATTAAGGAAAAACCTAAAACCCAAAAGGAGATTATGAAAGAATTCCTTTCGGAGGAGGATAGTAAAAAGGAGCCATCGGAAGGCAAAAAAGAAAAGCCACCGACTTTGGAAGATTTAACCCAAGGAAAAGCTCCTATAGTGGAACCTCCTAAAAATTAAAACTTTCGACGGTTTGACAACAAAACCTTTTCCTTTTTTAGGAAAAACCCTTTAACTTCCAACTTTTGTGGGAAGAAACGGTTTAAAAGTAGCCTTTGCAACGCTCGGCTGCCGAATGAACTTTTTCGATACCGACTTTATCAGAACCCAATTTTTAAATAGAGGCTATAAAGAAGTTCCCTTCGGGGAGAAGGCAGATGTTTACATAATCAATACCTGCACTGTAACAAAGGGGGCGGACCGCGACAGCAGAAAGTATATCTATAAGACCAAAAGGTTAAATCCCAACGCTGTGGTGGTTGCAACCGGATGCTACGCCCAAGTTTCTCCCGAGGAGCTGGCTTCTTTAGAGGAAGTTGACCTCGTTGTGGGAAATACCCACAAAAACGAAATCCTTAAATTGGTAGAGGAATATCTTGAAAGAAAGAACCCCGGGAAGGTCTTTGTAGGAGAAATTTTCCGCGAAGGGGAGGTAAAAAATTTCGACCTAACGGTCTCCTTTGAACATACCAGACCCTTTTTGAAGGTTCAGGAAGGTTGCAACTCCTTTTGCAGTTTTTGTGTAATACCCTACGCCCGAGGGAAGGTTAGAAGTGTTCCTATCCCCAAAGTGGTAGAGGCTGTTAAAAGGCTTGCCGACCAAGGTTACAAAGAGATAGTCCTAACGGGAACCCAACTCTCCCAATACGGTTGGGATTTCCACGACGGGACCAACCTTTTAAGGCTCTTAGAAAAACTCATCCAAATAGAGGGTATTGAGTACTTCCGACTCTCCTCCATGTCGGTGGCGGAAATAGATAAAGACCTTTTGGAGTTTATAACTTCCAATCCCAAAATAGCACCCCACTTTCACCTATCGCTCCAAAGCGGCAGCGAAAGGATTTTAAAACTGATGAAAAGAAGCTACACCGCCGAGGAGTATAGGGAAAAAGTCCTCCAAATAGTGGAAAGGAGACCTATTACTGCGATAGGAACCGACATTATTGTCGGCTTTCCAACCGAAAGCGATAAAGACTTTGAGGAAAGCTACCGATTTGTGGAGAGTTTGCCTTTCGCCTATATGCACGTATTTCCCTACTCGGACCGACCTTTTACAAAGGCCTCAAAACTTGAGCCTAAAGTTCCCCCAAAGGTTATTAAAGAGCGGTTGAAACTTATGAAGGAACTATCCGAAAGGAAGAAGCTCCAATTTAGGGAAAAAATGAGGGGTAAAACCGTAAGAGGGTTGGTTTTGGGAAACGGGGACCTTTTAACGGAGAACTATATAACTTTAAAGGCTCCTCGCGGTGCGAAGACCGGACAGATAGTAAAAATTACCCTTTAGCGTTTTAAAAGCCAAATTACACTCTCAATATGGTAGGTATTTGGGAATTGGTCTACAAGTGCGGATTTAACAATTTTGTATTCCTCTTTAAGTATTTCTAGGTCTCTCCTTAAACTTTCGAGGTTGCAGGAGATATAGATAATTTCCTTTGGTTTTTTCCTTAATATTTCATCAATAAGGGGTTTTGTTAAACCTCCCCTCGGTGGGTCGACAACCAAAAGTTCGGCACCTTCAAAGTTTTTTAAATGTTTATAGGCATCCTTTTGAAGGACTTTAACATTTTTTATTCCGTTCCTCTTTAAGTTCTCCTTCCTTAAAAGGGTAGCTTCCCTCGACAGTTCAGAGGAATATAACGTTTCTACAAACTTGGAAAGGTGAAGTGTAAAAAATCCTATGCCCGAATAAAGTTCCAAACCGACCCTATAGTTCTTCAAAGGTCGAACTATGTTAATAAACTCCTTCCAAAGAAAATAGTTGGGTTGGATAAAAGCATCTGGCGATATTAAAAAGTTGTATAACCCTATCCGAATGGAACTATTCCAGCGGCCAGCGATTTTAATCCTCTCCCAGTGTAAATACTCCCCCTTATAGATACCTATTCCCGCGAAAGCGGGCTTTAAATTTTCAACTAAACTATTAACAACTTCCTCCGTAGGAAAATTCCGTTTATAAAAAAGCAACTTGGCAAAAACTTCTCCATTTTGCGGATTGGCCAGCAGCTCAACGGCATACAAGCTATCGGGAAGTTTAGCCCTTTTTAGTAAGAAAATGGCTTTGTTCAAACTGCTATGTAGCAAAGGACAGTGGTCGATATTCAATACCGGTTGTTGAAGGTCGTAAAACCAAGCCTTTTTAAAGCCAAGTTTTCCATCTTTCAAATAGAGGAAGGTTTTAATTCTGTATCCCCACTCGGAGGGAGAAATTAAAACCTTGTCGGGTTCAAATCCCAGATATTCCTCAAAGAGTGCTTTTTTAAACTTTACCTGAACCTCAAAGCGGATATGTTGCCACTGGCATCCCGAACAAAAAGGGTAATAACCGCAAGAGGGAACCCTTCGAAGGTAAAAGTTCAACCTTTCCCATTCGGTGGGTAGGTAGGTATTCTCCTTTAGAAGTATTCCTTTCCACTTCTCACCACTTACAGTTCTCGGAACCTTTACCTTATTTCCGCTTTTGGTTTTTGCTAAAAAATAGGGACCGTATAAAGGTTTTAAAATGCTCAAATCTTCCATCGAAAGTGGGAGGTGAGAAAAGAACCTTTTGGAGGTAAAGAAAATATAGATATTTGAAGTTTATAGCAGATATTTTTGTTTTTTAAGCTGTTTGAGGAGACGTTTTCTTGCAGCCCTCATTTTTCTTTTACGCTTTTCGGAAGGTTTTTCGTAATACATTCTCCTTTTTGCTTCGGTAATAATTTGCTCCTGTTCAACCAACCTTCTAAACTTTTTGAGGGCCTTTTCTATGGTGTCTCCCTCTTCTAGGTATACCGCTACCAAACTTATCACCTCCTTTTAAAATTTTAAGGGTTTTATTTTACCATTTAATAGGTGAATAATCAATAGTTGCGGAAAGTGGAAAATACCTTTAGAGAACCGATTGGTATGCAAGTTCTTATCCGCTAGTCATTCATTAGCTAAAGCAAGGAACCTTTTTAGCAAGATTTTTGTAGTTTTAAATTTTTCCTCCATGGAGTTCAAATATTGTGTAGTTTTAATAACAACACCTCCAGAAGAGGCGGAAAAAATAGCCAACCTAATAGTGGAAAAAAAACTTGGAGCCTGCACAAATATTATTAAAGAAATTAACTCCATCTATTGGTGGCAAGGAAAAATAGAAAAGGACAAGGAAAGTCTCTTAATAGTTAAAACCCGTACCGATTTGTTTGAAAAACTTAAAGAGGAAGTCAAAAAAGTTCATCCTTATACGGTTCCGGAAATTATTGCGATGCCTATAATTGCAGGAAATGAAGATTACCTAAAGTGGATTGATGAAAGTTGTTAAATCCTTTAAAGGATTTAAAAGAAGAAAAATTAGAACTGTTCGAGTTTGGAAAAGATATAACAAATTTCGTATTGGGCGCTTTCCGGACTGTCGGAAGCGTGAACGGCATTTTTACCTTTGTCGGTTCCAAATAGGGCCCTCAACGAATTGGGAGCTACCTTTCTTGCCTCCTCACTATCGGTGGGACCGATAATCTCCCTTACCCTTTTTATGGCATTTTCTCCTTCTAAAACCATTGCTACAACGGGTCCACTGGTCATAAATTCGACAAGTTCTCCGAAGAAAGGTCTCTCTTTGTGAACGTAGTAGAACCCTTCCGCCTGCTCTTTTGTGAATTTAAACATTTTGAGGGCTTTGAGTTTTAAACCTTCTTCCAAAAAGCGGTCAATTATTTTTCCGGTGGCTCCTTTTTCAAAGGCATCCGGTTTAACGATTACCAAAGTTCTTTCTACGGCCATGAGCTACTTAATTTTAGGGAAAAGTCGGGGCGGCGGGACTTGAACCCGCGACCTCTGGCTCCCGATGCCAGCGCTCTGCCACCTGAGCTACGCCCCGTAAGGGAGGATAAAAATTATAACTGATAGGAAAACTTTCAAAATCCAGCAATATAGAAATTTGACTAGGTAGTCTAATAGATAGAAAGGATGGTGAAACAGGTAAAGAAAGCTATCAAAATCGAAGCTCTTTAAGGGGTACCAACTCTTTAATAATAGCTTCATTTTTTAATTTTTTAATAAAAGCTTCTATTTTTTCCTTTTTTATCTCTTCAAGAGCTTTTTGACGTGCATCTTGGGGAATTTTAAACTCGATTTTATCGACCTTAACTAGGTAGATATAGTTCTTATCCTCTGCAAAATCGGTTTGACCCGCCTTTAGTCTTTTTATAACCCGTGCAAGTTGTGGTTTTAAATTATTGGGATTTACAGTAAGTTTTAAGATATCAAAACCCAACTTTTGGGAAATTTTTTTAATATCGGCACTTACCAATAGGTCCGCTTTCTTTTCCGCTATCTTTTTAGGGATTTTTAAAAGCTCTATTGTGTAGTAAGGTTGGGCTTTGGGAAGTTTTTCAGCTATAAGAAAATCAAGAGTCTCTTTATCCTCAAGAAGAGGTTTCAATACAAAAAGTTCGATTGAAGCTTTATAAAGGTTGTATTTAACTAAAAAGTTTTGAAAAACAGAACCACCCAAACCCACCTTTTGAAGTTCTTTATATAGTTGCTCAAGCGAAATCCCTTGACTCTTGGCGAAGTTTAATACCATTTGCTGGGCTTGTTTTAAATTTACCGTCAAGCCCCTACTTTCCGCATATTGAACCACCAAGTAGATATTTTCGAGATCTTTTAAAGCCTTTTGCGGATCATTAATGCCGAACAAAAGCATATAAATCTTTACATCTGAAGCAAGTATGGGCTCTCCATTAACTATGGCTACCGTCTCATCGACCAATTTATATTTGGAAGAAGATTTTGTTTCCGCTCCTTGTAAAGGAAAGGTGAAAACTAAACCTCCCAAAGTTGCTAAAAGCAAAAAAAGCCTCATTAGGGTTTTATTATTTGAATTTTAATCCTACTGCGTGAAAGAGTTTATTTAGCTCCGCCGTTGTCATATCTCTCATCTTTCCCGGAGGCAGTTTTTCCAACTTTATAGGACCTATCTGAGACCTATGTAGTTCCTTAACTTTATGCCCAAACTTTGCAAGGAATCTTTTAACAATATGTTTTCTCCCTTCATGAAAAGTTATTTCCAACCTTGTATTTTCACCTTCGTACCGAATAATCCTAACATTGTCCGGCTTAGCAAAACCGTCCTCCAGTTGGGTTCCCTTTTTCATCTCTTTAAGAGTTTTTGGATGAACCTTTCCTTCAACAAGGGCAATATAAACTTTAGGTAATTTATAGCTGGGATGAAGTATTCTTTGAGCCAATTCACCATCGTTGGTAAGAATTAGCAATCCGGTAGTGTTGTAATCCAACCTCCCAACGGGATAAACCCTTTCAGGTATTTTCTTTAAAAATTCATCTAAAGTTTTACGTCCCCTCGGGTCCTTTCCCAATTGGGTCAAAACGCAGCAGGGCTTATTAAAAATTAAATATCTCTTTCTTTCCGGTTTGATAATTTTATTATCGACTTCCACGATATCCTTTGAAGGATCTATAACCATTCCTACACGTGCCGGTTTACCGTTAACTTTTACCCTACCCTCTTCTATAAGTCTGTCTGCTTTCCGGCGGGCGCACACGCCGGCATCGGCAAGGAACTTATTTAATCTTACCTTTGGCATATCTTTCATAAAAAATTACAAAGTTTTTAAACTAAAAACCCCCTGATGGAAGTTGCACTATTTTTAGCATCCTTTGTAGGGATTTTATTGGCTGCAGAACTTTTTACAAACGCCGTTGAGGATATAGGAGACAGATTAAATTTATCCCACGGGGTGGTTGGAAGTTTACTTGCCGCTATAGGAACAGCTTTACCTGAAACTTTAGTTCCTATAATTGCGCTACTCTTTGGTTCTTCCGAAAGTAAGGACCACATAGCAAACGGAGCTATATTGGGAGCCCCTTTTATGTTAGCAACCCTTGGATTTTTCATAATAGGTCTAGCCGCCGCTCTGCGGCGGGATATAAAAATAGAAACAAACACTTTTTTAATCAAAAGAGATTTAACTTTCTTTATGCTGTTATTTCCACCTTCGGTTATACTGGCTTTTGTAAGTGGACTTAGTTGGTTAAAACTATTGGTGGCTCTTCTTCTATTAATTGGATACCTCTATTATGTTTACCACGTGGTTAAAGAGGGCGGTGAAGAGGTAGAAAGCGAAGGTCAACTTCACTTCAACAGGTTTCTTTACCTTCCAGAAACTTTGGTTGTTTCAATAATACAGTTAATATCCTCCCTTCTAATTTTACTAATTTCGGTTGAGGTTTTTGTCCACAGTTTGGAAATCCTTTCCAAACAGTTAGGAGTTGCACCTTTAGTTTTTTCCCTACTTGCGGCTCCCGTTGCAACCGAACTTCCAGAGAAATTTAACAGTTTCTTTTGGGCCCTTAGAGGAAAATATGAATTGGCTTTTGGAAACATAACAGGAGCAATGGTATTCCAATCAACTATTCCGGTATCGATAGGGCTTATATTTACCGACTGGAATATAGGTAGAACAGGTATACTTGCCGGCTTTTTCGCCCTGCTCGGGGCCCTTTTGGTTCTTTACCAAATAAGATTTAAAAATGGCGTGTTTACACCGCTACTCTTTTTAAATGGGATGTTATACCTCTTCTACGCTTTCTTAGTCCTTGCTTAATTTCCTTTCGCTAGTTTTTAGAAGTCAAACTATTAACTTTATGGCGGAGCTTGAAAAGGAACTTAAAGAGTATCTACTCGATAAGGTGAACCGTGCAAGGTCGACTTTGCGAACTTTAATGTCCCTCACTACGGAGGTTAAAAATAGAACCCTCCTAAGGGCGGCCGAGCTTATAGATCAAAAAAGGGAGGAGATAAAGGAAGCCAACCAAAGGGATATAGAAAGAGCCAAAGAGATGGGCCTCTCCAAGGCGATGATAGATAGGCTCCTACTGAACGACAAGCGCATAGACGGAATGATAAAGGTGCTCCACGATGTGGCAAAGCTCGATGACCCGGTGGGCCACATAGACGAGATGTGGACCCGCCCCAACGGGCTAAAAATCGGAAAAATGAGGGTTCCCCTCGGGCTTATTCTGATAATCTACGAGAGCAGGCCCAACGTTACGGTTGAGGCGGCCTCCCTCTGTATGAAATCCTCCAATGCAATAATTTTGAGGGGCGGTAAGGAGGCTTTAAACTCCAACAAAATTTTGGTCGATATATTAAAGCAGGCTGCCAGAGAAAACGGCTTTCCCGAGGAAGCTATCCAATATATCGACAACCCGGACCGCCGTCTCGTTTGGGAACTCCTAAAGATGGAGGGACTTATCGATGTGGCCATACCCAGAGGAGGGGAGAGCCTAATAAGGGCGGTTTCGGAAAATGCCAAAATTCCCGTAATTAAGCACTATAAAGGTGTTTGCACAATCTTTGTGGATAAATATGCGGACCTCGAAAAAGCTTATGATATCGTATTCAATGCCAAAGTTCAAAGGCCTTCCGTTTGCAACGCCATAGAGAATTTGGTAGTTCACAAAGATATAGCAAAAGAGTTCCTACCAAAGATGGCCTACTTTTTAACCAAAGCGGGTGTGGAACTAAGAGTCGACAAACCTTCTATGGAAATTCTTAAAAATGCCAAACTCCCCGAAGGGGCGGTTATAAAGGAGGCTACCGAGGAGGACTACTACGAGGAATTTCTCGACCTCATTTTGGCGGTTAAAATCGTTAATGACCTGGAGGAGGCTATAGCCTTTATCGAAAAGTACGGCTCCAAACACTCGGACGGAATAGTGAGCGAAAACTACTCCAACGTTAAGAAGTTTCTCGAAACGGTCGACAGCGCCGCCGTTTACGCCAACGCCTCCACCCGCTACACCGACGGCAACGAGTTCGGCCTAGGTGCGGAAATGGGAATTTCCACCGACAAAATCCATGTAAGAGGTCCTATGGGGCTTAAAGATTTAACCATTCCCAAATACGTTGTTTTGGGTGAGGGCCATATAAGGGACGACTTCGGAGTTCCCGAAGAGTGGAAAAAGGAGGTTTAACTCCATAATAGAAAGTTATGACTAACAGGCTTTTTAAACTTTCTTTTGCTGTTTTGCTTCCCTTCCTTTTATTTGCCCACAGGGTAGATATCTTTACCGATATTCAGAACGGCCAATTGGAAGTTTGGGGATACTTTTCCGATGGAACCCCTGCTAAAAATGCTGATGTAAAAGTCTACAACTCTCAAGGTAAACTCCTTTTTGAAGGAAAAACTAATAACGAAGGACAACTTGTTTGGAAACTTCCTCAAGGCGTTAAAAGATTAAAAGTTGTTCTTTACGCGGGATTGGGACATAAAGCGGAAACAACCTTGACCGTAAAAAATAACATCGAACCCAATCAAGGTGAAGGTAAAACAACCACCCGGCAGATGGAAAGTTCTAAAAGTGAAAACCCTAAACCGGTCGCGGTTCATACATTAAACCCCCAAAGTAGGGAACATATCCCATGGGGAAAGACCTTTTGTGGTATAGGTTGGATTTTAGGAATCTTTGGTATTTGGAACTTTCTTTATTTACGGCGGAAAGTTGGTAGTCATGTCAGATAGAAAATAGGTGTAAAATTTTATAAGAATCGAAAAATCGTTTGCCAATCGATTGGTTTTACTTTTTTAGTCGCGCTGTTGGATTAAATTTCCTGGCAGCTTTCTATCCTATCTTTTAATTAATATTTATATTCTTGGCCGGAGGGGTGGCCGAGCGGACGAAGGCGGGGGATTTGAAATCCCTTGGCGGGTTCACAGCCCGCCCGTGGGTTCGAATCCCACCCCCTCCGCCACTTGAAAAATCTATCAAATTATGCTAAATTAAAAACTCCCTAAGAGCGCGTAGCTCAGCTGGGAGAGCGCCGGCCCGACACGCCGGAGGTCCCAGGTTCGAGTCCTGGCGCGCTCACTCCTATTTCCTTTTAATGTTGGTAAAAGTTTTCGATATAGAGAAACTCCAAGAGATCCTTAAATATTCCAACCGCTACTCCAAAAGGGAACTGGAAAATCTTTTAAACAAACCTTTTGTGGATCTTTTCCTGTTTAAAACCTCATCGGGAACTGTCGGTTTTTCCGTCCTTTGGAAGTTCTATCCCGAGGTTGAACTCCATTGGATTGAAATTTTTGAACCTTTTAGAGGTAAAAGTTTAGGAAAAACCTTTTTGGAGGAACTTTTAAACTTCTACCAATCGGAGGGTTTTGAAAAACTCCTTTTGGAGGTTTCGGAGAAGAACGTTCCCGCTTTGAGGCTTTACAAAAAATTCTCTCCTAAAGTGGTAGGTAGGAGAAAGGCTTATTACCCCAACGGGAGCGATGCGCTGCTATTGGAGATTCCTTTAAAAGGTTGCAAAAGCTCATAACCTTTAACGAGAAAACGTTTTTAATTGCTCCTTTATGAGCGTCGAATTGGTAAGGGAATACTTCCAAAAAATGGACCTTAGGAACTCCGTTCCTTGTGGCGGAGATGTTAAAATCCCTGCGGTTGTAGGTTTTATCTTCCCCGAACAACTTAAGGAACTTTTCGATAAAGGCGAAAAGCCGTTCATTCTCGATGTTAGGGAGGAGTGTGAAGTTCAAAAAATGCCCTTTAAAGCTCCAGAAGGGGTAGAAGTTAAGGTTATCCCTATAAGGGAGCTTACCGATAGGGCTAACGAAATTCCTAAAGATAAACCGGTAATTACCGTCTGCAACTTCGCTATAAGGGCCACAATGGCAAAGATGGCTCTTGATCTTATGGGCTACAGCAACGTAAAAGTTTTAAAAGGTGGAGTTGAGCAGTGGAACCAAGTTAACTCTTAAATTAGCCTCTACTACTATTTTGTTTACCTACACGTTTTTGAAAATTTCTAATAAAGTTCTATGCTTAGGGTAAAAAAACTTACCGTTAAATTTGCCTCCTTTTCTTTGGGACCTCTTAGTTTTGAGCTTGATAAAGGAGATTACTGTGTAGTTTTAGGACCTTCAGGTAGTGGAAAATCTACCTTACTTTCAAGTTTGGTAGGTGTTAAACAGCCTAAAGATGGAAAAATCTTCCTGGAGGGGAAGGATATAACCTATCTTCCTCCGGAAAAAAGAAAAATTACAATCCTATACCAGGACTATCTACTCTTTCCACATCTTAATGTGTTTGAAAATATAGCTTTTGGCCTAAAAAAATTTTTAAAAGACAAAAGAAAATTATTGAAAGATGTTGTTTCTATAGCTCGAGAATTAAAAATTAACCATCTTCTTAAAAAAAGGGTTGATGAGTTAAGCGGTGGAGAGCGGCAAAGGGTAGCTCTTGCCCGAGCTCTAATAGTTAAACCTAAGCTACTACTTTTAGATGAACCTCTATCGGCCCTGGATCCTCAAAATAGGGCGCGTATTAGAGAATTGATAAAAAACACTGTAAGGAAACACAAAATAACGGTTATTCATGTAAGTCATGATGTCAGCGATGCTCTTAATATGGCAAATAAAATTCTCTTCCTCAAAAAGGGAAAATTATTGGATTTTGGTTCCACAAAAAGGATTTTCCGATGTCCCAAACACCCCTTTGTTGGAAATTTTTTGGGTTTAAATACATTGGTAGGAAAAGTTTTAGAGAAAAGGGAACACTCTTTGAAGGTTAAAGTTGGAAAATTTATCCTCACCGTTGGCAACTTTGATAAAAATATATCGGTAGGAGAAAATATTTTTCTTTATTTCCCACCTAGCGGGATAGATAGTGATGGGGAAAATACCCTGGTGGGGGTGGTTAAAAATATATATCACGAAGGGTTTTTAAAAATTCTTCTCCTACAAGTGGGAAACTTTGAAATTAAACTCCTTTTGAAGGAAAGGGATTTAAAAACCAAATTGGGAGAGAAAGTAGAATTTTCTATTTCGGGAAAGGAGATCTGTGCAACCTCTGGGAAACTTTAAAAGGAAAAATTAGAATCTCTTTCCTGGAGAGAAGATTTTATCCTTTAAAGCCTCTAAAATATTTTCGGCCGCCTCTGCTTTATTTAATGTGTAGATGTGAAAACCATCTACTCCAAAATCGAGAAGTTCCTCGCACTGTTTTATAGCGTAATCTACGCCTATTTTAAATACCTCTTCCGGTTTATCCTGAACTTCCGAAAGCTTTTTAGCCAAATCGAGAGGTATGGTAGCTCCACACATATCGGCAAACTTTTTAATTTGCTTAAAGTTTGTTATAGGCATAACACCTACAAGTATCGGAACATTTATTCCTTTTTTTATCAATAACTCCTTAAAACGGAAAAAATAGCTATTGTCGAAAAACATTTGGGTTATAGCAAAATCCGCTCCCGCCTCCAACTTTTCCTTTAAATGGTCAATATCCTCTTCCAAGCTTTTAGCCTCCTGATGCCCCTCCGGATAACAGGCTACACCTATACAAAAGTGTTTTCCAAAATATTCTTTTATTAACCTTACAAGGTCGACCGCGTATTTGCAAAAACCCTTTTTAGGTGCATCTTTTGGTTGGTCTCCTCTCAAAGCCAGAATATTTTCTATACCTATTTCCTTATATGTTTCTAGAATTTCTAAAACCTCTTTTTTATCATGAGCTACGCAAGTTAAGTGGGGCATTACGGTAAGGTTGTACTTTTCCTTAATTTCCTTGACAGTGTTAAAGGTTCTATCCCTCGTGCTGCCACCGGCACCGTAGGTTATAGAAACAAAAGTGGGAGAAAACTTTAGCAACCTATCCAAAGTTTGAAAAAGTTGGATCTTTCCTTTTTCATCTTTAGGGGGAAAAAACTCAAAAGAGAGACTAAAATTCCCCTCCCTAAGATAATCGCAAATTTTCATAGAGATTTATTGTCGTTGTTTTAAAGGATTTTCTCTAAAAAAATTTAGGTATGCTTAACCATTTATGGGAAAAACCGGAAAAAAACTTATAGCTGACTTTTTTATGTTAATGGCCCTTACGACTTCCATTAGTTATATAGTAAATCCAAGTATTTACGAGCTCATTACGGCCGTTACTTTAAACTTAATTGCAACCGTATTAAAAATAGGCTCAAAAGGAATTTTAAATATCGAATATCTTGCTACCAGTTTGGTAGCCGACTTTCACCTTATTCCGGCACTTATTATAGACCAAATGGGAGATGTTCAGGAGTCTATCTCACTTGTATGGGGAGCGGTGGTAGCAAATATTGTTTCCATCGTTATTATGATTATTGAATCAATTTTCAGAGCTCTTATAGAGGAAGAGGAAGAAGAATATTAAATTTTTTAAAAGGTTATGGAACTATTTTTTGTCAAAATTGGTTTTGTTGCTTTTATCCTATCAATTCTTTTGGGAATTTACTCCTTTATTGTTTACTTTTTTAGGCTGGCCTTTTTAACTATTGCAGTATCTCACGCCGTTTTGGCAGGCCTCGCTTTAGGAATATTCTTCAACATAAACCCTACCTTAAGTGCCCTTTTCTTTTCCCTTTTTGTAGGTTGGTTTATAGCCTTTTTACGAAAAAAGGTTGGTTTAAGTGAGGACTCCTCAATAGGTATTGTTTTAGCAATTTCCATGGCCGCCGGTATTGTTTTAATCTACCTAAGCGGTTATCAGGGAAATCTTTTTACCTATTTGTTTGGAAGCTTAATGACTGTAGATTGGAATGATGGGTTGATATTGTTGTTATTAAGCTTAATAAGTCTTCTTTTCTTTTTAAGAAAAAAGAATCAGATACTATTCCTATGTTTTGATGAAGAAACAGCTTATTCAACGGGTGTAAACACTGGATTTGTATACTATACCTTGATAGGTTTTCTTTCTTTTCTAATAACTTACACCACAAAGTTGGTAGGAATAATTCTAACCCACGCAATGTTGGTAATTCCAGCTTCAACCGCTTTTCAAATTGTGTGGCATTATCCTGAGCTTTTAACTATTTCAGTATTTGTTTCAATACTTTCCACTTTTGGAGGTCTTTTTTTGGCCTACCTTTTGAATCTTCCTACGGGACCGACGGTAGTTCTGACAGCGGGAACTATATTTCTACTTGCCTATATTAAAAGAATAATTGAAAAAGCTAAAAGTTAGCTATACGAAACCAGCACTGCTCCCTCTCAAAATCTCTTCCTTCAAATTTTACTCCCGTAGCGCCGGTAAAGGCTTTCATAAAGCCTTCTATAAAACCCAAACCGATCCAGCAAACGGGGTGTTCGGTAGGTTTTAAGTTCTTTTTTTCTAAAAAGTTCGGGTAAAAGATGCAGGAACATATACAGGCCCTTTCGGGTTCCTTTTTTACCCCTTTTGCAAAACCCATTATGTTGAGACCCTTTTCAAATACCTCCTTCCACTCTTCCTTAGGGTGGGCTTCCATCAGCTGCCTTGCTACCGTTCTTCCAAGCTCCCTCAAAACCGAATAGGCTCCCTTTGTTCCAAAAGTTTGTTCCATATCCCCCGCTATCTCGAAAATTATTTGAGGAACATCTGTAATTCCTTTTTCTAGAATTCTTCTCTTTAGAAGATCTACAGCTTTTGGACCTACTATTTGTGAAAGGTCCTTATAAATACTCTCAAGGAGTTCCTCGGTAAATGTTTTCATAAAGTGAATTCAATCAATAATCAAATTTTACTTGAATGAGGAAAGAAAGGAGTTGAGTAAGTGATGACTAAAGAAGATTTAAGAGCCTATCCATCTCCTTTTTAGTTCTTTTTTCTGTAATTGCAACTAGCAAAGTATCTTTAAGTTCGGGATAGAACCTTTCAAGGTCCAAACCGAATAGGAAACCTTCCCTTAAAAGGTTCTTTCTAATTTCTGCTGAACCCTCTTTTTGGATAGGAAATTCCCATAAAAACCTCTCGTTGTTAAAGGGATTTTTCCAACCCTTTTTGAGAAGGTTTTTGTAGAGATACCTCGCTTTGGAAATGGAAAGTTTTGCAACCTCCTGGAGGCCATCTTTACCGAGAAGAGCCACGTAGATAAGGGCCCTTAGTGCCATTAAATTTTGGTTGGAACAGATGTTGGAAGTTGCCCTTTCCCTTCTAATATGTTGCTCCCTCGTTTGGAGAACCAAGGTAAAGGCCCTTTTGCCCTCAATATCCTCGGCCATTCCAACGAGACGGCCCGGCATCTTTCTAACGTATTTTTGACGGGTAGCAAAAAATCCTAAATAAGGACCTCCGTAGGATAGGGGAATACCGAGAGGTTGTCCTTCACCCACCACTATATCGGCTCCAAATTCGGAGGGGGGTTTTAAAATTGCCAAGCTTATAGGTTCGGCTACAACAATAAACGGAATCCCATATTTTTGGGCTATCTCACCAATCTCTTTAAGCGGTTCGACAAACCCGAAAAAGTTAACGTAAGGAACCGCCAAAGCGTGGACCTCGTTATTCTTTAGGGCATCCTCCAAAAGGTTCAAATCGGTTGTTCCCTCTCCGTTAAAAGGGATTTCAACTATTTTGTCCCTATACCCGTAAAGGTAAGTTTTTACAACCTCCCTGTAGAGGGGATTTACGGTTTGGGAAACTACTACGGTGTCGCCTCTATTTTTAATAGCCCTTGCCATTAAAACGGCTTCGGCCAAAGCGCTCGCTCCATCATACATAGATGCGTTGGCAACATCCATTCCGGTAAGTTCGGCTATAACGGTTTGGTATTCAAAAATTGCGGTTAAAGTTCCTTGGGAGACCTCCGGTTGGTAGGGGGTGTAGGCGGTTAGAAATTCTCCTCTTTCAACGAGATAATCGATAGCTGCCGGTATGTAGCGGTCGTAAGCCCCGCCGCCGGCAAATATTGTTAATGTTTGGTTCTTTTCAGCCAACCTTTTAAAGGTTTCCACTATTTCCGGTTCGCTAAGGGGCTCCGGAAGTTTTAATTCCCCTTCAAATAAAAGTCCTTCAGGAATATGGGAGTATAGTTCTTCCAAGTGTTTTAGTCCGAGTTCCTTTAACATTTGTTTCCTTTCCTCGGGTGAGTGGGGAAGGTAGCCGGCCATAATGGCGCTTATTTTAAACGGGTTTTAAAATCCTTCCGGCTAACCTCTATGATAAAGTGGGCACCTTTACCATCTTTAGGTGGAACCAATTTAATATTCCAACCATGTTCTTCGATAATTTTTTTAACTATAAAGAGACCTAACCCTCTACCTTTGGTTTTATCGGAGGAGAAAGGTAAAAAAACTATGGACCACTTTTCAGGAGGTATTCCGGGACCGTTATCCCAAATATGGATAATATTTCCCTCGGTAGAAAACCGTATCCATCCACCTTTTACTTTTTCAGGATTTTTTTTCATCTCCTTCTGAATTGCTTCATAGGAGTTTTTTATCAAATTTTCAAAAACCCTCCGTAGCTTTTGTTTATCCGCATACACATAGAACGGTCCTATTTCAACGAAAACTTTAAAGGAGGAGGTTTCAAAATTTCTCTTAAGTTCCAACAAAAGCTCTCTAAGTGAAAACCATTTCCTTTGAAGGTTTTCGTCCTCCGAACTTAAATTGTTGAAACTATCTATCAAATCGGCTATGTAAGCGGTATTTTTCCTGATGCTCTCCAGTATACGCGGCATCTCCCTTAAAGCAAGCTCGCGTAAAACTTCCTTAGTTTTTGGATTTTGTTCGCTTTCGAGATATCTTTTGAAAATCTCAACCAATGTTTCAGCCGAAGTTTGCATAATATGGAGCGGATTTTTAATATCGTGAGCCAACCTGGAAGCTACTTCCTTCCACATTTTGTAGCGCCGTGCGTACAGATAATCGGTTAAATCCTCCACAACAACAAGGGATAGAGCTCCTAAGGAAATTTCTTCAAAGCGATAACTGTCTTTACCTTCTATAAAATTTTTAAGTTCTTCCAAGCTATCTAATCCAAAAGAAGTTTCGTAAGCTTTATTTGCCTTAAAAAGTTTTCCATTTTTTTTGTAAAAAATCGCTATGGGGGTTTTTACTTTGTTGAAAACAGTATCGAGGAGTTTTTTTTCCGTTTTGAGTTCCTGATAAAGATTTTTACTTCTTTCCACCGCAAGGTTAAAACTGATGGTTAAATCTTTGATTTCTTTAATACTTTGAGTTAGATAACTGTCTGTAGGAAGCCTAACTTCAAAATTCCCTTTGGAAAACTCCCGAAGGGCTTTAGAAAATTTTTCAATTTCTCTGCTTATAACTTTAGCAAGGAGTGTTGATACAACTATAGCTCCAAATATTACCAGAGCGGCTATAGTTAAAAATGTCAACATGTAGTTGGTCAGAATCACCTTTTGGTGGCGAACCAGTTGCCGCAACTTCTCTGCGGAAGTTTTTAAATCCTCTACCTCTTTTTTTAGTTTTAGTTCTTTCTGACCAGAAATAGATTTTGAATCTAAATCCCTTTCGAAGTTATTAAGTTTTTCTATAACCACCTTAAGTTGTTCACTTGTAAAAACCCTTAAATAGGAGCTTTGACCTACTATTGCCAACCCTATAAGGAAGAGAAAGGGAACGGCAAATATACTTAAAAAGGTAATGTTCAATTTTTTCCAAAGTTGGGAGCTTCTATTTTTAACCCACTCTCTGTAAAACCTTCTTATAGATAGATACACCAAAAGGGCTAGAACCGTAAGATTTAGATTTACCCATAGAAAGGTGGTTATTAAATCGCTCTTGGGAAGTCCTTTAAATTTATCTACCAGATAGATATTTAAACCTACAATAGCGATTGTAAGAATAAAGATAATAGAAACCTCTTTGTAGCCTACCACTTCCAATTTATTAAAAATTTTTCTAGCAAAATTGGCGCCCATTAAATTATTAGCTTTTTAAATATTTAGCCGGTTTTAAATTTTTGCTCTTTCCGAAGATTTTTTGCAATCTTCTCTGTGAATGTATATGTAAACAAAATGACCTACAACCCCTTTGAGGAAAAGAATTGTAAAAACTATCACCGCAAAGTAGAGGGCTATCCATTGGGGCGAATGCTCCGGCGGTGGGAACATATGAAACCACATTCTCCCGATGAAGGTTCCTACAAAACCTATAACTCCCAATATGGCAAATAAAGTTAAGGTTTTATACCCTTTTTTGCAAAGGTCTCCCCAGTGCAACCTCATAGCGGATAGAGGAAATTATTAAAACCTACAAACGAAATTAATGATAAATTACTGCAGACTAAAAAGGTTAAAAGGTTAATGTTTTTACCTTGGTATGGAAAAAGTTTTGCAAAAAACCACAAAAGTTGACAATAAAAACAGACCTAAAAAGGTTTTTATAAAAACTTTCGGCTGCCAAATGAATGTCAATGACAGTGAAAGAATTAAAGGAATTTTGAAAAATTTGGGATACCAATTTACCAGCGATTGGAAAGAAGCGGATTTAATACTTTTGAATACCTGCACCGTAAGGGAAAAGCCGGACCGTAAAGTTTTAGCCCATTTAGGGGAATATAAAAAAGTTAAAGAGATAAACCCCACTGCAAAAATAGGTGTTTGCGGTTGCCTTGCCCAAAGAATGGGTGAAGAGCTCGATAAAAGGGCAGGTGGCATTATCGACATAATGTTTTCCTCCTACAACATTCACCACCTACCCCAACTGCTTGAAAAGGCCAATAGAGGTGAAAAGGCTATAGAAATTTTAGAGGAACCACCCAAAGACGAGTGGGAAATGTTCGAATACCCCACCATAAGGGAAAACCCCTATTGGGCCTTTATTACCATAATGAAAGGTTGCGACAAAGATTGCACCTACTGCATTGTTCCCCAAACGAGAGGTAGGGAAAGGAGCCGTCCCATTAGAAGTATCATTAATGAAATAAAGGAACTCGTTAAGGAAGGAGTTAAAGAGATACACCTTTTGGGTCAGAATGTGACCGCTTGGGGAAAAGATTTTGAGGAGCCGATACCTTTCAGCTACCTGCTTTACAAGATTGCGGAAATAGACGGGGTTGAAAGAATTAGATTCACAACCGGCTACCCTTCCGACCTTACCGACGATGTGATTAAGGCGATGGGAGAAATCCCGCAAATAGCAGATGCGCTGCACCTTCCCTTCCAAAGCGGTAGCAACCGAATCCTAAAAAGAATGCACCGTTACTATACCAAAGAGGAGTATTTGGAAAAGATTTACAAACTCCGTGAGGTTAAACCGAATATAGCCCTCTCGGCGGACGTTATTGTAGGTTTCCCCGGTGAGACCGAGGAGGACTTTTTGGAAACCCTCGATGTTATAGAGAAGGCAAAATTTGAACAGCTTTTTTCGTTTAAATATTCACCCCGTCCCGGAACTCCGGCCGCCGAATACCCCGACCAGGTGCCCGACGATGTAAAAACTGAACGGATGCACCGCCTACTTGAACTTCAAAAGAAAATAATGAACCAGCTTGCCAAACGCTACGAAGGAAAAATTGTTTATCCGCTCTTTGAAAGGTACTCCGAGGGGAAGCTAATAGGTAGAAGCTCCGAAAATAAGTGGGTTGAAGTAAAAAGTGACCGTAAAGAGCTGCTCGGAAAAATTGTTCCCGTTAAGGTGAATAAAGCGTCCGTTTATGTTCTCTACGGGGAGTTTATTTCCCAAATTTAATTACCTTGTTGGTATCTTTTCTAACTTCCTTTTTGGGGTTTTAACTTAAAAATTTTGAATGGTTAAAAAAATAACCGTAAGAACCTTATTTAGGAAGAAAAAGGAAGGAAAAAAAATCACAATGGTATCCACTTATGACTACCTTTCCGCTAAATTCTGCGAGGAGGTCGGCATAGACACAATACTGGTAGGCGACTCCTTAGGAATGGTCTTTAAAGGGGAAGAAAATACCTTAAATGTCTCTCTAGAGGAGATTATTTACCACACAAAAGCTGTAAGAAGAGGAGCTCCAACACGGTTCGTTATAGCCGATATGCCCTTTGGTAGCTATCAAATATCTAAAGAAAAAGCGGTAGAGAATGCCATTAGAGTTATTAAAGAAAGTGGGGCGGACGCCGTTAAATTGGAAGGAGGGGAAGAGGTTTTACCCATAGTAGAACACCTATCGACTATCGGGATTGCGGTGGTAGGCCATCTAGGATTTACTCCACAAAAGATAAAACTTTTTGGAAGTGCAAAAGTTGTAGGAAGGAATAGTGAAAGAATCCGACTTGTCGAAGAAGCTAAAAAACTGGAAAAGGCCGGAGCTATTATGTTGGTTTTAGAAGCTACTCCCAAAGATGTAGCGAAAGAGGTGGCGGAGAGTTTAAAGATACCGGTAATAGGTATAGGTGCTGGTTCCGAAGTAGATGGACAGGTTTTAGTTTTCCACGACCTTGTAGGGTTGGTAGAAGATATAAAACCCAAATTTGTTAAAAGATTTTTGAATGGAAGCAAACTTTTTAAGGAAGCTTTGAAGCAATATAAAGAAGAAGTTGAAAAAGGAATCTTTCCTTCGGAGGAACATACATATGAATGAAAAAATATTGAAGCTTCTTTTAAAACTGGGGATTTTATCTTCCGGGCAGATAAATGAAATTTCTCAAAAAATAAAGCCCAATGAAGATATTGTCTTTTTTTTAATAGAAAACGGCTATATTGATGAGGAAACATTCTTAAAAATAATTGCAAGACATTTTGGAATAGAAACTTTGAAAGAATTATCATTTACCGATTTGGATGAGAATCTAATTAACAGAATTTCAATAGATTTAATTTTGAAATACAAGATAATACCTTTCCGTTTGGAAAACGGAATATTAAAAGTATTAACGGTAAATCCATTTAATTCTAATAATCTGAGTACCTTTAGATTTTTATTTAAAGTAGATAAAGTAGTGCCTGTTGTTGTTCCTCCTTCTTTAATGGAGAGCTTATTGAGTAATTTGGAGAAAAAAGATGAAAGCATCGTTGAGGAGATAGTTTCTCAATTTCAGGACGAGGCAGTAGAGGAGGAAGAAATAGAAACGGTAGATTGGGAACAAGCTTTAAAGGCGGCAAAAGAGGAAGCACCTATTATAAAACTTGTTAACGCTATAATTTACGAAGGTGTTAAAAAAGGAGCTTCCGATATTCATATAGAACCTCAAGAAAAGGATGTTGTAGTTAGATACAGAATAGATGGAGTTTTAAGAGTCTTTCAAAGATTTCCAAAAAGATTAAAGGATGCCATAGTTGCGCGTATAAAGATTATGGCAAACTTAGACATTTCAGAAAGAAGAAAACCTCAGGATGGTCGTATTCGCCTCGTTATTGAAAGAAGAAAAATAGACTTGAGGGTTTCCACACTCCCAACCATATACGGTGAGAAAATAGTAATGCGTATCCAAGAGGCAGAAAAGTACCTCCAATTTACGTTAGAAGATTTAGGTTTTGAAGCCGACAACCTTTTATTGTTCCGCCATCATATATGGCAACCGTGGGGTATGGTATTGGTAACAGGTCCTACCGGTTCGGGAAAAACTACAACTCTTTATACGGCTCTTCAAGAGAGAAACACTCCAGAAGTAAATATTATGACTGCTGAAGACCCAGTAGAGGTTGCTATACCGGGAATTAATCAAGTTCAAATAAATGAACGAATAGGTCTTACTTTCGCTTCGGTTCTGAGAGCCTTTCTACGTCAGGACCCTGACATAATTCTAGTTGGAGAGATTAGGGATTTAGAAACCGCCGAAATAGCTATAAAAGCAGCCCTTACGGGGCATTTAGTTTTCTCCACATTACATACAAATGATGCTCCATCTACAACAACCCGTTTAGTTGATATGGGTGTCGAACCTTTCTTAGTAGGAACCGCGGTAAATCTTATAGTTGCACAAAGGTTGATACGAAGACTTTGCCCAAAGTGTAAATTAAAGGCTAAAGAGGTATATCCTCAAGAATATTACCAAGAATTGGAAAAGAATGTTAAAAATTCCATAAAAAGGGTTGTAGAAAACCTCCATAAAAGGTTAAATAAGGAAAAAAATCCCCAGATGAAAGAAAAATTAGTAAATGCAATTAAGGACTATCAAAATCTTTATTCAAACCTTGAGTTATATACCGAAAATCCAGAAGGATGTGAATATTGTAATCACACCGGATATAAAGGCCGTATGGCGGTTCACGAATTACTTGAAATTACAGAAGGTATAAAAAAGTTGATACTAAGAGGTGCAAACTCTGAAGAAATAAAGCTTGAAGCCATTAATGAAGGTATGAGAACCCTTTATGAAGATGGTTTAGTAAAGGTTGGAAAAGGTTTAACCTCTATAGAGGAGGTAAAGAGAGTATTAATTGGAGATTAAATTTCCACTTCTATTACATCGTCTCTATGTATCTTCCAAACTTTGTTAAAAAATTTCTCTTCATTTCTTAAAATATCTTCCGGAGTCTCTTCAATAATTTTCTTTGCCCAAGATTCTATTTGCTTACTTTCCTTTCCCCACTTGTTTATAACTTTATTGTAATAATCATTTGATGTAAAAATCTTACCTCCTACGTAAGGCTTACCATTCTTGGCTGCTAATTTAAAAATTTCAAAACTTTTCCAATCCAATTTTTCCTTTTCGGAGCCATATTCGGGAG